>Ga0073928_10000150_pt1 | contig 162954 bp, 121 predicted proteins | sample PaiPotPPA55metaG_FD_76969 | JGI IMG/M metagenome (GOLD analysis project Ga0073928, IMG submission 76969) | Iron sulfur acid spring bacterial and archeal communities from Banff, Canada, to study Microbial Dark Matter (Phase II) - Paint Pots PPA... ...
CTCCGGCGAGATCCTGCGACACCCCGAGCACCTCGAGCACTGCCGCTACGACGGCATCATTCGCGGCAAGGCGTCCGTCGCCGGTCATGCCACAAGCCAGATAACCCGAGCCCGGCTCAACGACCTTAACTCCGCGCTGGCGAAGAATTTCGAGATTCGCCTGCGTCGCAGGGTGATTCCACATATTCACATTCATTGCCGGCGCAATCACGACCGGAGCAGTGGTGGCCAGATAAAGCGTGGTGAGAAAATCGCTGGCGATACCTTGAGCGAAGTGCGCCAGCACATCGGCGGTGGCGGGAGCAACCAGCAGCGCGTCAATCGACTGCGCGACGGCAATGTGCTCGATGGCCGAGTCGATATTGGAAGTGTGCTCTTCGGCCAAGGAGAACATTCCCGTGATTACTTTTTCCCCAGAGAGCGCAGCGTACGTAAGGGGGCGAACAAACTCCTGCGCGGCGCGTGTCATGATCACTTGCACGCGAATACCGCGGTCTTGCAGCAGCCGCACAATCTCTGCCGCCTTATAAGCCGCGATACCGCCCGTCACTCCGAGAGCAACCCTCATAGACGTTCAGACATGGCGATCGACGGCAACGCTCTATGCGTCGTGTCCGAAGGCCTGATCCAGCGCTTCGGCAGCCTGCTCGGCGGCGCTGCGCGTTTCGGGGATCTCCCACTTCACTTTGCCCGCCCGTATTTCATCCTGGGCGATGCGGCAAGGTTTACGCGAATTGGTTTGAACCACCGGTGGAGCACCGGATTGCAGTTGGCGGGCGCGCCGAGCGGCGACCAGAATATAGCGATAGTTGCTGTCGAAGCCTTCGATCAACTTCATAGATACTCTCCCCCTTGCGATCAGGACGCAAAGATTTCGATTGCCGAAAGTGAGTCGCTTCGTTCTTCGCCAGGGAAGCCAAGAACTGCTCCTCTATTTTCCCACGAAACTCAAGATCGTGGGGGCAAGCGAGTGTAAATCAATGATTACGTAAGACTACCCCCGCCGGAGCCGCTGGGTGGCTTAAACGAATCCAGAATCCGCGTGATTCGGCCGCGCATGTTTTCCAGGCGGCAGCGCTCCGCCATGGCTACGTTTTTGGCTTCCTCCTCAGATAGCGGCTGTCCGGCGCGGAGCAACCGCTCGCCTCGAACGATGGCCCGCAGTATCTTGATGGAATCCTCCAGTTGATCGTTTACGAGAATGTAGTTGTAGCGCTGGTAATTCTCGATTTCGCGAGTCGCCGCCTCCAGCCGGCGCTGGATCACCTTTTCGCAATCTTCGCTGCGCTTGCGCAGCCGTTCCTCCAGAGTCTTGCGATCAGGAGGCAGGATGAAGATGCTGGTTGCGTCGGGGAGTTTCCGTTGGATCTGTTCGGCGCCCTGCACGTCGATGTCAAGCAGCAGGTCGCGGCGCTTCTGCTCCGCTTCGCGCAGAAAGCGCCGCGCCGTGCCGTAATAGTTGCCGAACACTTCGGCATATTCGAGAAAGTCACCGTCGCGTATCATCTTCTCGAATTCCGGACGCGATATAAAATAGTATTGCCTGCCGTTGATCTCGCTGCCGCGCGGAGCCCGCGTGGTGTAGGAGATGGAGAACTCCAGATTGCTGACCTTCTTCAACAGTTCGTTGACAAGGGTCGACTTGCCCGAACCAGAGGGGGCCGAGATGATGTAGACGACTGGCTTATAGGCCGGCGAATTCATTCCAGGTTCTGCACCTGCTCGCGTGATTTCTCGATCTCCGCTTTCATCACGAGTCCGGCTTCGGTGATTTTCAGCGCTTCGCCCGCGAGTCCGGAGGTTTTCGAAAGCAGAGTATTGGCCTCGCGATTCATCTCCTGCAGCAGGAAGTCAAGCTTCTTTCCCACTTCTCCATGTTCGTCAAGCACTCCCAGGAAATGCTGGACGTGATTTTCCAGACGGACGATTTCCTCCTGAATGTCACTACGATCGACAAGCAGTGCGGCTTCCTGCATCACCCGCTCCCGGTCGGCATTGGAGCCCAGTAACTCTTGCAGCCGTGTCTGCAGCCTTTCTACATAGCTCTGCAGTACGGTGCGGCGGTGAAGCTGCACGGTCTTTACGGCATCGCCCAAGTGTGCCATCCGTTGCCGGAGTTCGCGCTCGACGCTCTGGCCCTCCTGCTCGCGCATCTGATTCAGGCGATCAAGCGCCTCACCCACCCTGGCCAGCACCGCCGACTCCAGAGCTCCATCCTCAGGATCGCTGGGGGAATCGAGTGCGCCGGGGATGCGCAAAATGGCGTTAAGATCGGGTTCGGCGGGCACGGCAAATTCACCCGCCGCCGCCCGAAAGGCTGCAATGTAGGCGCTGACGAGAGGACGATTCAACGCAAACGTCTCGCTGTTTCCGCGCTCCAGGTTGAGGGTAACCTCAACGTGCCCGCGCGCAATCTTTTCTTTGAGCAAGCGGCGTAGCTGCATTTCGAGCGAGTCTGAGCCTGAGGGCAGGCGAAAATGCAGATCCAGGAAACGGTGATTTACCGATTTCAAAGAGAGAGCGAAGGCGAGATGTCCGTTGTCCTGGGGGGAGGATAACGCGCTCGGCGGAGGAGCCGACGATCCTGCAGCCGAGCTTATGAGTTCACCTTTGACCTGCGCAAAGCCCGTCATGGATCGAATCGGCATGAGTGATTTCTCAAAAGTGCGGATGCCAAAGTTAACTGGATTGTGCCGATTCCATTTTCTGCTCCAAGTCAGCGAACTGCAACTCGTACAAGCGCCGGTACGTGCCGAGCTTCGTCATCAAATCTTCGTGAGCGCCGATGTCTGCGATGGCGCCGTTTTCAATCACAACAATGCGATCGGCGCGGCGGACGGTCGAAAGTCGGTGCGCGATCACAAACACGGTGCGGCCGCTCATCAGATTGTGTAATGCGGATTGCACCAGTGCCTCTGATTCGCTGTCCAGGGCCGATGTGGCTTCATCAAGAATCAGGATCGGCGCGTTCTTCAGGATGGCGCGGGCGATGGCGATGCGCTGGCGTTCCCCGCCGGACAGGCGAACCCCGCGCTCCCCGATCACCTCATCGTAACCCGCAGGCAGAGACTTGATGAAATCGTGCGCTAAAGCGGCGCGGGCCGCTGCCTCTACATCCTTCAAAGCAACGTGCGGCTGCCCATAGGCGATGTTGTTGCGAACTGTATCGTTAAACAGAACGGTATCCTGCGTCACGATTCCCACTTGTTCCCGCAGTGAAGCCAGAGTCACATCGCGCACATCGTAGCCGTCGACGAGCAGACGACCCTCGGTCGGATCGAAGAAACGGGGGATCAGGTGAACCAGTGTGCTCTTGCCCGAGCCGCTCGACCCCACGATTGCGACCACTTCTCCACGGCAGACATCGAGGGTAATGTCATGCAACACGCGGGCGTCGGCGCCTTCGCTCCCGTACGTGAAGCTGACGTGATCGAACTGGACCGTTCTTGCGAACTGCTGCAGGCGCTTCGCATGGGGCTTTTCTAGCACATCGTCTTCCACGTCCATAAACTTGAAGATTTCGCTGGAAGCGCCCAGGGCCTGTTGAAAATTGTTATTAAAAAGGGCAAATTTGCGCACCGGGTTGTAGAGGCTGAAGACCGCCGTGATGAATGCCACGAAAACTCCGGGGGTCATCTGGTTGTGAGCGATACGGGCGCGTCCCAGCAGGAGTAACAGCGCGATCCCGACGACGCCGACGATATCCATCAGCGGCGAACTGATCGCCGTCGCAGCCACGGAGCGCAGGTTCGCGCGGAACAGGCGGCGTGCCGCGCCGCGAAAACGGGAGATCTCCCACTTCTCGCTGTTGAATGCCTTCACGATCCGGTTGCCGGTAATTGTTTCATGCAGAATGTTCTGGATCTCGGCAAGTTTGTCCTGTCCTTGCCGGGTTGTACTGCGCACCCGAAAGCCAATCTTGCGCGATGAGTAAATGATTACCGGAACGAAGAGCAGCAACACCCAGGCGAGCTTTCCGCCCAGAATTGCTACTACCGCAGCTACCGACAAAAAAGTGAAAAACTGTTGCAGAAATTCAGCCAGAACGGTAGACATGGCGTACTGCACTCGCTCGATATCGTTGACGATGGCCGAGAGCAACGTCCCGGTGGTGTGTTTGGAAAAGAAAGCGGCGGAGCGACGCATGATTGCGTTGTAGAGGTCGTCCCGCAAGTCTGTGATCATGCCGAAGCCCGCGTGGTTTACCAGGTATGTGCCGGTATAGTCGAAGATCCCCTTCAAGAGGGTGGACCCGACGAGCGCAACCGCAACCATGTTCCAGGCGTTCGTGAAATGCGAAGGCACCAACTGCTGCAAGTAAACCGGATGGTGTGTAATCGGAACGACGAACAGTTGAATATCTTTCGATCCGGTCGAGGGGTTTAATACCCGGTCAAAGATTGGTCGAATCAGCAAGAACTTAAAAGCGTCGAGCACTCCCACCAACGCCATGAGCAGAACAGAAGAAAGTATTTGCCACCAGTAGGGAAGAGCATAGCGGGTGAGGCGCGTCAGTTGGCGCATACCCCTCCGAGCAGGCCGCAGTGGCTTACTGACGGCGGCATAGGCATGACTTGCAAGCGCCTATTTTACCGCAGAAATGTCGCGTCAGTGAGGCATTGTCATGGAACAGAACATGTTCACGGCACTATTGAACCGTCAAGCTCAGTGACATTGATTGGCTAGCTGAGCCAGAACTAGCAGTTACTTTCAGACTGTACGTACCCGCCGGCGTACCACTAGATAGTGGTGTTGGTGGGGGTGAAGTTGATGAACTGCTACCTCCGCCGCATGAGCCCAGGAACAAAAGGAGCAACAGCAGCAGTGGCAAATGTCGGATCACTGGTTTCCCTGCAGAACTCCTAATTCGCCCGTACGGGAGCACAACCCCAGCCATCAGAAAAACCGCCCACGCCCAAGGTGCTGGCGTGAGGCTCGGCACGCGCAGCGTCCCGGCCGTCCGCGGGGATGTACTTACAGTTACTTTAAAACTAAGCGCAGTGCTGGCACTAATGCTTTCACTGGTGGGTATTGTACAAACCGCGTCGAGCGGAGCCCCAGAGCAAGTCAGGTTTGCGGTTCCACTGATTCCGGCTCCTCCGATCGAGAGACTGTAGCTTGCGGTCTGTCCGGCTGTGACGGTTGCCGAAGAGCCTCCTGAGGACCCCACTAACCCAATGCTCGGGGGTGATCCCCCCGTGCCGCTCAGATTGATGATCTGCGGCGAGTTGCTGGCACTATCAGCGATTTGCAGCACTGCCGTGCGCGGCCCTACTCCTTGCGGAGAGAACGTAACAATAATTGTGCAATCTGCCCCGGCCCCTAAGGTTGTGCCGCAGGTATTGGTCTGCTGGAAGTCGCCGCTTTGCGGTCCGGAGAGGGTAATGCTAACGATGTTCCGAGGGGCGGACCGGGTATTCCTCAGCGTGATCGTCTCAGGCGAACTGGCACTGTTCCGTGGCCCGGTGAAGGCAGAATTATTTTGAGCCGGTAAGACCGGCGCCGCTAGTAACAACAGCATCCCAAGTCGCGGCCAGAGAAAAAACCACGACTCAGCATCCTCGGCATGAGTTCCCATAACTTACCCTCCGTGTTATCTACAGAGCGGTAACCGGTAGGTTTTTCCGGGGGAACGAATCAAACCGGCCAACACGAATCTGACCGGTCAAACAGAACCGGTCAACATCAACTGGCGCCCATCGCGGATCTGGCCAGAACAGCGCCCGCAACTATACTAAAGTTTTCCCAAACCTTCAAAGCAAAAACGCAGTTTTCCGGCAATTTTCCGGGCACCGAGCGCTACTTCGGCATATCCCGATGCGCGACTTTCACACGGTATCCGGCCTCGTGCAGCCGCTTTCCGACCTCCTCGGCGATCATCACCGAGCGGTGCTGACCGCCCGTACAGCCGAAAGCGATGGTGAGATAGCTTTTGCCTTCATGGATATAGTGGGGCAATAGATAAATCAGCAGATCGGAAATGCGGTGGATAAACTCCTGCGTCTGCGGAAATGACCGGATGTATTTGGCGACGCGCGGATCGCGGCCAGTAAGCGGCCTGAACGCAGGCACGAAGTGCGGATTCGGAAGGAAACGGACATCGAAAACCAGATCGGCTTCTTCCGGTACGCCGTGACGGAAGCCGAAACTCACGCTCGACACCAGAATGCCCTTTTCGGCCGCCTGCTCGCGAAAACGCTCGGTGATATGGGCTCGCAATTCATGAACGTTGAACTTGGAGGTGTCGATGACGATGTCTGCCAGCGCGCGAATGCTTGCCAAGTGGCGCCGTTCAGCCTTGATCGAAGCATTGACCGGAGTATTCGTGCCCAGAGGATGGGGACGGCGTGTCTCGCTGAATCGCCGCAGCAATACGCCGTCTGACGCTTCCAGGAAGGCGACCTTCGTTGGAATCATCCGGCGCACCGCTTTCAAAATGCCAGGAAGTTGCTCGAGCTTGGAGCCTTCGCGCACATCCACTACGAGCGCCGTACGGCGGATCTCCGCCGACTGCAACGCCATCTCCGCAAAGCGGGGGATTAGTTCAACGGGAAGGTTATCGACGCAGTAGTAACCCAGATCCTCGAAAGCTTTGAGCACGGACGCCTTGCCGGAACCGCTCATTCCGGTAATGATCACCAGTTCCGGGGCATGCGCAATGGCGTGTGCTGTTTTCTTTTTTCGGCGGGTTGGGCGATGGCGTGTGCGGGACGCGGACGGCTTCCGAGGCGTCATGCACAGGATAGTAGCACTGCAAGTGGCGTGCAGGGGAGAGTACGGGCGGATACAGCCCTCCATTCTGTTCTCGATTGTTGCCAGTGGTTCCCGATTTGTCTTCGATTTGTCTTAGCGGCGCTCGGACAGGTAAGCTATCTCGCCATGAAGAAGTTTCATGAACTGACCGAACGCGAGGTGCTGGCACTGGCCATTGCTCTGGAAGAAGAAGACGAGCGGGTGTATGCCGACTTTGCCGAAGGCCTGCGGCAGGACTATCCTGCTTCGGCGGCGATGTTCGAGGGCATGCGTGAAGAAGAATCGGGACACCGCCGGCGTTTGATCGACCTCTACCGGCAGAAGTTTGGCGAGCACATTCCGTTGATCCGCCGCCAGGACGTACGCGGGTTCGTGGAGCGTCCTGCGCTGTGGCTGATTCGTCCGCTGCGTATTGAAGCTGTCCGCAGAGAGGCCAGCACCATGGAAGTGGAGACGCGGCGCTTTTACGAAAAGGCCGCGGCCCGCACGCAGGACGCCAGCATTCGCCAACTGCTCGACGATCTCATTAACGAAGAACGCGAGCACGAGGAGCGTGCACAGGAATTGGACAAGGAAAAGCTGCCGGCGACCGTAAAACAAGACGAAGAGCTGGCACAGCGCCGCCTCTTCGTTCTGCAAATTGTGCAGCCGGGTTTGGCTGGTGCAATTGACGGTTCGATCTCCACGCTTGCTCCGGTGTTCGCGGCCGCATTCGCAACTCACAGGCCTCACGATGCATTGCTCGTCGGTCTCGCCGCGTCGGTGGGCGCCGGAATCAGCATGGGATTCACCGAGGCGCTCTCCGATGACGGCAGTTTGACCGGGCGTGGACACCCATGGGTGCGGGGGGTGGTCTGCGGTGTGATGACCGCACTGGGAGGAATTGGCCACACACTACCGTTCCTAATCAACAATTTTCGAGTAGCGCTGTGGGCGGCCGGCGCGGTAGTGCTCGCCGAGCTCGGCCTCATCACTTGGATTCGACGACGTTATATGGATAGTCCTTGGATTACGGCTGCGCTGCAGGTTGGGCTGGGCGGAGTTCTGGTTTTTATCACAGGCGTGCTGATTGGCAATTCTTGAAATATGTCGCCGTCGCTGGGGATACGCATCAAGCTACCTCTGTTCGGAGTTTTGCGAAGTGCCTTAAGGTTGCGGGTCGAGCGGGTGCCTGCTCTTTTCGTAGAATTCATTCTGCAGCTTGAGGCTCACGTCGTCGGCTTTCACGGCGCGGATTGTCGTGACCACGGCGTCGATCCACCAATTCATCTGAAACCTGCCTAGCTCCACGGTCGCGGCGGAGCCGTCGCCGGAGTAATGGTTGGGAAAGCGCGCGTACCACCAGATCCCTGTGTACACGTCTTCCGGAAGATGCTGGCGGTGTTGATCGCCGCCGGATTCGCTGGTCGCGCGGTCGATATGAACCGTATCGGGGCGGGCTATCATCATCTTCGAAGTTTCGCTTTCGCCGGCGTGCATGTCGATCGAGGTCTTCTTCGGCGGGCCTCCAGTCTCGGGGCTGCGCTTATCGAAGACGTACAACACGTAATCGTGCGGTTTATCCAACTGCGTTTGAGCGAAATAGGGGAGCAGGCTTTCGTTACCTCCGTGGCCGTTGACGATGATTACTTTCTTGCAGCCGTTCCGTGCCATTTCGTCGGTGGTTTCCTGAAGAAGCGCGAGCTGCATCTCTCGGCTGTAGGCAACTGTGCCGGGCTCATGGCGCGCCTCGGCGATCTGTCCGAAATAATATTCCGGGAAGACGAGAGCGTATTCCTTTTCGGCGGCGTGCAGTGCGGCGTAACGAACGTCCAGAAGATCGGTGCCGAGCGGCAGATGGGGTCCGTGTTTCTCGAGGATGCCAAAGGGCAACAGGCACGTGCCTTGTGCGCGACGGATTCCCTCGCGAAAATCGGCGGCGGTTAGTTCTTCCCAGTGAACCGATAGATTTGTTTGCGGATTGACGACTTGTCCCGCAAGGGGCGATCCGTCCAGGAACGTGAAAGGCAAAGCGAGAAGGAGAACTGAGAAAGTGAAAGAGCGCGGGCGGATCATCATGGTTCGAATCAGATCTCCAACGCGGCGAATTCTAGCACGGAGCGACTGCATAAAAAACACAACAACATGAAGCAAAGTGTCTCATCCCGAGCGAAGCAAAAGGCCTTGGCTCCGGCCTGCAGAGAAACAGTGTAATGACGCAGGCAAGAGCCATGGTCCCTCGCTTTGCTCGGGATGGCAAGAGGTTGCGAATCCCCCCCGACTACTTCAGGAAGATTTCCTGCAGCAGATCCGAGCTAATGATCTCCCGGATCTCCGACCGCTTTTCGGTGAGTTCCTGCGCCGGAGCCTTGCCGCCCAGGATCTTGTCGCGGGCCATCTCTGTCTTCGCCGTCAGACCGTCCATGGCAGCGTGGTTCTTGTATTGGATGGCTACGCAGATATCCCAATCTTCCGGATTATTCTTGGTCTCTTTCAGGAAAACCTTGTAGTCCACAATCAGTCCCTGTTTTTTTTCTTCCTCGATCAAGGGCTTAGTGGACTTACGCAGGCTGGTCAGATATTCGTCCATGTGCGTAGGCTTTACGCGGATCAACTGAACGCGCCAGATTGGACCTTCCGTGTAATGCTCCTGAGCGAAGAGGGAAGGCGCCAGCAGCAACACCAATACGGCCAACCCATAGAGCTTCTTCATAGTGATTGATCTCCTCAATTTAGAGTGATTGAAACGGCGGGAGGGATCATACGCTTAGTTGGAGAAAATCGGAACCGGCATTTGCTCTTCTCCAGGGTAACGACCGAGGTCGCGTTTGGCCTACCTGCCCTGAATTCCAGTCGCGCTCTCCGCTTCGGTCTCGAGCTCGGCGGTAGAGGCAGACTCCTCGGGAGCCGGATTGGACTGATGGCTCTTCGGCTTCAAAAACTTTGCGCTGTCGAGCAGCGGGCGCCCGAGTGATGCGTTGTAGCTGGTCCAGGGACTCTCGAGATCGGCCTCGCGCTGAAAGTGGGCACGCATCGCCTCCATCTTGGAGTCCAGGTTGTCCATGTAATGCAGCAGGAGCGCTTCGGGGAACATGGGCAGCTTGGGCGAACCGAATTCGTACTCGCCGTGGTGGCTGATGATCAGGTGTTCGAGAAGCGTCTTGAGTTCGGTGGGAAAATCTGGAACCAGGGCGAGCTTCGCCTGCAACATCTCAAGCTCAATGACCATATGGCCGAGAAGTTGGCCGCGCGTGGTGTAGGAAAAGGAGCGGTTGTAGGCAAGCTCGTGGATCTTGCCGATGTCGTGAAGAAATGCGCCGGTGAGGAGCAGATCGCGGTTGACCTGGGGATAGTTCCTGCAGATCAGATCGCACGATCGAAAGAGCGAGAGCACATGGTCAAGCAAGCCGCCGATGTAGGCGTGATGCAGAGTCTTGGCGGCGGGGGCGTTGCGATAAGCGGCCGCAATCTCGGGGTCGGACATGAAAGACTGCACCAGCGATTTGAGGTGAGGATTCTGAAACGAGGCCACGAACTCGGTCAGCGCCTGCCAAAGTTCGTCAATATTCTTGGTGGTTTTGGGAAGGTAGTCGGAGAATTCTATTTCAGACTCGCCCAGCTTTCGAAGTTTGTGGATCGTGAGCTGAAAACGGTTCTTATACTTGTTGACAAGTCCTTTGACCTTCAGGAAATCGTCTTGCTCGAAAACGTTGAGGACTTCCTCCACGTTGTCCCACATCTTGGCATCGAGTTGTCCGCTGCGGTCGCCGAGAGTGAGAGCGAGGTAGGGCTCCCCGGTCTTTTTCGGTTTAATTTGCTTTGCCACCACGACGAAGTTAGAAGTGACGATCTTATTCTCGTGGCGTGTGCAATCGCAGATGTAGAACTCTTTCATTCTCAGGATCAGTGTAAATCAGAAAGCGCGGACAAGGCGGGAATGTAGGGTTCGGATGGCCGCCTCTAAGTGCCAAGCGCTGTCCCAAGATGGTTCGCGGCGGCGCAGATTGGGGCCGATAGCGTGCCGCGTCCTCGGCTATAGAAAGCCCAGCTTCTTTTTCTTTTTGAGCTTTTTGGTGTCGCTTGCCTTGGCGGTTGCCACCTCGACAGGCTTGGTTTCATTGGCGCTGGCGCCGGAATCGATGTAGCCGGTCTTAATGTCGATGAAGGCTTCTTCCCGCAGCTTGGTCAGGTAGGCGCGCAGCGCGGGCTGCAACTGTTGATAGTAGAGTGCGTCCTGGATTCGAGGCTCGACATCCTTCAACGGAGGGATGCCTGCTACCTGGTGGCTGATCACTTTCAAGATGACATAGCCCTGCTTGGTGCGAATCACGTCGGTGACCTCGCCAGCCTTCATGGCGAACGTTTTATCCTCGAGTTCTTTGGCGAGAGCGCCGCGTTTGAATACTCCAAGGTCGCCGCCTTGCGCGGCCGAGGGACCGTCCGAAGACTTCTTGGCAACGTCTTCGAAGCTCGTTCCAGCGCGAATTTGTTTGAGCAAGTCGTCGGCTTTGGTTTCAGCCGCCGTCAACGCGGCGGCATCCTCGGCTTGTTTGCGAGCAGCGTCGTCGCCGGCGTCTTGACTCTTCGGAGTGTCGGCGGTAGACGGATCTGCAGTGCCCTGGCCTGCCTTATCGGAGGCGGGCTTATCGGCCACCGCTTTGTGCGGGGTGACCAGGATCTCGCTCAGTTTTATCGACTCCGGCTGCTCCAGTTCACTCTTGTGCTCGTCGTAAAACTTCTGCTCCTGGTCCTTCGCGATGCTGAGGTGGGACCCAACTTCTTCACCGATCACCTTTTGAGTGATGATCTGGTTGCGCATGTTCTGCTTGAAGTCTTCGTAGGAGATGCCCTGCGCCGTGGCAGCCTTCTCAAGCTCCTCCATGGTTTCCAGCTTCATGTCCTTGCGCATCTGGTCCAGGCGCTTGATCAGATCGGTATCGCCTGTAATGCCAAGGTCCTTGCCCTTTTCAAGGAGCAGTTGCTGGTCGATGAGGTCGCGCAGAACGTCCTTTTCACGGTCGGCGTAGAGCTTGTCCGCGTTGGCCGCATCCTGTTGCTTGACATCATCCTTAAGCTGATCTTTGCTGCGGAGGAATTCCGAGCGGGTGATGATCTGGCTGTTCACGCGAGCGATGATCTCTTCGACCAACTGACCCGTAGCGGCTTGAGAAGGAGCAACCTGAGCAGGAGCAACCTGAGGCGGAGCGGCCTGTGCTGGAGCGGCGGCCTGACCCGTTGCGAATGCGTGCATGCATGTCAGGGCGATGAGTATCAGAACTGGTTTCTTCATAGGGTTTTCGATGAGCCGCCACGCAGCCTGAGGTCGCAGGACGGAAGTATTTCGAATAGTTTACTACTTCCGGCGAACCGCCAGAAGTATCGGAACACAGTGACACAGTGTACCCCAGAGCACGAGCGTTTCTGCGCGGACCCTAGGTCATCCGCACCAGCACAACGGCCGTCATGTCGTCGGGAACCAGGGGTTCACAGGTGAACTCCCCAACGCTGTTCAAAATGGAGGCGCTGAGGACCTGGGCGCGGTTTGAAGGATTGTTCAGCAGGCGTTCTTTAACGCGTTCCAGGCCGAATTCGAGATCTTCTTGCTCGGCGTCTTTGCATTTGCCTTCAACCACCCCCCGCGAAACCAGCAGGAGAACCGCGCCTTTCTCAAGCCCAACGGTTGGAGCCTCACAAGTCGCGTGGGAGAAGAGTCCAAGCGGCAGCCCCGTGGACGCCAGTTCGACGATGCTGGTGCTGTCGCGCAGCAGTCCCGGCGTGTGTCCCGCGTTGGTGTAGCAGAGTGTCCCGAACCTTTCATGGTAGCAACCGATGAATGCGGGGCAAGTGTGAACCCCGGCAGCGGTCTCCATGATGTTGCGGTTGAGTTGAAGGCAGAGCGTGACCATGGCCTCGGATTCGTTGATGTCGGAGCCCGAAAAAAGCTCGGTTCCAAGGGTACGGAAAAGTTTCTGCGCGGCCGCCAGGAGCTGCCGATTGCTCTCGCGACGGCCAGCGACATCGAGAAGGCCGAACAGGATACGTTCCGGGCTGACGCGCAGGGAGTCATAGAAATCTCCGGCGACCCGTTTTCCGTAGGTGGTGGCGGCAATCTCCGCACCCACAATCTTGGGAAACTCGCCGGGGGCAGGCTCTACGACCGCGACGGGCTCGGGAACGCGGGACTGGAACAGGGAGCACATTCGACGCGTAGACCTAAAGTGCGAAGCTAGCACAAGCGGCGGCTGTGGGCAAATCCGGCGCGCTGCGGACGCACAGGTGGCTGGTGACTAGTCGCCGTACTTGTCGGCGAGGTATTTGCCGGTCTCAGCCTCGAGTTGGCCGTAGTCGGAGTGGATGGTCGCACGCAAAGCAGCCTCGGTGGAGCTCCCCTCACTGAGGCGCTGCAGAATTCGCTGGAGGTCGCCCATGCCGTAAGCATCGTTGATGTAGGAAACCGCGGCCAGCGACTCCGCATAGGCCAGGTACGCTGCCACGCCTGAGAAGCGCATGAAGCTGCCCTCCAGCACATTCAACGGGATGTTGCGCTGCGCCTTGAACAGCTGCGCCAATTGGCGTCCATCGCTGCCCAGGGATTTCGGTTCCAGGAGCTGCGCGATTCCTTCATGCAACCAGGGCGGACAACGGCCCGCGGAAAGCTGGTTGATGAATGAGTGCGCCAGTTCATGCTTCAGAACACGCGCCAACTCCGAGGTCATGGAATTGAGGCCGCTGATGGGAATGCGCAGCTTACCGTCGTTGAGTGCTCCGGACCATGACGGGGCGCGCGTAACGTCAAAGAAAGCCTGTTCGGTGTAGAGGGTCACAAGAATGTTGTCGCGCGGCGGCGTACCCAGATCGCGAGCCAGATCGTCATAGTCCGATTCGAGCGCAGCCAGGATTTGGCCACGGAACACTTCCGAAGTCTGTTTACCTTCGTAGTGCAAAACAAAATGGCTGCTTTCGCGTTGATTAAAATCGGCCTCGACGTTCTGCTCGCGCCGCGCTTTTGCCAGGTACTGCTGCACCGTGGCATCGGGGCGCAGTTCAAGGGAATGCTTCCATGAAGCCACGGCATCCTTGGTACGGTCCGAAGCCTGCTGCGCATACCCCAGAACGGTGTAGGCGTCGGGTGACTGGGGGGCCGCTGCCACCGCACGTTGAGCGTAAGTAAGCGCCTGCGAAGCATTCCCGGTGCGCATCAACAGTGCGGCATAGTAGATAAGGACAGTCGAGTTCTCTGGTTGGAAGCGCAGGGCGCTTTCGAGATAACGCCGGGATTGATCGATGTTGCCGTGTTCGAATTCAAACTTGCCGGCAATGAAGTCCGCGGTCGCGCTCAGCTCCGCATTTCCCTTACTTTCAAGTTTCGAAATAGCGTCGGGGTCGACCTTGCCGTCCTTAACAATGGTCTTGGGAAGGTCGCCTTCGTTTGCGAGACCGTCCGCTGGAATGAAGACAGGAAGATCGCCACTCTTGCCCCTGCCGGGTGCCGAAATGGCAGGCATGCCACCCGCCTCGACTCGGTCTACAGAACTCTTAGGGATGGCGTAACTGTCGTCGCCGATATCGTACTCGTAGCGGTTGCCATTTTCACGGACGTGATCCGCGAGTATGGTACGGCCATTCTTCAAATGGATGGTGTCAGCCGATGCAACGGAGGCGAACATCATCCACATCGTAGCTAAAGTGACACGAAGGCGCATTGAAGCGCATTCTAGCAACTGCGAGGGCACCTACCACGTGACCAAAGTACCGCCCAGACTTGGCATCATGCTGACTTTATGCCTGGCGATCTTGCCATACCCGCTGCTGTCGAATGCGCAGGGAATTTCGGCACAAAAACATCAGCCCGGGCCGGCAGAAGCCCTCTATCTGCAACTGGCCAGCGTCGGGCTCGATCCTGCGCGAGTGTTTCGGGTACGAGGAGCAGCGCTGGATCGATCCGCGATCCACATCACGCTTGAAGATGGCACCATTGCCTTCACAAAGGATGTGCTAGGCAGAGTGACGGGCGCGTTTTTTGAGGGCGATGGAGAAGTTCTACTGGCCCCGCCCAGCAATGTCGAACGAAGATCGATGAGCCTGTTCACTGGGATGGCAATTCTGGAGGAGCGCTTCTCTACCGCCTACTTCCGCTTTAACGACAACACCGCCTCCGAGTTACAGCCGGGCTTCAGGGCGCCTGAGCAGGCCGAGGAGTTTGCTGCCCGATGGGACGCCACCGCTCGCAATCTGGCTCCAGAAGACGCCATGAGGTTGTTGTCGAGTTTCAGCGAGATGCTGCCGGTCAGAGGCGAGGCAGTTTCTGATGATTCGCCGGCTGCGAAACACATTGACCCCGACGATCAGCTGATGCATGCCAGACTGCAGGGGAACAAACTCGGTGTCTTCGACCTCTTCTTCGACTCAACGGCGCAAGAGCAGGTCGAGGCAGGGCAAACAAGGACGGCAGAAAACGGAAATGTTTATTACGATGTGTGGACTTCATTTTCGATCAACGAGGCTGTTCCACGTCCCGTGCTGCAGCAAGAGATTCCTCAGACGCTGCCGAAAGAAACGGAGTCTCGCGAAAATCGAATTCTCGTGCACAGCTATGTAATTGATGCGCAAGTGAAACCGCCCAAAGAACTGGATGCTGAGGTGAAACTGCAGCTCGATGCAGTGCGTGGCGGCTCCCGGTTCCTGATTTTCGAACTATCTCGCTTCCTTCATACCCAAACCGTTGAGGCTGATGGGCGAGCGGTGGAATTCATCCAGAACCCCCCAGTGGAGGGTACACAGCTTGCGCGCAGCGGGAACGACCTGGTGGCGGTGATTCTGCCTGCACCGGCCCGGGCGGGACAAAAGATCGGCTTACGCTTCGTCTACAGCGGAGAGGTACTGGCCGAGGCTGGCAAGGGCCTGCTCTATGTGGGCGCTCGGGGTGAGTGGTATCCCAATCGCGGATTAGGCATGGCCGATTTCGATCTTACATTTCACTATCCACCTGGTTGGACTCTTTTGGCGACGGGGAAACCAGTGCCCGTGTCTACAAAGTCGGCCATGCGTGAGCAAACCGGGCCGCAAAATACTACGGACGAGCAGGTAGGGCGTTGGGTTTCCGAACGGCCCATCCCTCTTGCCGGATTCAATCTGGGTAAGTACGTTCGAGCCCAGACGAAAGCTGGGAATGTTTCTGTTGTTACCTACGCTACGATCGGCGTGGAACGAGGCTTTCCCGCGCCAGTGCCGAGCCCGGTTCAACCAGATATACCACCCCATCCTCGAATCATCCCTGCGACGCCGATCGCTCCGGCTACACCTTCGCCGGCCCACAATGCGATGGCTGTGGCGGAGGCTGCGGCTCAGGCCATCGATTACTATGCCGCTCGATTCGGTCCATTCCCCTACAGTCAACTGGATCTGACTCAGTTGCCGGGGCGCCAGAGCCAAGGCTGGCCAGGGCTTGTGTTTCTTTCCTCGTATGCTTTCCTGAATCGAGAGGACCGTGAAAATCTTCGCATGAATGCAGCAGGAGCGTTGATTGACCAACTGGTACCCGCGCACGAAACCGCTCATCAATGGTGGGGCGACCTGGTCACTTGGAGCACATACCATGATCAGTGGTTTTCAGAAGGTTTGGCAAACTATTGCTCCTTAATGATGCTGGAGGAAAAGAACCCTGCGGACTTCAAGCTGGTCATGGAGAAATATCGACAGGAGTTGGCCGATAAGAATCAGGAGGCTGGGCCTGTAACGTTGGGAGGACGCCTTCTTTCGTCTCGCTTTCCGCAAGGGTACGAAGCCATCAGTTACGGACGGGCAACGTGGCTGTTCCATATGTTGCGCTCTATGTTGCAGGATGGCGCTGAGGATGATGGGAAAAAAGATCCGAATCACCTGGATATCGAGGAGCCTTTCGTGCGGTCTTTACACAAGATCCGGGAGCGCTATGAAGGAAAATCCATCACCACTCGCGAATTAATTGAAGCTTTCGCGGAGGACCTGCCGCCTTCGTTGCGATATGAGGGCAAATCATCGCTCGACTGGTTCTTGAGTGGGTGGATCAACGGCACTTCTCTGCCCCGGCTCGAGTTGCAGGGGGTCAAATTCACAGCCAAGGCGAGCGCTAGCGTGGTGACCGGAGTGATACGTCAAAAGGATGCACCGGAAGATCTGGTGACCTCGGTTCCAATCTACGCGGTGGTTTCTGGGAAAGCGCCAGTTCTATTGACGCGTGTGTTTGCTGATGGCGCCGAGACGTCGTTTCGCTTATCTGCCCCCGCCGGGACACGCAAGCTCCTGTTGGATCCAAACGGGACTATCTTAACCAGCCCAAAGTGACGAAGTCGGACAAGCTTCTCGAGGAGCAGAGCTAAGCGGTTCTTCCCAAATCGGCACTGGTCGGTGCCCGATCGTTCCTGAAAAGGGCCGCGAGGCCGTGAAAAGCACAGCCACGCCATGCCTCTTGCGGTCCAGATGGCCGGTTTGAGCGCAACCCCGCCGACTTCAAACCGTGGCACGCAACCTGCTGAATCGCGCATGGTTCAGTCGGCACACATTTGAAATTCTTTGTCAGCAAATTGGCTGGACGATACGGAAAAATGGAAAGTATGCCAAAGGTTGCACGCGCGGGTGCGGGGCGAACGATAACGATGACCAGTGGTGCGGTTCGGCGAAACCGGCAGCCTCGGCAGACCGCAGACTATTTTACTGATGGAAGACGAAGCGTTTGTGCGGAAGGCAACCGCGTCGATCTACTTCTTGCTGATGTCGTGATACCCGGGATGAGCGGCCGTGAACTGGCCACGGAATTCAATACTTTGTGTCCAAGTGGGCAAGTTTTGCTGATGAGCGACGGCGCGAACGAACTCGCCTTATGTCAGCTATCTCTAATTCTTGCGAGAGGTATCTGGGCAAACCTTTTTCCTTCGCGATCCTCTTTAAGTGAGGTTCGAGAGGCGTTGCGTGGGGGTTCGTGCGAGCTGAAAATACCAAGGGACGAGATCGAACTACAGAGGCTCTGAAGGTTCAACATAAAGAATCCATTTCTCTAAAGAATCTGTTTTTCTAAGGTTGAGATGGAGAGGGCGGCCCAGAGTGGTTCTCGTCGAGTAGAGGCTTTGCCGTACCTTCATGCGTCGACAAGATGACGATATCAACGCGGCGATTCTGCGCCCGTCCCCTGAGCTGTCAGATTAGTGGCAATGGGATGATATTCCCTGTAACCTGCGACCGAAAGCCGCTCTGGAGCGAAGCGATGGCCGATGATAAGGACGCGAACCAGTTCTGTGGCCCAGGCGGTCGAGAGCTCATCTTCTGCCATCAGAATCCTCATCAGTGGACCATAATCATGAGGAAGATTCTAGTTAGAACTTGCTCAGTTGAACCCGAAACCATTCCGCAGGAAAGTGAGTGGCTGCGGCAACGGAGCGGGGTTTCAAAAGGAGATGAATGCGGGAAGAGCGCGGAGCAGCCAAGGACAATCTGTCATCCTTCGATGAAAGTAAGGATGACGCCGGCAATCGTCCCACTCCGCTGAACCCGACCTGTCAATTACTTTCAGCTCGTACTCACAGAGATAATCAGTAAGACGGCGATCTGCGCCAGACTCTGCGAGGCTGAGGACGTTTCCCATTAAGGCCGGGACTAAATTCCGATGAGGTCCCTGCTCATGTCGGGGATTTGTCTGCTGGCGGTTGCAGTGCTCCTGCATACCCGGCTGCTAGCGCCCAGTCCCGCGCTCGTTGCCTACTCTTTTTACGGTGCGTGCGTCGCCGGGGGTCTGCTGGCCTGGCGGTTTCACTCGAGCCGGATCTTTTCTGCCTTGCTGGTTCTACTGCTTGCCCGCCAGGCAATCTTGTATTTCTCGTTAGGACGTCTCGTGGGACGCGGACCCGGCAGCACGGCTTTAGCTGCGGTGGGACTGCTTTTGCCACTCGATTTTGTTCTTCTCTCGCTTTGGAAAGAAAAGGGATTTGCCTTCTCCCGCCTTGCGCCTGCGGCAGTTTTTCTATTCGTCGAGTCGGTCATGGTGGCCGTGCTCTGCCGGCCTGAACCTCTAGCCGCCGCGCAACGTGCGCTGCATCATCCTCTTCTTGCGCCAGCGCCTTTGCCGTTTGCAACTCAACTCAGCTTCGCAGCCGCCGCTGTAGTGCTCCTCATCCGCTACCTGCTATTCCACAAACCCAGCGAGAGCGGCCTGTTATGGGCGTTGGCGGCATCATTTCTGGGGCTCCGCTTCGGAGGGGTGGGGCGAATCCCCACGGCTTACTTCGCCGTCGCCGGGTTCATCCTTGCTACGGCGGTCGTCGAGACCTCCTACCTCCTCGCCTATCACGATGAACTGACCGCTCTGCCTTCCCGGCGTGCATTCCACGATGCGTTGCTTCGTCTCGAGCCACCATATTCCATAGCCATTGTCGACATTGACCACTTCAAGCGTTGTAACGACGCGTATGGCCACGACGCCGGAGATCAGGTGTTGCGTCTCGTGGCTTCCAGACTGGCGCGCGTATCGGGCGGAGGGCAAGCGTATCGTTGCGGGGGAGAGGAATTTGCCATCCTATTTCCCGGCAAGACGACAATCGATGTTGTGGACCATCTTGAGAATCTGCGTGCCGAAATCGGCGCCAGTAGGCTTCGTTTGCGCGGCCCAGAGCGGCGTCAGGAGATACGCGGACCCGATCGCCGCAAGCCGCGCTCGCCGGGACGCACGCAAACCGGCCGTATCCAAACTGGCCGAGCGATCCGGCGGCTCCCTCAAGTATCGACGTCGACCGAACTCTCGGTGACTGCCAGCATTGGAGTGGCAACGGCGAGGTGGGAGACAACGTCGGCGGAAGAAGTGATCCAGGCAGCCGATAAAGCTCTCTACCGTGCGAAAGCTGCGGGGCGCAACCGGATCGAAACCACTTTCGCGCCGGGACGCCGCGCCCGCGCCACGACTGCCAACAGCGCCTGAGGCAGAGTCCTGCCACCAATTCACGCAGATTCTTGAAAGATTCCAGCCTCACGAAGAGGGTTGTGTGCAGGTGAGGAACGTCCGGCCCGGATCGTCATTTTTCCGCCAGGATCATGACGTCCGGGTCCGTACGTTTTCGCAAGCACCACAGGCCGTGCGGTCAGCCCGCGGTAGAAGGGGGAATCGAATCGTTCCGTCCACTGCCTGCGCAGGCGGGGCACTTCACGCGGATGAAAGCAATGCCCTCGGACTTACCACTCACGTCCACAGACTGGGCAATGTATCCGGTTCCGCCGCAGCGCGGGCAGTCTTTCGGATCCACTCCTCCCCCTCAGTTGCTAACAAGTCTTTCACTAATTCAAGCTGGCAACGCCAAAAAGTTAATCTTGTTACGAAACACGAACAGATTCGGGCCATTCGAGGCGACGGGTCGCGAGCCCGCGACCGCTCAGATCGAGGTTACTTCGTTATCTCGCCGATGAATACGCCGTAGGGCTGAAGCGAAATCTCGCCTCCTTGAGCGATGGAAGCTCCGGTTACGATCAGACTCTTCGCCGAGGTGAAACCGTTGCGCTTCAATTCGAGAGTCACTTTCCGTGGCGCGCTTGACATATTCAAGGCCACGACCACGCCCTTGTCTTTATAAATGCGCAAATAGGAGAGCACGTTTATGTCATTCTCGTTTATCGCGGTGTAGGCTCCGTCAAGCAGAGCCCGGTTCGTGTGCCGGAGCTTGAGCACTTGTTTGTAGAACTCTAATATCGAATTCGGATCTTTCGACTCGTCCGCCACGTTGTGCGTCTTGAAAGTGGGCGGAACTGGAAGCCATGGCGTGCCCTTGGAAAAGCCTGCGTTCTCGCTGCTGTTCCATTGCATCGGAGTTCGTTCGCCATCCCGACCCTTCTCTTTTGGCCATCCGGTGCGCCCGATCGGATCTTTCACATCTTCCTTGCGCGCCGGCGGCGTGGTCTTCATTCCAATCTCTTCCCCGTAATACATGATGGGCGTTCCGCGCAATGTCAGATAAAGCGCGGCCATCAGCTTCGCGATCGGATCGTTATGCTCACCATCGCCATAACGATCGTAAGAGCGAACAATATCGTGATTGCTAATGACAAAGGTAGGCCAGCCCGAGGCGCCATTGACGGCGGCAATCTGCTTGCGGAATTCCGCCGGTGAAAGCCTGTTGACCGTGGTGAAAAGAAAATCCATGGGTAACTGCAGTTCGCGATTGCCCTGGCCGTAGTATCGATTCAGCTCTGCGATGTCGGCGGTCCAGGTCTCACCGATCAGTACCGCATTGTGTTCATCCGCGATACTGCGCAAGCCTCGCAAGACATCGTGCACTTCAGGCAGCTTCGTGTTGTTCCTGCTCTCTTCGATTGGATCTCCAAAGGCGTTCTTGCCGGGATGGAGGATCGGGTTGTCGCGCAGATTCGGATCTTCAAACAGCGTATCCACCGCATCCAGCCGGAACCCTGCGACGCCGCGCTGGTACCACCAGCGTGTCACGTCGAACATGGCATCTTGAACCGCGGGGTGGCGCCAGTTCAGATCGGGCTGCTCGGGGTAGAAAAAATGGTAGTAATACTGATTCGTACTCGGATCGAACTTCCACGCTGATCCTCCAAACGTCGAAACCCAATTGTTCGGCGGCTCTCCGGGCCCTTTTCCATCACGCCAGATATACCAGTCGCGATGCGCTGAAGTGCGCGATGATTTCGAGTCTATAAACCACTTGTGCCGATCGGAGGTGTGATTGACGACAAAATCGAGGATGACGTGGATGTTTCGCTTCCTGGCTTCGCTGGCCAGTTCATCGAAGTCCGCCAGCGTTCCATACATTGGATCGATGTTCTCGTAGTCGGAGACGTCGTAACCGAAGTCCACCTGGGGTGACGGGAAGCACGGCGTAATCCAGATCGCATCAACTCCCAGATTCTTCAAGTAATCCAGCTTCGATGTAACTCCCTTCAAATCGCCGACGCCGTCATTATTACTATCCGCGAAACTGCGTGGATAAATCTCATAGAAAACCGCGTCCTGCCACCATTGATGACCCTCTGCATCCACGGTGTTGGCCCCTGTTTGCGCGGCAGAACTCAATGCTGAAATGCATCCCCAGGTCAGAAGCGTGGCGATGCATAAAATTATTCTTTTCATCTTCATCATTACCGCTCCATCGAGTTAGGAAATACGCTAAATCGACAGTGAACTGTTCTTCGCAGTGAGTCAAATCCATCGGGAATTTAGTTCAGGTCAGCCGCATTACGGATTCTCGAGACCGAGACAACGCTGGATCGAAGCCAAAATGGCGGGTTGCTTGTAAAGTGAGGAGCCACTGAATATAAGGGGTAGAGCGCGAAACGTAACGCGAAGCCGAACAAGTTTTAGTCTTCGAGGAGAAGGCGTTGGTATCGCGCCCGATGCAGGTTCACTGCAAATCCAAAATCACTGAAATAGAAACAAATAAATGACTGACGGAAAACGCACCATCGTTGGTCTGGGCGAGTTGCTCTGGGATCTTCTTCCATCGGGTAAGCAGCTCGGTGGTGCCCCGGCCAATTTTGCTTACATTACGAACCTGCTGGGGGATCGCGGAATTCCGGCCAGCCGTGTTGGTACGGATTCTCTCGGAGAACTAGCCCTGCAACGATTGGGCCAGCTCGGTGTCAGTGCCGTCGGCGTTCAGAACGATCCCATTCATCCAACCGGAACGGTCAAGGTTGAAATCGCCAAAGACGGCCAGCCGCGCTTTGACATTATGGAACCCGTGGCCTGGGATTTTCTGGAATGGAGCCCGGAATGGCAGCGGTTCGCCTCCGAAGCGGACGCGGTCTGCTTCGGCTCGCTGGCGCAACGGTCCGCGCAGAGCCGGACAACAATTCGCAGTTTTCTGCATGCCACTCATCCCGAGACGGTCCGCGTTTTCGACGTCAATCTAAGGCAGAATTTCTATTCGAGAGAAATCCTTGTGGAATCGATGCAGCTCGCCAGTGTCGTCAAGCTGAACCATGAAGAGCTGCCCCGAGTGATGCGGCTGCTCGAATTGGACGATTCCGGAGAGCGGGATTCCGCAGGGCTCTTGCTCACTATCCACGATCTCGAATTAGTGTGCGTCACTCGCGGCACAGAGGGCAGCGTCTTGATATCCCGTGATGAGTGTAGTGAACACCCAGGCTTTCGAATCAAAGTCGCGGATACGGTGGGCGCCGGCGACGCGTTTACCGCAGCCATGGTGCACGAATATCTTCGGGGCGGGCGGCTCGAGGAAATCAATGAAACTGCGAACCGCATCGGTGCCTGGGTCGCCAGTCAATCAGGCGCAACGCCGGCGCTGAAAGCGGGCGGTTTGGAGCAAACCTTGGCGGAGATTACCTAGCGTTGCAGCAAAACCTTTCCGGAGAGTCCGAAGATCGGGCAACTACCTTTCGCTGTCGCGATTGTCGCTGTTACTACACTTTTGGGGTATCCTCTTTAGTTTGGCTTTTAGGGTCAGGGGGCTTGTGTGAACATATCCCGGGTAGTCCTACGTTCGTGTCTCTCGATTTCGTTCTTGCTGTGGGTTCGACCGAGCATCGCACAGGGAGTTCCCGAGAATACTTACCAGGAACTCCATTGGCGCATGATCGGCCCGTTTCGCGGAGGCCGCACTCGTGCCGCCACTGGTGTGCCGAGTCAGCCGAATGTTTTCTACATGGCCCAGGTCAACGGTGGGGTATGGAAGTCGGATGACTACGGCCGCACCTGGAATCCCATCTTCGACCACGAGTCCACCCAGTCGATCGGCGCCATTGCGGTAGCGCCTTCGAATCCTGACATTATTTATGTTGCCAGCGGTGAGGGCCTGCATCGCCCCGACCTTTCGGTGGGCAATGGCATCTACAAATCTACTGACGCGGGAAAAACCTGGACGCATCTTGGGCTGCGCGATGGCTTTCAGATCCCGGCGTTGGCGGTTGATCCTCGCGATCCCAATCGAGTATTTGCCGCTGTGCTCGGCCATCCCTACGGTCCGAATGAAGAGCGCGGCCTGTTCCGTTCCACCGACGGCGGTCAGACTTGGCAAAAAGCGATCTACAAAGACGAAAACACCGGCGCCTCCGACGTAGAGATCGATCCCACCAATCCGGACGTAATCTACGCATCGATGTGGGAAGCACGCGAGGGTCCCTGGGAGGACGGAAACGAAGTCAACGGGAACGGCGGCGGATTGTTCAAGTCAACCGACGGTGGGGGCACATGGCATCCCCTTACGAATGGCCTGCCGAAGGATCTCTCTCAAATCTACGTTGCGATCGCTCCTTCAAGTCCGCGGCGGCTCTACGCGACGCTTGCCATCGCTGCGGGCCCGCTCGCTTTTTACCGTTCGGATGATGCCGGAGAAAACTGGTCGAAAGCAACGGATGATCCGCGTCCCTCAGGCCGCATCGGCGGCGGGGATCTCGCCGTACCGCGCGTAGATTCAAAGAATGCAGACATCGTTTATTGCGCGAGCACGGTGACGATGCGATCCACCGACGGCGGCAAGACCTGGTCAGGATTTCGCGGCGCGCCCGGCGGCGATGACTACCAGAACCTGTGGATTAATCCCAACGATCCCAACATTATTCTTCTCGTGAGTGATCAAGGCGCCCTGGTAACGGTGAACGGGGGCGCCAGTTGGAGTTCGTGGTATAACCAGCCCACCGCGCAGATCTATCATGTCGCGGTAACCCCCACTTTCCCGTATCGCGTCTGCGGTGGCCAGCAGGAGAGCGGTTCCGTCTGCATCTCGAGCCGTGGCAACGACGGCGAGATTACATTCCGTGACTGGCATCCCGTCGGGGTGATCGAATATGGATATGTCGCGGCCGATCCCCTCGATCCTGACGTGATCTACGGCGGCGGGAGGAGCGAGGTATCAAAGTTTCACTGGTCTAGCGGTGAATTGCAGAACATCACACCCATTCCACTGCGCAGCGCCAAGTACCGCACCGACCGCACCGAGCCGTTGATGTTCTCGCCGATTGACCCGCACACCCTTTATTTCGCCAGCAATGTGCTTTTCAAAACTACCAACGGCGGGACTTCCTGGCAGACGATGAGTTCGGATCTCAGTCGCGAGAACCCCGGAATTCCGGCTAGCGTGGGCAATTTGATTCCTAAGGGCGCTGACAAACAGCGCGGAGTGATCTACGCTCTCGCGCCTTCGTTTAAGGACATCAACAGTCTGTGGGCCGGAACCGACGATGGCTTGATCTGGCTAACCCGCGACAGCGGCAAGAACTGGAACAACATTACTCCGAACGAGCTGACCCCGTGGAGCAAGGTCACACAAATCAGCGCTTCACATTTCGACAACGAATCGGCTTACGCATCGGTGAGCCGCTTTCGCATTGACGACGAGCATCCATATATTTACCGCACTCACGATGGTGGCAAAACGTGGAAACTGATCACAACCGGACTCCCCGATTTTGGCCCGGTAGACACTGTCCGCGAAGATCCCGTGCGTAAAGGCCTGCTGTTTGCCGGCACCGAGAATTCAGTGTGGGTATCGTTCGATGATGGCGACCACTGGCAATCCTTGCAATTGAATCTGCCCCATACTTCCATGCGTGATCTGTGGGTTCACGACAATGACCTTATCGTTGGAACTCACGGACGCTCATTTTGGATTCTCGACGACATTAGTCCGCTGCGAGAAGTCGCTGATTCCCTTGCCGGCGGCGATCATCTCTTCACTCCAGAGCCCGCCTATCGAGTTCAGCGCGATACCAACACGGACACGCCGATTCCTCCAGACGAACCTGCCGGCGCCAATCCTCCCGATGGCGCAATCATTGATTATTATCTGGACCATCCCGCTTCCGCTCCGGTGATTCTTGAGATTCTCGACGCCCACGGTCAACTTGTTCGCAGATTTTCCAGTGCAGACAGAGCGGATGCTGACGAAACCGAGTTGAAGAAACAGCTCATTCCTCTCTACTGGCTGCGTCCTTTTCGCGCTCTGCCAACCGAAGAGGGCATGCACCGCTGGGTTTGGGATCTCCACTATTCCGCGCCGGATTCCATTCGCCACAACTATCCCATCGCTGCCATTCCTGGGGATACGCCGCGACATCCGCTCGGTCCCACGGCGAACCCCGGTTCGTATACGGCACGACTCACCGCAAACGGAAAGAGCTATACCGCGCAATTCACCGTTAAGATGGACCCTCGGGTGAAAATCTCGGTGGCCGGCCTGGAAGGTAAGTTCAAGATGGAAAGGCGTCTGGCGGAGCTCTTGACTCAGACTTCTCATGCCGTAATGCAATCTGGATCGGTACGCGAAGCGTTGCAAAAACTGACTCAGCAAGCTGGCGCCCCGACTCTTGATTCCCTCAAGGCTTTCCAAAACAAGCTTGCCGAAGTTGCTGGATCGCAAAATGGCTTCGCTGGTTCCGCTGCCGATGCGGTCACTCTGGCACGAACCAACGGACAAGTCGCCGTGTTATATGGCCAGGCATGGCAGGCCGATGCAGAGCCGACGGCCTCGCAGTCTGAAGCGATGGCTTCCATTGAGCGCGATGCGTCGGATGTTATGAAGCGCTGGAATGATCTCAAGACTACAGATCTCCCCGCGCTCAATCGCAAGCTCCGCGAAGCAAACTTGCCGGAAGTGCAGATCGAATCGGACCCGCACCGAGAAGAAGTTTCAACGGATGAAGAATAAAATGAGCCGCGGGCGGACGAAGTATTTTTATCCGCCCCGCCATGGCCTGCCCCAAGTCAGAATTTCGATAAGTCTTCCACGGCTCTCTGCAGCTCGCGCGCAATCTGAGCCGGGTCCCGGCCCGCGGCAAACGTCAGCGGTTTGCCAATACGCACACCGATCTTCCAAGGCGGCGCGAATTTCCTGCCTGCCTGCCTCACTTCAAACAATCCAACAATCCGCACGGGTAGAACTGGTATCCCGAGATTGTTCGCCAGCAGTCCAGTGCCAGCACGAAACGGATTGATTTTTCCATCTTCGGTATGTCGTCCCTCTGGAAACACCAGAATGCTGTATCCCCGATCGACGGCCTGACCCGCGTAATCGAAACTTTGCCGGAATCCGGCTTGCTTAGGCAGAGGGAACAAGTTCAGCAGCGAAACCCCCAGGCCCCATTGCATTCGACCAAAAATTCTCGCGAAAAAACCGACGCTGGCAGTAGGCGCTCGGAGCGCCTCCAGTGCCTCTCCGCCCGTTGCAGTGGCCAGACCATACCGCAGCCGCGCCGGCAACGCCGTTTGAACGAATCCTACGTCCACGTCAGAAATATGATTGCAAACCACCAACAGCGGTCCGTTCCAACCTCGCAAGTTCTCACGTCCCTCGATCCGCGGCCAGCCCAGCACAAGCATGGCCGGCCTCATCAACAAATAATGTGCCGCGCATCGAAACCACGTCACCGGCCATCGCAAAACCCAACTGGGGTAGTGATAGTGGGAGTGCTGTCTCGCGTCGCCGCTTAACATCTTTTCGATATCAGCTACCGTGCGTGCTGCGCTGAAACGCGTATCACCAAGATCCACCTGATAGCGGTCTTCGAGCGCCCCGATCAGCTCTACTCGGTCTAGCGAGCTGAGGCCGAGATCGGAATCGAGCGCCGCTCCGGCACTCAGCCCTGTGACATTCCGTCCGGTGATGCGCCCGATCAGTTCGATCAGCGGACTGGAACTTGCAACATCCGTTGCGCCAGCTTGCAGAATCTTTCTTGTGGCGAACTCCGCAATCACGCTCCTTCGCGCTTTTTGCGTATTCGTTCGTGGGAAATCTGTCTGCGGCCACTCGACCCACATTCTTATTCGCTGGTATTCCGCCAGAGATTGGTTTGCACGCGCCACCGCCGCTTCCAGGTTGCCTTCGCCGTGCATAATCAGCACCGCACACGACTCCTCATTACCGCCGCGCTGAATCCCAACCACGACGCAGTCTTTTACTTCTGGCTGGCGGCGCAACGCAGCCTCCAGGTCGTCCGGAAAAATGTTCAGTCCGCCGGGCGTGACGATTACTTCTTTCTTGCGACCTTTGAAATAAAGGTTCCCCGCTTCATCCTGCGCCCCCACATCTCCCGTGTGGTACCAGCCTTCGTTATCGACAACCTGTTGTCGGAGATTGCCGTCCCAGTACCCCGCGGTCACTCCGGCTCCGCGAATCAGGATCTCGCCATCGTCTGCCAACTTCATTTCCCGGCCCGGCAACACTTTCCCAATTGAACCTTTTCCCAGCTTGAAGGGATGGTTCACGCTGATCAGCGACGTCGTTTCCGTCAGCCCGTATCCTTGGATCACGGCGTATCCCAGCCGTCCCCAGAATTCTTCCGTATCTGCGTCGAGCGCTGCCCCTCCGGAAATGAACGCCCAGAACTTCCAGCCGAATTGCCGGTGAATCGCGCGAAAGATCCACCATCGATGCAGGAAGTGCTTTGCTTCCGCCGCGCGGAACCGTCGCCTGAAATCCTCGAGCTTTCCGCTGTCTTCAAGATCGCGTTCGATCTTCTGTTTTAGCGACTGCAAAACTCTGGGCGTGCTCACCAATACCGACACCCGCTCCCGTCGGATCGTACTCACAATCTCTGACGGCTTTAACTCTTCCTGAAAGATCACGGTCCCACCCAGCAAGGGTGGCAAGAACATTCCCAGGAATTGACCGAAGACGTGACTCAGCGGCAATAGATTCAGAAACCGAACGGGATGCACCCAGCGCTCATATTTCAGATACTGCTGCATCTCCTGCTCGAGCGGAGCGATGTTAGCGAGTACATTGCCATGCGTGATCACAACCCCCTTGGGCTCAGCCGTCGTCCCAGAAGTAAAAACAATCTGCAGGATTTCATCGCGTCCGATCGCGACGCCCAATTGGCGGGGGGTGCCCCAGTTTTCGCTTGCTTTGCGAGAAGTGGGGGTTTTGATCTCCTCGAGGGTGATTCCGGGAGCTGCGAGAGCAATACCCTCCGCCGCATGCCTCCGCGAACAAACCCAAAGCTTTGCTTCGACCTGCCCGGTAACTCGCGACGCAAAATCCGCCGCCGCCCCATCGTCCATCGGGACCACAACCACGCCGCGCATCGCGCAACCAAAGAATGCCGCGACCCACTCGGCGCAGTTCTCTCCCCACAGCATCACTCGGTCACCCTTGCCGATCCCTCGCGCCTCCAATTCCCGGCAGAATCGAAACGCCATCTCCATGACCTGCGCGTAGGTGAACCACTCCATGCGATATCCGCGGTGCTGGCCGTAGGCGCGCTCACTGCTGTGCGCCTGAAAGTTCGCCAAAAAAAACTCCGCCAGAGATTCAGTCATGGGATCGGGTTGGTGGGGCAAAGCAAGATGTGCTCACTCAATTCGCCAGGGAGAGCGTTCCGGCCAGCGGCGCATCTCTTCCGAGGCCCAGGCCGTGGTCTTGTCGGCGTGGCATGAGGTGCATGGGTTGGGTGTTTGGTATTTGTCCGTCATGCTCGGGTAGACGAACTTGAAGGTGTGAGCCCGCACTTTGACATTTGCAATCGTGGTTTCGACTCTCGGCATATGGCAGGCTACGCACTCACTTCCCGGTGACCCCGCTTGGTGATGAGTGTGCTCCTCTAACGTAGCCGTGCGCGGCCCGTTCTGCGACATGGGGCCATGGCAGTCCAGGCATAATTCGTGCACAGGTTTTCGGAGTTGCGCATAGTTCCCGGTTCCGTGGACGTCGTGGCAACTGAAGCATGTGATCCCGTGTCGATACATGATGCTTTGAACAAAGTCGTTACCCTGCATGCGGTTCTTATGCGCTGTTCCATCCGGAAAATGCGTGAAAGTCAGCTCGCCCAGCTTGTGATCTTCGAGCTGCCAATAATCTTGCAACTTGAGCCCTACCCGAAAGCCTACCGGCCAATCGTAATACTTGCCCTCAAGAGGAGATGTAAGAGGGCGACCCTGGGAATGGCACTGGATGCATGTGTCGTTGGCACGAACGTAGTCCATCCTTGCCGGATTCAGAATATTGTTGCGCGACGGATCCGCAACGTGCTGACTGCCCGGGCCATGGCAGCGCTCGCATCCCACATTCCACTCAACAACTTGTTTGGCGTGAATATCGTATTCCACGGAGTGGCAACCATCGCAGGTTGGTCCCGTGGGCCTTTGGAAGTTATCTGGAGGATAAAAGCCTTCCCACCAGTCCGTACCCTTGGCAACGAAATATGGCCGCCATACTTTGCCCGTCACGTCCCATTGCGCCGGCTGGGGAAAGTAGTCATCGCCAATCTTGGTGAAGTATCTCTGCTTCCAGATGCTGCCGTACACCAGGGCAACCTGCTGCCTGGTGAACTTGGTAAATGGATTCGTGGACAGGTCGGGAATGATGGCCTCGGGATGCTCGCGCGGATCGCGGACAACATTGGCCATGGGTGTCTTTTTCCAATGGGCGTAGATTTCCGCATGACACTTTTCACACGCTGCCGAACCCGTGTAGTGTGCCGATACGGCGGTTGCTTGCTGCTGGACGATCTCGGCCGCCGTCGGCTCGCGCAGTTGGCGAATGAAGAGTACGAGTTTCCAACTTACGTCGTTCTGTTCTTCGTGCGGAGAGCCCCAGGCAGGCATTCCCGTCAATCGCACACCGTTCTCGATGATGTAATGAATTTGGCCGTCGGTGAGATTCTGAGTTCGCGGCAAGAGCAGGTTCGGTGGCTTGGGATATAGGTTTCGTCCGACGCTGGTTAGCCCTCCGCCGTCATTTCCATGACATTCGGCGCACCGAGCCATAAAAATTTCCCGTGCTTCTTTCAGATTGTCGGGCGTGGCCGTCCAGGGATTTGCCTCCCTGGCCGCGTGTCTGGGAATCGCCAGATCGCGGACGGCTCGGGCGATGACGCGCTCGGGCCAAGACGGTTCATCGCGAGCACTGAATCCCCGGTGAACTAAGATTGCACTGTAGACCGCGCCAATTGCTGCCAGTCCGCAAAGCAGCAGGGCAAGAAGCTTCCTACGCGGCATCGTCGCTCCATTACTCCAATCTTATGATGCGACTATCTCTTATTCCGTTCCAGGCCATCCACCGAAGCAGAAAACTCCTTGAAGACTAGATCGCGAAGCTCGAGGGAGGACGGACGATTGCCCTATCACAGCCGTTCGCTGGTTTCTCGCTGCTCTCTTCCCACCCCAACGCATCCGCCACGCGATTGATGTCGTTCAACCATGACGCGATCAGCGTGATCGGCAAGATCAACATTCACGGGGAAGCTTTTGAGAAGACATTAAGCTAGGATGCGGAACTTGGGTGGTGCCGTCAACGTTCTGACGCCGTAGTTGCCTTATCGCGTGGTTCAGACATCATGCGTGCTGCGAAGGCCCCGAGGGCGTACGCACCTGCCGCGTAGAGAGGCAGCGTAAAGGCCACCTGCTCGAAGCAATGGTTTTGCGGAAGACAGGCCCATCCGAAGAAATGCTGTGGCTTGGTGATTTCAATTCCTGAAACGATTACAGGTCTTAGCGGTACGAACAGCATTAGCAGAGCAATAGCCACAGCTGGCACGGTCCACATCCACTGCATGGCCCGATGTCGATAAAGGCGTTCTAGCAGAAATCCCAGGAGCAATCCAACGGAATTTGCACTGGAAAGTACGGTGTCTCCGTCAATATCCATGGCGCCGTTCGCGACCCGAGAGCCGGGAAAAACCGGTGCAACAGCCGCACGACTGCAAATGTCACTACGGCTGCCGCAACTAGGACGCCGACCGTGCCGAGGATCAGGTGAACCCGGAAGTGCAGCGCATTCATCGCGCCCTCACGTGCAATGATGCGTCCGCTCATCCCACGATCTTCCAAACTGATCTGCAGTCATCAATTCTCAGTCTTGATAAACGCTTGCGCCCATTCGGAAGTCAGTGTCTGGCTTGTATCATAATAGTTGGATGGCATTTCCTATCCGAGTCTGCAGCGTCTGCTCAGAAGAGTTCGAGCTGAGGCCGGACAAGCCCGGCTTTGCCAACCGCTGCCCTGCGTGCAGCGAGCCAGTACATGCCGATCCCAAAATGAAGCCGGGGATGAACGCCGATGAACGCAAGAGCCTGGCGGAAGCAAACGAAGCTCGGAGGCGAGCAATGCGCGACCTCCTCTACCGCAAGGATAGCTGACGGCTTCTTCAAGATCCCACTACAGTCAGAATCCGCGCCTCTGGAGTTTTATTCTCTTCCCACCCCCAGCGCGTCCGCCACGCGATTGATGTAGTTAAACCAAGACGCAATCAGCGTGATCTGCAAGATTCCGCGATCGTCAAATCCCACGGCCCGCAGTCCTTCAATATCGTTTTTCCAAACTTTGGTCGCGTCCTTGGTCAACTTCACCACATAGTCCAGCATCACCAGCTCCTGCGGCGTGATGGGCGCGGTCGTGTAGTCCTTCTCGAGCGCCTCGACCAAATCCCGATCCAGCGTCACCCTACGCAGAAACTCTGCGTGCGACTCGATTCAATATTTGCACCGGTTGGTCACCGAGACCACAGTGGTAATCATTTCTTGCTGCCGCCGGCTCAGCGGCAGCTCCGGCGACATCAGTGCTCCAAATGTCGCGAACGAATGAAAAAGCGCCTCCGGAATCAGCGTGTGCGAGCCCACGATCGAGGACCCTCCCGATTCGTCGGGATGTACGGGATCTGCATATTCCTTGGGATACAGCGAGCGTTGTCCGTCGATCGCCTGGCGCAGCTTGTCGCCGGCCTCAGACATCGGGATGGTTCGAATCCAGGTCATGATGGAGATCATCCTTTTCCGCGCAGTTTCGGCGTGATTGGAGCAGGGGAAGGCTAGCGATCACCCCATCGCGTATTTGTACTAGAGAACGGAGTGGACTGAGGACGCAGGGGCTTAAGCCCCGCTAGCATCGGATGGCTCACGCGGCCCTGAAGGGCCGCTCTTCCACGTTGATGCCTGAATTCATGAGTCCTTCCGGTCATCTTGCCGCTGATTTCCTTGGTAACCCGTTCGTACACTCCCTTTTGGTAACCCTTGGTAACCATGCGATTCGCGCTGTCCAGCCGTACAATTGCCCTTGTCCGACCGGCCATCTCGAAATGAGGAGTTTGGCCACGTGACGTTCCCGGGAGAATACATCCAGAAGCGTCATCAGTCTTTCGGTGTACAGGTTTCTCGGCAAGAAGTTCTTGTGACAAGTTTCTCGGCGTGACCAGTGTTCTGGAGTTCTTACTCATATGGCGTTCGGTTTCGGGTTCAACAAACAGAAAATACTCAGCGCTGCGGAGAAGTATATCCAGCAGGGCAAGATGCAAAATGCCATTGCTGAGTACGAAAAAATACTAAAGGCCGATCCCAAAGATCTCACGGTTACGAACACCGTTGGCGATCTCTACTCGCGTCTGGGCGAAGTCGATAAAGCCACGGAATGCTTTAAGAGTGTCGGCGATGCCTACGCCAATCAGGGGTTCACGGTCAAGGCCATCGCGATGTACAAGAAGATCAGCAAGCTCAAGCCTTCGCTCGAGAGCGTGCTTAAGCTGGCCGAGCTTTACACCCAGCAGGGCCTTTTCAACGACGCCCGTGCCCAGTATCTGCAGGTGGCGGAAGAATTCCTAAAATCCGGCGAACTGGATAACGCTGTCCGCATCTTTCAAAAGATTCTGGAAATGGATCCGGAAAACACCGGCATGCGCGTCCGCCTGGCGGAAGTCTACATTCGCCTGGGCAAGAAGAATGACGCCTGGCAGATTTTCTCCGCCGCCGCGGAAACCTTGCGTGCCAAAGGTTCGCTGAGCGGTGCCGAAGAAGTGCTGCAGCGGATGCTCACCCTCGATCCCGGCAACAGTTACGCGCTGCTCATGCAGGGGCGTAATTTGCTCGAGGCTGGCGATGCCGATGCCGCCGTCGAATCGCTTCAGAAGGTCCCCGATCTCGATTCCAATCCCGACGGCCTTCGTGATCTGCTCAAGGCTTATCTCAAGACGGGTCGACTCTCGGATGCCGGCACCCTTGCCACCAAGCTGCACACCGTTCATAATGACCTCACAGCTATCTCGACTCTCGCCGACGCGCTCATGCAGGCCGGGCAGTACGAGAACGCGCTCCAGGTGTATGACCAGCACGCCGATCGCCTGCTCGCCGAAGATTCCGACAAGGTTTTGAAGAACCTGCATTCCGTAATTGGACATGTGCGCGACAATCCCGCTTCGCTCGAGAAGCTGCTTGATCTTTTCCACAAAGCGGGAGAGAACACTCACGTTACCGAGGTTCTCGAGTTGCTGGCGCATGCTTCGGTCCAGTCCGGCGACCTGACACGAGCCCGCGAGCTCTATCAGAGACTCGCGACGATGGAACCTGGCAACCCCCTGCACATGAACAACTACCAGCAGGTGGTCAGCCAGCTTGGCGGGCCTCCGGCCTCCAAACTCATCAGTGCGGAAGAAGCCGCGGTCATCGTCGATGAACTGGAAGCCACTTCTCCATCCATACACCAGCATTATTCCGACGCAGTCGCTCTTTCAGTTCGCTCGGCCCTTACCGACGCCGAACTTTTTATTTCTTACAACATGCCGGCGAAAGCTCTGGGGCCGCTCATGGCCGCTTTGCCTCAAGCCCCCACCGATCTCCGGTTGAATCAGCGTCTAGCCGCGCTACACACTCGCGCGGCGCGTCTCGCCGAGGCGGGCGTCTGCTGCCGTACCTTACAGAACATCTATTCAGAAGCGGGCTACCCCGAGGAGGCTACGCGCTACGGCGAGCTCGCGGATCGATACCGAGAGCGCTCGACTGCTCCCGCTCTCATCGATTCCGTGATTGATCAGGGGGCTTTGCCGGCCAACCCGACTGCAGAGGAGACTTCTCCGGCGGAAACATCCGCTCCCTGGCCCATCGCTTCGGCTCAGCCCACGGAAGAAACGGAATTCGCCATTGTCGCCGATCAAGGCGAGGAACACCACCATCCGGCCGCGCCCGTTGGAGAATCTGCCCCCGCGTCTGCGGAGATCGATCTGTCATCGGAGTGGGACGATTCAATCACCATCGAAGCCGATACTCCGTCCGCTGAAGCGGCGGAAATCGAGATCAGCGATGCCGTCGGGGACCAGGAAGCTCCCGCCGCGATCGGCCACAGTAAGCACGAAGGAGAGTTCGACCGGGAAAAGGCCAACGAAACTGTCGAAGAGATTCGCTTCTATCTTGAGCACGGCATGCCCGAGCAGGCCGCGACCGCCTTCGATAAACTTCAATCGATTACCAGCGACGAAGCCATCTTGTCCGCGATTGAAAGTGAAATCCGAACCGCTTCGCGGCACACTGCCGCAGCCGACGAAGTATCGACAGTCGAATCGATCTCTGAGTTCGCCATAGACGAGCCGTCAGCCGAGTTCGCAATCGACGAAATTCAAGCCTCTACGCCGGAAACTCCGGCGGTTGTCGAAGAGACCGTTGCCGAGTTGCCGCCTCTTGTGGCCGAAACACCCCCTGTGCCTGTGCTGCACGCCGCAGTCGAAGCTCCGGCTGGCGAAGGTCCCATCGTAGCAGCGCCGGGCGTCCTGCAGGAGTTCGTCTCTGACCTTGAATCGACTTTGGGCGAGACTTTCCTTCCAGCAGCGGTTCCGCACGACGAGGAGCCTGCCGTCGAACGCGCTTCGAAGAGAATATCCGAGCCCGAACCCAAACAGCCGCAACTCGAGGCGATTGGGAGCGCTGCACCCACGACCTTCGGCATCCCAGATGCCCAGCCCATGGGTGAGTTTGTAGCCGATCTTGAAGCTTCGCTCGGAGACGACTTCCTCAAGGAAGCGCCGGTGCCCGAAGCCGAGGCCGCCCCCGAAGCTCAACCGGTCGCCCAGATTGGAATCCCCGTCGCTCCAGCGCCAACGCCGCTTCGGCCCACATCGGCCCCATCGATAAACGTCCCTGTCGTAGCCGCAAGCGCCGCCGCGGCTGCAGCATCTTCCGGCACCGCTGCTGTGTCAGCACACGCGCCCATGCTGCAAGTTCCTCCGGCTATTTCCAGTGCTCCGGTCGCCAAGTCTTCTCCCTTCGGCGAAGACGCCGGCGTGGATCTCGCGGAAATGTTCGGAGAGCTCAAACACGATCTGGAAGTCGGTTCGTCCGCCACCGAGGAAGATCCGGAAACTCATTACAATCTCGGCATCGCTTTCCGCGAGATGGGACTGCTCGATGAGGCCATTGGCGAGTTGCAGAAGACCTGCCAGGCCGTCGATCGCGGACATCCATTCCCGCAAGTTATGCAAACCTATACCTGGCTGGCCCAGTGCTTCCTCGACAAAGGCGTGCCCCAGGCCGCGATTCGCTGGTACGACAAGGCTCTGACTGCCCCAGGTGTCGACGAAGAGACGCGTACCGCTCTGCACTATGAACTCGGCGCCGCCTACGAAACCGCCGGCGACAAACCCTCCGCTCTCAAGCACTTCATGGAGGTTTACGGGCGCAACATCGATTACCGCGACGTTGCCGAGCGCATTAAGCCCCTGAAGTCGTAAAATAGGCCGATGGGTTCCGTCCCTAACTTTTTTCTCCACAAACACACCTGCCATCCCGACCGAAGCGAGGGGTCTTCATCTTCATCCTTGCCGGCGGATGTCGCCGCTGTGTTGGGCACCCGCAACCCCACTGCTGCAGCGGAGTACCGGTGACCACTGATCCCAACTTGCCCGTTCAAAGCGGAGCCGATGCGCCACCGTCCCAGCCTGCACCCGCGCGGACAGATATTGCTGCGGCGCTGCTCGATCCTCCGCCTTCGGGCTTAGCGCCCCTGGCGCGCGGCGGCCTCCAACTCTGGCTGCACCGCAGTTCGGTTTTTCTTTTTGTCCTGGTAAGCGCCATCGCAGGCGTGCTGCTCGTGATCCTTCCATGGACTCCCGAGTGGACCGACAACTATCTCCTGCTTTCGTTTCCCTGGCTTCGTACTTTTGTTTCGACCGGCTTCTTTCGCGGACTGTGCAGCGGCTTGGGAATGCTCGACATCTGGATTGGCTTCTGGGAAGCCTTGCACTACCACGAACACCGATAGGGCATTCACCGCAAAGGCGCTGGTTTCAAAACGCTGGATTTGATATCGCTCGAAATAATGACGCCGTATCTTCGAACGTGAACCTTCATGACCGACAAGCTTAAATCTGCTCCTCTGGCGTACGAGAACGCATCCTTCGTCACTAGTCCTGACGGACGTATCCTCCGGATTCTGGCCGAGTATCAGGAGCCGCTTGCGCGCTTTCGCCGTGAACAGATCCAGGACACGGTCGTCTTCTTCGGCTCGGCCCGTTTTCAGGGAAACGACGACGCTCGAAGGAATCTAACTGTTGTGGAAAAGAATGTCGCGAACACTCCCGCCGCCCAACGGGATCAGGACATGAAGCGCGCTCTCGCCGCGGTGGATATGGCGCGCTATTACGAAGACGCTCGCCGGCTGGCTTTTCTTCTCACGGAATGGTCCATTCAGATTCCCGCACGCCGTCGCCGCTTCGTCGTCACCACCGGTGGAGGGCCCGGCATCATGGAAGCCGCCAACCTCGGCGCCCACGAAGCAGGCGGCAAGAGCATCGGCCTTAACATTAATCTGCCCTTTGAGCAGAATCCAAACTCCTACATCACGCCCGCACTCAACTTCGAGTTTCACTACTTTTTCATGCGCAAGTTCTGGTTCGCGTATCTGGCCAAGGCACTCGTGATTTTTCCCGGCGGCTTTGGGACCATCGACGAACTCTTCGAAATCCTTACCCTTGCTCAAACCGACAAGCTCGCCAAGAAAATTCTTGTTGTTATCTATGGAAGCGAATACTGGCACCGCATCATGAACTTCCAGGCCTTCGTCGACGCAGGCACGGTTTCTCCGGAGGATCTCAATCTGTTCAAATTCGTTGACACGCCTCAGGACGCTTTCGCTTTTCTTCGCGACGGTCTCACGGAATACCATCTGGGCGGCCAGCCGAAGAAAGAAAAAGAGAACGAAGTGCTTCCGGAAATCGCCAAGACCAGGCCGTGACGATGGCGATATATTCACGCTGTTTGCCCTTCTCATCGGTTGCCTGAAAAGCGATGCATGAACGCCCTCTCCTCTACTACATCACCGCCCGGGCCGCCTTCCCCGGCGACGAGTTTGCCCGCCGCCTGCGGCTCCTCGACAAAATCGCAGAAGCCACAACTCACAACGTCGACTACATCCAACTCCGCGAAAAAGATCTTCCCACCCGCGATCTCGAATCTCTGGCGCGCGAAGCAGCCAACATCATCCGCAAACTAAGAACCGAGAACCGAGAACTGAGAACTGCTCTCCTCATCAATTCCCGTACCGACGTCGCACTGGCTATCGAAGCCGCCGGAGTCCATCTCCCAGCAAACGACATTTCCCCGCAAGACATCCGAGAGATGTGGAAATGTGGTGCGGGCGGCACCGCCCCCGGACTCGCACCGGGCAATCCACTGATCGCCGTCTCCTGTCACTGCGCCGAAGAAGTGCTCAGAGCCGCCGCCAACCAAGCTACTCTCGCCGTCTTCGCCCCTGTCTTCGAAAAACGAACCGGGGAAAACCAAACCGTGCCGGGTGTCAGCCCGCAGGGCTTGCAAGGTCTCCGCCAAGCCTGCCTCGCAAAAGTTCCCGTCCTCGCCCTCGGAGGAGTAACCCTGCACAACGCCAAGTCCTGCTTGCAAGCCGGCGCAGCTGGCATCGCCGCCATCCGCCTCTTCCAGGAAAACGACATCGCCACCACCATTCGCGAACTTCGCGGCTAGGTGGCCATCCGCTGCGATGCCGATTTTGGGTGGGCAGAGCTTCCGGCGCCAGAGTAAACCGCCTGCGCGAATTCCGTAGGCGGAGAAAAGCCGCGCCACCCTGTGGCGCGGCCATCTTTCAGAGCACCCACTACTGCGCCGGAGTTGCGGGAACAGCCGTTGACGTCTGAGCCGCCGGTGCACTTGCGGTCACCTCGGTGTCCTTTACCGGCTTGATCGTCACCGTGGCCAGAATCTTCTCCAGCCGCTTGAAGATTTCATCACGGTCCACATGTTTGCCACCTTCATCGGTTTCGACGCCGATAGTGGCAACCTTAAGCGCGAACTCGTAGCACGCTCCATTTTCGAATGCGTGATAGTACTTCGACGCTTCCTTCCGGCTTCCGTCGGTGGAAAGAGTTTCGGTTGACTGCAGCTCCATGTCATTGATCATCATCTTTGAAGTTGACGCAGCAGGCTTGCCGGTGCCCTCGACCGGCGTAGCAGGGCTAGTGTTCGCTTCAGAAAACTCTCCGCACTGCTCCGAGGTAAGGGTTTTGTTCACGCTGACATCGAAGAAGGCCGATGCCAGGTCGCTCTTGGGATATTCGCCTTCCGGAAGCAACACGGCTGCGATCGCTCCTCCGCCCGGCTGCACAAAGTCCATCGGCACGGGACCGGACGAGAGAAGTTCATCCGCGGCGTCGCCGGTCTTGAGCGCGTACTTGCGTGGATATTGGAACGAGACACCGGAATTCTTGTCGGCATACGTTACCGTCGCAGGCGCTTTGCGCACAACTTTCTTGTGTACCGGTTTGGCGGGGGCCTGCATTGTGGCTATCGGCGCCGGGGTCGGAGTACTCGTTGCGACTGGCGGTGTCGATTGAGTCGCAGGTAATTGGCTCGTGGAGCTTTCAGTTCTTGGTTTTTCGCTGGAGCATCCGACGGCTAACGAACAGACGATCAGTATCGCGGCGAATACAAACGGGCTGGCGGTGGTTCCGAGATTGATTTTTCCCCAGGCAATTGAATTCAGCATTGCTGGAGTGTTGCGAAAGAGCGTGCTCCGGACTGCTGTGTTGCGAAACAGATTGATGCGGGTCATGGTTGGTCGCCTCCTGCTGCTTAAGCAGCACTAGTGAGGTTGCACTGGACTAGCCAATCAGAGATGCATTGCTTTTCAGTGAGTTAGATATTGGGAGGTGGTCAGTATCGCGGCTAGGCAGACACGCTGTAGAGAGCGGGACACGCGTGGCCACGGCGCTCAGGGTGCAAATGAAATTGCGTTGGCGCCTGCATCGGCTGAGGCTTTAGGCCGCGGCCACGCGCCGGATCAGGTCTTCCTGCTCTGCCCTGCTCTCGGCTCCAATGGTAAACGCATCGAGCACTCCCAGTGAGAGCGCATAGCGCAGAGCCTCGGACTGGCGGTTGCGCAAATCGCCCTGCCCGAGAATCTTCATGCCGATCACGGCTTTGCCCGCGGCTTTCATCTCCCGCATAACACGGACGACGGTGTCAGGGTCGGCATCCATATGCGAGCCGATGGGATTAATTCGGGCCAGGTCGACTTCCACCCACGGCGATTTCGCAGCCGCTCGCAGTGCTTCGATGCTGTGGCAAGAACAGCCGTGCGCGCGGATGACTCCCTTTTCTTTGGCTTCGGACAGCACATCCATCACGCCTTCGAAACGCCGAGTCCAATCCGCTTCGGTAAGGCAATGCATGAGGCAGATGTCGATGTGGTCGACGCCCAGCTCGCGGCGGAAACGTTCGAGATCGGCGCGTGCGGTTGCGGGATCGCGTGCCCAGGTCTTCGTCAGTATCGTGACTTTGTCGCGGGGCACGTGCTTCAGCGCCTCGGCAACGTGAGGATGGCTGCCGTAAGCATCGGCTGCGTCGAAGAAATGCAGCCCGTGATCGTAGCCGTTGAGCAGGAGCTCCGAGAGTCCTTTGACTCCGAGCGCGGTCTGATTCGAATGATGGCCGAATCCGATAGTGCCGGTGCCCATGGCAAGACGGCTGGTCTTGATGCCGGTGCTGCCCAGCGTAACCGTGTCAGAGGCCGAAAACTTCGCCAGCGGAGTCTGAGCCGCAAGGGCGTTCAGCAGGTCTTTCGAACTGAGCCAGGCAGCCCCCAAACCTGAGGCGGAGCGAATGAGGAATTCTCGGCGATGCATAGAGTCTCCTGCGAGTCGGCGCTGTTAGGAATGATAACGCTTCGTAATCAATGTTGTTCCTTCCTCTGTGTCTTTGTGGCGCGAAAGTTTCTTGACGGTTCGCTTCACTCGAACTGCTTGCGAAACGCCGCGAGTTGGTCACGCACCTCCGTCATCTCTCTTTTCAGCTCGGCCACCTCGCCTTCGAGGCGAGCGAGTCGGCCGTTGCCAACTGGAAGACCGTCCTGCTCTCGCGCGGACGCCGGGTCCGCAGGCGGAGCGTCGCCGGAAAGCAAGTGCATGTAACGCGACTCCTTGGTGCCCGGCTGACGCGGCAGCACCGCAACCAGCGGAGGTTTGCGCTGGCTGAGACGATCGAGGGTTCCGTTCACATCCTCCAGCGCTTCGAATCGATACATGCGCTCTGCGCGGCCACGAAGTTCGCCTGGAGTTTGCGCTCCGCGTAGGAACAATACACACAGAATTGCGATCTCCCGCCGGTCGAAGTTGAACACTTCCTGCAATCGATGCTCGTACTTCGTCACCCGGCTGTCGGCGCCGCTGGCCGGCCCCGCGAGCCGTTGCGCTTGCAGCGAATCGAGCGCGGCACGCACGGCTTCCTCGCCGAGCGCCATCACCGGATCGCGGTTGTTCTTCTGATTACACGCATTCACCAGGGCATTGAGCGAAAGCGGATAGTAGTCCGGAGTCGTAATGTCTTTCTCGATCAACGCCCCCAAGACTCGAACTTCCACATCAGTAAGACGATCCACACGCACCACCGTTAGCCGTAGCACCGTTACCGAGATTGCCGCGTGAGGATTGTACTGCACGGGCGCGAGGCGAAGAATGCGGCATCCTGACGTGCGCGGTGCGTTTGCGATTCGAACTTGCTAGAACAAAGCCGTCGGGCGCCGCTTCCACGGCTTCCCTTTCTCCTGTGATGTTTTCTCTATCTCGTTCACGTAGGCGCCCGTCTGTGTGAGCACGTGATGCAGGTCGTTGCCCAGGCTGAAAAATGTGAATCCTTTTTCAAGAAACTCTCCGACTCTGGCGGGACCGAATAAAAATATTCCTAGAATCACATTGTTCTTACGCGCCTGCTCTATCAGTTTCTTTGTAGCCGCATCAAGCTCGGGCGAGGTGTACATGAGGGGAAACTCGTACTTGTTATATAAACCCATGGACATGCAAAGGTCATTCTGCCCGAGGAAAAGGATATCGATGCCCGGGACGGCCGCAATCTCAGCCATATTCTCGATGCACGAAGCGGTCTCCACTTGCAGCGCGACGATCCCGTTGTTATTGAAATTGCCCGCGTAACCCAGTAGCCCAGCCTTGTTCATCGAGCGCTGCGGAAAATAAACCGAGCGTGTACCCACCGTGGGGTACTTGGTGCAACTGATCGCCTGGCGCGCTTCCTCCGCGCTATTGATGTAAGGAATGAGAACGCCGTCAGCTCCCAGGTCGAGCGCCTGCTGAATGCCGGGGCGGTCGTTGTACGCTCCCACGCGCACCAGAGACTTAGCGCCGCCATTCGCGATGCCGCTTAGCATCGCCGAAAGTTTTTCGTTGTGCATGGGACCGTGCTGCGTATCGACGAGCAGCCAGTCGTAACCGCTGTGCGCGAGTTGCTCAACCAGGGTAGGACTGTGTGAGTTAATAAACAAACCCATCTTGGGAGTTCCCTGATGCAGTTGTTTCTTGAATTCAGCGCCGCTTAAAGCGGGTTCGGACATGCGGAGTTCCTCCTGATCGTAACTAGAATGTTGTAGTCTACCGCAGCGGCACACTGAGTCGGCGACCGCAAGGCGAATTATTTGCCGAGTGTGTGACCCAGAGACACGCGTTTGATACCCTGATATAGTTCCGCAGAAGTTTGAGTTGATCTCGGGGCGTGGCTCGTTGGCACCAGGAGCAACAAATGCGGCTTCTCTTGAACTGGGTTCTGAGCGCGTTGGCGGTGTGGATCGTGGCCCGTGTGGTGCCGGGAATCTACGTCAGCGGTCCGGTTGCTGCCCTCATCGCTGCGCTGGTGATCGGCTTTATCAACGCTACGGTAGGGCTGTTGCTGAAGATTCTTACCTTTCCGCTGACCTTGGTCACTCTCGGATTGTTCTGGTTTGTCATTAACGCTCTGATGCTCGAACTGGCTTCGGCGCTTCTGTCTCCGGGTTTTCGGGTGCGCGGATTTCTCGCGGCCTTCATCGGCGCGATTGTGCTCAGCCTGGTAAACATGATGCTGAAATGGCTCGTCCATCCAGCCCGCGAGGGCGATTAGCGAACCCCAGATGAAGGTCCCAGCATTGCATCGGAACCCGTAAGCTAATCAAAGGACGCTGAGAATCGGCTTTCTAGGCTGCCTCACCCGGTCCACTTCGCCCCAGTCTCTAAAATCTTCATGATCTTCGTTAGCCGCCGGGTTCGCGTCTCTTCCCGCTTAGCCCCCTCGATGGCGACAGCCATTTCTTTCTTCTGAGTAAACGAGCGCTTGTCCCAATTCGCCTGCGCGGCTTTGTGTTTTGCGAGCGCTTTCTTCAACGCCCGGGGCACTGCGACCGTTCGCTCCTCTTCGTCCCGCTCCATTACAACGTCCACAATATCTCCTGGCTCCACGCCGGCTCCGTCACCCAGCGCTTTACATACCGGCATCATGTGACGGCCTCCCATCGGCATCAACGACGAACGGAACGGATAGCCGTTGATCGTGCCTCGTATAGCGACGCGCGCAGGCGCACCAAAAACCTTCGGCACGTCAACCGGCGGAGTGATCGCCGCGACCACGCCCGCCTCCCTCCCGTCGATCTTCCCTTTGAACCGCAGCGCCTTGAATTGGGCTTTTTGTTCCGGCATCGTACCCCCCCATTAGGCTGCTAAACTTTAACCTGACAGAAAATACGCGGCAACTGAGCCAGAAAACCATGGCAACGGCTCATTCGTATTCTCAACCCGGCGCTGGCTCTATGATTGAGCCCTGGCTCGTCCGTATTCCCGGAGCCTGGTTTCTGATGGGGTCCGGCGCTGGCCAGGATTGCGAACGCCCCGTCCACCGCGTCTGGATCGACGATTTTTTTTTCGCCGCCACCCAGGTCACTAACGCAGAGTACGAACGCTTCGTGAATTCGACGAAATCGGCTTCGCCGCCGTTCTGGAACGATCAGAATTTCAATCATCCTCAGCAGCCTGTCGCCGGGGTCTCATGGTTCGATGCCGAGCGCTATTGCCAATGGCTGGCGGCGCAAACCGGCCGCACCTACCGCCTTCCCACTGAAGCCGAGTGGGAGCACGCGGCGCGCGGCGATCTCGAGCAACAGAATTTTCCCTGGGGCAACGACCCACCGGAATCTCTCCCCGAGTACCTAACCCGCTGGCAGGCTGGACCTGCAGCTGTCGCGCGCTACGCTCCCAACGCCTTCGGCCTGTACGACATCTGCGATAACGTCCATGAATGGTGCAGTGACTGGTACGACGCCAACTACTACGTCAGTTCGCCCGACCGCAATCCGCGCGGGCCTGAACACGGCCAAAGGAAAGCGTCTCGTGGCGGTTCATGGCGCCATCAGGTGAAGGTGGCACGCTGTTCCGCTCGCTCCAGCATTCCTCCTGACTTCCACTACGCCGACTATGGCTTCCGTGTCGCGTGCAAAAAGTAGTTTCGCATTTTGTAATTGAAAACCGACCTTGCCGGGACGTAAGGTTTGACTTACAAAATTACTAAAATCCTCCATATGTTTCGCGACGACCTTCTCCACAAGAAACGCATCCTGATCACCGGCGGCGGCACCGGGCTCGGCAAAGCCATGGCTCACCGCTTCCTTCAACTGGGAGCAGAAGTCTACATCTGCGGTCGGCGGGAAGAAGTCCTCCAGAAAGCCGCCGCAGAACTTTCCAGCGCCACAAGAGGCGCTATTCACGCAATACCCTGCGATGTCCGCAACACTGACGCGGTTGAGATCATGATCGACAGGATCTGGAAGGACGATCCGCTCGATATTCTCGTCAACAACGCCGCTGGAAATTTCATAGCACGCACCGAAGAACTTTCTCAGCGCGCCTTCGAATCCGTGATCGGCATCGTACTTCATGGCACGCTTCAAGCCACCATGGCCTGCGGACGCCGCTGGCTCAAAACCAACCACCCCGGCACTGTACTCAGTATCTCGGCCACCTATGCGCCAGTCGGCTCAGCCTACGTCGTCCCTTCTGCCGTGTCGAAAGCCGGCGTCGAAGCGCTAACCCGCAGTCTGGCTGTGGAGTGGGGCAATCGCGGAATCCGCTTGAACGCCATCGCGCCCGGTCCTATTCCCACGCAAGGAGCGTTTTCGCGCCTCTTGCCGCGTCCTGAACTTGAGGCGCTGGCACTTGATCGCAATCCGATGCACCGCTTCGGCACGACAGAAGAGTTAGCCGACCTGGCCGCCTACCTCGTGAGCGAAGGTTCCTCATACATCAACGGCGAAGTCATACGCATGGACGGCGGAGAATTCCTGCAAGGCGCCGGCGAATTCAGTAATCTGGGCCGCGCTCTGTCCAATGAAGACTGGGAATCCTTGAAACCGCGCAAGAAATCCTAGTCCCAGTTGCGCGCAACGAGACCTTGCCCTTCTGAGTGGAGTCCAACCGCTCGGTCTCGCATCCAAACACGAATAGGAGGTAGATATGTACGTTATTCTCGGAGCAAGCGGCAACACTGGACACGTAGTAGCGAAAAACCTTCTAGAGGGCGGCAAGAAAGTTCGCGTCGTCAGCAGAAACACGGCTCATCTGCAGTTTCTTGCGAAAGAAGGGGCTGAGACCTTCGCCGCAGATGTCACCGATGTTTCAGCTCTCACGAAAGCCTTCCAGGACGCGGAATCAGCTTATGTGATGATTCCCCCTAATCCCACCAGCAACGACTTTCGTGCTTTTCAGGATTGCATCAGCGATGCGATTGCGACCGCGGTACAAAAGAACGAAGTCAAGAATGTTGTTTCCCTCAGCAGTATCGGAGCCGACAAATCTACTGGCACCGGCCCGGTAGTCGGTCTCCACAATCTCGAACAAAAGCTAAACCGGATTAGCGGAGCGAATGTGCTCCATCTGCGTGCCGGTTACTTCATGGAGAATACGCTGCCACAAGCGGGCGCCATTCGCACGGTGGGTTCTGCGCTGGGGCCGGTTCGACCCGACCTAAAGCTTCCTATGATCGCCACACGCGACATCGGTAAAGCGGCGACTGAAGCACTGTTGCGCGTCGACTTCCGCGGCAAGCAAACACGTGAACTGCAGGGTCAGCGTGATCTGGACTACACGGAAGCCACTCGCATTATCGGCAAGGCCATCGGCAAACCCGATCTCAAATACATCCAAGCGCCGGATGATCCGATTCGGGCAGCGATGGTTCAAATGGGGATGTCCGACAACCTAGCTCGGTTGATTCTTGAAATGGCTTCCGCGCTGAACTTTGGGCAAATGCGGCCGCTCGAAGCTCGCAACGCACGGAACACCACATCGACGACCTTCGAAAACTTCGTTGCCGAGTTTTTTGTCCCGGCTTATCAACAACAAGCAGCAGCGTAGCTCGTGTGGGGGCGGACACACCCTTCTGCGGCTCAGGGTGGGCTTGTCCGCCGCTTTTGATTTGTTTTGTCGCGCACCAAGAGGGCCACGGTCACCTCCGAGCGTGACCTTTGCTATACTTTTGACCGCCCTACCTCAGCTGTCTGCTGCAGAGGAGTGCCCTCCATGCCTCCGCCGCCGGAGCGACGAGCCGATGAGCGCATTAAGTTGAAGGTGCCGGTCGAACTCTCTGTCGAGGGCAACCCCGCGCCGTTTCGCTGCGCTACATCCGACTTGAGCTTGTACGGTTGCTACATCGAGACAATTTTTCCTTTTCCCATCGGAACGATCCTGGAACTCAAGCTTCAAATAAACGGTACGCTGCTAGTCCTGGCCACCGTTGCGACCAGCGACCCTCAGGTGGGCAACGGCATACAGTTCAACAGGATGCTTCCGGAAGATGTCGAAGAGTTACGCGCCTTCCTCGCAGCCAACGGCAAGGACGGCGCTGAGAAGAATGTGGATGAGAAAAAGATTAACCCTTGAGGCTCTCGCTATCCGGCGGCGATGCCACGTCCGATAGCCTCTGCTTGTCTCATGGTCCGTACCACAGTGTGAGCCATGCTCTCGGCTACGGCCACGTCGCCCTCGTCAAAATTGAAAGGCTCTGGGGCGAACACCATCAGCAAGCCTAGCGTGTCGCGTTCGTAGCGAATCGGCGCCGCCAGAATCGAGCGCACACCCAGGCTGCGGCAGCTTTCCAAGTCGACACGCGGATCGTTTTCCGCGTCGTCGCAGCGAAGAGTCTTTCCCGCGCGGAAGCATTCGCCCGAGAGTCCGGAGTTCACATCCAACCGCGTGCCCAGCGCGGGTGCGCTACCTCCCACGCTGGCCCGGCACAACACTTCATTTTTGTGCACCAGGGCAATCGCCGCACTCGTGCCGCGGGTAAGGGCGCGGGCACGCTCCCCAATCATCCGGAGCGCCGCCGCGAGGTCGGTCCCCAGCGAGCTGAATTCGTATTGAATCGTCGCCGAAGCCGGATGTTCGCCGCCGCTTCCTCGTAGCGCCGTTCCAGCTTCTAAACTGATCGACATGTGACCACGATCCGTGCTCTGCGCGGGCTTTTTTGCCGTGCTCCAACCCCATGCTCGCCCCAGAGCAAGCTTCGGCGCAGTTCGGCTGGGTGCTGCGGCATTCATTGTCAACCATTCGTTTAATCGCCGCCGCGCGTCCTCGGGCAACTCCGAGAAGCGCACGCCCGCGCGCCCCAACGCATCCGCCCAGGCAATATAGCCCGTGGTTTCCATGTGCACAGCGGGTTCCGAAAGATCCAGATCAAGCCGGACGCGCCGATCCCTCTCAAAACTCTTGCCCTCGAAGTTGTTGCCATCGATGCCCGTGCCTGTCTGCATCGATAGGCCCTCCTCGCTCAAGTCCAGAATCATGCCTCCCGTAACACCGTCGAAGCTGGCAAACGCGGGAACATGCACCATCTGGCGCAAGCAGCGGCGACGCTCCGTGGCGAATTCCCGACTTCCTTCCATGTTTCTGAATGAGCCCGCACGAAAACTGATTGGGGACAGCCTATTAGGAAATGATGAGATCGCTAGCGATTGGAGAAAAGTGTTAGCGCAGGTTCCCCCTTGGCCGTTAGCACGTTTGCGACCTTTCTAAGCCGCGGCCAAATATACGTAACGCAGAATAAATAAGACCGTGAGGATCCAGACGAGCGCGGTTACATCGCGCAGCTTTCCAGCCGCAATTTTAACGACGGTGTAGGAAATCAGACCGAGACTGAGGCCGGTCGCGATGCTGAATGTAAGAGGAGTGGCGAGGATGGTGATGAACGCAGGCACGGCCTCGCTGAAATCCTGCCAGGCGATTTGCGCAATGGATTGAGTCATCAGAACACCGACCACAATCAGGGCTGAAGCCGTCGCATAGGCCGGAATCGCAGTGGCGAGAGGCGAGCAGAATATCGCCAGCAGAAAGAGCGCGGCGACGGCGACATTGCTCAGTCCGGTGCGAGCGCCGGCAGCAACTCCGGCTGCGCTTTCGATGTAACTCGTCACCGTGGAGGTTCCCGTCAAAGAGCCGAAGATCGTTCCCACTGCATCTGCGACCAGCACCCGGCCCACACGGGGAATCTTGCCGTCTTTGATGAAGCCGGCTTGCTCGCACACGCCAACGAGAGTACCGACGTTATCGAAGAGATCGACAAACAGGAACGCAAACAGAATTTCGAGTAACCCCAGGTGACTCGCGCCGCGAAAATCAAGCTGCAGGAAAGTAGAGGAAGGGTGTGGCATCGAGAAGATTGCTGCTGGCCAGTTCGTGATCCCGCGAAGAATTCCCAGCAGCGCCGTACCGAAAATACCGATCAGGATCGCTCCATGCATCTTTCGTGCTATCAGGATCAGCGTCAGCATGAGGCCGAAGCACGCGGTCTGCACTTCTTTGTCGGCAAAGCTGCCGAGGCCCACAAACGTTACCGAATTGGCCACAACAAGTTTCGCGTTGCGCAATCCCACAAACGCGATGAACATCCCGATTCCCGCGGCAGTCGAGTGCTTGAGGCAATCGGGTATGCCGTTCACAATCTGCTCCCGAATGCGTGTCACCGTCAGCCCGAGGAAAAGAACCCCGGAACAAAACACCACCGCCAGCGCGGTCTGCCAGGGAACATGCATGGCGATGCAAACGGAATAGGTAAAGTAGGCATTTAGGGACATACCCGGCGCCAACGCGATCGGATAGTTGGCATAGATTCCCATCACCAGCGTAGCGACAGCGGAGGAGACGCAAGTCGCAAACACGACCCCCTCGGGCGGCATTCCTGCCTGGGCGAGGATCTGAGGATTCACCACGATTATGTAGGCCATGGTCACAAAAGTGGTGAGGCCGCCCAGCATCTCCTGCTTCACTGAGGTTTTGTTCGCGGTGAGTTTGAAGTAGCGATCGATCAATCGTTTTCCCTTGGTTGCGACTGGCGGGAGCTCGAACCGACTCAGTACCCGATTTTGTCGGGCTTGTTTTCCCACGCACGAAATGCTGCCAAAGCCTGGTCGCGCATCATTTGAATCAGGGGAAGCTTGCGCTGCGAATGCGGCTGTGCGAGTTCACGGTAGATCATCGAATCGTCAAATCCGATTTTGGACGCATCCGCGTTGGCATTGGCAAAATAGACGCGAGAGAGGTGCGCCCAATAGATTGCTCCCAGGCACATAGGGCAGGGCTCACAAGAGGTGTAGATCTCGCAGCCGTCGAGATCGAAGACGCCAAGCCTCTGGCAAGCTTGGCGGATGGCAAGCACTTCGGCGTGCGCGGTCGGATCGTTTGTCGAAGTCACCAAATTTGTGCCTTCCGCAATAATGGCGCCGTCCTTCACTACAACCGCGCCGAAGGGTCCGCCGCTGCCGGAGTGGACGTTTTCAATGGAGAGCTGAATGGCGCGGGCCATGAAAGGATTGTCCATGTGGGTTCGCTTTCTCCGGTAATCTTTACAGATTGCTGCGCGATCAAGCCGCGAATCCGCTCTCGCGGCTTTACTTTTCAGCAGCGCTGACCCTAGCGCACGGCGGGTTACTGTGTTCTTATCGAATCGCGAAGTCTGGCATAACCGGGCTTGATCACGGAATAAATGAAATGGCAGCGTTCTTTGTATGGCAGGAAAGCGCTCTTCATCGCATTGATCGTGATCTTCTCAAAGTCTTCCATCGTTAGTCCAAATGTGTCCGCCGCCGCTTCGAACTCCCGGCTCATCGTAGTCTGGCTCATCAGCCGGTTGTCCGTATTCAGAGTAACCCGAAATTTTTCTTTATAGAGAATCCGGAAGGGATGCTCGGCCAAACTTGGCGTGGCTCCGGTGTGAACATTGCTGAGCAGGCAAATTTCCAGCGGGATGCGCTTGTCGAGAACGTATTGCGCCAGGCCGCCCAACTTCACCACCCTGCCCTCCGCAAGCGCAATGTCATCGATCAGCCGTGTCCCATGCCCAATGCGGTGGGCGCCGCAATACTGAATCGCTTGCCAGATCGATTCTTTTCCATAACCTTCGCCAGCGTGAACCGTAATGTTGAAATTCTCGCGCTGGATATAATGAAATGCCTCGATGTGCTTCTTGGGTGGATAACCCCCTTCTTCGCCTGCCAGGTCGAAGCCGACAACGCCGCGCGCGCGAAAATCGACGGCAAGTTCCGCCATTTCGAGCGAAACATTCATATTACGCATGGCGCAAATGATCAACCCGGAAGAAATCCCGAAATCCTTTCGTCCTCGTTCCAGTCCTTTCAGCACGGCCGAGACGATCTGCTGGTGGGTCAAGCCTTTTTGCGTATGAAAGACCGGGGCAAAGCGAGTCTCGAAATAAACAATCCCATCCTGGCTCAGGTTCTCGGCCTGTTCGTAAGCCACGCGCTGCAGCGCGTCTTCGGTCTGCATCACGGCAATCGTATGAGCAAAGCCTTCAAGATATTTTCCCAGGCTCCCTTGATTCGCCCCCCGGAAAAACCATCGGGCCAGAGCAACAGGATCGTCGGTTGGGAGGCCCGTGTATTTGGAGTCCCTTGCCAATTCAACGATCGTTTGGGGCCGCAGCACGCCATCCAAATGCTCGTGCAAAAGGACCTTGGGAAGGCGCTGCAAGAACTGTCTATCAAGTTTCATGGACTACCGCCTGGATATTCTCAATGTGACAAACACCACCGAGCCTCGATATTCCTATAGATGAGGTTTCGCAGAACCGGAAGCAATTCCCCGTCTTAGCCGCCGTTTGCCCGCAAATTGTAACAATGTTCCGTTCTGCACCTTGTACGACCCGTCGTCCGGCCTGGGTGCTGTGAACAACCCCATCGGCAGCAGCCTGCGCAGATCCGGATGACTTTGCGGGTCGAGCTTTAGTTCGGATTCGTTTTATAAGGCGGCGCAACGCAGTGATCACTCTTGTCCGATGTCTTCGTTCCAGATCCCGGGATGCGCGCGAATGTAGTGGCTCAGCAGGGTAGCGCACTCCTCGGAATCGAGGTCGACGACGTTGATGCCGAGTGAGCGCAGCCACTCCATGCCGCCCTGAAAGTTGCGGCTTTCCCCGACGATTACCGTGCCGAAGCCAAACTGTCGTACTAGTCCGCTGCAGTACCAGCAGGGCGCGAGGGTAGTGACTAAAATCATCTCGCGATAGCTGCGCTGCCGGCCGGCATTGCGGAAGGCGTCGGTCTCGCCGTGCAGTGAAGGATCGCCATTCTGTACGCGGCGGTTGTGGCCTGCTCCGATAAGGCTGCCGGTATTGTCAAAGATGGCGGCGCCGATTGGAATGCCGCCTTCTGATAGCCCTTGTCGCGCTTGCGCCAGCGCTACGGCTAGCATCGCAGAGTAGTTGGCGGCCGACATGCAGACTGAATCGTCCTCTTTAATTCGTAGAAACAAGTTAAAGGCTATCAGAATGCCGTTCGTCGACGCTTGTAAGACGCGTCGGGATAAGCGCCCCCGATGTTCGGGCGCGAAAATTCTGGGTTTTTATTCGCCGTGTCTCAGTATTGAGACAGTGCTTTGAAGTGGCTGCTCTTGAACTCGAAGCACAACTTCTGCTAGAAAAGATTAGTAGCATCAATTACATCGTTCGCTGGCGTACCGAGAGAAAAATCGTAGCATCGGGGCCAGAGCGGTTGCATCAAAGAGATGGTCATTCGCAAATCCGGCGCCTACGGAACTTCCTGAGGTACTTGTTCCGCCGGTGTAAGACTTCGAACCTCCAACCCTAGATATTTGGAGTTCGGATGCTGTTTGGTGACAAAGTTGGAGTGACAGGGAGGGATGCTCGTCCCTCGTGTGCCTGCCTCCTGCCTTTCTCAAGCGACGCTAGACTCCTATCTATCCGCCGTTCCATCACGTTTCGAATCAGCCTTAAAATTCAGCACGCAGCCGGAGGAAGTTATGGCGACGAATCTCGTCCAAATTGATAGCGAATCGGAAATTAAGACGCGCCTCGAAACGGAACGCGCGCGCCTGCGAAAAATTGCCGGGCTTGACCAGCCCACACATTTTCATCGTCCGGTCGAGCGGGCCTTTAAGGCCGAAGAACGCAACCGCGTGACCATTCTCTTCGGCGGCTTTACGTGGAAGCACGAAGACCTGATTCGCGCCGTCTTCCAGGGCTGCGGCTATCGCTGCGAGAAGCTGCCGGTGCCGAACGTTGCGGGCTTCCAGACTGGCAAAGAGTTCGGCAATAACGGCCAGTGCAATCCGACGTATTTTACGGTCGGCAACCTCGTTCAGTATCTCCAATTCCTGGAGAAGGAAGGCCTGCCGCGCCAGCAGATTTTGGACAATTATGTTTTCTTCACGGCCGGCTCGTGCGGTCCCTGCCGCTTCGGCATGTATGAGGCGGAATACCGCTTCGCGCTGAAGAACGCGGGCTTCGACGGTTTCCGGGTTCTGCTGTTCAAAGATAGCGACGGCATCAAGGCTGCGTCGGGAGAGCCGGGCCTGAAATTCACCGTTGATTTTGGCTTCGGGATGCTGAATGCCATGCATCTCGGCGATGTCATCAATGACCTCATCTACCAGATTCGCCCGTTTGAGGCGAATCGAGGCGAGACCGACCGCGTCTTTCGCGAGGCGGTCGATGGCCTGTGCGAGGACTTAAAGAATCGCAGGTCGTTTGAGATCGAAGAGCTCGCGCCGAATTGGGCGAAACCCAAGTTCAAGAGCAACAAGATTCTGCGCAACACTTTCAATGTGTTCGGCAAATGGCACGAGAACATGTGGGGCAAGGATTACCTGACTGCTCTTCGCTCCGCTCGCGACAAAATGAACTCCATCGAAGTGGATCGTTTGCGTGTAAAGCCTCTGGTAAAAATCACCGGCGAATTCTGGGCGCAGCTCACGGAAGGCGATGGCAACTTCCACATGTTCGACTTCCTGGAGCGTGAGGGCGCGCAAGTGTTGGTCGAACCGATTGCGACGTGGGTGGCTTACCTGATGTATCAGGCAAAGGCGCACGCAATTGCAAAGTGGCCGGTGAATCGTCCTCACCGGAATCCTGAATGGTACGAAGCGAAGAAGCAGTTCGCGAATTACATCGGCCTGCACAAAAAGCTCTGGGGAATCGGCGCCGGCCAGCGTATGTGGAACTTCTTCTACCATCGCACGATCAAGAACCTAGGCGGCATTACCCACCAGCTTGTACCGCAGAATGAGTTAGCTGAGCTGGCGCATCCTTTTTACAACCAATTCGCGCGCGGAGGAGAAGGACATCTCGAAGTCGGCAAGAATGTGTACTACACCGTCCACAAGCTCTGCCACATGGTGCTTGCGCTGAAACCGTTTGGCTGCATGCCGTCGTCGCAGTCGGACGGAGTGCAATCTGCCGTGGTGAACAAATTCAAAGACATGATTTTTCTTCCCATTGAAACCTCGGGCGAAGGTGAGGTTAACGCTCACAGCCGGGTGCAGATGGCGCTTGGGGAAGCGAAGGTGAAAGCCAAGGCCGAGTTCGAGCAGTGCCTCAAATCCACAGGCAAGACCCTTCAGGAAATCCGCGAGTACATTGACGAACATCCTGAACTCAAGCGCCCGTTCTATCATGTGCCGCACCGCGAAGGAGTTGCAGGAACGGCTGCGCAATTCGTCCTGCACGTAAGCGATCGCATCGACAAGGATATGCGGTTCTGGAAGCGCGCGCGCGTGCCGGGAGCTGCGATTCCGGCTACGTCCGGCGACTAGGGATTCTCCGCGAAGGACGCTGGGTTCGCGGAGAAGAGTCATTCGATCTTCCCACGGCGAACTCAGCGGACTCGTCTCTCAACCGCTTCATAGTTCCTACAGGAAAGAGGAAGTAAATGCACGACCATCAATCACCGCAGTTGATTCAAATCACAGGGGTCGAGCTTAAGGCTCCTCGCATGGCGCAACCCACGCCCCCGCAGAAGCCGCACGATCACGTTACGATGTTCATGGTGGGGCTCGACGTAGGGTCAACTACGGTGAAGGCCGTTGTGGTGGATGCGGCTACCGATAAGGTTCTCTGGCAGGACTATCAGCGCCACGAAACCAAGCAGCCGGAGAAGACGCTCGAGTTCCTGAGACGGATGGAGGCGGAAGCCGGTATCAACCGCCACAACACGCGAATGTTTATGACCGGCTCCGGCGGCGGCGCAATCGCGGACCAGATCGGCGCGAAATTTGTGCAGGAAGTTACGGCGGTTTCGCTAGCCGTAGAAAAGCTGCACCCTGAGGTTTATTCGGTCATCGAGCTGGGCGGGCAAGACGCTAAGATTATCGTCTTTAAAGACGACCAAGAAACCGGGCGCAAGAAAAAGATTCCTTCGATGAACGACAAGTGCGCCGGCGGCACTGGCGCGGTCATCGACAAGATCAACGCAAAATTAAAAATTCCAACCGACCTCCTGGCTGAGCAAAAATATCGCGGCGTCAAGCTCCACAAAGTAGCGGGCAAATGCGGCGTGTTCGCTGAGACCGACATCAACGGCCTGCAAAAAGTAGGAACGCCGCCGGATGAGCTGATGGCGTCATTATTCGAAGCCATCGTGTTGCAGAATCTGAGCGTCCTCACCCGTGGCCATACCTTGCGGCCGCACGTATTGCTGCTCGGCGGTCCCAACAGCTTCATTCGCGGCATGCGCGAAGCATGGCAGGCCAATATTCCGCGCATGTGGCAGGAGCGGAAGGTTGCGGTTCCAGAAGGTTCCAAGCCGGAGGATCTGATTAAGGTTCCTCAGAACGCACAGTATTTCGCCGCCCTGGGCGCGATCGAGTTCGGCCGCAGCGAGGACGATGGCATCGGTTGCTATTGTGGTCAGGACAATCTGGTTCACTACATCGAATATGGCCGCCAGGAAGAGAAAGCCAAATCCGGCGGCAAGGGACTGGTGGAGAACCCATCCGAGTTCGATCAGTTCAAAGAAGCCTATCGCCGCAAGAAGTTCACGCCTGCTGTATTTCAGAAGGGAAGCACGGTCGGCGGATTTATCGGGATCGATGGCGGCTCTACCTCAACCAAAGCGGTTCTGCTGAGCGAAAGCGGCGACATTCTTTGTAAGACCTATCAACTCTCGAACGGCAATCCGATTCAGGACACCATTGAGATGTTCGAGAATCTTCGCGGCCAGGTCGAGGCGCAGAATGCGAAGCTGGAAGTGTTAGGGGTCGCTACGACGGGTTATGCGAAGGATATTCTCAAAGACGTTCTGAATGCTGATGTGGCGCTGGTTGAAACTGTTGCGCACACCGAGTCGGCGCTGAAGTTCTACGAAGATCCGCACGTGATTGTCGATGTCGGTGGCCAGGACATCAAGATCATCATCCTCCACAACGGACGAGTAAAGGATTTCAAGCTGAACACGCAGTGTTCGGCGGGGAACGGATATTTTCTGCAATCCACCGTTGAAGGCTTCGGCCTCGATGTAACTCAATACGCCGATCTTGCTTTCTCCGCGCAAGCCATGCCGGTTTTTGGTTATGGCTGCGCGGTATTTATGCAGTCCGACATTGTGAACTTTCAGCGCCAGGGTTGGCGCGCGGAAGAAATTCTCGCTGGCCTCGCGGCTGTGCTACCGAAGAATGTATTTCTCTACGTTGCCAGCATTCCCAATCTCGCGGCCCTCGGCACGCGCTTCGTGTTGCAGGGAGGAACGCAGAATAACCTCGCAGTCGTGAAGGCCGAAGTAGATTTCATCCGCAACAGCTTCCGCGCCGCCGGCCGGCAGCCCGAGATCATCGTGCACGAGCACTGCGGAGAATCCGGCGCAATCGGTGCTGCACAAGAGTCGTTGCGGCTGTGGCGAAACGGCAAGCAATCGACCTTTGTCGGACTCGATGCAGTTCGCAAAATCGAATACCGTACCACGCGCAATGAAGATACGCGTTGCCATTTCTGCAAGAACGATTGTCTGCGCACGTTCATCGACATCCGAACCCAACCCACGGATGACCTCAGCTTCGTTCCCATTCAAAAGGTCACGAAGGTCCCTCTCATGCACGGCGAGCAGCGGTTGATCATCGCCACCTGCGAGAAGGGCACGGTCGAAGATGTCAATGACATGAAGGATATCAAGGCAGGACTCGACACGATTCGGGCGGCACATCCTAACTTCGTCGACATGGCGTCGAAAGAGGTTTTCCGTCCCGTCAATGCAAAAAGTGTGGCCGATCCGCTGCCTGTCAGTGGATGGGCGGGCTGGAGTAAAGGCACAAAACAGCGCCGTTCACTCATGGAGGGGCGCAAGAAACTCCGCGTCGGAATTCCGCGTGTGCTGAATATCTACACCTACGCCCCCCTGTTCAATGCCTATTTCGAAAGCCTGGGCGTGCAGCCAGAGAATATTATTTATTCCGATTACACCAGTTCTGAGCTTTATCGCGCGGGAGCCAGCCGAGGCGCAATTGATCCTTGCTTCCCGGCCAAAATCGGCATTTCGCACGTCTACAACCTGATTCAGGAGAAACACCGCAAGAAGCCGCTGAACGTAATTTTCTTCCCCATGTACGACGTTCTGCATTCGTCGCTGGTAAACATTGTCGGCGCCAATGCCTGCCCCACCGTCACTGCAACGCCGGAGACTGTGAAAGCGGCATTCACGAAAGAGAATGACGTGTTCGCGGAGCACAATGTGCAATACATTGCGCCGGTGCTCAATTTCGCGGACCGCAAGCTCTTCGCTCATCAGATGCTGCAGGTTTGGCAGCCTGTCCTCGGCCTTTCGCAGGAAGAGAATGACCGCGCCGTCGAATCGGGATTTGCCGCGCTGCAGGATTATGAAGCCGGTATTCGCCGCCGTGCGCGTCAAGTGCTGGATCAGCTCGAGCGTGAGGATCGAATCGGCATCGTCATGCTCGGCCGGCCCTATCACCACGACCCCGGGTTGAATCACGAGATTATGGAAGAATTCCAGAAACTTGGCTACCCCATCTTCTCGCAGAATACTTTGCCAATTGATGATGACATTCTGGAAAGACTCTTTGGCGAGGAGGTACGAGCCGGTGTAGTCAGCAGTCCGCTTGATATCACCGACGCCTGGAAGAATTCCTATTCATGCAGCACCAACCACAAAGTGTGGGCCGCAAAGTTTACAGCACGGCATCCCAATCTCGTGGCGCTCGAGATCTCTAGCTTTAAATGCGGCCACGATGCCCCGATTTATGGGGTGATCGAAGGCATCATCGAGCAATCCGGAACTCCATACTTCTGCTTTAAGGATCTCGACGAGAACAAGCCTTCCGGCTCAATTCGCATCAGGGTGGAAACCATCGATTACTTCCTGCGCCGTTATCGCGAGGAAGTTATTCGCAAGCGCAAAGCGGGGCAGGATATTGACGCCCAGCTTGCGGCTCTCGAAGCTGAACTCCGACGGGAGTCGGGAGAATCCCAAATTCTGCAAGCTGAGCGGGAACCGCAGGAGATGGCGGCGGACTAGATCGAACACGACATTTGACGCGATGCCGGAATCGCCCTAGTTCGCTTTGCGCCAGCTTGCATCTTGATCGTATCGAGTCAGAGTTTTCGCGATCTCGGGCGTGCGTGGGCCGAGATCCTTTTCGTAGACAATTCCCTCTTGATCTACGATGAACGTCATCACTCCAGACGATCGGTATTCGGCCGGATAGGCCACAAAGGCAAATCCGCGGGTCATCTTACCGTCTACGATGAAACTGTCGACACCGTGACGCGCCTTCTTCCCGGTCAGAATTCGAAAGTAATATCCCTGGAACGGTTGCGGTTGCAGATCTGCCGGATAACCCTCGGCCGCAGCCGAAGCCATGAGCGGACCAATTGGACTTTCGCCTTCACCGGCGCTGGCCTGCCAGTAGAGTCCATTGTGTTTGCCGGGATCGCTGAAAAGCTTCTGCGCGTACTGATTGCCCGAGTCGCCGTCGTGCGGTTGCCCGTAATATTCCTTCTCGGCGTCCACAAGCTCGCGGCACACCGCAATGACCGCTAATTCGTTTCTGCCCACTCGGCGATAAACAATCTCCTGCTTGCCGGCAGGCGTGTCGAAGTACCAAGAGCTACCTTTGTGCGCGAGAGGTATTGGTGTCGGCCAGTTTTCCGCGCCGATGTAAAGCGTAGTCTTTCCATCCGGCTCGATGACGAGGCGATGCATTTGCTGATATTTCTGCACAAACTCATCGCGATTATTCTTATCTTCGACGGCATCGCCGGAGGAAACGATGTCTTTCGCGTCGGGCCCGAGAATTGCCAGTAAAGCCGATGCGTCGTCCGCCTTCAAAGCCGCCACCAGAGCGCTGCTCGCTTCTGCGGCCGATGAGAAAGTCTTCTGGCTGCTTTGCTGCGCGGCTACGGAAATTTGAAGAAATACAAGTCCGGCCGCCAGCGTCGCAACGGTTGTAACCTTGCCGGGAACACTCTTTGAATACTGCTTTTCGAAACTATGCCGACGGTAAAACATGTTTCTCTCCTTGCAATTTCTGTGGGTTCTAACGGCGAAGCCAATGATTCGGCGGTTAAGATCGCACTAGCGGCGCCCACCGCCGCCTCCACCATGAAATCCACCTCCGCCGTGAGATCCACCACCACCGAAGCTGGACTGTCCGCGCGACGAAAAGCCTCTGGCATCACCCCCGCGCGCAACTCCGCCAAAGGCACCTGGACGCTCACCGCCGCCGCGAAACCCCGGAGCCCCTCGGCCACCGCCGCCATAGCCCCGCAAGCCGCGGTCACCGTGAGCGAACGCCCCGCCACCACCGCGATAATTTCCGTGGAAGTAAGCGTTGCGATCGTAGAAAGAGTGACTATGGAAAGCGTAAGGGTGGCCGCCCCAGATCAGTCCATGGTGGTACCAATCAAAGCCCCATGCGTGCCAGCCCCAGCCAAATCCAAAGAACGGACCGATACCGAATCCGACACCGAAAGAAATAACCGGACCCCCCACTCCCCACCAGGGGTAGAATCCCGGCCAGAGGCCTACGGGATATCCATAAACCAATTCCGGATCGTACTCGGGTACGTAAACAACCTGCGGATCCGCCGGTTGAATGGCGATATTGTCTCCTTCGTTCGTCACCGTCTGTTGCGGCGTACTCTTCAGATTCCCAGCCTCCTTTGCTTTGTCGCGCATGAGCTGAATCGCGCTCATGACATCCGCCTGCTGGTTGTAGTTGGCGTCGCCCAGTTCGGAGGTCCAGGAAAGGTCCTTATCCATATTCGCAAGTACAGAGGGAAATTGCGCAAGAGCCTTGACGCTCGGGTCCCAATCCTGCTTGTCGACGGCTGCGCCCAATGCTTCGCCCTTCAAATCGGGATTTTGCTGAAGGAAACGCTCGGCTTCGACAATCTGCGTTGGATATGCCGAGGCGGCAAGAATCTGCGCGACCAGCGCATCGGGATAAAGCGCGATAGGCGCTACAAGTTCCTGCAACTGCTGCGGCGTCAATTGCGAAGGTTGCGGCCGGTCCGGAGCGGCCGGAGCGGTGGGAGCGGTTTGCGCCGGAGGTTCGTCCTGTCCAAATAGAAGGGTTTGCGACTGGCCCGGACCGATGGCTAAGGCAAGCACGCACAACACGAGGCAACCCAGAAGCCTATTGCTCGAAATCTTCACTTTCATCCGATGATCCTCCTGCTCGTGGCCCCAAGAAGCTGGCGCGGTTGCGCCAGACGTCGTTCCGGTCGATCTGATCCCCGGTCGATCTGACCCGGTGTCTAATTAGATGCTTTTTTATGAAAATGAGTACATATGTTTTGGAGGGGCTGACCCTCGCCATCCTCGTACAGCTAAAACTAGCGACTACCGGCCGCTTGCTTGCATCCAACAATTTTTATATGGTAAAACCAGCTAGCTTATAAATCCTCAATTTGCGGCGGCTAACCAATCTCGAAGACGCGCGGTCACGAAGGTGGCATGGGGTGCTTATTTTGATCGCTGTGTGCGCGCTCACAGTTAGCGTAACGACGCGCTATTCTTCCCCTGTCGGTGTCTCTGCGCACGCGATCACGACCCGGCACAAACATTCGTCGCACGAGATCAGCCGGCAGCGCCTGACCAAGGACGCTGCAACCTGGATGCCCGCTCTAGCCTCCTCTGTCATGCTGCAGGCGCCCACTTTTTCTCCTCGCGTGGCGCCCGCCGGGCCTTCGATATCCACCAGTCTTCTTCTCGATAAGAGTCTGTACATCCGGCCTCCTCCAACCTCCAAATCACTCGCATAAGTGAGTTCGCACCAATCATTCGGTTTAGCTGATCGAGTTTTTCTCTGTGCGCGTTTCGCGAACAGCGAAGAAACAGTGCGGGTACTCGGGAGAAAGGAAATTATCAAACGGGCCGCTGCGCAGGCATGAACTCCACCCCTTTTACGCACCGGTAGGGGAGTAATATGAAAAAAACTTTGACGACGTCTTCTCTGCACGCCGAGGGAAGGAGACCTCCATGGCCGTTGCACCCCTGCTGACCGAGGAAGAACTGGATGCTCTGCGGCAAATCGATACCTGTATGGTCGCGAATGCGGTGGAAACATTTAATCTCAGGCTGCGCAACACCGGCTTTACGGATGGCAATATTCGATGCATGTTCCCGGACGCGCCTCCAATGGTTGGTTACGCCGCCACTGCTCGGCTTCGTAGCGGGGAACCGCCGATAAAGGGGGGTACATTTCGCGACCACACGGATTTCTGGAACACCATTCTTGAGGTTCCCGCACCGCGCGTGCTGGTCCTTGAAGACATGGATGATCCACCCGGCCGGGGTGCATTTATTGGCGACGCGCACGCCGCCATTTTGAAAGCTCTCGGATGTATCGGATACCTGACCAACGGAGCGGTGCGCGAATTGCCTTCGGTGCGCGCAACGGGAATTCAGATGTTTGCCGGGAGTATTGCTGTCTCGCATGCCTACGCGCATATTTTTGAGGTCCGCGCATCCGTTACCGTTGGCGGAATGGAGATCCATCCAGGAGGGTTGTTGCATGGAGACCGCCACGGTGTTCTCACCATTCCAACTGAAACTGCGGGAAAAATTCCGGGCGTTGCCGCTGAGTTACGACGCCGCGAGCAAAAGGTAATCGAGCTCTGCAAATCGAATTCCTTCTCGGTAGCGAAGCTACGCGAAGTTATGAAGGCATTAAGTTAGCGGGACGTAGTGGTCAGAAGATGCTGGCGGCAAAGCGCCGGCGAAGCTGTTCAGAGGGACGCAACGATGCAAGCTACAACTGGCTCCAACACGAGGCGAGGCAGCGATTGGAAACAGCTCATTTCGTGCGCCGCTCTTCCCGCCCTTGCAATCGCGGCAGTTGTCAATCTGTCCTCTTGTTCGGGAGGTGGGGACAAACAGGTGCAGGCGAACGGGCCTACGAACACAGTGGGTGTAACCAGGGTTGTGAGGAAGTCGTTGGGTCGGCAAATCACGCTCTCCTCGGAGTTGGTGCCATTCCAGGAGATTGATATGTACGCGAAGGAATCCGGTTACGTCAAAAAGCTGATGGTTGACTACGGAACTCACGTCAAGGCCGGCCAGATCATGGCGATCCTGGAAATTCCAGAACTGGAAGCGCAGCTGCAGGAAGACGATGCGGAAATTAAGAACGCAAATAATCAAGTGACGAGGGCACAGCACGAACTGGCGCGCTATCAGGCGCAGTACAACGCGCTTCACCTGGAATATACGCGTCTGAACGGGGTTTTTCAGAGCCAGCCCGGAATCGTGGCTCAGCAGGAAGTGGACGATGCGCAGGGAAAAGATTTGGCCGCCTCGTCTCAAGTGGAAGCGGGTCAGGCAGCTCTAGAGGCAGCCCAAAGCCAGATGGGGGCGGCGAAGGCGAAGCTGGCTCATGATCAAAGCCTGTTCGATTATTCGAAGATCACTGCCCCGTTTCCCGGAGTTGTAACCGAGCGGTACGCGAACCTCGGTACTCTCGTGCAGGGAGGCACAAATTCGAGCACGCAGGCGATGCCGATCGTGCGCCTCTCCGAGGACGACCTGTTCCGGCTGGTGATTCCGGTGCCGGAGTCCTACGTGCGATACATCCATGTTGGCGATCATGTGGACGTGCATGTGCCCTCACTGAACCGGATCTTTCCCGGCAAAGTGGCGCGCTTCTCCGTGGACGTGCGGGAAGACACGCGCACCATGCACACCGAGGTGGATGTCCCCAACCCGAAGCGGGTTTTGCTGCCGGGTCTCTACGCGGACGCGGAGCTTTCGCTCGATGAACAAGCCAATGTTCCGACGGTACCGGTCCAGGCTCTGAATCATGAACGCGATAAAACCACTGTGTTTGTGGTCAATGGGAACAATGTTCTTGAGGATCGAAATGTGGTGTTGGGATTGGAGACTTCCAGCGACGCCGAAATTACCTCCGGAGTGAACGAAGGAGAAGAGGTTGTGGTAAGCGATCGCAGCGGCCTGAAGGCCGGAGAAAAAGTTCGTCCGCAAGCAGTATCTGTAATGCAGTACCAGGGAGAGAATTCGCAGTAACACTGAAGATCGCAGGCGAGGGGTTGGCTGCGAATGTGACTGGACAATTTTATGCCAGGGTTTTCAATTCGTAATCCTTATTTCATTATTGTGATCTGCCTGACTCTTCTGGTGATCGGCGTGACGAGCCTGTCGCGAATGCCGGTTGACTTGTTTCCCCCGATTAACCTTCCGGAAGTGGTCGTGGCTACGTTCTACACGGGCATGCCGCCCGAGGATATCGAAACCGATATCACCGATCCTCTGGAGCGATTCTTTACTCTCGCTTCTGGCGTAGACCACATGGAATCGCGCTCGATGTTAGGCGTCAGCATTATCCGGGTTTACTTCCAGCCGGGAACCAATCCCGACGCTGACGTAAGCGAGTTGTCTAATTTAGCTCTTGCCGATTTGAAGCGTTTGCCGCCGGGCACACTGCCTCCGGTGGTTCTCAAATTCGATGCCTCGAGCTTGCCCGTGGCGCTGGTCACTGTAAAAGGCGAGGGACTCGACGAAACTCAACTCCACGACTATGCGCAGTTCCAGATTCGCAACCAGATCGCGACCGTGCCCGGCGCTGAAATCCCCGGTGTGTTTGGTGGAATCTACCGTCAAATCATGGTTTACGTCGACCCGTACAAGCTTGCATCCCGTCAATTAAGCGTGATGGACGTGGTGGGCGCGGTCAACAACGCCAACCTGATTCTGCCGGCCGGCGACGTGAAGATGGGACCATACGACTACTACGTTTACTCCAACAGCCTGGTTGACAACATGAAGCAACTGGGCGAGCTCCCGCTCAAAGTGAACGGAAATTCATGGGTAACGGTGAACGACGTAGGAAAAGCTGAGGACGCTCACCAGATCCAATACAACATCGTACGAATCGATGGTCAGCGCTCAGCTTATATTCCCATCATGAAGCAAGGGGGTGATACCAACACCATCGCGGTGGTCGATGGCGTCCGGCAGTTGATCAAGCATCTCTATGACATTCCTCAGCAGATGAAGACCAGCATTGTCTTTGACCAATCGGTATACGTGAAGGAGGCAATTCACACCGTATTGCACGAGGGTTTGCTGGGATTGATTCTTACCAGCTTGATGATCCTCATTTTCTTGGGAAGCTTTCGCGCGACATCGGCTGTGCTCCTCTCGATTCCTATATCGGCGCTGGCGGCGTTTGTGGTGCTGGCGCTGTTAGGGGGGACGGTCAATACGATGATTCTGGGCGGAATGGCCCTCGCATTCTCGCGCGTGATTGATAATTCCGTGATTTCGCTCGAGAACATTTACCGCCATCTGGAAATGGGCGCCGCACCGATGATTGCCGCCGAGGTTGGCGGATCGGAGGTGAGTTTGGCGGTGCTGGCGGCAACGCTGGTCGATGTGGTCGATTTCTTTCCGGTCATTTTTCTTTATGGCGTCGCCAAGTTTCTTTTTTCGGCGTTGGCGCTGGCTTTTTGTTTGTCGCTGTTGGCCTCATTCGTAGTAGCGATGACCGTGATTCCTTTGTTCTGTTCCCGCTTTCTTAAGGCCGTTCCTCATACCCAGCAGGCAAAGAAGGAAGGCGAAGATGTGATTGAACCGACATCGGCGATCCGACCTTCCTGGATGGAGCGGTTCAACGCCGGCTTCAACCGCATGTTCAATAAGATCCTCGATTTCTACGAGTACTGGGTCAGACGCGCGTTGCAGCGTCCCGGCCTCACCGTTATAGCGCTGGGCGGGGTATTCCTGCTCAGCCTGGCGATTTACCCCTTGCTGGGATTGGCTTTCTTCCCGAAGACAGATGCTGGACAGTTCACGATCAATATTAAAGTACCCACTGGGACGAGGATTGAAATAGCGGATCAATACGTTGCGAAAGTGGAAGAGCTAATCCGGAATCAGATTGAACCGAAAGACTTCAAGCGAATCGTCTCCAACATCGGCGTAGTCCCAGATTTTTCGGCGCTTTACACCACCAACTCAGGGCCTTATACCGCGACCGTGCAAGTCGCGCTCAACGACTCGCATCGGCTCAGCAGCTTCGCCTACATGGACCGCGTGCAGAAGGCGATGGCAAGCCAGTTTCCAGACATCCGGACATTCTTTTCCAGCGGCTCGATGGTGGATGCCATTCTGAATACGGGTATGCCAGCGCCGATTGACGTGCAGGTGAGCAGCCCTGATCTCGACCAGATTTACGGCATCGCGCAGAACCTCGCCGCTCGCTTTCGCGAGGTACACGGCGTCGGACAGGTCTACATTCCGCAAGACATGAACTATCCGGCCCTGCGCCTGGATGTAGACCGAGTACATGCTGGCGAGTTGGGCCTCACCCAAAAAGATGTAGTGGACAATGTGATCACTGCGCTCAATTCGAACTATATGATCGCCCCTAATTATTGGGTCGATCGCAAGAGCGGAAATGACTATTACCTTACCGTGCAGTTCTTCGAGCACGGCGACGCTGCCATCCACAACATGACCGATTTGGGACAGATCCCCCTGCGTGATCCGGGCAGTGGCGGAGGAATGAACTGCGGGCCATCGGGGGCTCCTCAGCTAGGCGCAGCGCGCGCTTCGTGGGCCTGTAACGGAGGTCAATCCAGGCCAACAACCGTGCTAAACAATGTGGTAAACGTGAAGCAGATCATGACACCGACGGAAGTGGACCACTACCAGATTCAGCGTGCGGTCGACATCTTCGTCACTCCCAACGGGGAAGATCTGGGGCGCGTCACAGGCGCTGTGCGCGATATTCTCGCCAAAGAAAAGATTCCCGGCAATGTTCGGGTGAATCTGCGGGGCATGGTGCAAGGCATGGAAGCTTCATTCAAGAGCTTTGCGCTCGGATTTCTGATCTCGTTCCTTTTGCTATTCCTGATTCTCACCGCGCAGTTCAAATCGTTCATCGATCCCTTCCTGATCATGCTCGCGATACCGATGGGTTTTGTTGGCGTGCTGATTATTCTGCCGCTCACCCACAGCACGTTGAACGTCATGTCGTTGATGGGCATATTAATGCTGGTGGGCATTGCGGATTCGAATAGCATTCTGATTGTTGATTTTGCTCACAACCTGGAGCGGGAGGGACTGACTCCGGCCGACGCCGTCATCACCGCATGCCGGGTTCGCTTGCGGCCAATCCTGATGACGTCCCTGGCCACCATTATCGGAATGATCCCGATGGCCCTGAAGCTGGGCACCGGGGCCGAGCAATATACGCCGATGGCTCGCGCCATTATTGGCGGCCTCACATCGTCGGTTCTTTTGACCATCTTTATCGTTCCCGCTGCCTATCTGCTGGTGTATGGGAAACGGAATTCACCAAACGCGACGACTCTGCCGACGGAGACAGCCAAATGAAACCGACACATTCGGCCTCCGGCAGAGCAAATATTGCTTTACAGCTCGCGCTTTCATTATCGGTGTTCGCCATTTTGCTTCAGTTCGGCTGGGCACAGACCGCTGACAAATCGGGATCCAGCGAAGAGTTGCCATCCGCTCCAGAGCCGCAGGTAGGGAAATTGCCGGGACGGATGGCGGTGCCTCCGGAGAGCCGAGCGGCGCTGACCGCCAGCTTTCCTCCCCAGTCCACTCCCGAGACGGCCTCCCCGGTTGAGGCGCAAACCGCGCCCGCCGGCCAGACCCCGGGTGGCACGTTGCGATTAACTCGCACTCAAGCAGAACAGTTGGCCATGAAGAACAATCCTCAGATCAGCGTGGGACATCTGCTCGCGTTGGCACAACACCAGATCTACCGCGAGACCAGGGCGGCGGAGCTACCTAATTTCAACGGCGCCATTACGGCAGTCGACGCCAATGAAGGCAGCCGAATTGGCGCAGGCTCGCTCACTGCGTCTCGCCTTCTGGAACATGCAGGCGCCGGAGTCAGCGTCAGCCAGATCATCACCGACTTTGGACGCACCATGAACCTGGTCGCTTCTTCCAAGTTGCAAGAGAAGGCGCAGAATGCCAATGCGCTGGCCACTACCGAAGACATAGTTCTGGCTACCGACCAGGCTTTTTACAACGCGCTCGAAGCCGCAGCTTTGCTCAAAGTCGCGCAACAAACCGTCTCTACACGACAGTCGGTCGAGCACCAAATCGCCGAACTGACGAAAAACAAGCTGAAATCGGGTCTAGACCTATCCTTTGCCGAGGTGAATCTATCTCAAGCCAAGCTGCTCCAACTCGATGCGCAGAACAACGTTGATTCCACAATCGCCGCGCTCACTGCCGTCCTTGGCTTCGATAAGCAGGTCAGCTACGAGTTAACCGAGGAAGATAGGCAGGCACTGCCGCCGCCGCCGGATGTGGACGTCCTCATCAACACCGCCTTGCAGCAACGTCCCGATCTGCAGGCCCTTACGTTTAATCAACAGGCTGCGGAAAAATTTCATCGCGCCCAACGCGACCAACTTTTGCCTACCATCAGCGCTCTCGGCATAGCAGGGGCGTCTCCAGTGCGCCCTGATTGTATCGGTGGCTGCTTTCCCAACTATTTCGTTTCCAGCTGGTACGGAGCCATCGGCGTGAATATGAACATCCCAATCTTTAATGGCTTTCTGTTCTCCGCGGAGTCTGCGGAAGCCAATCTCCGCGCAAAGGCCGCCAGGGAGAACACTCGCGATTTGCACGACCGGGTGGTACGCGATGTCAGAACTGCATGGCTTTCTGCAAATACCGCATTTCAACGGGTAAGCGTCGCGGCCGAACTCGCCAAGCAAGCTGACCTTGCCTTGAACCTCGCCCAGGGTCGTTATCAGCTTGGCCTGAGTTCGATTGTCGAACTCAGCCAGGCACAATTGCAGCAAACCGATGCCGCCATCGGTTATGTGAACGCTCAATATCAGTACCGGCTGACTGTTTCAACCCTGGACTTTGAGATCGGAGCGCAGCCCTGACAGCTCGCCATCGTCGCCGAGGCACGAATCTGTAGAATAATTGCCGCGCGTACTGAGGGCGGGCCAATGTTGCCTTTTTTCCTTTATTTCACCACTGGAGTGATCACCGGATTCCATATTTACACTCTGCTGTCTCTCGTTGTGTATGGAGTGCCCTTCGATCCACTGGAGGCGGTTGCCCTATTGGGGTCGTTGTGTTTGCTGGTAGCGGCCTACGTCAGTCTTTTCTGGCCCTATGCGGCTGCGAAAATTGCGCTGATTGCTGTGCTGGGGATTTGGTCCTTCTACGGTCCGGCGATCGCGAAGGTCGTCCGGACCGGGTCCGGCAAACGAGGCTTGGCAAGCGAGGTGCATTGTCCCAAGCTACCTGGCCGCAGCCTGTGGCCAGATTGCAACTTACGCTGAAATCGAGATCAGCGACCCAAAAAGCCCACTTGCCCAAGCCTGAATGCATTTGGTCCTGAATTCCGATGATCCTGCCATACCTCGCGACCGCCCTTCTGATTCTCGTCACCGCATATGCAGCCACGGTGAGTTTCCGGCAGCGCGTCGAGGGCGCACCTTCAGGCGTGATTTTCCCAAACGGTGCCAGGCGATCGGCGCGAATCCTGGTAGGCCTTTCCACATTTGCACTCGTGATCGGCCTTATAGCATGGAGCACCATTGGCGGCCGGAATCCGACGCGGGGATCGCTTCGATTCTTGATTCCTGAGGGTTACTGGGGGTGGGTGCGGGTTGAGTTTGAGGTTCCAAACGAGCCTCTCTTGCCTCAAGAAACAGGACAGACGGTGCTAAAGATCCCGCCTTCTGGAGTGTTGAAAACATCCTCGCCCGAGCAGTACGGGTGGGCGAAGGACTCCTACTCTTATTACTCTGGCGCTGGTGAGCGACCATTGCCGGATTCCGGCCATGGAAGCCTGATCTGGGGTAAGATGAATGGCGCAGAATCTGGGTCCTCGGGCAAGCGTGAGTATGAAGAGTTCTTCGTAGGAACCGAGCAGCAGTATAAGGACCAGGCGAAAGGAGAAGACAAGAAGAAGGGTCCCCAATGAGAGGCTCCGCTATTCCGGAGAATTGTTTCCGAAATAGCACAACCGGCGGGAAACCGTCGCTCAGTGCGGGAGACGGATTCGACCGCACGCCAGTTACTTACTACAGTTACTTACGACAATCCTCGTTTAAGCAGATGGGACATCCCTCCTGGGCTCTTTGCCCATGTCCTTCTGGAACTTTACGTAGTCATAGCCAAAAGGCACACTGAATCTTCTAACTTGGGAGCCACGAGTACGCCGTTTGATTTGATCCCATATGAGCCCCATTCCCACTCGCTGGAAGGAGCTGGTCGTCATCCTCGCCCTGATGTTTATGGTGGGCTGCCAGGGATTCAGCACGGCTAAAACGGCCTCTCAAGGCACGTCACAGGATCCAATTCCGGGGGCTCTGAACGCATCTCCAGCAAGCATCACCTTCGGCAACGTTCAAGTAAGGACAAGCCAAACGCAGTCCGACACCCTTAGCAACACGGGCGGAACCAGTATCACTCTCGCTCAGGCTGCGGTCACTGGAGCTGCCTTCAGCACCACCGGCTTGAATCTCCCATTAACCCTCGCTCCAGGGCAAGGGGTTACCTTTAGCATCGTTTTTAACCCGCAAGCGGTAGGGAGTGCGAACGGGACCCTGGCAGTGACCAATGACTCTGCGGGCAGTGCGCTGAACATTGCCCTTTCCGGAACGGCAGTGCCGGCGGGGAGCTTGATTACTAGTCCGACCAGTTTCACCTGGGGCAATGTGCAGGTGGGTACCGCTCAACCTCAGACCGAGACGTTGAAGAATTCCGGAGGCCAGAATCTTACGATCTCGCAGGCTACTACAACCGCTGCGGCCTTCACTTATACGGGACTCAGCCTGCCCCTTACCTTGGCTCCAAACCAGAGCACAACCTTTGCCGTGGTCTACACGCCGACAACCGCGGGAGCGAGTAATGCCAACCTGTCGCTCACCGTTAGCGGATTCAGTGCTACGGTGGATATCGCACTTTCTGGAACTGGAATGGTCCCAGCGGCGCTGATCGCGACGCCTGGCAGTATCACCTTTACCGGTGCCCAAGTGGGAAAAGTTCAGACTCAAACCGAAACAGTGCAGAATACCGGTGGGTCAACTACGACGATCTCTCAGGTTTCGGTTACCGGCGCCGGCTTCGGCATCTCAGGCCTAAGCACACCCCTGACTTTAACTCCGGGACAAAGCGCATCGTTCAGCGTAACGTTTGCGCCGCAGTCATCCGGCAATTTCGGCGGGAGCATGGCAATCTCGTCGAACGCTTCCAATAGCCTCACGGTTTCGTTGAGCGGGTCGACCACTGGATCGACTCCGGGGCTATTGAGCGTCAGCCCCACGACAATCAACGTAGGAAGTGTGACAGTAGGAAAGAGCGGAAATCAAACCGGAACGCTGAATGCGACCGGCGCAAGCGTCGTGGTCACTTCCGTCAACGTGGGCAGTTCGGAGTTTGCGATTAGCGGTCTATCCTTTCCTGTCACGATTCCCGCGGGCCAGAGTGCGAATTTCACGGTGACGTTCACTCCTCAGGCGAGTGGTGTCGCTTCTGTAAGCGTCGCATTCGCCAGCGATGCTTCGAACTCTCCGGCGTCAGCAACGGTCCAGGGAACCGGCGTGGCAGCGCCTATTCATACTGTGAGTCTTGCATGGAGTGCCAGTACGTCTCCGAACGTCGTTGGCTATAACATTTACCGTCGCACCGGGGCTAGTGGCAGCTATGCCCAAATCAACACAGTGCTCAATCCCACAACGGCTTATGTGGACACTGCGGTGACGGACGGAGTGACATACTATTATGAGACAACTGCGGTCAACTCGAGCGACCAAGAGAGCGCACCGTCTGCTCCTGCTCAGGCCGTGATTCCTCCTTCCTGACCCTCGCTTCCTGACTTTTCACATCGGCGACTTACACGTTTGGCCAACGAGATTCTTGCTTGCGCTAGATCATTCATTCTGATTGATAACAAATGACTTGGGCTCAAGTCGCAAGCGGCTGCAACCCCTTTGCAGAAATTATCAGTCTTGACAGTTTCAGGGTTCGGGTTAGAGTTGGAGGGTAGCTTCCTCCCCCTTGAGACCTGAATCTTGAGGAGCGGTAATGAAATCGATCTCCAAATTCTCGATAGTGGCTTTTGCAGCCTTTTTGTGCTTCGCGTCTTGCGCTTTTGCCCAAGACACGGTTCATGGCAAAACGACGGGCGTGGGGAGCGGCGTGCTGAACTACGCACCGTCTGCCGTATTAGCCCTCACGTTGGACTTCGGCAACAAGGGCAACAACGGAAACAACGGAAACAACGGTGGCAAAGGTTGCACCAGCAACCAGGGTGGACGGAACGGATGGGACTGGGGATGGGGTGGCGGAGGCAACAACGGCGGCGGATGTACGACAGTTCCCGAAGGCGGAACAACCTTGACGTACTTATCGCTGGCTGGTCTCTGTTGCCTTGGAGCCGTGGTTTTCCGGCGTCGGCAGCAATCGTCCCTTCTCGAAACGCGCAACTAGGAGCTTAGAATTGGCCGGAGTGTAGGCCGGAACAACCATAATTCAAGGCGTGCCTGAAATCAGGCACGCCTTTCTCTTTGGGCCCCGTGGCTTGTTTGCTTGGAACTCTCGTCCCGGCCGTTATTCCAGACGGTCGGTAGTGTGTCAGTTTCTTTGAAACTGACCATTGCCGTCGGTCGATTCCCGTAGACGGAATAATTCCCTCCCAGATCCAACCAAACCTGAAGCTAACAGTTGCAAAGTATTGCAAGCGGTCGTCGATTTGCCTTTTACAGTGTGACAACTTGTAGATATAAAGTGCAAGTCTTTGCACAATTCGATGCTGAGGCTGTGAAAATACCAAAATTTCGCTCTGTAGGGAAGCCCACACTGCCGTTGGACCTTTAAAGCTCGTTAATTTAACAGGCTACACGACAAATGGAGTGTAACCTGGCCAATTGTGCAGCGCCATCTGGGCCGATTGCGCAAGTTCTCAGCTCTCATGGCACCGAAGTACCATGGCAATGGTGACTAAGTGGCCTTGCAACGGTCTGCAATCCCATGTAACGTGATTGTCATCCGGGCAAGCTGACGTTATGGTTGGCAATGGTTTCTCCCCCCGCCCAATGGTTCCAAAGCAATCTGTGTTAGGTGACGGTGACGGCAGAAAGTTGAAGCCGGAACGGACTGTGCAACGATCAATCCGATAATGCAACAATCACGATGTGAATAGTAGAGATTTAGACATTTGGCATTAGGATTGCTTTATGCAACAGAGCATCTGGCCCACTTCGATCGACTAAATGATTATCTGGCTAGCAGGAATCCAATCCCCCCGATTCCTCCGGTAAACAGAGATCACGCGGCAATTGAAGACGTCTTTCCCCGGTGGGTTCCCCCTAGATCTCGCGGTTGAGATCACGATAACGACCGTTAATTGAATTCATTTTGAGGTCATCTGAGAAGGTGACTTAGAGGGCGAAGCTATGGCCGTCAGCAGCTTGTCATTCGCGGTTCCGCATTCCAGTCTAGTGGTCGGAGCTGGAGCTGAAAAAACGGAAGCAGAAAATTGGTACGGCCTCCAGACGCGTCCCCGACACGAAAAAATTGTGGCCCGCCGGCTCGAAGAACGAGGGGTCACGACGTTCTTACCTCTGGTCACCGAGGTGCACCGCTGGAGTGATCGCAAGAAGTCGGTTGAAGTGCCGCTGTTCGGTTGCTATGTGTTCGCGAAGTTTGTGCCGAACCGATCAGAGCGCTTGCGCGTTCTCCGTGTGGACGGAGTATTCGGATTGATCGGCGCCAAAGGCGAGGGGGCACCTATTCCCGACGAGCAAATCGATGCCGTTCGGACTCTGATGAAAGAGCGCTTACCGTGGTCTTCTCATCCCTTCCTTAAAATTGGTCAGAGAGTAAGACTCCGAAGTGGCGCGCTCGACGGGCTGGAGGGCATTCTCATATCGCGAAATGGCGACCGCACGCTGGTCATCTCCGTGGATGCCATAGAGCGATCCCTGGCAATCAGCGTCGAAGGATATCAAGTCGAAGCCGTTTAATCCTAATTTTGAAAATAGTTGCCCTCCTTCGGGAAGGATCCACTCACCCTTGACAGAAAACCCATACGAAACAATTCGCTTGCTGGTTGTGAGCAAAGAACAGAGTGTTCTTCGTCTGCTGTGGTCCATCGAAGAATCCAACAGCTGGCATCTGGAAACCGCGGCGAGCGGGTGGGATGCCATGGAGCGGGTGCAGTCGGGCGTAGTGCCACACTTGCTATTGCTCGATATTCCTCGCGGGGACGCCAACAGTTTGCACTTCCTGCGATGGCTGCGACGGCTTAAAGAAAATCTTCCAGTCGTGCTGCTTTGCTATCCGGACGATGCGGCGCAGGGAAAAGAAGCGCTTCGCCTCGGCGCGGGAGAGATTTTGGCCCGGCCGTTTGACGCGAAACAGCTCGAATTTGTAATCCGCCGTCACCTCGCGCCAGCAGGAAAGGGCGAGGCGGAAATCGGGAAGAACATCGAATCCCTCGGCCAGGACGTATTTTTCGTCAGTGCCAGCCTGATTATGCAGAAATTACGGGCGCAGGCGGCATTAATGGCGAAGACCGACGCACCGGTACTCATTCTGGGAGAGAGAGGCGCTGGGAAATATACCGTCGCGAGCCTGATTCACAAACTTTCGGTCCGCTCCGGTTTCAGACTCCTGCGAATCAATTGTGCGGAAATGCCGGAGTCTGTACTCGAGGCGGAGCTTTTTGGAAGCGACGGCGCTGCCGCTGCTCCTGGACGCCGGCGAAGTCTGGGAAAGTTCGGAGGCGGCGAAAAAGGCACGATCTTCCTGGACGAAATTACGGCGATGTCAGCAGCTCTGCAGTCCAGGCTGCTTCAGGTTTTGCAACATGACGAGCTCCGCAGCCCTGCGGGTGCCGAGGAAATGTCCGCCGATGTAAGGATCCTGGCGGCCAGTAGCAACAACCTCGAACGCGCTCTGGCCGAAAAGCGCCTCCGCGAAGACTTGTATTACCGCCTGAGCGCTTTCACGGTACATGTGCCGCCGTTGCGCCAGCGCAAGGACGAGATCGCAATCCTTCTGCGGTACTTCATGCACAAACTGGCGAAATACTACAGCCTGCCTCCGCGCAGCTTTTCACCCGCCGTGCTGGACGCCTGCCAGGATTATGCCTGGCCGGGAAACTTGAAAGAGCTGGAAGCATTCGTAAAGCGCTATCTGGTTGCGGGTGAACAGGAACTCACTTTCGATGACATGGGTATGGCTTCGCCGGATAGTGTCGGCAACACCGTCGTGGCAGGCGAGCGATGGGGAGTGGCTCCGGCAGCAGAGAAAGTATTGGGACAAAAAGGATCCAAACCTGAGTCTCTCAAGTCGTTGATCCAAGGCATCAAGTCCGAAGCCGAGCAAAGCGCCATCGGGGCCGCTCTGAAAAGAACCGGCTGGAATCGCAAGGCGGCTGCGCGATTACTTAGAGTAAGCTATCGCACATTGTTGTATAAGATCGATCAATACAACATGCGCGCTCCCGAGCCGTTTCTTTCTCCGCTTCCAGCCGGAGAGTTTTCGGTCTACGACGAGGTTAAGAACAACGGGAAGGCGAGTTGAACCGCATCACCCAAATATGCCTGAAAGAATCGCCGGGCACGCGCTATAAAGGATTCGCTATGATCCAAAACGCTCGCACCTTTTTGGCGGAAACTGCGGCCATGATATTGGTTTGTGCCCTTCTGTCCGGTTCGGTCTGCGCGCAAGAAGCTTCGGGAGGCGGCGCCAGCCAAGCCAAAGGAAATCCAGCAGCCGCCGCACCCAACATTGCTGCCGCCAAGCCGCATGACGACAGTTTTGTCATCGGCAACGACGACGTGCTGGCCATCAATGTTTGGAAGGAGCCCGATATCTCCCGCTCGATTCCGGTCAGGTCGGATGGAAAGATATCGTTGCCGCTGGTGGGGGAAGTTCAGGCCGCCGGTCTGACTCCTTTGAAGCTGGAAAATGATATCGCCATCAAGCTAAAAAGCTACATCTCGGAGCCGGAAGTTACGGTGATAGTGCAGCAGGTGAACAGCCAGAAGTTCAACATTCTGGGGCAAGTGGCGCGGCCCGGATCGTATGTCATCGCCAACTCCCCGACCGTGCTCGATGCTATTGCGCTGGCGGGAGGCTTCCGCGATTTCGCAAAACAGAAATCCATTTACGTTCTCCGGCAGGGGTTGAGTGGGGAGTCCCGGATCCGGTTTAACTACAAAGACGTCAGTCAAGGCAAGAATATGGAACAGAACATTAAGCTTCAGCCCGGCGACACGATCATCGTTCCGTGATTTTGCGAATCATGTTAATGCGAATCATGCTAATGCGAATCTCGAACTCAGCTTGGCTCGGAGTGATCTTGCTGTCCGGCATGCCGCTTTGGTCGCAGCAGAACCAGACGCAGCAGAACCAGACGCAGCAGAACCAGACCCAGCAGGATCAGACCAGCGTTCCAGCCGCAGCCGCGAGCGCTCCCTTGCTGAGCGGTCCCCTGAATGGAGACGACGCCGGCCGCATGCTTACTCCGCCTCCGGTGAGCGGAGAGAGTTACCCGCTTTCATTCACCTCCGAGGAGCGATCCAATTACCTTCGTGGCGGCGTGACCTTCAATACTGCGTACTCCGACAATGTGCTGGGAGCGACCAGCAGCACTCCCATAAGCGACGTGAGTTATTCGGTATGGCCCACGCTGGCGCTCGACGAGACTACGTCACGGCTGCGCATGCTCTTAACCTACGCGCCCGGATTCACTTTCTACCAGCGGACCAGCGGATATAACGAGGCGGACCAGAATCTGTCGCTCGATGTGCGGTACCGGCTAAGCCCTCATGTAACGGTCAGCCTGCGCGATTCCCTTCAAAAAACATCCGACATATTTAATCAGCCGGACCAGGGGCTCGACCTGGCTGTTTCCGGTTCCGCGCAGGTCGCCAACCAGAGCGTAATTGCGCCGCTGGCGGACCGGTTGAGCAATAGCGGCAATGCAGGTATCACCTATCAATTCAGCGCTAACGCGATGATCGGGGCGAGCGGGACGTTTACGAATCTGCACTATCCGAACCCGGCTCAAGTGCCGGGACTATTCGATGCGGCTTCGCGGGCTGGATCGGCATTCTACAGCCACCGCGTGTCGCACCAGCACTATGTCGGTGTGACCTATCAATATCAGGAGCTGCTCTCGTATCCAACCGGGGGGACAAACGAGACACAAACACACAGCGCTCTCTTCTTCTACACGTACTATCCGGCGCCGACGTTCTCGTTCTCGTTTTTCGGTGGACCGCAATACTACAGCCAGGATCCGCAGTTCTTGACTGCGACACAAGCGCCCCTGCCGGCTTCGCAAGCCTGGACGCCTGCGGCCGGTGCAAGCCTGAACTGGCAGGCGCGGCACACGGCCATGACGGTCAGCTACCTGCATTCGGTGAGCGGCGGCGGCGGCCTGGTTGGGGCGGTGCAACTCGATAGCGCCAACGCCTCCGTACTGCGGCAGATAACCCGCAACCTCAGCGCCTCACTTTCTGGAGCGTATGCGAATGACGGCGTTCTTACGCTCTCCTCGTTGGGCGGGCACTCCCTTTCCGGAAGTGCCGCACTGCAGCGGCAAGTTGGCGAACATTTCAAGCTGCAGGGTGGATATACGCGGCTGCATCAGGACTACAGCTTTATTTTGGCGGGTCCTGATATCAATCGGGAGTGGGTTTCCATCTCCTATCAATTTGTCCGACCGTTGGGAAGGTAATCTGCGGATCATTTATGGTTGAAGATCTCGAAGACGACAAATCGAAAGGTTTTGATCTCCCGCACTACCTGGGGATCGTCCGCCGCCGTCACATGCAGTTCCTCGTACCGCTGCTGCTGGGCTGGATGGCAGTATGGGGCGCGAGCTGGATTCTGCCCTCACGCTACCGCTCCGGCACGTTGATTCTGGTGGAGCAGCCCACCATGCCGAAGGATTACGTCACGCCCAATGTGAATGACGATCTGCAAGACCGGCTGCGCAGCATTACGCAACAGATCCTCAGCCGCACCCGCTTGTTGCACATCATCGATCAGCTGCATCTCTACGCTGACTCGCATGGCCACCTTACGCCCGACGATCAGGTGGAGCGCATGCGCAGAGATATCGACATCGAACTGGTGCACGACGGCGAGGGCCGGGTGAGCGCCTTCAACGTCTTCTACTTGTCGAACGATCCGCACATCGCCCAGCAGGTGACCAGCGAACTTACCAACCTGTTTATCAGCGAAAATCTGGAGGTACGGCAGCAGCAATCGGAAGACACCACCAATTTTCTCGAAAGTCAATTGGAGAGCGCACGCCAAACCCTATCTGCACAGGAGCAGAAGATTCGTGAGTTCAAAGGGGAGCACGTGGGCCAGTTACCGGCACAGGTGGGCAGCAATCTGCAGATTCTGGCTGGAGTGCAATCCCAGCTGCAAGCGGAAGAAGACGCACTCAACACCGCGAAGCAGCAACGCGTATACCTGGAAACACTGGTGAACCAGTACCGCTCGCTGCAAGGCTCCCCGAAGAGCGAGAGTGGCGCGCCTGCGGGTCTGCCTGCCATCGATGAGGAGTTGAGCAAGCTGCGCGCCCAACTGGCCGATCTCAGCGCCCATTACACCGACCGGCATCCCGACGTTCGCAAGGTGAAGGAGCAGATTGCCAAGACGGAAAAGATGAGAAGCCAGATCGCTGCCGACTTGCAGGCGAAAACCGCTTCCGGCGTCACGCCGGATAACACGATAGGGTCGACGGCCAGCGAGGCTGACACGAGAGATCCATCGTCTCCCATGGCGCAGTTACAGGGGCAACTCCAGGCCAATCGCGTCGAAATTGCCAATCGGGAGCAGGGGATTAAAGAGCTTTCGGCAAAGGTAACGGACTACCAGGCGCGGCTGAATCAAGAGCCGGTGCGCGAGCAGGAGCTTTCCGACCTAACCCGCGGCTACGATCAATCCAAAGCAAATTATGACGAGCTTCTGAAAAAGAAAAATGAGTCCGCCATGGCCACCAGCATGGAATTGCTGCAGCAGGGCGAGCGCTTCCGCATTATTGATGCGCCGAGCCTCCCGCTGAAGCCCGATTTTCCCAATCGCATGAAGTTCTGCATGATCGGTCTGGGCATTGGGTTGGCGCTCGGCACTGTCGTCGCCGGATCGTTCGAATTCATGGACGACCGAATTTACGACGAGAAAGAATTTCAGAAGCTGCTTCCGGTTAGCGTGATCTCGGAGATCCCCGCCATCGCGGGGGCGGATGAGGAACAAACGGAACGGCGCCGGTTGTGGCTGGGATGGGCGGCCGCCGCTGTAGTCTCGATTACGATTTTGCTGGGATCGGCTCTCAGTTACCTGCGCGGCTAGACATAAACCATGTACAAAGCCTTTTACAGCCTTAAGCGAAATCCATTCGAGATCACTCCCGATCCTTCGTTTCTGTTTCCCACCCGGAGACACAATGAAGCTTTGGCGGCGCTTTACTATGGCGTGCGGCGGCACAAGGGATTCGTGGTCCTGACCGGGGAAGTAGGAACTGGCAAGACTCTTCTGCTGCGCTGCCTGCTGCAGTTGTTGAAGGACAGCAAGGACGTGAAGTATGCGTACGTATTCAATGGACGATTGTCGCCCCTCGAGTTTCTGCAGTATATCGCCGGCGATCTTGGGTTGCCGGCCTCAGGCAAGAACAAGAGTGAACTGTTGCTGCAATTGGCGGGCTACGTCGTCTCCCGCGGAGAGAAGAAACTGACCACGGTGCTGGTCGTCGATGAAGCGCATCATCTGTCGGCTGACATTCTTGAAGAGATCCGGCTCTTGACCAATCTGGAGACGGCGAATGAGAAGTTGCTGCAGATTCTGCTGGTCGGGCAGCCCGAACTGGACCAAAAACTGGACTCCGTCGATTTACGGCAGCTCAAGCAAAGAGTCGCCTTACGTTCCCATTTGTCGGCATTGGATCTTAACGAAGCCAAGGGATATATCGAACGCCGGCTGCAGTTGGCCGGAAGCCCGGCCCCATCCACGCTATTTCCGCTAGAGGCGATAGCTGCCATTCATCGCCACTCCCGGGGAATTCCCCGGCTGATCAATACCATCTGCGAGAACGGCTTGATTGCGGCTTACGCGAAGAATTCCACCACCGTAACCTCCGAGATGATCGATGGCATCGCGAAAGACTTCCGCCTCGGGGTTCACACCCGCAAAGAAAAGAGTTCAGTGCCCGACGAAGTCGATTTACAAGACATTGCCAAGAAACTGCTCTCGCTGTATTCCCATGTGGCGAACGAAACCGCGCGTGAGGACGATTTGAACGCCCGCATGCCGGTTCGAGTGATCAAACAATAAACCCTATCAAACTATAAAACAATGAGCCATATATTTGACGCATTACAAAGATCGGAAGCGGAACAGAGTGGCGCCGAACCGCTGCTCACGGAATCCACGTTCTCGGTCGCGACTGAACTGCTCGAGGCTGCGGAACGCAAGCGACAGGCTGCGGGCCGGGCGGCGAATGACCGCAAGGAAATCGATCGCCGGGAAATCGACAGCCCGGAGCAGCCAGATGCATCGGACAGTTTTCCCTCCCTGCCGGTTTCCATCCTGCCCGACAGCAGGCTGGTATCGGTTGGCGAAAAGGAGAGTCTCGGAGCCGAGAAGTTCCGTTTCCTGGCGGTTCGCTTGCGGCAGCTTCGGCAAAGTCGGCCGCTCAAGAAAATCTTGATTACCAGCACCATCCCGCAGGAGGGCAAGAGCACCGTTGCCGCGAACCTTGCATGCACGCTGGCCCGGAGGAAGCCGCATAAAACTCTGTTGCTGGAGGGTGATCTGCGCCGCCCCACGGTGGCTGGGAAATTTGGTTTAGGCAATGTACCGGGGTTGAGCGAGTGGCTCCGCGGCGAGACCGAAACCAAGAACATTTACCGGCTCGAAGCGTTGGGCCTTTGGGTTCTGCCGGCCGGGAGTGCCCCGGAAAATCCACTGGAGTTAATGCAGTCTGGAAAACTCTCGCCGCTCATGGATGAGCTGACTGCGTGGTTTGACTGGATTGTCATCGATTCTCCGCCGGTTCTGCCGCTCGCCGATACCAGCATCTGGGCCCGCTCGGCCGACGGAATTCTATTGGTTACGAGAAAAGGCATCACCGAGAAACAGCAACTGCAGCGAGGACTGGAAGCCCTTGAGCGTTCGAAGCTTTTGGGGGCTTTGGTAAATGGGTCCACCGACGCAGTGCACAGCGATTACTACCAACGATACGGTCCCGCCGTTTCGTCCCCTTCCGGCGCACCGATTCGAACAGGTAAGCGATCGTAGGCAAGGCGGCTTAACACCGTCTGGTTCTATCTATTCCCCCAACAAATTACTCAACTTTGCATTCACTTGTACCCGCTCCAAGAAGCGGGTCAACGCGGAGGGCATCATGAACACGCGTCGCTCTAACCACGGTTCGGACCTGAAACCATCTTCCATGTCGCCGGCGTCGGTTGCAGACCGCAGCGCCTTACGGGAGGAGGACTTCCTGCGCGTGATCTGGCATGAACGCAAGCGAGCCGAGCGTTGCCAAAAACCTTGTCTGCTCATGCTGGTAGAAATGGAATCGCAATTCCCCCTCGAAAGAAACGGCCAGGCGCTGGCGACCATATTGTCCGCACTTTCGATGGCCACGCGGGAAACCGATGTGACGGGCTGGTATAAGGACGATCGCGTAGTGGGTGTGTTGTTCACGGAAATCGCCTTCGAGGACGGCGCTTCGATCGTGACCACAGTGATGACCCGTGTCAGCGAGACCCTGCGCAGCCGCTTGAGTTCGCGACAATTCAATCAAGCGAATGTTTCGTTCCACCTTTTTCCGCAAGAATGCGAAGAACAGATTCCGGCAGTCGCAAGCAATCCAACTATGTATCCGGATTTGGCTGGGCGTTCCGATCTTGCAGGACGCGATGAGGCGAGGAGGCTGGTCCAGCGGTGAAACCATCTGTCCTGATTGCTACGACATCTCGCTGGTTTCCGACAGCCCGGCTGGCTGCGGCTTTGGCTTCTGCCGGATGCAGTGTGGATGCCGTCTGCCCGCCTCGCCATCCCCTGGCCCGTCTTTGCCGGATACGCCAGACGTATGCCTATCGGGGCTTGATGGCTTTGACCTCGTTCGCCGAGGCGATTCGTGCGACCAAGCCGGACTTGATCATTCCGGGAGACGACCTGGCCACCCATCACCTGCATCGTCTCTATGAGCGGGAACTTGGTCGCGAAAACTCAGGTGCGGCCAGGACGGGACAGCCGATCTCCGCGTTGATCGAGCGCTCCCTGGGCTCGCCCGAGAGTTTCCCCGTAGTCTATGCCAGAAGCGCTTTTATCGACCTCGCCAGGGAATCGGGCATTCGGGCTCCCAAGACAGAAGTGATTGCGAATGTAGCTGCGCTCAAAAAATGGGTCGCCCAAGCTGGCCTTCCCACAGTTCTGAAAGCGAACGGCACAAACGGCGGCAATGGAGTCAGAGTAGTTCATAGCTTCGAAGAGGCGGAAGATGCTTTCCATACGCTGCAGGCGCCTCCACTACTTCTGCGCGCGGTGAAGCGCGCGGTCGCGGATGGGGATAAGACGCTGCTCTGGCCATCAGTCTCTCGTCAGCGATCGGTCGTAAATGCCCAGGAATTTGTGCCTGGCCGCGAAGCGACCAGCGCTGTCGCGTGCTGGAATGGGGCCGTTCTGGCCAGCCTTCACTTTGAGGTGATCAGCAAGCGCGACCCGGCGGGACCGTCCTGCGTGGTGCGCCTGATCGACAATTCCGAAATATCTGCTGCCGCAGAAACCATGGTGCGGCGGCTCAATCTTTCGGGCCTGCACGGCTTTGATTTTATGCTCGAAGCGCACAGCGGAGACGCATACCTGATTGAAATTAATCCTCGTGCGACCCAGGTAGGGCATCTGACGCTGGGCGTGGGACGCGATCTTCCCGCGGCTTTGTACGCAGCCCTGTCCGGAGAGGAACTTCAGGCTGCTCCTAAGATTACCGAGATGGATACGATCGCTCTGTTCCCCCAGGAGTGGATGAGAGATCCAGCCAGCCCGTTTCTACAGTCTTGCTACCACGATGTTCCGTGGGATGAACCCGGGCTGCTTCGCGCCTTTACTGGAAAGCGTCAAAAACAAGGTGCCTTGGCCTTCCAACCCAAGCCGGTCCAGAAGCTTTCTCCCGTGCGTTTGCCACGCCTATGACAATTCCACCAAAGGGTTACGCCGCAAGCGCGGGATTGCCGCGCCGCACGCCAGAGTTTTTTTCTGAGCGCTTTCCTCAGCATCGCCATGCTCCGAACCGTCCCCGCGTCCCGGGAAAGAAGCCGCTGCGAGTGCTGAAGTTTGGCGGCACGTCGGTGGGCGATGCCTCCTGCATTGAAAGAGTTATCGAGATCGTTCGAGCCGCCTCGCGGGAAAGCGAAGTGGTCGTGGTGGTCTCGGCCATGAGCGGAGTGACCAACCAGCTGGTCGCGGCCGCAGGCCACGCGGAGCTTGGGGATGATCAGGCGGTGACGGCGATTTTCCAGGAATTGCGCAGGCAGCACAACACTGCCGCCAATGAACTGCTCCAATCGGCGGCGGAGCGCAGCCGCATCGAAGGCGAAATGGAGAAGCTGTTTCAGGCCGGCGATCGCCTTTGTCGAGGCACGATCCTGCTGCGGGAGTTGACCCCGCGAACGCGAGATGCAATCTCGAGCCTGGGAGAACGCCTTTCTATTCTCCTGGTCGCGGCAGCGCTCAATCAACACGAAATACCGAGCGAAGCGATCGAGGCCACGGAACTGATCGTGACGGACGGATGCCACGGCGCCGCCGATCCCTGCATGGAGGCGACGCGGCAACGCTGTGAGGAGCGACTCAGGCCTATTCTGCAGCGGGGTGCGCTTCCCGTTGTAACCGGCTTTATTGGGGCCACGTCCGATGGTGTGCTTACAACCCTCGGCCGCGGCGGTTCGGATTACTCCGCAACAATCTTAGGAGCGGCGCTCAAATCTGACGAGGTTATTATCTGGACGGATGTCGACGGCCTGCAGACAGCCGATCCCCGGCTTCTCCCGGAAGCGTGCACCATCCCGGAGGTTTCCTATCGCGAGGCCGCCGAACTGGCTTATTTCGGCGCCAAAGTGCTGCATCCAAAAACCCTGCGCGCTCTGATGCAGTGCGGAATTCCGCTCTGGATCCGCAACACGTTTACTCCCGAACGGCTGGGAACAAAGATTACGCCGGCGGGCCCGCCGAGCGGCAGAGCAGCGACGGCGCTCACCGCGATGGCCGACGTCGCATTAATCACCGTCGGAGGTCCGGGCTTCTCCGAAGTGCCCGATGTTCTGGGCCGTACATTCCGGGCAACCGCTGCGGCTCGAGCTGAGGTCCTGCTGGTCTCGCATGCATCTTCACAAAACGAGCTGCGCCTGGTCATTCCGTCCGCCATGGCTCAGGCCACCATTGAGGCTCTCCGTCACGAGTTCGCCGATGACTTGGCGCAGGAACTGACACAACCCATCAACGTCGATCCGGGGGTTGCGATCGTTACCTTAGTCGGCCAAAGCATAAAGTCAGTGCCCGGACTCGTGAGCTGCGCCTTCGGAGCCCTGGCTCAGGAGAACATCAATATTATTGCCATCGCGCAAGGCGCATCGGAGTACACGCTATCGTTCGTGGTGGCAAAGAAGGATGTCAGCGCCGCCATCTCCAGCATCCATCGCGAAATCGGACTGGCGGACTTGGGGGCAAATTTCTTCGGCCCTACCTTCGGTCCAGGCGAGCGCCGTTCTCACCACGCCTACCTCGGCCCGGCGAATCACCATGCCGACCACAAACAAGAAGTGAGTGAATCCGATGGCAGCCTAGGGAGCTGAGTTTCTGGGATGGCGCCTTTCAGTGGCGGGTTCGTCGTGCATTTTCATAGTGTCAAACTTAGCTGAAGATTCCCCTCGTTTCTACTTCACGCAAGATTCAGCAGAGGCAGGGAGATAATTCTGTGAAGGTAAGTCCAATCAACAATTCCGAGGTCCCGCTACCCGGTCTGCCCGTTCCCAGTCAAAGGTATAGCGTCCTTGCGGAAGAGCCGTTTCATCGAATGATCGCGCTCGAGAGAAAACGCACAGAGCGCTCGGGACAGCCGTTCGTGCTCATGCTGCTTGACGGAGGAGACTGCCTGCCCTCCGACCGAAACGGACGGCTGCTGAGCAGAATTCTGTCTGCTGTGTCGCTCGCCACGCGGGAAACCGATGTCACCGGCTGGTACAAAAACCACTCCATCGTCGGCGTCATGGTTACTGATATCAGCGCCGACGAGCGGGAGTCGATTTTAGGCACCATGATGAGCCGGGTGAGCGAGACCCTGCGGAACAACCTGAATGACGATAAATTCCAGCAGATCAGCATTTCGATGCATGTTTTCCCGGAGGAATGGGATCAGGAAAGCACGCACGGCAATCCAGCCCTTTATCCCGACTTCGCAAATCGCCATGAAGGGCAGAAGTTTGCCCATGTCATGAAGCGGTTGATGGACATTGTAGGCAGTGCGGCTGCGCTGGCGCTGCTGGCTCCCATTTTCCTATTGGTTGCCCTGCTCGTGAAGCTAAGTTCGAAGGGGCCGGTCCTTTTCAAACAGGATCGCCTCGGACAATTCGGCAAGAGCTTCACATTTCTAAAGTTCCGCTCGATGTACGCCAACAATGACCGCAAGATCCATCAAGAGTTTATGAGGCGCGTCATTAAAGGGGATCACGACGGCCGCGTGGAAGGCGGAAGCAAGAAGGTCTACAAGATGACGAACGATCCGCGGATCACGAAGATCGGGTCGATTTTGCGGCGGACCAGCCTGGACGAGCTGCCGCAATTTATCAACGTTCTGAAGGGCGACATGTCGCTGGTTGGCCCCAGGCCGCCAATTGCCTATGAGTGCAAGGAGTACGACATCTGGCATCGCCGCCGGGTGCTCGAGATCAAGCCGGGAATCACCGGGTTATGGCAGATCAAGGGGCGCAGCCGAGTGCGTTTTGACGATATGGTGCGGCTCGACCTCCAATATGTGCGCAACTGGTCACTGTGGCTCGATCTTCAAATCCTGGCCCAAACCCCAAAAGCCTTATTCAGCGACGACGCTTTTTGAGCGGATCGAAAGAAGCCAAATGAACTCTTCCGCGGCAGAGCAACGTCAAGTTGGCGCACAGCGAGCGGCTGTGGTTGACCCTCAGGAAACGATCTCACTGGTTGAGTGCCTGAACCGAGGCAAGAAGGCGCCATCGTTGGTCGAACCTAAGACTGCCCACTGCATCGACCCTGTAGCCGATCCTCGTTGGGATGAATTTGTGCAAAGACATCCCCGCGCCTCGGTATTTCACTGTTCGGCATGGCTTAAGGCGCTGTCGAGCACTTACCAATACCAGCCGATCGCTTTCACCACGTCGCCTCCCGGCCAGAAGCTTGAGAGCGGCGTGGTATTTTGCCGTGTTGAGAGCTGGTTAACGGGGAAACGCCTGGTTTCGCTGCCGTTCTCCGATCATTGCGAATTCTTAGTGGATGCACCAGAAGAAGTGGATGCCATCATGGGCGCAGTTGAGCAGCAATCCCGCCAGGCACAATGGCGCTACATAGAATTGCGCCCTTTGCGGCAGTTCGAGATCGCGACCTCCCTTCACCACACGACCGTGCCCTATACCTTCCATCAACTCGATCTTGGAGTCGAACTCGCTGTGCTGTTCCGCAATTGCCACAAAGATTCGACGCAGCGGAAGGTCTTGCGGGCGGAGCGGGAAGGGTTACACTATCGGGAAGGTTCCACGGAAGAGTTCATGGAACATTTCTACCGGCTTCACACCATCACGCGGAAACGGCACCGACGGCCTCCGCAGCCCCGAAAATGGTTTCTCAAGTTGATCGATTGTTTCGGGGACGCGCTCAAGATTCGCGTGGCATTTAAGGACAATCGCCCGGTGGCGGCGGTGGTTACCATTCGCCACAAGGAGACGATGGTCTACAAATACGGCGGCAGCGATCCACGATTTAACCATCTTGGCAGCATGCACCTTCTGCTCTGGGCGGCTATTGAGGAGGCCAAAGCCGCCGGCCTGCAGCGATTCGACTTTGGACGAACCGATGCCGACCAAAAAGGGCTTATCACGTTTAAGAAACGCTGGGGAAGCACACAGTCCGATCTGTTGTATTCGAGGTACGCCCTCTCGGAGGATGTTGCTCATATGTTCGAGAGCTCTGCAGGCAACTGGAAGGCCAAAATGGCCAGGCAAGTGCTCTCTCGAATGCAGCCTGGAATTCTTTCAGTGGTTGGCCGGGCTCTCTACCGGCACGTTGGATAACACACCTTGCTAGAAGACAGAAATACTAGAAAACAGAAAATGACTGACCTCCCCGATACAGCTTCGCTTTCCTCCCTGCCGCAGGCCGGACCTGCGCGCGTCTCCGTCGTGATCGTGGTGTGGAACGCCAAGAAGTACGTATTGGAGTGTCTCGACTCGTTGCGGGAGCACTGCGGCGAGGCGTGCCCCGAAATCATCGTCGTCGACAACGCTTCGACGGATGGAACTCCGGAGCTGGTGGCCCAGCTTTATCCGGAGGTCAAGTTGATTCGCAACTCGGAAAATCTTGGATTTGCCAAGGCAAACAACATTGGCATCGCGCAGACCTCGGGGGAGTATGTTTGCCTGGTGAATTCCGATGTAAAGTTTCTGGATAATTGCATCTCGCCGATGGTCGAGTATCTTTCGAAGAATCCAGCAGTCGCGGTGGTAGGGCCAAAAATGCTGGCGCCCGACGGCAGAGTGTGGCGCTCCACCATGCGTTTTCCCACCATCTGGAACCATTTCAGCCGTGCCTTGGGACTCGATGTTGCCTTCAAGCGGTCCCGGTGGTTCGGCGGCTTGTTAATGGCCGACTTCGATCACCGCACCACCACCCCGGTGGAAGTCCTTAACGGTTGGTTTGTGGTGGTTCGCCGCAGAGCAATGGAACGGGTTGGACTGCTCGATCCCCAATTCTTCATGTACGGAGAAGATGTGGATTGGTGTTATCGGTTCCACCAGGCGGGCGAAGGTGTTGTCTTCTTCGCGGAAGCAGGTGCGATTCATTATGGCGGAGCCAGTTCATCCCACGCCCCGCTACGCTTCTACTTGGAGCTCTATCGGGCTACCTGGCAATATTGGCGAAAACATCACGGCACGCTGGCGCAACTGGGCTTTTTAGCCGCATTTTCGGTTCATCATGCGATCCGGTTGCTGGGCGCTGCGGTTATCTATCTGTGCATGCCTTCGCAGAGGCCGAACACTGCGACCAAGTTCAAAAGGAGCCTGGCCTGCCTGCAGTGGGTGGGCGCGGCCAGGTTCAAACACCTGGAGACCAGCCACAGGGCGGCTTGATTTTTATTGTTGGTCTTTGATCTGTAACCTAACACTTTCCCTACCATGTACGAGAGCGAAACAAATTCCGCGGTTGAGAGTCCGGCGCAACTTCCTGGAGAGGTGCTGCGCTCCTTCGAGCACCTCCGGGGGCGTTTACAATCTCGAACGGTTCTCCCGTGGTCCGAGCATTGCACGGAATGTGTCTGGCCAACCTGTTATTCCACTTGCGATCTTTACAGCGCGCGCCCTGACGGGGGCTGCCGCCGATTTGCGGACGGAATGGTGAGGATCGAACTCCCCGCCGCAGTCAACTCTTATATCCTGAAGATCCGCTTCAAGCGCTGGGGAAAACTATGGACCCCCGGCACTATCCGGATGCATTCCGCGACGAAGGCGGAAAAGCTCGAAAAAAGAGACTACCGGATTGGCACTGCCTTGCAGCGAATCCCCCTGCCTTCTCTGGTGAAGATCACGGCGGCGACCAAGCGCTATGGCTTCAAGAAAAGAACGGCGACTTCGGCACAGCGGCACGGCGAGGAATTGCCCTCGTGTTTTCTGCTGGAGTGCTACAACCCGGAATCGCACAACGTTCAACTGTCGCTGACCATGCGCCCCTCCGGCGACCGAGCAATCATCCCATTCCAAAAGCTGCTGAATCTGGCTCCGGGATTTCACCGCATCCGAATTCCGCTCGAGGAAATTAGCGCCTTTGTCGACCTCCGCAAACCGTTTCAAGTTGACCTCACTCCCAACGACGAGGTCAAAGAAACCGTCCTCTATTTTGGCTTGATGGAGTTCGCAACCGAGGTAGCGGAGGAGAAGAAAGCAGGCGGTTCCGAGAGAAAAGTAAAATGCATCGTCTGGGACCTCGACAATACACTGTGGGACGGAGTGCTGGTTGAGGATGGCCAGGAGCGGTTGCGGGTGAAAAGCGATGTGGCCGCCATTATTCGGGAGTTGGATCAGCGCGGCATCCTGCACTCCATTGCCAGTAAGAACGATCCGGAAGCCGCCCTTCAAGTACTCAAGAACTTCCAACTTGATCAGTACTTCCTGTGTCCGAAGATTTCCTGGGAGCCAAAAAGCCAGGGGATTAAAGCCATCGCCCAACAGCTAAATATCGGCATCGATAGCATTCTGTTCGTCGATGATTCCGAATTTGAACTGGGGGAGGTCGCGGCGGCATGTCCGGAGTTGAAGGTCTTGAATGCGGAACACTACCGCGCACTTCCCGGGCGAAGCGATTGTACGGCTCCAGTTACGGCTGAGAGCCGGGAACGTCGCAAGCTTTATGGAGTAGAAGCAAGCCGGCAGATGGCGGCGCAGAACTTTAGCAACGATTACATGGCCTTCCTGCGGCATTGCGAGATTCGTCTGAGTGTCCGCCCCATGACGGAAGAGAATCTGGAACGCGTGCACGAGCTAACGCAGCGCACCAATCAGATGAATTTCTCCGGCAACCGCTACGACCGCGATGTGTTGCGCAAGCTCTTGTCCAGTTCCCACCTGGATACTTTTGTGCTGAGTTGCGAAGACCGCTTCGGCAGTTATGGAGTGATCGGGTTCTCCATCGTCGACCGGCGCGAACCCCGCATGACCGATCTGATGTTCAGCTGCCGCATTCAATCGAAGCGCCTCGAGCACGCATTTCTAGCCTTCGTTATCCGCAAGTACATCGAGGAAACGGAAAGCGATTTCCACGCCAACTATCGCAAGACTGAACGCAATTCCCCTTCTGGAAAAGTGTTTGCCGATCTGGGAATGGAGGAGACAGAAAACCGCAACGGACTTCTATCCCTGCGATTTGCGAAGGATAGACCCATTCCGGAAGACGACGTCATTCGCATCACCGTTCACGAACTCCAAGGAGTCCCGGCGTGAGCTTGCGATCCGGTTTGGGTGCGGCGCGACGGCAAATGCTGCGTTCGTTGTATCGCAACAGCGTGCGCCTCGAAAATCGAGTGCCTATGGTGTCTTTCACATTCGACGACTTCCCCCGAACAGCCTATTCCGCCGGCGGTTCCATTCTCGAACAGTTCGGGGCGCGAGGGACCTTTTACGCATCCTGTGGATTGATGAGCACGTGCAACGAACTGGGGGAGCACTTTCGTCCGGACGATCTGGAAAGGCTACTTGAAAAAGGGCACGAACTGGCCAGCCACACCTACAGCCATATCTCTTGCCGCTCAGTTTCGTGCGCCCAATTTTGCAACGATGTGGAAAAGGGCCGGCAGGCAGTGGAAGAAGTGACGGGCGCGGGGTGCTCGAATTTCGCCTATCCCTTCGGGCATGTAACGCTGCGGACCAAGCAGTCACTTGAAACAATCGTGACCAGCGCCAGAAGCGTTATTCCGGGCTTCAATGGGCCGGAAATGGATCTGAACCTACTCCGGGGAAACAGCCTGTACGGCAACGTTGACGCTGCCGGGCGAGCGGAGGAGTTGATCGCGGAAAACGCCAGGCGAGGCACATGGCTGATTTTCTACACTCATGACGTGAGTCTGAACCCATCGCCATTTGGGTGCACGCCCGCGCTTTGCGAAGCAGCGGTATCGTGCGCTGCCCAAAGCGGTTGCCGCATTCTGAGCGTTCGAGAGGCCTTGCTCGAAGCCGGGATTGAGGGCAGAGAGCCCAAAGGCCAGGTCCGGCAGTGCGTGTCCCAGTGACTTCGGTCGATGTCCTTGTGTGTTCTTGGCTCGGCTCCTAAGCCGGTATACGCTAATTGTTCGGACTTGCAGTCCGGCAAACGGCAGATAAATAGGGGCCCCCAACTATGAATCGCTTGATTCGCCTTACCTTCCTGATGTCGTCCATAGCTCTGATGATTCCCGGCATGGCGTCAGCGAGCACTGCGGGAACTGCTGGAAGCTGCTCGGCATTTGCCGCAGGCGCTTGTCCCTCAAGTATCCCGTCTGGCGTGAACTCGTTTTACTTCATTGACTATGTTGGCGGAAGCGATAACAATTCTGGAGCTAGCGAAACGGCTCCATTTCAGCACATGCCTTGTGGCGCGAATGCCACCGGCAACGCGGCAGCAGCCTGCACCGCAGCACCTGGCACGGGATGGATTTTCAAGGGTGGCGTGACGGTCGATTTCCACTCGTGGCCGGCGAATGTTCCTTTTGGGGGAACGAGCGGAGCGCCTACCTACATCGGACCCGATCCGGGATGGTTCACCGGCGCTGGGTGGTCAAGGCCCATTTTCAGCGGTGGCGGCTCGACAGGCTACGATTCAGGTGCGCAGGGATTCGTCGGCGATCATGCACACACAACAAATTGGGTAGTGATCGACAATATCGAGTTTACAGGGCTTTACTGGTCATCCTCTAGCGGCAGCGGCAACTCCAATTACTACGCGTATTGCTATGTGTGCAACAATGCCTACGCTGGCGATACGAACTGGGAAGTCAAGAATATTTACGCTCACAATTGGACGAACATCGGCGGGGGCGCTTATGATCCAGGCGGATATCAAGCGCTGATCAGCTTGCCCGCCGACGGAACGCCAGGGAGACAAAGCAGTCTACACGACTCGGTAATTGATGGTTCTGACAGTCAACAGAATTGCTGCATGGCCAGCGGGGCCGCTATTCAGTACAACAACTATTACTCGTACCTTGTGGACAATCCTTATAATGACGGCCTCACCACAAACGGCCTGGTTATTTTGCACGACAACTACAGCACCCTTTCGGTGAATAGCAGCGGCGGTGTGCACGAAAATTGTTTCCACCTCTTTGCTTCGGACGGTGCCGGAATCGGTGGAACGGCTATCATTTACAACAATTTCGACGATTGTAAAAATGTCGGAACCAACGCCGAACCCATGGCCTTTGAGTTAATCGGAGCAACCGTGTATGCATTCAACAATGTCATTGCGGCCGGAAATCCAGCAGGAATTTCAAATAGTTCCTGGTCGTCAACCAGTGCCGGTACGACGATCTTCGAGTTCAACAACACGATCCAAGCATATAATGCCCGCTCCATAGCAGCATCGTCCTGCTATACCAGCGGTTATAAGAATGTAGCGATGTTCGCGGACAACTTCTGTATCACTAACAACAGCAACGGCCCATCGGTAGGAACCTTCGGACCGTTTAGCGGAAGCAATAGCTTTCCGTCGCCGAAGTTCACCCTCGCATGCTCGGCAGGAGCGCAAACTAATCTCGGCATGTCCCAAATATGCGCGCCCATTGGAGCCGGCAACGGAACCGGTAACCTGAATTTTACCGAGACCTATCCGTTTGCTCCAATGGATGCAACGGCGGCCGCCACAGTAGGAACGGGACAAAACAATGCTTCCTACTGTGCGGCGATTTCCGCGATCAACGCAGGCGCCGGGAATGCTTGCTTAAGTGACACGACGCTCGGAGTTTCTTATAATTCCTCGACTCACACCGTTTCTTGGCCATCCCGTTCACCGGTTGCCCGCCCGAGCTCTGGAGCGTGGACGAATGGAGCTTATCAATACGCAAACGGCCAACCGCCAACTCCCCCGACGGGTCTCGCGGCGGATGTGAATTAACTGCAGGAGCATAGGTAAAGAGTGCCTCATCGGGTCAATCGTGTCGGAGCTGGGCTCTATAGTATTAATGTCAAAAACGCAGCCGAAATTGCTTAACCCACCCCGCAGCTTATGAGCCGTTGATTCTCCTTTCTGAGTCTCACAAAAAACGATTCAAGTCGCACTCCATGAACTCTAAACCCATTCGAGCGTTGTACAGCTTTCCCAATAAGCTTGGGGCCGCCCGCATTTGCTACACCGCCTGGCAGCAGGTCAATGGGCTTGCTACCGCCGGGGCGGACTTGCTGGTCTTCCCGGCTTCGACCTGCCGACCGGTCCCCCGAAGTGTAACCCTGAGGCCGACGTTAGCGCGGGGGAAAATGCGGTTGCCCTTCAAGACGATTGGAAATATGCGGGCACACCTTCTGCACGACTATATCGTGGCGCACAGGGTTGAACAACTTGCGGGCCAAATTGACATCATCCATGCTTGGCCCAGTGGCGCCCGCCGAACTCTTCAGGTTGCCGCGAAGTTAGATATCCCAACCGTGCTCGAAAGGTGCAGCGCGCACACGCGTTACGCATACGACGTCGTGCGGAGAGAATCTCAACGGTTGGGAGTGACTCTCAGGAAAGGTGACGACGGAGCCTTTAACAAAGAGGTTCTTCAACTTGAAGAGGAAGAATTTCGGTTAGCTGACCGCCTCCTGTGCCCTTCAGACTTTGTTGTCCAAACTTTCTTGAACGAGGGGTTCCCACTGAGCCGCCTGCCCAGGCACATCTATGGTATTGATCAAAAGCTCTACTACCCAGCGCCAGACTATCGAGCCAATGCGGGAGGGCTAAGAATGCTATTTGTCGGCTACTGTGCGGTGGGAAAAGGTTTGCACTACGCTCTCGACGCGTGGATGAGGTCGCCGGCGCATCGCAACGGTACTTTCACAATAGCCGGCGAGTTCATGCCGGATTATGCACGCAAGCTGGCTCCGATGCTCTCCCATCCGAGCATTCGAGTCTTGGGGCACCGCAATGACGTGCCAGAACTCATGCGAAACAGCGACGCCCTGGTCCTCCCAAGCCTTCAAGAGGGATTCGGCCTTGTCTGCACCGAAGCTATGAGCAGCGGATGCGTTCCGCTGGTTTCGAACGCTTGTACGGACTTTTGCAAGCACATGGAAAACTCGCTGGTACATGGTATGGGCGATGTCGACGCGCTGGCAGAGCATATTTCCCTTCTGGATGAAGACAGGAGTCTCCTTCAGGAGTTGCGCCTGGCAGGCCTGAGCCTGAGAGAAAGCCTTACGTGGGATGCTGCGGGAATTAGGCTTCTTGACGTCTACCGGGAAACAATCGGGCTGCATTCGAAGAACAAACGTGGCATGAACACTTTCGCTGCCTCTGCTGAACACCTTGGCGCCAGCGTTGAAACTGCCGTTCAGGAAGGGTCGGTGACGACATAAGGCATGAAACCGGAACAAGGGCCAGAGCACCTCAGGTTCGGCGGCGGCGTATCTGCGACCGTAATCCACCCGCTTGTCCTGGTGGTGATTCTGCTCGCGGGGGCTCTTATTTTGTTTGGCCCGCGGCGGAGGGCGATTCTGCCGTTCTTGCTGGCCTCCATTCTTATTCCGATGGACCAGGTTCTGATGATCGGATCGGCGCATTTTCCCATGCTCCGAATGCTGCTCCTTTTTGGGTTCGTTCGAATCGTGAAAGACAAAGCCATCTCGAAGGTGGGGATATTCAGCCGGAGCATCAACAAGATTGATGTTGGCGTAATCCTACTAACCTTATTCATCGCCCTGAACGGAGTTCTGCTGTTCCAGGAGTCGGGAGCTGTCTTCAATCAGTTGGGGAATATCTACACGGTATTCGGTGTTTACTTTCTGATGCGATTCCTGATCCGGGACGAAGAAGATGTGGTGCGCACGATCAAGACGCTTGCCTGCATCACGGCTGCCGTAGCCCTGGTCATGACGTACGAGATCGCAACTGGGCACAACCCCTATGCCCTACTGGGCGGCGCGCGAGCTGCAGACTACGCCTCAGTTTCGGCGCGCGCCGACCGTTTTCGTGCACAGGGGCCGTTTGGCCATCCCATCCTGGCTGGAACTTTCGGTGCGGTGTTAGTGCCCTTATTCATGGCTTTATGGTGGAAGAGCAAGAAGTACCGTGGCATCGCTCTAATGGGAGGCATCTCGGGAACCGTGCTGATACTCGCATGTAACTCCAGTACTCCAGTGCTAGGGTATGCAGCCGGCATCGCGGCACTTTGCCTGTGGCCTTTGCGCGGATGGATGCGGGCCATACGTTGGGGCATTGTAGTCACATTGGTTTCTCTTCATCTCGTGATGAAGGCGCCGGTGTGGAATCTAATCGCAAGGATCGATATCACCGGGGGCTCGTCCGGCTACCACCGGTATATGTTGATTGATCAATGCATTCGTCATTTTAGAGACTGGTGGCTAGTTGGAGTTAAGGACACGAGTGTGTGGGGCTGGGACATGTGGGACACCGCCAATCAGTACGTCGGCACCTGCGACGCTTCCGGCCTTGTTCCGTTCGTCCTGTTTGTGGCAATCCTTGTCTATGGCTTCAAGTATTTGGGCAGGGCCGCGCGTGTGCAAGCCGACAAACGGAATGCTCTTTTCATCTGGTCTTTTGGCGCCGCCCTGTTTGCCAATGTTGTTGCCTTCTTCGGCATTTCCTATTGGGATCAAACCATCGTTCCGTGGTATGCGCTGCTCGCGATGATTTCTACGGTGACCGCGCTTCAGAAGAACAAGGCAGTTACTGCGTCCCTCGAGGATTCTTCGAATGTTACCGGCTTGCTTCCGGAACCGGAAGGACAATTGGCATTCGTCGACGAAGCACTGGTTCAGGCAGAGCCCTTAGAACTTGGCGAGCGCCCGGCTGCATGGCACCAGATCAATTGAGCGTAGCTCGAGAAAAGACTACCAACAACGCCTCAACGTAGCAACGTAGTCCCATCATCATGACTCAGAGTGCCATACAGGATTCTTCGGAGCTCACGAACGTTCCAGCCCCCAGCAAGCGTCTTGCCGCCAGTATTGGAAGGAACACTATTTTTGGCGTGCTCGCAGGCGGCACCCAAGTAGCCACCCGGCTCATTACGATTCCGATCGTAATCGCTCATCTAGGGCTTGGCGGTTACGGTATTTGGTCCATCATCATGACAACAGCCGCGTATATGAGGTTTGGCGCGGTTGGCGTGAAGTCGGCTTTTCAGAAGTATGTTGCCGAATCGACAGGTTCCGGCGACTACGCGCGCGCGAGCAAGCTGCTGAGCACAGGCTGCGGAGCCATGCTCATTGTTTCAGTCGTCGGGTTGTTGCCGGCTTTCGTTTGGTCGAGCACGCTTGCCCGTGTCGCCGGAGTGCCTGCCGCCTTCTTGAAATCGACGAGCAGTGCCATCTCCGTGCTCGCCTTGATCATGATCATGTCAAATGTGGGCGCGGTATTCGAAGCGATATTGATGGGAGGTCATCGGATCGACGTTGCCAGACGATTTGGCACTGGCTTTGTGGTCGCGGAAGCCATAGCCATTGTGGCCGCACTTCACTATGGATACGGACTGCTCGCCATGGCGTGGGTGATGGGTGTTTCAGAAGTTGGCTATGTCCTTTGCTGCAGTGTCGTCTCCCGCAAAGTCATGCCGCAGATTCATATCAAAGTTAAGTATGTGAGCAGTGCGGTACTGGGCGAACTGGCTCGATTCGCGGGAAGCTATCAGCTGGTAAACCTTCTGCAAGTGCTATACGCGGCAATCTTGCCTCTTACGGTGCTGCGCGCGTTTGGCGCGGACTATGCCGGCGTTTATGCACTCAGCCTTAGGATGATAAATCCGGCTCAAATGCTCGAGGACGCATTCTTGCTCTCCATTCTTTCGGGAGGAGCCATGGTCTATGCGTCTGGCGCCTCCGGACGCATGCAAAACTTGCTGCACAAGTCTTTCAAGGTTACCTTCGCCTTTGCATTTATCCCAATGTCTTTTATCGCATGCTTTGGACCGACCATCGTTTTCGCCTGGACCGGCCAGAGTTCTCCCGAGTTCCATCGCGCGCTGGTACTGGTGTCAATCGCCGGAGTCTTCCAGGCGATTTCCATACTAGGTTTGGTGTTGTACCGGATCTCGGGAAGAGCGCTTCTGGATAACATTCGACAGGTATTAGTAATCGTAACCTTGCTGGTCGCGACAATGTTTGCTCGCAAGTTAGGATTTCAGGGAGTACTTGCCGGGTTAGCATTCGCTGAGTTCCTGGGCATGCTCTTCATGATTTACGCCGTTGCTCGAACCTTCCACCTCTTCCACCCTATGACTTTGCTATTGGACGCACTGAGAGTGCTCGCTGCCACGTCGGGAATCATCATGATTGGAGTTGCTGCAAGTCATCTCCCATTACCTTTCACGGGGGCGCGGACAATTGCCTGGGTTCGGTTGGCGGTGGTGTTTGCCGCCTGCACACTGGTGTCGCTCCCGGCGCTTTTGTTTAGCGGATTCGTGAGTGTTGCGGAAGGAGAAGGTCTATTTAGAGCGGTATTCCCTCGCCGGTCGCCTCGAGCCACGCTGCGGGAACCCGTTCTGGAAATACCGGACTGATAGTCTGCATCGTATGCGCTGTGCTTAACAGTTGAAGAGACTTATTTCTCCGTAGCCGTGTCGTTCCCATGATCTCGATTATCATTCCCGCGCACAATGAAGCTTCAGTGATCGCTCGAACTTTGAAGGCAATGACTGAAGGCGCCGAGCCCGGTGAACTCGACTTGATTGTCGTCTGTAACGGATGCAATGACGATACCGCGGATGTGGCCCGTCATTTTCAGCCTTCGGTTCGCGTTATCGAGACTGACATTGCTAGCAAGACACACGCTCTCAATCTCGGAGACGCGGCTGCCCAGTCTTTTCCTCGAATCTACGCCGACGCGGATGTAGTCATTACGATCGATACGATACGACGCTTGGCGTCTCGCTTGGACCGAGGAGATGTGCTGGCCGTTGCTCCTACTCCGAAGTTTGATCTCCGTCATTGTTCCTGGCCGGTTCGCGCCTGTTATGAGATACGTGCGCTGCTGCCTTCCGCGCAGGAAGGTATCGGCGGCTCCGGAGTGTATGCCTTATCTGAGATTGGCCGGGCACGATTTCGAGAGTTTCCCGCGCTGACCGCGGACGATGGCTATGTCCGCATCCATTTCCAGTCCGGCGAACGGGAAACTGTGACTTCGGCAAATTCGACGGTCTTTCCACCGCGAACTGTCAAGGATCTACTTGCCACCAAGACGCGGGCTCACTACGGCTCGGCAGAATTGGCGATCCGGTTTCCTGAACTCTGGAGAAACCGGGGCGAGAGCAACCACCAATCTCTGATTCGCTTGTTCCTCGACCCGCGATTATGGCTTCGTTTGGGCGTCTATTGCCTGGTTACCAGCATTGCGAAGCGCCGGGCTCAGAGCCGCCTTCATGCTGGGACCGCGAACTGGGAGCGGGACAATACGTCTCGCGCCACTGCCTAACATCCAGCAGATTTCTTGAGACTTCGTGCCCAAGCGGACGAATCAGCATTCAATCAGTGCGCAAAACGACAATGATGACAGCTCTGATGGCAACCATGGGACTGGCAGGCTCCGCGGCATATTTCTCACCCTGGTTGTGGCGGCGCTACCGCATGCATCGCATACGAAGGGAAGTTACACAGAACCGAATCCTGGTCTTGACCTATGATGACGGCCCCAGCAATGCTCTGACCCCGCAATTGCTCGACTTGCTTCAGGAACGCCATGCCCGCGCCACTTTTTTTATGCTGGGCCGGCAAGCACAGCAACATCCCGAGATTGTTGACCGCGTCATTCGCGAAGGTCATGACGTCGGCTGTCACACCGACCAACACCTCGACGCATGGAAGGCGCTTCCCTGGGAAGCCGTTGCCGATATCAACGCGGGTTACGAACGGCTTTCTCCGTGGATGCGACCGAACGGAATGTTTCGACCCCCGTACGGCAAGATGACTCTGCCGACCTATTGGTCGGTACGTCGCCGTGGCGCTCCGGTGTGGTGGTGGACCATCGATTCGGGAGACACGCACAACGTGCTGCCCAGCGCCAGCCAAGTCGCCAGCAGACTGCGACAAGAGGGTGGAGGCATTGTTTTGATGCATGACCTCGATCGAACGCAACCACGCAACCATTTTGTGCTCGAATTGACTGCATTACTTTTGGACGTTGCTCGTCGGGAATCTTTTCAGATCAAGCCGCTCAGGGAACTATGTCAATGAAGGTGAATCACATTCGCAAGAAAAAAGTTTTGGCAGTTGCCTCCAGTGGCGGGCACTGGGTGCAATTGCGGCGGGTGGTTCTGGCATTCGCGGATTCCGAAGTGGTCTACGTTACCGTGCTTGAGTCCTATCGTTCGCAGGTGCCGGAAAACAAATTCTATACGGTAAACGACGCCACTCGCTGGAATAAGGTGGCTCTGATTCTATTGGCGCTGCGGCTGGCGTGGATTATTGGCAGAGAAAGGCCTGCCGTGGTGGTGTCCACCGGCGCCGCACCCGGATACTTTGCCTTATTGCTGGGCCGATGGTTTGGAGCAAGAACAATTTGGATCGATAGCATGGCCAACATAGACGAATTATCGATGTCAGGTTCCCGAGCCGGCCGCTACGCCGACCTCTGGCTTACTCAGTGGCCGCACCTGGCAAAAGCCGGGGGGCCGCAATACGGGGGCTCGGTTCTATGATCTTCGTCACAGTTGGCTCGCAGGAGCCATTCGATCGCCTAATCGGCGCGGTCGATGAATGGGCCCGATTGCGCGCACGCGGCGACGTGTTTGCCCAGATCGCCAGTTCCAAGCTTCAGCCTGGGCATATTGAGTTCACGCAGTTTATTGAGCCCTCGGAGTTCACTCGTATCATGGAGGAAGCCCGCCTGATCGTGGCGCATGCCGGAATGGGGTCGATTATTTCGGCACTCGAACTCGGAAAGCCCATCGTTGTCATGCCACGGCGCGCGGACTTTCGCGAGACTCGCAATGACCATCAGGTAGCAACCGCGGAGCGCTTCGGCGAGCAGTATCGGATCATCGTCGCTTTAAACGAACAAGATCTGCCGGCAAAGCTCGATTATGCCCTTACTCTGGGAGATACAGATCGAATTCATGCGCAGGCCTCACCGCGTCTCATCGCCACAATTCGCGCCTTTCTCGAAGGTCGACCGCACCCCACCGAAGCTGCAGCCTCCACCGGCGGGGGCGCGGATCCAGCAAGGAGTTCCGCACTGACATCGCTGGTTCTCGAACCACTCAACACTTCTTCTAAATATGCAAATCGGTCTGACGGTACGGCCAGGGAAGAAGACAAACTACTGCTTATGTGATTGATAATACATTAGTTATAGAAGGTAACCTTCGATTTCGTGCGAGCCGATTTCCGATGTTTCGAAGCGTGCAAGATGATATCATTTTCGAAGTTTCCCCTATCTTTAATCCCCCCAAGGGTCGACCGGCATATTTTGCCGGCCACCACCAAAATCAGACGATCGAGTAGGTTCTCATAAAACTATGCTAGAGACTGCGATCATTGGTGCCGGTCCATACGGACTCTCAATCGCCGCCCATTGTCGGCGCAGCGGAATACCGTTCCGCATCTTCGGACGCCTGATGGATAGCTGGCGGGCACACATGCCCAAAGGCATGTGTCTTAAGTCGGACGGCTTCGCCTCGAACATTTACGATCCCGCCGCTGAATTTACTCTAAGTCGATTTTGCGCAGAAAAGGGAATCGAGTACTCAGACTCCGGAATTCCGGTCCGTCTCGATACTTTCAGTGCGTACGGCCTGGCCTTCAAGGAACGTATGGTGCCGGAACTGGAAGACAAGCTGGTAACCAGCCTGGAGCGGTTGCGGGATGGATTTCGTCTCGGACTCGATAGTGGTGAGACTTGTAGCGCACGGAAGGTGGTGCTTGCCGTAGGCATTACCCATTTCGAATTTGTCCCCTCCGAAATGGCAGCGCTGCCTCCAGAGTTTCTTTCGCACAGCTTCCGTCACCATGATCTGGAACAGTTCCGGGGACGCAGCGTGGTTGTGGTCGGCGGCGGTTCCTCAGCAACCGACATGGCGGGGTTGCTTCATGAAGGCGGCGCCGATGTGCAACTCGTCTCTCGTCGAACGGCATTGAAGTTTCATGGTGCACCCCAAAATAAGCACCGTACGCTATGGCAACAAATCAAGCGGCCACAATCGGGGATTGGTCCCGGGTGGAAGTTACGTTTCTTCGCTGACGCCCCGATGGCCTTTCATCACCTGCCAGAGAGTCTTCGTCTGGAAGCGGTGCGCAGAGTACTCGGTCCTTCGGGCGCGTGGTTCGTAAAAGAAAAAGTGATAGGGCGGGTGCCGTTGCACTTGGGATGCACGCTCGAGCGAACCGAGATACGGAATGGAAAAGTGCGGCTCCATCTGCGGGACGCGGACGGTGGCGAGCGCGAAATCATCACTGAGCATGTCATTGCCGCAACCGGCTACAAAGTAGATTTGAAGCGATTGAAATTCGTCAGTTCGGAGATTTGCTCAGGGCTTGATGTCGTAGGCGGCGCGCCTGTACTTACCTCGAGCTTCGAGTCGTCGATACCCAACCTTTATTTTGCCGGGATTACGGCCGCGAACAGCTTTGGTCCAGTGATGCGCTTTGCTTTCGGCGCCGGGTTCGCCGCCCGCACCATTACCCGCGCCCTGTCAAAGTCGCAAGTGGGGCAATCGGCGCCGATGTCGGTACCTGCCCGGAATGAACTCCACGAAATCGCGGTTACAGCACCAAGCGAGAAAGCTGAGGCCGCTTTCCACGGATCTATCCGATGACGATCCATTGGATAACGAGGCGTCCGACAATGCCTGTCCGATAAAGCAGCAAGTGCGCGGATGAAGAGAGAGACCATTGCAATTCACGCAGGCTACGACGGCGACCCCACGACCAAGGCCGTTGCCGTGCCGATCTACCAGACCGTAGCCTTCGAGTTTGACAGCGCGGAACATGGCGCAGCTTTATTCAACCTGGAAGTGCAGGGAAACATTTACACCCGGATCGGCAATCCTACGAACACAGTTCTCGAGAAACGCGTTGCCGCGCTCGAGGGCGGAGTAGACGGCCTCAGTGTGAGTTCTGGAATGGCGGCAATCGAATACTCTCTGATCAACATTGCCGAATCCGGCAACAACATCGTTTCTCTTCCTCAGCTCTATGGCGCTACTTATACACTTCTGGCCCATATCTTTCCGAAGCGGGGGATCGGTTCAAGGTTTGCGAAGAGTGATCGTCCTGAAGACGTCGAGGAATTAATCGACGAAAATACCCGGGCAGTTTATTGCGAGAGCGTGGGCAATCCTGCTGGCAACGTAGCTGACATCGAAGGATTGGCGCGGGTGGCGCACAAGCATGGGGTCCCGCTGGTCGTCGACAACACCGTGGCTACGCCGATCTTGTTGCGACCGATCGAGTATGGCGCCGATGTCGTGGTCCATTCCATGACGAAATTCATCGGAGGAGGCGGCACCAGCATCGGGGGAATGATCGTGGATGGCGGCAAGTTCCCATGGCGGCAATATCCGGAGAAATTCTACATGCTGAATCGTCCGGAGGTCGCCTACCACGGGGTGGTGTATGTCGATCACTACGGGGATGCGGCGTACGTGGCGCGCTGCCGGACGGTATGTCAGCGAAATACCGGCGCAACGTTGTCTCCGTTTAACGGCTTCCTGTTTTTGCAGGGTATTCAAACTCTGGCCCTCCGTGTGGAACGCCACGTGGAGAATGCGCGGAAAGTGGCGGAATTTCTGCGGGCTCATCCGATGGTCGATTGGGTGAACTACGTTGGTTTTCCGGACAATCCGCTCTATCCCATGGCTCACCGGTATCTGGGTTCCAACTTCTGCTCGCTGCTGACGTTCGGGGTGAAAGGCGGCTACGAAGGCGGCAGGAAGTGCTTCAATGCCTTCAACCTGTTCAAGCGCATGGTGAACATGGGCGACGCCAAATCCTTGTCGTGCCACCCTGCGTCGACCACGCACAGGCAACTAACGCCAGAAGAACAAGCAAAGGTTGGCGTCACTCCGGAGATGATCCGCCTCAGTGTGGGGATCGAACACATCGACGACATTCTCGAGGATCTTTCGCAGGCTCTGGAAAAGGCCAGCCAGTGACACTCCACGAAGTGAAGGCGCGCGTTGGCGTAGGAGGCTTGATATGCCACTAGTCATCGAAGGTGGTCGGGTTCCAACTCGTTGGGCGGAGCAACGAAACTCACGGCCGATGTTTTCGACCGACGATGCCCGGGGTGAAGAGTGCATCAGACTCGCACTCATCAATAACATGCCCGACCCCGCCCTTGAAGACACAGAAATGCAGTTTTTCGATCTTCTGGACATCGCATCGGGCGATGTTGCTGTACGCCTCAAACTGTACTCGCTCAACGATATTCCCCGTACTGATCGTGGACGACAGCACTTGAACAGTTTCTATTTCGGATTGGACGATCTCTGGAGCAGCCGGTTTGACGGCGTCATCATCACCGGCACTGAGCCGCGGCAGCCCAACTTAAAAGACGAACTGTACTGGACTTCGCTCACCGATGTGTTCGACTGGGCCGAGCAAAACACGATCTCCACGGTATTGTCGTGTTTGGCGGCGCATGCGGGCGTCTTCCACGGTGATGGCGTCGGGCGCCACCGATTGCCCGACAAGCAATTCGGAGTTTTTGATTCCGCCAGGGTCTGTGAGCACCCCCTGACCAGCCGCATCGCGGGGCAGATTCGCTTTCCGCACTCTCGATGGAACGAGGTGCGCGCAGATGAGTTGACGTCGTGCGGTTATTCGGTTCTTACCCAGTCGGCAGAAGCCGGCGTCGATCTGTTCGTGAAGCAGAAAAAGAAAAGCCTGTTTGTACACTTCCAGGGACATCCCGAATACAGTGCTCGCACCTTGCTGAAGGAGTATCGCAGGGACATAAAACGATTTCTGAGCCGGGAACGGGAAACCTATCCGACGATGCCGAAAGGATATTTCGATTCCGCGGCAACACGACTCCTGAATGATTTTCAATGTACTGCTCTCTCGAATCGACGGGAGGAAACGGTAACGATGTTTCCGGAAGCAGCAATTGATGGACTGGAAAACAATTGGCAATCTCCCGCAACCTGCGTGTATCGCAATTGGTTGAAATATGTTGAGTCGAGGAAGGCAGAAGCTTTTTCGTTTGTCCCGATGTCGCGGGCGGCACGTACACTGACAACGGTTGCAAATGGCGAAACCGTATAACGAACGAAATCGGACCTTAAACGTATCGTGCCAGCTGTGGCATTCAGATTCAGTCTTCTATCAATGAGCAGCATTCAAGAGAAGGCGACCGCTTCGATCCTGAGCGTAATCCGCGCACGGCGAAAGTCTGCCTCGGCTCTCCCAAGCGACTTGTCGCTTCAGTCGTCTGGTGTCCTATCGCGGGCTGCGATCAGGGAAGCGTCGTTTTCGGATTTCCCCGCCGTGGCAGCGCTCAAGCAACGTGGGGGATTAGTCGCAGATTCGTTCGAAAATTGGGAACGTTTGTGGCGAGACAATCCAGCGCTGACCCAATGTGAGCGCAAGCCTCCGATCGGCTGGGTGTTAGAAGCGGATGGGGTTGTTGTCGGGTACTTGGGCAACATTTCACTCTCCTACCACTACGCCGGCAGAACTTTGACCGCTGTCACCGGGCACGGACTCGTGGTGGATCCCATTTACCGCGCATACGCCGTGAGCCTGGTCTCGGCATTTTACCGCCAAAAATTTGTCGATCTTTACCTTGGGACGAGTGCGATACCAGAGGTGGGGAAGATAGCGAGAGCGTTAAAGTGCGACGATCTTCCTCAAGCTGACTATGCAACCGTGCTTTTTTGGGTTCTGCGCCCCCACTCCTTCACACAAGATCTTTTCGAAAGACTCAGAATTAAGCCGGGCCTCGCTGCTCTGACCGTTGCGCCCGCTTCGATTGCCATAGGGATCGACAAATTGTTTAACAGACGATTTCCGAGACGAGGTCCGGCGGGGTTGGATTTGAGCGAAATAACCATTGGCGAAATTGGAAACGAGTTCGAATCACTTTGGGTCGAGAAATTAAGAGAAGACTCAAGAGTTCTCGGCGATCGTACTCCCGCCGTTCTCCGCTGGCATTTCGAAATTCCGGGCGATAAGGGAAGCGCTCGTGTGCTCTGCTGCCGAAGGAATGGAAAGCTTCTTGGGTACGCCGTGGTTCGCAACGACCCTCAACCCAGCGGCCGGCAAAAGTCCGTTATCGCCGATATTCTGGTCTTGAAGGACGACGCCGAAGTGGTGAAGACGCTTCTGCTCGCCGCCTACAATCACGCGAAGATCGGTAGAAGTTACATTCTCGAATTAACGGGTTTTCCCTCCAGCATTCGCCGGGCATGCTCGTTATCAAATCCATACACCAGAAAATATCCTGGATGTCCGTTCCACTATAAGGCGGCTGACAGAAATCTTCACGAAGTGCTTTCCGATGGCGCGGCCTGGTACGCCTCGCCATTCGACGGTGACGCAACTCTGATACGGCCCTCATTCTCCGCTTCGGTTTCGCTCAGCCCAATGGAAACCCAAAGCCCGGCGAATCAAGTTTGCGTCTGACGGTGTCCTAAGGCGTTTCGACTCAACCATGGGCAACAATTTACAGGCTTAGGGAGATAGAATGCTAATCATGCAAACAGCTGAAATCGAAAGTGAAATCCGGGACTTCATCGTTACTAACTTCCTGTTCGGCCGCAAAGAGGCTCTTCGGGACGATGCCGCACTCTTTGGAGGCATCCTCGATTCCACAGGGGCCATTGAGTTGGTGATGTTCCTGCAAAATCGTTTTAGCATTACGGTGGAGGATGACGAGGTCGGCGTCCCGGAAAACTTCGGCTCTCTAAAGAAAGTTGTTGCCTTCGTCGAGGGAAAAATCCACAGCAAGCGTGACTGAAGAAATGCTCCTCAGACACAGCTCAGCTTATCTGCGCATCCCGGTACCACCCCTTCCCGCAGAGTATTTGAATCCGACCATACTATGACGCTTCCCAATCGTATTTCCGATGTCGTCAGGCCTTGGGCAGAACGTCTACCGGATCACCCTGCTCTGGTTGAGGCCGGAGGCGGTTGGAGCTATCGACAGCTTAATGCTGTAATTGGCGAGACGCAGACTTGGCTTCGCGGGCTGGGTATTCGATCGGGCGATCGGGTGATGATTGTCGGCGAAAATTGCCGCGCATTCGTGGCCATCCTGCTGGCCGCCGCCAGCCTCGACGCATGGCCGGTTCTGGTGAATGCGCGCATCTCAGCGCGCGAAATCGATCAGATCCGGGAGCACAGTGGTGCTCGGCGTGTTCTGTATACCGTCGGCGCGTCAACCCACGCTGCGGACCATGCCACAAGACATGGCGCCGCTATCGAAGAACCCGCCGGTCTCGGGACTATCGGTATCGGTCCTCTGGATGAGAAAGCAGAGCCAGAGGAAATTGGCGAGGATGTCGCTGATCGCGTTGCCGCTCTGATTTACACATCCGGCACGACCGGTCTACCCAAGGGCGTCATGCTCACCCACAGAAATCTGCTGTTTATGGCAGCTGGATCGGTTGGGGTGCGGAAAGTCACACCCGATGACCGTGTGTATGGGATTCTGCCGATGTCTCATGCCGTCGGCCTTTCCGTGGTGCTGCTGGGTTCGCTGTTCGCCGGAGCGTCGCTTTATTTGTCATCGAAGTTTGATCCTATGAGTGCGCGGGTGACTGTGGAGAGAGACCGCCTGACGCTCTTGTTCGGGACGCCGGCTATCTTCAATCAGTTGCTACAGTATGCAAAACTGCGGAAGATCTCGTCGTTGAAATTTCCTGCCCTTCGCGTGATCACATCCTCCGGCGCTCCTCTTGACCCCGCGACCAAGTCGGGCGTCGAGGCTCTTTTCGGGATGGTCTTGCATAACGGGTATGGGCTGACGGAATGCTCGCCCACCATCGCTCTAACGCGGCCTGAAGCTCCCCGTTCCGACATTTCCGTTGGTCCCCTGTTTCCCGGAGTTGAAATCCGCCTGCTGGGAACCGATTACCAACCCGTCCCTGCCGGCGAAGTCGGTGAGATGCAGGTGCGCGGGCCTAATATCATGAAAGGGTACTATCGCGATCCCCACCAGACGGCCGCAGTGATCGATGCGGATGGATGGTTTAATACTCGCGACCTCGCCCGGCTGGAAGATGGAAATCTGTTCATCGTCGGGCGCACAAAGGATTTGATCGTCCGGCGCGGTTTTAATGTCTACCCGGCCGAAGTAGAGGCAGTGCTGAATGGCCATCCTGCGGTGGTTCGCTCCGCGGTGGTTGGGCGAGCCGTTGCAGGGGATGAAGAAGTCGTCGCTTTCGTTCAGTTGCTGCCTGAAATATCTTTAACAGCCGCCGAATTGGCGGATTATGCGGCGCGACACCTGGCTCCCTACAAGCGGCCGTCGCAGATATTGATCGTCTCTGCAATGCCGATGACGGCAGCTGGAAAGCTTGCGAAGGCGGAGCTCAAGCAGATTGCGGAGAGCGAGATCGATAACGCGCATCTAGCCCGGCGAACCGGACCCCGCCAGGAAGCCGCCGTCCAGCACTAAGGACTGGCCGGTCATGAAAGATGCGCGGTCTGAACACATCCATAGTACGGCCTCGGCAATTTCCGCCGGCCTCCCGAAACGGCCGATAGGATGGCAGCCAAGAACGTATTGGTGAACCTTCGGGGCCCCAAAAAGCCGCTCAGCCATCGACGTTTCGATCACTCCCGGACAGACTGCGTTGATCCGAATCCCGCTGCGGGCGTTTTCCAGCGCGGCCGTCTTCGTCAATCCCATCACTCCGTGTTTGCTCGCGCTGTAGGCGCCCGCCCCGGCGGACCCAGCCAGGCCCGTAATCGACGCCATGTTTACGATTGCGCCGCCGCCACCCTGCTTGAGCATCTGCCGAATTTCGTACTTTAAACACAGCCAGACGCCCTTGAGGTTGATCGCGATCGTCTGATCCCAATCGTCTTCGGATAGTCTGGTGATGGGCACCCAAACGCCCTCAATCCCGGCATTGTTGAAGGCAATGTCCAGGCGGCCAAATTTCTCCACCGCCTTCTGAATAAGCGCATCGACCTCCGCGTCTTTCGATACATCCGTTTTCACGAACACTCCCTCGCCGCCGGCGGCGCGTACCAGTTGCACGGTTTCGTTGCCTTCCACTTCACGCCGGCCGGCAACCACTACTTTCACTCCCGCCTTCGCGAACAGTAGCGCCGTATCGCGTCCAATACCTGACGTCCCACCCGTCACCAGCCCGACCCTGCCTTCCAATTCCGGTGTCATAGTTTTCCTTGATACGAAGATGAGAAGTTGTAATTATAGCGATGACCGAATTTATGGACCCTTCAGTTGGCGTAGTCGGGCACGCAAACGACAGGCTTGTGGGCACCTGGAAACTGGTCTCCGCTTCAAGCACAACATCGAGCGGAGAACGAAGCGAAACCCCCTACGGTCCCCGCCCTGCTGGCTTTCTCACCTATGCTGAGGACGGCAGAGTAACCGCCCTTATCAGCTACGGTGGCCGGGAACCACTCTCTTCCGGCGGTGGGACTGTGGAAGAAAAGGCCCAGGCCTTTAGAACGTTTCTTGCCTATGCCGGGCGGTACACGTTCAGCGGTGATAAGGTAACCCATTACGTCGAAATTTCATCAATTCAGAACTATGTAGGCAAAGAGTTGGTTCGCGGCGTCAAATTCCAGGGTGATCGCATCGTATTGGTTACGCCGCCCACGCCTGTAAACGGAAAAGTCCAAATTATCGAATTAATTTGGCAGCGTCTGCCGCGCGACTGAATTCAGATCTTATCGAGGAGGGGGAAGGTTGTCCAAGGCTATCGCTCCGGGAAAAAAAACGGTTTTCAGTGACGAGGTTCGGCAGGACCCATATCCCACATACGCGCGCTTGCACGAGGAAGGTCCGTTGCATTACCTGGATGTCGACGGCAAATGGGCGGTGTGGTCGATTTTCAGCCACGCTGAGTGCTCCTCGATCGCGAAAGACCCGAGACTCTCCGCAAAGCGCGCGAAGCAGATGTTATTGTCCCTGCCGCTCAGCCGCCAGTCCGAGTTCAGCGAACTCGCTCGCATGCTCGGCCTGTGGCTGATTTTCATGGACCCGCCGGAGCACACGCGGCTGCGCAAACTTCTCAACAAGGGATTTTCACCGGCTGCGGTGGAAGGCTTGCGCCCGCAGGTCGAGGCCATCGTCGATCAAATGCTGAAGCCGCTGCGGCATGGCTCGGAAGTCGACCTCATGCGCGAGATCGCAAATCCCATGCCTGTGCGCATCATTCTGGAAATGCTCGGAATATCGCAGGAGCTCCGTGACACATTCGTCAATTGGTCGCGCGCTATCGCGGTGTTTCGCGGCAATCCGAATCGTACCGTCGAAGAGGCGCGTGCGGCACAGGATGCTCTGGTTGAGTTAACCGAGTTCTTCCGCCAAACCGTTGCGGAACGGAGACGCAAAAAGGGGAATGATCTGATCAGCCTTCTCATCGACATTGAGGAAGAAGGAGAAGTGCTGACCGAGGAAGAGCTCTACGCGCAGTGCATCGCGCTGCTTTTCGCAGGTCACGAGACTACGCGAAATCTGATTGGCAACGGAATGTATACGCTGCTGAAAAACCCGCGGCAGACGGCGGAGTTACGGGAGAATCCGGAGATGATCCGCTCGGCTGTTGAGGAACTTCTGCGTTATGAGAGTCCGGTGCAATTCACGGCTCGCGTGCTCAAAGAAGATGTGGAGGTTTGCGGCCAAACCATCAGGAAAGGTTGGACGGTGCTATGCATGCTCGGAGCGGCCAACCGCGATCCAAGACAATTTAAGGAACCGGATCAGTTAGACCTGAAGAGGCTGAACAATCAACACCTGGCATTCAGTGCAGGTTTGCATTTTTGCATTGGAGCGCAACTCGCGAGGTTAGAAGGGCAGGTTGCGATTTTGAATATGGTGCGTCGCTTTCCGAAGATGCAGCTCACCGGCCCGCGACCAGAGTGGGCTTCCACATTTGGATTCAGGGGGCTGAAAAGCCTTCCTGTAATTATGTGAAAACCTCGTTCGACTTGATTTCGAGACCAAAGGACCAAGCCACACGAAGAAAAAGGAAAATGAGAGTCTGAGCCTGCTACAGTTCATGGCCCACGAATTTACGAACATTTCGATGATTTGGCGACTCAGCTAAACGGGTACTTCGATCAGGCTCGGACCCTCGCTTTCAAACCCTTCCCGCAAGGCTTTCGCAAAACCTTCCAACGAAGTCACGCGCGTCCCGGGCACTCCCATGCCCTTTGCCAGGTGCACCCAATCGAGATCGGGACGGCCGATCTCGAACATATCCAAGGCGCGTCGCCCCGGATCGCCCACACCCAGATAAGAAAACTCGCGCTTCAGCACCGCATAGTCGCGATTGGCGAAAACCACCGTCGTGACCTTGAGGCTTTCGTGCGCCATGGTCCACAGCGCCTGGAGTGTGTACATTGCGCTCCCATCGGCTGTCAGGCACAGCACCTTCTGGCTGGGGCGCGCCACGGCCGCACCCACCGCCAGAGGCAATGCGATTCCTATCGAGCCACCGGTATTTCCCAACCAGTCGTGGAGCGGAGCTCCTTTTGTAGCTGCCATCATTCCCCGCCCCGAGGTCATCGATTCATCCACCACAATCGCGTTCTCGGGGAGCAGCGCGCCCACGACAGCAGCGAGCCCGGACAATGTGATGCCGCCATCCGGCAGTTTCGGTCGCCCAGCTTTTTCGCCGGCCATCGGTGTCTGCCGCAACGGCAACGCCTCCTTGAGAGCTTCGAGCGCACCGACATAATCCTCGCCTGGAGCCGCCAACGTGTAGACCTTGCATTCCGGGGACACGAACGCACTCTCTTTGCCGGGGGAGGCGAAATATGCCATCGGAGCGCTCGCCCCCACCAAGATGAGCTGACGAAACTCCTTTAGCTGCTCGACGCCCATTTCGCGGACGTATTGGATTCGCTCCGCTGGCGCGATACCGGCACCGCGTTCCAGGCGTGTTATGGGATAAGGAGCGAACAATTTCGCATCCGTCGCCCCGGCGATGCTCCCGGCCGCAGCCAATCCTCTGCCGTAAAGGGCATTTCCCGAGAGCAGAATAGCGGTGCGCAAACCTGATCGAAGCAGGGCGGCCGCGCCTTCGATGGCTGTTGTTGAGGGCACCGGGGGCGCAGGCAAGTCGGGTAGCGGGAGAACTGCTCCGCCCTCGCTCCATGCGACATCGGCGGGTACGATCAGAGTCGCGATCTGGCCAGGCGCCGTGCGCGCGGCCATAATCGCTTCGACAACATCATTGCCGATCTCAGACGTTGCCGAAGAAGTACGCAGCCACTTCGAATAGGGCCGGGCGATGCCTTCGATATCGGAGACGAGCGGTGTGTCGGAACGCAAATGGGAAGTCGCGTGCTGTCCGACGATGCTTATGATCGGCACTTGAGCCCGGCTGGCATTGTGCAGATTCGCCAGTCCGTTGGCGAGCCCGGGGCCGAGATGAAGCAGGGTACATGCCGGTTTTTCCGCCATGCGCGCGTAGCCATCTACTGCGCCGGTCGCAACTCCTTCGAAAAGGGCAAGCACGCAGCGCATCTCGGGGATTTTGTCCAGCGCTGCAACGGTGTGTATTTCCGAGGTGCCGGGATTTGTGAAGCAGGTATTCACCTCTCCTGCCAGCAGCGTGCGAACCAGAGTTTCTGCTCCATTCATCGATTTCAGGACGGTATCCTTTCACCACCTAGAAAATCACCGGAGGCAGATGCCAACTGATAAGCCGGCGTAGTCAGAGCTTAAAGCACACGGATGAAATCGTGGGACCGCGAGCTCCAAGCAATCTTTCCAGTGTTTACCCTGATTAAACCTAGTTACCGCGGGTTGCGACGGTGGCCTTCAGCGATGGCAGAGATAGTCGATCTTTCATCTTTGCCAGATCGATTCTCTCCTCCTCCGGAAGCACGATTCGAAGTAACGCCACCGTCGCTCAGTGCGAGCACGGCATAGGCCGTCGCCGCATCTCTCATGAAGTGCCCCACGTTCGACGACGGATTGCGACGTTCGGTCAGGGACGACGAAGGCCAGGATCCTTCCTCGTTATTCTGGTTGCGTGCGAGCCACGATAGGCCCCGTTTCAACCTCGGATCCTCAGCCGGCACCCCCGACTGCCGCAGAGCGAACACGATCAGGCCCGTTGCATAACCGTCGCTTTGTGCCTGCTGGCGCGTCCAATCGGCCCGCAGCTGCATGCGAGCGAGAGAGTGAACACTCCATCCTTTCGGCCAGGCTAGCAAAGACAGCCTCCAGCCTCCATCACTCTGCTGCTGGTTCGTGACTTCGTTGATTATGGACCGCTGCCGCTCCGAATCGAGAAGACCAGGCAATTTCGTCGAAGCCCACAAAAGGACAACCTGATTAATCGTCGACTGCGTGGCATATTCGCGGTTCAGATAGTCACGCAGCGCGCCAAGCTCGGGCTGGATCTCGGGCAGCGAACTGTAATTCCCGGGAGCCGTACCAACGGCGATCGCCGCAAGAGCCGCTCCGTAATACTGCGAGTCCTTCGCTTCCCACGGTTCCATGTTGAACTGAAGCCAGGGCCAAGCACCCTTTTCGTCTCCTTTCGTCTTCTGTAAATCCCACATGTTGCTGAAGGCCTTCTGAGTGATGGCACTCAGGGATCCGCTCGGAGCGTCATAATTCGCGAGGATTAGCGCATTAAGAATGGCTTCCGTCCCACGAGATTCGGCACTCTTGCCACCGTCATATCCTTTGCCGCTGTAGAAGGGTTCGACCTCGTTCCATAGACGTACGCGCTTAACGACATTGTCCAGAAGGTTGCGTTCATTTACTGACAGATCCCGTTCGCCGAGCGCCGTGCGGAGCATGGGGCGCGACAGTGCATAGGGCACGACGGTGTGACACGAAACGCAGAAAGTTCCGTGATCGCGGGCAGCTCCGGGCCATCCCACCCAGGCAATTTCTCTTCGATCAAGGTATTCAGCAGCTGTCTTGGGGTCCCACGGGTGGATGACCGTCTGTTCGGGATGCGAACATGCCAACTGGGATCCTAAGGCAAGGCACAGCGCCAAGATCGAAACCCATCGCTGGCCAGCCGTCACTGATCGCTCCTTTTTTGCGAGTCCGGGGAGTTCCGAAGGGCGTGCTTAGGCGCTTGTTCTAGCAGGATGCCTTAGATTACACCTGAAGCCAGCCCAGATATTAAGGAAAATAATCCCGCGAAAGCTTGATTTGTAGGCTAATCCAGCGCTGCCTTCACATAGCCAGAAAGCACCGCCGCGAGCTCTTCGAAATGGGTGCCGATCATTCCCAGATGATCGCCAGGAACGGTCTCGACTTCAAATTCCCCTGCCAGATGTTTCCAAACCGCGATCGGATCATGCGGGAGGTAAGAGTTGGTCTCGGGCCGGACAAACTTTATCTTGCCCGGATAAAACCGGGGCTGATAACGCTTCATGGCCAGAAAATCACATTGCTTCACCCGCGAGGTGGTTTCGGCAAAAGATAAACGCGAGGTTTCCGCATCGAGCCCGCCTGGTTTTCCCGCTTCGACTTTGCGCAGCCGCTTCTCAAGAGCGCCAACAAGGTGCCCAAATGCAACGGGTAGAGGCTCTCGTTTCAGATCCGAGACGCGAGCCTTGATCCGTTTCGCGCCCAGCCACACGCGTTCGCCCAGCGGCAGGTACCGAGGATGAGGATATGTGTCCACCATGGTCAGCAATGCGACGCGCTTCGCGCTCTTCACCAAACGCTGTGCCATTTCGAGAGCGATCAGCCCGCCGAAGGAGTAACCGATGAGAATGTAGGGATCTTGTGGCTGAAGTTCGCGCAGCCCATCGAGATAATACTCGGCCATATCCTCAATACGTCCCAACGGCGCCTCGATTCCATCGACGCCTTTGGCCTGAATTCCATAGACCGGATTCTCGGTCCGGATATGCTTTGCCAGTTGGGAGAAACTCGCGCGGCCACCGACGCCATGCCCAATCAGAATTGGGGGATGCTTGCTGCCTGCCTTTAGCGGGACGAATGGTGAAAACCGTGGAAGGGCTTGCTGCCCCAATAGGTTGGCCAGCGCCGCAATCGTCGGTGCATAGCAGATCGTAGCGGTCGGGAGTTGCCGGTTAAACACCTGCGCGATCTCGGCAAATGTCCTGTCAGCTAGCTCATCCGTACCGCCCAGAGCATAAAACTTCTCTTCGGGCCCTATCGCTGACCGTTGCAGTACGCGCTGCCATATCTGAGTGAGCGCATCGATGGTCGCACTCGGCCTGTCAGGTTGCGCTTCGCCCAAAGCTCTGCTATTCATGAATGTGCGAACGCCCAGTAGAGTTCTCGCGCTTTGGTGTAGATGGGGCCAAACTGCAGTGAGCGATCGCCGATTCGGGTTACCGGAACAACCTTGGAATAGTTTCCCGTGGCGAAAATCTCATCCGCCCTCTGGAAGTCCTGGTAGGTCAGAGTTTTCTCGACCACCGTCACGCCAGCTTTGCGTAGTAGTCCGATGACTCTCTGGCGCGTGATCCCCGCCAGAAATGTTCCGTTCGGGATTGGCGTAAACACTGTCCCATTCTGTGCCATGAACACGTTAGACGTGGCCAGTTCCGCGACGTTGCCCAACATATCGCAGACCAGGGCATTGTCAAAGCCCCGTTCGTGCGCTTCGAACAGAGAGCGGGAATTGTTGGGATAAAGGCATCCAGCCTTGGCGTCAACTGGCATCGTGTCAATGGTTGGCCGGCGATAAGCGGACAAAGTGACCGAGAAGCCTTTCGGCGCCCGCATCGGCGCTTCGTAGATTGATAGGCACCACCTGGTCGATTCGGGATCGTGCGCCTGAACCCATGGTCCTTCCTTTTCCGCCCAATACATCGGCCGGATATAGAGGGCTGCATCCTTGTCAAACCGGGTGATCCCTTCCCGCGCCAGCCGCACCCATTCTTCGGTCGTGACGATTGGCTTCAGGAATAGTTTTTTCGCCGAATCGTTGACCCGCGCGCAATGAAGATCAAGATCGGGCGCAACTCCTTCAAATGCGCGGGCGCCGTCGAATACCATCGAACAAAGCCATGCGGCATGGGTGCGCGGACCCATGATCGGAACGTTGCCCTCGTGCCAGTCTCCCTCGAAGTAGGTCCAGGTCTTAGACCATCCGGTTCCGAGTGCCATTTACTCTTCTCCCTCGTTGATCGTACGCCAAACCGCCTTGAATTAAGCAGTCAATACGCTATCGAAACGTGTGCAGTTCGAATGAAATAAATTACAGGGAACCCCGCCAAATTCTCATGTTACTGCGAATCTCAGCACGTGGAATGCAAAAGTTACCGTTTGCGCAGTCACCGAAGTTTGCCAAGTTTCCGAGGAACCGCCGGTAGGAACAATGGGTGGGATTAAACTTTGAGGTAGGGTGTGGCTCTGGTCACCCGCCGCGCCAACTTAGACAGAAAGGGATATCTTGCCCGGCAACGGTAGGTTCAAATCGTGGTCAGGTCCGCTGTTTGTGGCCCTGACGGCGCTTTCGCTTGCAATTTGGTGGCTTCCCCTGACGTCTTTGTTCGCCCTGGCATTGAGTGACGAACAATACACTCATATCCTCCTCATTCTGCCCATCAGCGCCGCCTTGATTTTCGTAGATTGGAAATCTGATTGGAGACCTGATTGGAAACTGCCCGAACCGTTGTCCGCTTCGAGTGTGGTCCTTGCTTCATTATTCTTGATCATTGCTGTTCTCGTGAATGTAGTCGTGAGATGGAAAGCTCACCTCTCACCAGATATTCAGCTTGCGACGACCATGCTGGCCCTTGTGGTGTGGTGGATTGCGGCATTTGTCCTTTGCTTCGGCTCGCGCGCTTTCCGTCGCGCACTCTTCCCCCTGTGCTTCTTGCTTTGGATGGTGCCTTTACCCGGCGTGGTAGTGAACTCGGTCGTAGCTTTGCTGCAGCACGGCTCTGCTACGGCCGCGCACTGGCTTTTCGCGGCGGCCGGCATTCCAGTCGCTCAGAGGGGCATGTTGGTACACATTCCAGGATTGACGCTCGAGGTTGCTCCCGAGTGCAGCAGCATTCGATCGAGCTTGATGTTGCTGGTCACAACCATGGTTCTCGCGCAACTTCTTCTGCACTCAACCTGGCGAAAGGCGTTGGTCGTGGCTGCGGCGATCCCTCTTTCTGTCGCCAAGAACGGGCTTCGAATATTTACTCTCGGCGTCCTCGCCACTCATGTTGATCCGAGTTTCTTGACGGGAAGGCTTCACCGCCAGGGCGGAGGCATTTTCTTTCTTATCGCTTTGGCGGCGATATTCCTGCTTCTACGGATTGTGCGCCTGAGCGAAACTGGAAAACCAAAACTCGAAGCTCCAGCGTCCTTTCCAAAAGAGATCTCTAGTGCGAACGCTTGATCTTGCAATCGCTTAATCGATGGACTTAGTGATGAGCTTAGCGATGAATCATGCCAAACGTCACCGCCGCCGCTGAAGAGCCGATATTCAGCATAGAGACGGCGCGCTCTAATTTGTGGTGTCCGGTCTTGTGCAAGACGTAGCTGAGCCCCACCACCCCTGCGGTTTCACCCACGAAGTTCACCGCAAGTCCCGTGGTGCTGCCGCTGAATAGACGCGTTACAGGGTTCAGTTCCTGGCCGCCACTGCGCAGATTGTCGCGGGTTACTACGAAATCTGCTGCGCTGACGGCGGCGCTTGTCGCAAAGAGAATGCTATTGCCACGGTCCCAAAATCGATGCGCGCTGGGTGCCTCAGGCGGCACAACAGGTTGCGCTAGGTTTACCATCGGCCGGGGCGTCAAAGGGGCAGGTTGCATTTCCCCAGGTTCAAGCAACGCCAAGGAGATCTGTTGTGCCGTCCCTGGTCGAGAAAAACCCAGAATCATGAGCAGAAGCGCTGTTCTGGGACGCAAAATTGAGCTAAGCCATTGATTGAGCATGAACTTTAGTGAGGGGCCAACATTGGCTACCTGTACTAGTACTAACGCATGCGCAGGTCCAAGCGGAATGGCCCCTATGTGCCATTAAGCCATTTAGAATGATTACTTTGTGGGAAGTGTCGGTTACCGGGGTTACTGGGGAAGACGCAAGAAGTTGCACACAAGAGCACCATCCAGAAAGAGCTGTCTAGACCAGCGCTACGCCATCGCGACCCATCAAATTACGGCAATACCCTTTACGGCAAAACCTCGAAAGCGACGTTGCTGGAAAGCGTTGTGCTGGGCGTCACCACTTGAATCTTGCCGATAGTCGCACCTGCAGGCACGGTAGTGGTGATTTCTGTATCGGAGACGATGCTGAACAGCGCCGACGTGCCGTTGAAGGTCACGCTAGTCGAGCCGGTCAGACCGTTGCCATAGATGATCACCGACGCTCCGACCGCGCCCGCATCCTGCACGGTCTTCACGAACGCGGCCAGGCCCAGCGAGATGCGGAAGATCGTGCCGCCGTTATTCGCTCCGCCCTTGCTTGTCGTTCCGTAAAGACTTCCATCGGTACCCTGCCACAAAGCGGCTCTAGGTGTGCTGCCATCAGTGCCGATGAAACGGTGAATAACTGTGAGGCCTCCACGGTTATTCAGCTTAAAGACCGTTCCGTTATTTTTTGTACCGCCGAATTCCGTAGTACCGTAGAAATTTCCGTCTGTGGCCTGAATCAGAGCATTCGGAGTACTGCCGTCCATGCAGCTCGGAGCCTTGCAGAAGTCGTGCAGCTTGTTCAGAGCGCCTCCACCTGCAGCCGTAACCCTGAAGGCTGTACCGCAACCCTGTGTAAGGGTGCAGTCGGCTCCAGAGCCGCCCTACGAGTCGGTCGCGTAGTAGTCCCCGCCTGGGGCTTCAACCAGTGGCATAGTGGTGCCTCCGTTCCCACCATCGTGGCAACTGCTATCGTCACAGAAAGAATAAATGACCGTGGGCGTTCCCGAAGGCGTCATTCTATAGATCGCGCCTGCGCCGTTCGCGCCGCCTGGTCCGGGCCCAATAAGGTTCCCGCCAGTGGCCTGCAGCAAGGTGCCAACCGGACCAGCGTCGGTTGGGCAAGTCTCCTCTGGGCAGACGATGAGAATGCCGGTGAACATGCCAGACGAGGAGATACTGAATACCAGATCATCGAAAGCGCTACTGTCCTCTGGAGGCTCGCTCACTCCATAAAAATTGCCATTGCGAGCCAAGGTAGAGCCCATCCAGGAAAGCCGCTGCAATCGGTCGTACAGGCCTCTCTGAAGTTATAAAGTGTGGTCTCTGAACCGGCCGGAGTAATTTCGTAGATTGAGCCGTCGCCCTCGCCCCCTGAGAAATCGCCCTCCGTAGTTCCGTAGAGGTTACCGTCCGGGCCCAAGGCTATTTGGCCTGACGGGTTCGCACCGTCTGGACAATTGCCGACGTCATTGAAGCAAAAGTCATAGAGGTCGGTCACCGTGCCGGATGGAGTGACCTGAATGAAAGTGCCGCCGCCAAAAGTGCCGAAATCACCGGTTGATCCATACAGATTACCGTCCAAGCCTTGGGTGAGGGGACTTAGCGGTTCCTCGCCAGTGGTCGGGCCTAACTAAGTCTGCCAGCTTAGTAAATGTCTGTGCGGGCGAGGCAATCGCAACCGCGGCGACCAGAACAGTCAAAATGACAGATGAGCGAACCAGGACCAAATTCAAGATTCGCACCGCGGGAATCCTCCGAGACAGGCTAGGAGGGCCATTCTCTGCCGCGAGAGGGAGGCAGTCAAGATGCAAGAAGTTGCATCCTGTAACCGGGAAGTGAAGCGTCTACTTCCGGTAGACCGCCTACGGGATCGTGGTCTGCACGGGCGCCGAGCGAGAGCTCTCCATTCCGGCCGAATTTACCGATGTGGCCGCGTAATAGTACGTGCTGCCCGAGGCAACTGTGCTGTCCGTGTATGCGGTCGTAGGATTCAGCGTGGGATTTATCTTCGCAAACGTGCCATTCGCTGCCGAACTGCGATAAACGTTGTAGCCCACCACATCAGTGCTGGAATTCCACCAGAGGTTCACGCTGTATGGAGTTACGGTGCCCGTCCCGCTGAGAGATTCTACTGTTTGTGCGGTGGAAGCATTGCTGACAAACGAAAGAGCGCCAGACTGCTCTCCGCTGTTCTTGGGAGTGAAAACCACGTTGAACGACACTGGTTGCCCCACCGCAATCGTGAGAGGGTACGACGCTCCATCCAGCTTGAATTGGGAATTACTGCTCGCGGCGGATGAGACTGTCACACTTGCGCCTGTGGCGCTCATGGTAATGGATTGGCTCTGCGTCGCGCCCACGGGCACGCTGCCGAAACTAAGCGGAGTGGGAGCGACCGATAGCTGGCCGTTGACAGTTGTGGCTCCCGTACCCCTGAGGGGTATGGCAATCCAGGGACCAAAAAGAGCGAGGCTGCCTCCGGCTAATCCAGCAGATTGCGGCTTGAAGATGATGTTGAGAGTCACGCTCTGTCCCGCAGCCAGGCTCATCGGAAAATTGGCCCCGGTCATCGAGAATCCGCTGCCTGCCATCTCAATAGCAGGAATAGGCACATTCCGGGAACGAGTATTGGTCAGCACCACTGGCACAGACGAGCTGCTTCCCACCGCTACCTGGCCAAAAGCTACGGAGGGAGGATTTACCGACAAAGCTTCGCCCCTTTCCCCTCCGCCGTCAACATTCAACATAAGCCTCGCGTTCGATCCTGCGCTGCTGAATTTAATTGTCCCCGAAGTCCACCCCGTCGCGGTGGGGGTGAAGTTTACGCTCACGTCGAGACTCTGCCCCACAGCTAGCACCACCGGCAGACGTAAGGGCGAGGGCGTGAATACGGGATTGCTACTGGTGATCGCTGCGACTGTCACGTTGGTCGGTCCGTTATTCGTGACCGTAGCGATCAAGGTTTCCGTTTCACCAATACCTACGCCCCGAAAATGAAGGCCTGAGGTGTGGCTGTAAATTGCGGTGTTCCCGCAGCGGCGATCACAGGCACAAGGCCAAACAGCGAGATCGCCAAGCCGATTGTTAGAAGGTGAAATGTTCGGAAGGAGAAGAAACGGTATCGGAGGATGGACTGGGGGAGTCGCATGCATCCATTTTGAAAGGCTTGGAGCGAATGACCTAGATTCCCTTAGTACAGGAACTTCTGGCACTACGCCAATAGCCCCTAGATTAGAGTCTCGACCGAATTGCAATGCCTACGCCACGTGTATGAGGGCGACAGGGAGTCTCGGAGAGCGCCTGAGCGTGGTTTCTGGCCCTATCCCTTCCCAACGGGGCAGGCATCGAAAGGCCGTGCTCTGGGGGGACTCAAACCCACTCTGGACCATGCGATCCGTGACGTGCAAGATCATCACACGTTGCAGGTTGCGGCTGCCCTGTCCTAGTAGGGCCTGACTGAATAACCAGATCGAAGGCCGGACTAGGGAACTCATCAGAATCTGGTATGCAGTCGCCCGCCGACGGATACTCCTCCCACCTGGTCCCGTGTCGCACTCACCGACCAGCGCTTGTTGATCTGATATTCCCCCTGTACTATTTCGGCGCCGGGTTGCGAGACATCCGTTGAAAACGTGAAGAGAAAGTTCTTGGTTACGCGTTGCTGTACGGCAATGGTGGCGCCCGGATTCTGATTGCTGCCACCCAATGGCGGGGTGATTTGCAGGCTGGAGATCCCTGCCAGCCTTTGCAGCCCGCCGGTTACTTGACCGGCGGCTTGACCGACAGCCTGCGAGGCAATCATCGAATCGGTGCTCTGGCTGGAGGCTGCCGATTCCTGCGTGGTCTGGCCTCGCGCAATCAGGTTGATGATGTCGGCGGTAGCGAGCGGCGGGTCCGATGTGTAGGACGTTGTAAGCTTGTCGAAAGGCCCGCGCAAATTCAGAGTGAGGTTGTATTGCTCCACGATTGTGGTAGCAGAAACGTTCAGCACCGGGCTAGTCTGGTTAGGATTGTCGAAGGTGATAATCCCACGCTGCAACTGGTAGCGAACATTGCGGTAGAAAAGCTCGCCCGCCGTGAGGTCGGTGCGTCCGGTGATGACGGGGTTGGCGGCAGTTCCGCCTACCTGGATGTTAGCGCTTCCCTCCACACTCACTTGCGTGCTGCTGGCGCTCAGATTCTCCTTGGATTGCACTCCGATGGCAAGGTTGATGGTGTCGGCAAAGCCGGGCTGCGCGGGTACGGACGTATCACCGCTGAATTGATCGGCGAAGCTGGAGAGATCGAAGTCGGAGGTAAGGGAAAGAGAGTCGATCAGCACCCGTCCACTCAGTGTGGATGAGAGTTGATTGCCACTGAATGCAAGATTGCTGTCGAGTAACGTCCTAAGGCCGTCAGGATAACGCAAGCGCACGGATTTGCTTTGCAGCGCGAGATTGAACTGGAGACTCGGCCGATAGGCGATCGATCCTCCGGCTGAAACATCTCCGCCGCCAACTTGCCCCGTAAGTTTCGAGATTTGAATGCTCTCCCTGCCGATGTCGAGAGTCCCATTCAGCTTCTCCACCCCAAGCGGCGCTCCGGCGTAGAGAATTGCGACATCTTGCAGGCGAACCTGGCCACCGACGCTAGGATCCTGCGCCGTTCCCGAGGCGTGAATGTCAAACGAAACCGCGCCGGAGCTTTTTGTGTCGGGCGAAAATATCTTTAGGATGCGCATGTCGAGCGAACCTTGCGCGGTCAGGCTGGGCGCGGTGTTCCCTGCAAATGGAATGCTGCCTTGCAGCCGAAGTGAAGTGTCGGTACCCCGAATTTCCGCAGGTTGCACCGTCAGAACTGAATGCGAGTAGTCGGCATGCACCGGGGATGCAATGCCAATTGCCAGCGACTGGTAGGTCGCATTGAGCGTGGGAATTGTGAGGTGCGCCTCCATCTGCTCTTTGTCTTTCAGCGGGCCCTTCAAGGTCGCGTGAAATTCCGTCTGACCTTTGAAACCTTCAGGCACGCTGGGAAGATAGGTGGCCAGCAGCACCTCGAGTGGAATCGTAGTCGTCTCGATGGACGCGTCAGTGTAGTAGTCGCCAGTCAAATTTATGCTGGCTCGAGCTTGTACGGATGCATCGATGACCTTGGAGCTTAGCGTGAGATCTGCTTTCTGATTGACCACGTGAAGTTCCGCTTTGAGGTCTGAAATGGTTTTGTCATGCACCGCAAGGTGTGGTAGCTGCCACACAGCGTTTAATTGAGGATCGTCGAGAGTCCCGTGTCCGGTTGCCGAGGCGATCAAAGTTCCTGAGAGCTCCAGGTTCTTCGCTTGAACGGTATGCAGCTTCTGCAGCACCAGCGAAGGGGCGTCAACCCGAACCGTATAAGCCTTGGTCTTCGGAGCGTAGGAAAGATCGGCATCGGCAGTCCCGGCGGGCAACACGACATGAAGCGACGATACGATGGTCCCACGATCGGCGTGAAATTGCGCAGCCAGAGTTTGGATTGGTTCGCTGTAAGCGCTAGCCTTTGTGATCTGGATCTTGCCCGAGCCCTGCGGCTCGAGCTGAGTTCCAGTGAGGGAAATATCGGCATTCAAATCTCCGCCAATCGGGTATTGCAGACTGGCGATACGCTGCAGCTCAGAGATGGGCATCTGCTGTAGGGAAAGATCTCCCTTAAAGCGGCTATTGGGCAAGTAATTCCAACCTTGAAGAGCCACTGCCGCACTGAAAGAGGCGCGCCCGCGTTGTGCGCCGATCAGCGTGCCGTTTGTAATCGCGACCTGCGAAGGACTGGCTTGCAGGCTTGCGTGTGCGCTCCTCCATTCACTGCCCTGCACTTGAAGATTTTGCGCAGAGAGCTCTGCGGCGATTTGAGGCTTCGCCAATGATCCGTGTACGGTTGCGGTTAGATTTGCGGAACCTGAAACTGGTGGCAGGGAGGTACCGCCCGCGCGGAACATCGCGGCGACCGATTCCAACTGATGCAGATCGCTGGCCGTCGCCTGTAAGCGCAAATTAGAGCGAGCGCTCAACTCACCGTCAGCGGTCAATGTCGCCGATGGCATGTGGATCGTCGATTGACGCAGCGTGAGTGAGCTGTGTGCTCCGTCATAACTCGCGTGAATAACCCCATCGACAGGAATCCGATTCGCAGTTGGACTGGCGGGCGAGAGAGATGTGCTTTTCACCGCCGCGCTCACGGTCAAGTCAGAGCGGAGTCGAACGTCGCTGATGCTCCCCATCCATGAAGCATCGGCAGTGCCATTCAGACTCCCCGAGACGGCGACGTGCTCCACCCCCTGCCGGAAAGTCTGTTGCATCGCTTGCAACGAAATACCGTGAAGTGACGCTCGCCCATCACCAGAAGGTGTGGCGCCCAGATTTTGAATATTGAGATCTGCGTTGACGCGTCCGCCCAGCGAGTCGAATTCAACATTTTTTACCCGCAGAGCGCCCTGCGAGAGTTGATAGCTGCCGCGTAACTTCCCAGCTGAGACGCGGCCACCCCCAGCGGTTGCAAAGAGTGCTTGGCTCGCGATCTGGCCGTCGACGGCTATGCTTTGCAGCATGGGCTGATTAGGAATATTCCGGTAGTGAATCCGCCCAATCAGTGAAAGGGTCCCTGCTGGCTTATAGGCAGGCGCCAGGGGGGCCAAATCCTGCGTGTCTATAAGGATGTTGTAATCGCCTGCAACAACGGGATTGGAATAGTTGCTCAGATTTGCCCGCACCGAAGCGATTGATTTACCAACTTTTAGCACTGCGGATTCAATCGAAAACAACCCAGGCGTTGCCGTGAGCTTCGCCTGGAAGCTATGCGGCAGCGGTGCGTACTTCCCATAACGAATGTGGCCGTTGTCGTAGGAAATCGAACCGTTGTAGCGACTGGCCGGCCAATCAAAATGAATTTCCGCGCCAAGGTTGTAAAGATCGGCGTCTAGCGGAGTCTTCTTATCGTTGTAGGCCACTTCTCCCCGCATCAGTTGCGCGTGACGCACTGCCAGATCAAATACGCTGGTTTGCGAACTGCTTTCGCTTGGCGGAACACTCGGCAGATTGTTCTTGCCCACGACATCGACTCGCACATGCGCCACCGGATGCTCGATGATCAACTCGCTCAAACTGACTTTGCGATGCAGCGCCGACTGAATCTTGAGGCCCACCGTCAATTTGTCGATTTGCAAAAGCGGCGCTTGGTCAGGCGCTTCCGTGCCATGCACCGTGATGTCATAGAGATGAGCGGTGAGTGTGGAAAGGCTGAAATCGAGGGCCTGAATCGAAGTCGGTGCTCCGGTGGCCGATTGAGTTGCCTCTGCAATTTTTCGAAGGGCAAATTGGTTAAAGGCACTGCTCTTCAGGAAGAGATATCCGCCGGCACTAACCATCAAAAATAATCCTGCGAACGCAGCCAGCGTCCATCCCACAATGTTCCGCCACTTCATGCCGGCTCCCAAGAAATGCCTCCCCCTAAAATGCCTGACCTATCGTAATGTAGTACTGCGTAGGGCTGATGCCGGGAACCGGATTGAGGTTGCGGCCCACGTCGATCCGGATGGGACCAATCGGAGTCGAATAGCGAAGCCCAATTCCCACAGTATTGGTGTAGTTGTTGACGAAGTTCGGGAGGTTGATTGCGCTGTAAACATTACCGCCGTCGTAGAATACGACGCCGCCCAGCGCTTTCATAATCTTCAGAGGAAAGCGCACTTCGGAGTTCAGGATGAAAAGCTCGTTCCCGCCGACCGGCACTGTTACGTTGACACATCCGGTCTGATTTTGCAGGCCGGTGCAGAACGGGACAAGGCGCTGCGGTCCAGCCTCGTCAATCGGAAAACCGCGAATAGAAGTGCCGCCACCGGAAAAGTAAAGCTGGCTGGTAGGAATGAAACTCCCCTCAAACGATTTCGCCAAGCCCAGGCGAATGCTATTTGCGAACACAACCGAATGAAACGATTTGTATGTAGCGAACTGTCCGAAGAGCCGCGCGAAGTTTGCGCTCGATCCGAGTGCAGTCGGGGTGATTCCCAGATTGATGGTGCCAAAGATTCCGCGATGCGCATCCAGAGGTTTATCTCTGGTGTCGCGGATCAGAGTGCCCGAGAAGGTCGAGAGCCGCACGTTGCGGTCCTGAGAAAGAACCAACTCGGGAACTAACAGATGGGACAAGATCGTCTTGTTGAAATCATACCGAAGCTGGAGACGCGTATTGCTCTTCCGGCTGAGCAGGCGCTCGAACTGGAACGATAGATCCCCGAGTGCAGCGGCGAATAGCGGATTCTCACTGGTGCGTTCCAGGGAAAAAGTTGTCAAGGAACTCCATTGCGAACCTACAAAATGCGGTTGTGCGTAAGTAGTCAGGGCACGCTGATCGAGGCGCGAGAGAAGAATCGATGCGCCTACGGTCTCACCCAAGCCGCGCATGTTGCGACGATTGAACTCGATCGAGCCCCGCGGGCTCGCATACGTGGCCTGGCTGGGCGCGATTTTGTTGTTGCCGAGACTGATGGTCGGCAAGCCGGGAACCGCCACCGTTCCGGAAGGAACGTTGCCGCCCCGGTGAGAGACTTCGAAGCCAAACCCATAAACAATCTCATTGCGTTTCGCCTCATGGACCTTGACTAGCGCCGTCTCCTCGCTCTGATCGGTAACCGGCTGTCGCGGCCCCACGCTCGACCAGTCGAAAATGTTCAGATCGTACAGACGAGTTTCCGCTGCTAGCATCTGCACTTTTCTCATGGGAGATTCGGGTGGCAGTTGTGCGGTCTTTTGCAGGAGAGAGACCCGCGTTCGCTTTTGGCCAAGATATAACACTGGACCAACACGCACGAGTTGATGTTCGGTGATCGCATAGGTGACATCGACGCGGTGTGGATCGTCTGCACGGCGGCCGACGGTGACCTTTACCTCGGCATTCGGAAAGCCACGGTCCAGATAGGTAGCCGAAATGCGGTTGCGATCTTCTGCCAAACGCCGCGGAGAATAGGGCGCACCAGCACGGAGCTCGAAGCTTCTTGGGGCCGTCAGTTGATCGCGGGAAATATGGTCGTTCCCGGTGACGTTAATTTCCCCGACCATCGTCTGTGGACCTTCTTCAACTTCGAATGAAACGTCAATCTTCGGGTCGTGCTCTGCAACGCGAGAAGCTACCTTAACGTCTTCATATCCTCGGTCGCGGTAAATGGCTTCCAGGTTCGAAACGCTCTGCTTCAGCAGTTTCTGGCTGACACTCCCGTGGTTCCATATGTGAGTTTTCTTGACCACAATATGCGGAAGCAGTTCTCCGGCAGAAATCTCACGGTTCCCATGAAACGAAATGTGGTCCACTTTATGTCGCTTGCCCCGTTCGATTTCGTAGACGAGCAAAACTTGGTCAGGCTGACGGGTGAGATTGACGTTTACCGCCACGTCGAAATATCCCTTCTTCTGAAAAAAGTCGATCAGATTCTGCTGTCCTTCTTCTACCAGATCGCTGTCGATACTCCGTTCGGAATAAATCGGAATCAGTTTTTTCATCTCCCGTCCCGAGAGTGGCGGCAGCCAGGAAAGCTTGGCGCCGGTGGCGCGTACGGTGACAACAGGGCCAAGTTCCACCTTGAACGAAATGTCGACGCGATTCGTCTCGGAGCGATATCGCGGCGGATTCGGTTGCACGCTGCTGGCCAGGCGATGGTGCTGCGAGAGAGCCCGCTTGATCAGCGCTTCGGCGGCCTTCATCCGTTCTGCGGTATAGGGTTTGCCAGACTTGAGCAGCCCGCCTGTCAGCCGCGCCCGGAGCGAGTGCGTGGAACGGAGTAAATGCGAGGCCTCGGCGCCGTCCAGCCCCTGAATTTGAACATCTGCGATTCTGGCCCGCTTGCCGAGCTTCACCGCAAAGTTAACATTGACCAATTGGTGTGCGTCGTCAATCTGAATGTGGGATTGAATCGCCGATTGAAAATAGCCATTGCGCTTAAGAAAATCCTGCAAAGCTTGTTGACCGGCACTCACACGAGCCGGATCATAGGGGTCTTCATCCGGAAGGTTGGCAACTTGCAGCAGTCGAGTGTACGAAAAAGCCTGCACGGCGCCAGGAAAATCGACAATGCCAATAAAATAAGAGGGCTCGAGCAAGAAACTAACGCGTATTCCCGAAAGATCAGGAACGATGTCCACCGTGACCTCAGGGAAAGGCCCGGCTTGTTGCAGCGCTTGAACACTGGTCCGAACCTTTGCCTGGGAATAGGGTTCGCCTGCTTTTTGCTCAGGTATTGAGCGAAAAGGCTCCAGGTCACGGTGGGGATTGCCAATCAGATCGACGGCGCTGACGTTCTGACCTTCAAAAACAGGCGATGGTCCCTGAACTTGACTCCACATGAAGGTCGCCAGAAATACAACGAGCAGTGCTGGCAGGCGCATATAAGGGCGAGGGATGCGGGTCGACCGAGGTTCGACGCGCGAGCCTTTCAAAGTGAGCCAGATGTCATAGCCTCAAACGTCCAATTGAAGTGAATGTTGGATGCTCGGAAGAACCGAGGTGTTGGTTTGCGAGAGTTGGAATGCCGAAGCGGGAGTCAGACGTCGCACGCCGGGAGTGCTCAAGCAACTTCTCGGGTGTCGAACGCATTGTGCCTTACTTGCTCTTGTTTTCCGGCGGCGCTGGGTTATCTGAGCCCGGTTTCCCAGAAAGCGGATCCGAGCTAACCGCGCTGTTGAGCCAGGCCGTGTACCAAAGGTTCAAAAGCATCTGCGATCCGGCCGCCAGTCTATGAGTGGTGAAGGTGAAGGCCTCGGCATTGCCCTTCCCTAAGAATCCACCCGCCTTCTCGAGAGCGTATACAGTTTCCACCTGCTGGTTCGACTCCCGCAAATAGTTCACATATTGCTGAAACGGATCGGTGAGACGCTCAGGACTGTGAACCTGTGCAGCAAAGTCTGCGGCGGTAATGTTCTGCGCCACATAAGTCGTCTCAAAGAGCGCGTGGATGCCGTGCTGCGTTGTGTATTCCTTCGGATTCGGGCCGACCCAGCCATTGTACTGAATGGTGGTGTGCAGAGGTTGCGAGCCATCTGCCACATAGTGGCCGAGCCATCCCGCGTAGAACACAACGTCGCGCTCGACTGGGGTTGTTCTTTGATGTAGCTCGCGCATGTGCCGGTACTCCCGAAAAGCGGCTTCCAGCCGTCCAAAGACTTCCATCACAATATAAGGTTGAAGCCCAACATGCTCGGGAAGGTAGTCGTCCGGGTGGTCGGTGGTGGCTGCTCGTTTTTCATAAAGTTTGCGATAAAACTCATAACGTCCGGGCGGAAACGGGTTGAGCCAGTCGACGTGTTCGAGATCAATGAAGTGGTCTGGTTCCTGCGCATTCTTCAGTGCGAACTCCGCGGGGTTGCGCCACCGGTCCGGCTCAGGACCGAGATAGGTGATCTCCTCCACGGCACGCCGCAGAAAGCGCGGCATATCGGCGGGAATTTTTTGCGCCGCAGCCCGATTGACGTAAGTATGACCCTCGTTGCCCCAAGCGAAAGCAAATTCACAGTGCAAGAACAGGGTGGCCATCAACAGGCTAGCCACCCTTTTGAGATTTGTTGTCGTAAGCATCATCAGAACGTGAGATGCAGTGCCATCTGGATGAAGCGCGGGCTTCCGATGGTGTGCTGAATTACTCCCAGATGTCCTTTAGGAGGACACATGAACGCGCCGGAACCAGCTGGGGTGTTGGGCCCGACCGGTAATGATACGCACGGAGTATTAGTCGGGTCTGAGGGTGTGGGAGGCCCGTAGATCGGGGGATTCTCAAAGTTGGTCACGAACTCAACGCTGTTGCTGGGAACGTCGAAGCTGGGATGATTGAAAATATTGAAGAACTGCGCGTCATATCTAAGCGAGAAGCGCTCCGTTAGCTTGAAGTCTTTGAAGACGCCGAAGTCAAAGCGGTTCTGGAATGGACCGCGGAAAATGTTCCGGCCTCCAACTGCGTATGGCGTTTCAAAGTAGTCGCATGCTCCCGTAGTAGGATCGCAAGGTGGGACCCCGTTTGTTCCCGGTGCAAAAGGCGTGGGAGGACCAAACGCTGCCGCGTTCAGCACCGGTTTATTTGCGTTGATGCCGGTTGTTCCCTGAAGGATTGGGTTCTTCGCTGTGGCGCCCGCGCCCCCTACAGGTACGATCGGGTTGGTGACTGCGTCATTGCCTCCACCCCAGTAGATGCTGGCTGCACCTCCGCTGAAGTCATTCACGCTATAAGGCTGGCCGCTTTGCAGGATGGTAACCCCATCCAATCCCCATCCGTTTACGACTTGTTTCGTCCAGCCCCGGGCTGTGGGCAGGGTCGGGAATTGATACAAATAGCTCACGGAGAAAACCTGGGTGCGATCGAAGTCCGAATTGCCATAGGCTGACTTCAGGTTCGTAGGATCGTTGCCGGTGAAAAACAATCCCAAGCCGCTTTGCTCATCGAGGGTATGCGAATAGGTATAGGCTCCAGTAACCAGAAGTCCGTGGCTAATCCGCTTGTTGAGGCCGACCTGCAAAGCGTTGTAGTTCGAAATTCCCTTCGCCTGGTAAGACACCGAGTTGGGATCGTAGCCGATGAAAGGAGCGCGGAGCGCGGCATTACCCGCCGCGAAACCAGCAACCAAAGTTTGAGTGTTTTCCGCGGCCAGGCCAGGAACTTGCCAGCCGTAGGAATAAATCTGCTCGTTGGGGCCGCCCTTTAGAAGCGGATGCTGTGGAGTGGCAATCTGCGCCTGATTAAAGGGTAGCGGAATGACCTCATGGACACCGTGGTTGCCTACATAACCCAGGGTGAGAACTAAGGTGTTTCTTGGTTGCCATTGCAAGTCGAGCGTCCAGTTTTCCGAGTAAGGCAGCTTGTTGGTGGGATCGTATCCGGCGAAGAACAAGCCGCTGCAGCCAAACTGGTTGGTGGCAGTACAAAAGGGAGTAGTTTGCGCAATCAATTGGCTGGCGTTCGGAATTAAAGAGATCAGTTTGGAAAAGTTGTTGGGAGGAGGCGCGGGCGGACTCGTGCCGAAGGGAACAGCAAAGCTTGCGGAGCCAGGATTGCTCGGATTGAAGTTGGTGAAATTGGGCACGATGAATGGCTCCGACATGGTCACGCCGAAGGGTCCACTGGTACCACCACCGGCGGGCTGCGAGAACTCTGCAAAATATTCGCCGCGGTCGTAATACATTCCAAAGCCAGCACGAACGACGACGTTTTTCATGAAACCCGGAGTGTATGCCAGTCCGATGCGGGGAGCGAAACCCCATTGCCGTCCGGTAAGCGTCGAATTGCTCACACCCTTCGTTCCAAAACCTTTGTTGTTCCCAGCAATGACCAGGCCGATGGCCTGACCGCCATTGCCAAAGGAATCGGTGGCGACGTCGTATTGATAGTCTTTGGGATAAAAATTGGCGAGCAATCCGTCTTTTTCAACGAGCGGTCCATCCCAATCCCAGCGCAGCCCTAGGTCCACAGTTAGATTAGACTTGATCCGCCAATCGTCCTGCACATACAGGCCGGCCTGCCTGGAGCGGAAGTGACGGTTTGAAACTCCCGAGAACAGCTCCGCCGGGGAACCTTCAGATCCGCACGAATTATCAAAACTGCAGAGTGACCCCTGCATGAAGGTTGAGAAATCCGCAAAGTTCAGGCGGGCCACGCTGGAGTCTTTGTTGGTGACATTGAGTTGGGTGTAATCGAAGTTGAATCCGGTCTGAACGGAGTGGCGGCCATGGACCCAGCCGAGGTTGCTGGCTCCGCCGAAGTTGTTCTGGAAGATTCCGGCGTTGGCGAAGTTGGAGGGTCCAGCGGTCAGGGCGTCGAACAAAGTGTCGGCGTTTCCGATGTTGATCTCCGGAAACATGTTGTCATTGGGAATAGTGATTCCGACCGATCCAGGCGTAAGGAACTGACTGGTACCCGCGTAAGCTACTTCGCGAATGAATCCGAAGCGCTGCTCCCAGCTCAAATTCGGATTCAGTAGGGTTGTGTTATCGAGCGAAAATACCTGGCTGCCAGCATGCATGGTTTGGGGAAAGCCGTTGAGTGTGCTGCTGGCGAATGGATTCGTGTTGGGATCCCGTTGGTAATAGTACTTCCCCGCCAGCCGGTCCTTTGCGCTGAAGTTGTAGTCAAGGTTTCCAGCTACCTGGTCAGCGGTGAAGCGCGAAGCCGGCCCCTGAATGATTGCATCCGCACTGAGATTCTGCAGCGTCGTCAGCTCGCTTCCAGTCGCGGCATCGGGGATGAACAAGCTGCCATCCGGAACATGTTGATTCATGAGATTCACGGCCACGGGATTCATATCACCGGCCGCGCATGCCCTCGTGCCACCACCGCACGCGTTCGGGAAATCCGCGTTAACGAGATTGGCGAGGGCGCCTGCGGAGCGATCACTCGTCAGTCCCGGCGGGACGGACACTAGCGAGGTACCCAACAAATCGTCGCTCACACGTTGCCCCTGGTAAGACACAAAAAAGAAAAGCTTATCCTTCTTAATTGGACCGCCGATCATTCCGCCGAATACGTTGCGGTGCAGCGGCGGTGTGGGAAGGCCGACCTGGTGAATGAACCACGGGTCCGCATTCCAGCCGGTAGTTTGGTGGTACTCCCATGCGCCCCCGTGAAAAGCGTTTGTCCCGGACTTCGTAATCACCTCGATATGAGCCCCGCTGTTAGCCCCTTGAGTAGCGTCGTACATGGCCGAGTTGACGTGCAATTCCTGAATCGTTTCCGGCGGAGGAGTGGGCAGTGCCTGTCCGATCGCACCGTACACCGAGGTGCTGGTTTGGATCTCGCCAGTTTGGCTGTTGCTGCCCTCGCCCACGTTCACGGCGACGCGCCCGGAAGTCAATTGGCTCGAGGATTTTCCGTTAAAAATATTGTTCGCGTTGACGCCATTGAACGAAAAACTGTTGCTCGAGTCGCGCTGGCCATCGGCCCAAATGCTCTGGTTTCCGAAGCCCCCGTTGGTCCCAGCAGTATTTAATAGGTCTGCATTTACCCCCGGACTTAGAATCGCAAGTTGAGTGAAGCTTCCTGTTCCCAGCGGCGAATTGTCGATCGCCAGACTGTCCAAAACGTAACCCGTGGTTGTGTCGGTTTCGTTCAACAGTGGTGTGGCCTGAACCGTGATGGTTGACGCCACTGTGCCCGGCTTAAGCTTCGTATTCAGCGTCGCCGTGCGGTTGCCTTGAACGACGATCTCAGGATAGATGGCGGTCTGGAGGCCTTCCTTGGTGAACGTGACCTCGTAGGTGCCGATGGGGAGGTCCGCGGCGCTGAATGAGCCGTCAATTCTGGTCTCCACGCTGATTTGAAAATTGGTGGCCAAATCGCGGATCTTGACCGTGGCTTTGGAGACAACCGCCCCGCTGCTATCCGTGACCGTGCCGTTCATCGAACCCAAAGTTTGTTGCCCCATCCCTCTCTGCGGGGAGAGCACGAGCACCACCGCAAAGAAGGTCAGACAAAGTGCTCGGCAGCAATGCAGTAGAGACGCGGGAATAGCGGATTGAGAAGCCACAGAAAGCCTCCTGGAATTGGACACGGGATTCTAAAGCCAGTCCGCTCGGAATTCAAGAAAACAGAATGTAAAAACTTTCGCTGGTCGGGTCGGAAACCAATACCCGACGTTATCCGAACTTCGAGAGCTATCCTAAGAACTATCGACGATCTGGTCGTGGAGACCTGTCGAAGATCGAGAAGCAAGCCACTCACTTTTCAACCGGTTGAGAGTCCGCACATGACGTGCGAAGTGCCGCCAAGGCAAGGAAGAGAGATTTGACGCCTTCGCAGAGGCGCTGCGAGCGCCGAGTTCCAGACGTGGTAAACTGAAACTCCAAACGCCGGAGAGGTGGCAGAGTGGCCGAATGCGGCGGTTTGCTAAACCGTTGTACGGGCTAACACCTGTACCCAGGGTTCGAATCCCTGCCTCTCCGCCAGATTTCTCAATCTCAAGCACTTAGCTCCCTGGTTTGCGTACTGAATCGCCTCATCTTCTGCTTCTCGGTGAGTTTCTAGTGTCCTGTAGGTGTCCCGAAGCGCTACAGCGGGATGTAGTTTGCAGCCCAGCCCAGCAGCTTGCTGGATTTGGTTTGGAGAAAAAGCCAGTCGAGCCGGGATGAGCTTTGAACGCATGGCCGATCCCAAGAATTTCCTTGTGGGAAAAGGTAATTTGATTTCTGGAATTGGAATGCCGGCATCGGTTGCATGATCTACGGCAACAACGAAATCACCTGCTCCACAAAGTCTTCAACAGTAACGATTCGCTCGGCGGGGACTGTGCCGCTGTTGACGGTTGCCATGTGCCGCTCGGCTTCAAATCCGCAAGTCTCGGTGGACTTCAATCGGTCAGCGCGTGCCACCAGGCGAGTTCTGCCCGCCACTGAGCGCAGGAAAGGGCTCGCCATACATTTTTCCGGGTTCAAGGATCAGCTGGCTTTTTGAATAGTTGAAAGTGACCTTAAACCTCTTCAGTATTGCGCTTCCGATCTGTCCGGTAGTCTCACCTTCATCTCGAAAGGGGAGAGATGGAGCGCCACGAATGACGAACTTCCCGAGCTTGAAATAGTCCAGGCGGCCCACCACGGTTTCAGTAGGCTGACCAAGGCCTATCCCTCCCTTCGTGTGTCGCAGTGCCCCTGTGGACTTTCTGATTAGTTGATGATTGGCACCGTCACTGGAGGTGCAGTCGACCAAGAAGAGAGCCTTTGTTGCCGGCACGCCCGGGACTTTAATAATCCCGGAGACGTAAGGTTGTCCCGTCATAAATTCAATAGGAATAATTCCGCCGATGCCGTGGTACTTGAAAGTCGCAGGATCCGACAATGTAAGGAGGCCATTGTCGTAATCGATCGTCATAACAAACTGTCTGATGAAATCGTAGCCGAAGAATCCGCTGATGGGGTGGCCCCAGCCTTCTTTTTCAAGTCCGCTCAGGTCGGCGGTATTAATCTCGGGATGCACGGTGGTCAAACCCGGTAGTTCGAAGCGCACGTTCTTGAGGTGCTGAACCTTGACAGTCCCTTCACCTGCTCCTTGTACATTTCCCTCACCTGCGGCAATCATCCTCAGGTGCTTGGCGGTCTCAGTATCGAAGTATGTTGCTGCCGCTCCGGAATCGATCGTGAAATAGAGTGGATCGGGCGAATCGTTGACCGTCGCCTGAAACAGGATGCCGTTCTCAGTTATCAGCACAGGCAGCGATATCTCCGAGCCCGATGCATATTGAACCGTTACGAAACTGCGCGGGGCTTCATTCGAGGCTGCCGCCCGCTCCGGTGACTGTTGGACATTTCCGGCGGATGTTTGGGCATTAACTCCGATACCCAGCAGGAAAAGAAGCACTGCGGAAACAAAGTATTTGAGCTTCACCTGTACGCATTCTCCGATCTCTCGAGAAAACTAGCATATTCCGCCAAGCTTCTTGTAATGGATAGTAGCCATATGGCATATTCACATTGTGAATATACGAGAAATGGACTTGAACTTACTCACCGGCTTCGAAGCTCTCAGCATCGAAGGGAGTGTAAGTGCCGCGGCCCGGCGCGTCCGTTTGAGTCAACCAGCGATGAGCAACCTGCTCGCCCGTCTTAGAAAGACTTTTGGCGATCCTCTGTTCGAGAGAGTGGGAAAACGGATGATGCCAACAGTACGGGCCAAGCAACTTGCAACCCCCGTGGGGGATGCCTTGGAAATCATCAGAAAGGCAATCGGGGAAAGGCCTTCCTTTGTTCCTTCCGCGGCGGAGGTCAGCTTCAGCGTCGCGTCCACGGATTACGTTGAAGCTGCCGTCCTGCCGAGCTTGCTTCGCACAATCAGGCGTGCAGCTCCAAAAGTTGTCCTCCGAATGAAAAGGGTCAGGGCGATTTTTGACGTGCCAATCTCAGAATTGGATGTTTGTGATTTCGGGCTAGGGTTCTTTCCTCTGCCACTGCCGCCCGGCGCCGGACTCAATGGGACGGTATTGTTTCAGGAGAGATTCGTTGGAGTCTTAAGCAAACGGCATCCCCTCGCTCGCCAGAAGTTTGGGCTCCGCCAGTTTCTCTCCCTCGAACACATTAGGGTTAATTACAGCGAGGAGGGCCCTGGCTTGATAGGGGATGCTGTTCAGAAGATAGGTCATCAGAGAAAGGTCGGGCTCGTCGTACCGCATCTTGTGACGGTGCCGTTTCTGGCAGCGAATTCCGAAATGTTGGGCATCGTTCCGCTGCGGTTGGCCCGAGTCCTGAGTTCGTCACTGGGACTACGAATACTCGAACTGCCGCTCGATCTCCCCTCACTGACACTGTCTCTCGTATGGCATGAGCGCCATCGGCACGATTCTGCGCACCGCTGGCTTCGCGAAATCATCATCCCGAAGCACGCAATTTTGAGGTGACAGAAACAAGCTCGCCAATTGGTTGTACGTCAATCGAAAACTGGGTTGATCAGTTTCTGGAGCTCTCGAAACGTATCGCCTGAACCCTCGATGACGACCGCCGCTTTTTCTACGACAGCGTGAATCTCCACTGGCCTTTCCTTGGTAGCAGAAAGTAGTCATCGGCGTACCGGCCTCGACGGCGGTCGGAATTCCCTCGCCAGGACAATTGACATTCAAGATCTACGGCCTCCTTGTGCCAGCTGATGCGTCGGGAAACATCTGAAGAGACGCGTCATCGGCCCTACTGATGGAGTTCACATAGCCACGGTACGTTTCGGCATCCAACCGAGGTCGATCACCAGTAATACGAGCCGTGATAGTCCGGACTGACAATCAGCTCCAGGTCCCCGAAAGCGAGGAACACGATGTCGACTTCCCCTGCGTCGTCACGTTCTATCAGCAAATGAGCTTCGAAATTGATGCGAACACTTATCAGGGGTACGCTAAGAACGTCGACACACAAGCGATAGGTGGAAATACTGTGACCGTGTGTCGAGCAGGGGTGTGCACCGGAAAGATCCCCTTTTAGTCGAGAGTTATAGTATGAGATCTAACATGGTGATCCGGGTGGCATTTTCCCTTCTGCTCGCAGGGCTAGCATCAGCGCAATCGGCCACCCGTCCGACGTACATGGAGCGAGCACTGATCCGGCACTCCGGCTCGATTGCGACAGTCACCGCAAGCTACCCTACGCCACTATTCCAGGCGATCGACGCCGTTCGCCAGGAGTACGGATGGGTAGTGAACTGGGAAGAAGCGCCGTGCTACAGCCGCTTCGACGTTGTGGACGATACCAGCCCCAGGTGGCGCGCTTCGCATCCAGATACCGAAGGAGTGACGCGTAAAGCCGGCGGCCTCTTCGCGAGCACGTTTCCGGAGCCGAAAGCCGGCGGGGCGGCGGCGGAAGAACAGACTCTGGGCAAAGTAATTGAGGACTACAACGCCTCAGAAAATCCGGGAAGGTACGTTCTTCGTGCGGCACCGGGCGAAGAATTCACGGCAGTAGGCACCGAAGTCAGGGACGACGCAGGCGCGTTACAGAAAGTCATCCCAATACTAGACACGCCGCTATCCGTCGACGCTCAGCGGAGGAGCGCGGCCGACGCCTTGGATGCGATTCTTCATGCGCTGTCATCCGCGTCCGGCAAGCGCGTTATCCTGATGAGCCTGCCGAACAATCTTTTCAGGGATACTCAAGTGGCCTTAGGAGGCCATAACGTCACCGCACGCGAGCTTCTCCAAGATCTCTTTCGGGATATAGGGCGCCCACTGCAGTATGACTTAGGGTTCGACCCTGACCATTCGTCGGTTTACATACTGAACGTGTCAGTGGCTGCGAGGGTGGACTCAGACGACGCCAGCGGGAGACTGCTGGTTCCAATTGACCGCCGGAGATGAGGTCGCCGCCCATGGCTGCAGCTGTTTATCGGCAATCGCCGCCTAAGACGACCTTGTTCCCTGATTGTCTTAGCCGCACGGTGCGACGCGCCTGCTGCTCATGCTGTCCTGTTAATCTGGTGGCTCCCCGCTAAGAGTTCTACGGACTATCTGATCCTCAGCAACCCCACAAAGAAGCCAGCTACTGCTGCGTTGCGCCTATCCGAGGCCTCAGGAGAAAATCACGGCTTTTCCGTGACTCTGGCGCCAGGGCAGAGCCAGCGTATAAACATACGGGAAGAGCTTGGCGCCACGGCCCCCTGGGCCTTCGGCGGGCTTAGCCTGTCTGTCACGAAAGACGGAGCTCTTACCGCGAGTGAGATCGTTTTCGATGAGGTGACTGGTCTGGCGGCGGTTATGAAATTGTTTGACCGCGACGCCGACGGGAAAGTGAGTTCCCATTTGCTCCGTGCCCCGATGATGGCGCTCAGCCAACCCGATCCAAGCCTTGCATTTCCGCCAGAAACGATCCTGATTCCTCGGATATTTCTGCGCAATGCCGGGTCCACCCCTCTGGACATTTCCGCCCTTACGAACTGGCGCCGCGAGACCGGTTCAGGAAAATTCGGGCGGGATCTGGTCGCGGTTGCCGCGAGTTATGATAAGAACGGTCGCTATGGCCTGCAAACACCCTTTGCGGAAGGCACAAACCGTCTGTTCAAGGGCAGCATGTGGCACGTGGACGGCACTCACAACACGCTGATTACAACCGGGAACGGCGGCTTGGAACCCACCAAGGCGCAGGTCACCCTGTTCTACAACAGCGGTCAGGGCAAGTACCGGCTCGAACAGTTGCTTCCTCCCGGACAGCAAATCTGGCTCGATCTTGGGCAATTGATTCGCAACCAGGTTCCCGATTCGGACGGCAAGACTGTTCCCCCAGATACAATGTTCGGTTCCTATGAACTACGAGACTTGGATCACCCCGTTCTGGGATTGTTGTACGGGGGAAAGCTGATTGTGGACAAGACATTCGGGCACGCCTCCTATGGCTGTGAATACTGTTGCGCGTTCAGGTACGCTCAGTTGGCGCCCAGCCCATTCACCGGTCCCCCGGGAATCGATAACGGAGATATCTATCAGGCCTATGACGTCTGCAACTCCACCATGGATGACTTCGACATCGCCTACGACTGGAAGAGCAGCAACACGGCGGTCGCAACGCTCCCCAACAGCACCCTGCACACCGTGGCGGTGGGCTCCGCCACCGGCTCGGCGGAGAATACGTTGCCGCTTCAAATTCGCTCCTGCCCCAATGAGAATATGGTTCCCCAGCAGGCGGTCACGGTGCTCTCGGCGAAGGTTACATTGAATTCCTCGGGACAGGTTTCGGCAACCGACGGCGCATCCACCCTCTACAAGGGAGTCGTCGGAACGTTAAACTTGGGCGTTCTGGCGGGTAAGCTAGGGACCAATAACGGCTGCGTCATCGGCAACGAACTTGTGGGTACGGTGACCCCCAGCACATCAGTCGGCCCAGTCACCGTGAAGAGAACTCTGGATTCTGTGGGCTGTTATCAGGGATCCAGCGCCGTCACCTGCCCTCAGTCGCCCGGGGACGATACCGGCGACCTCACTACGACTAACCCTCAGAACGTTACCTCGGGAGGCTCGGCCAACGGTCACGTTTATAATCTCGACACACCGGGAACCCTGAACATTGCCACGACCACGCCAATCAGGCTAAGGGCGAACTTCACTGCATTTGCTGTGGGCCCAGACGGAACCACAACAATCTCGCCCAGCATTTCGTACTTTGTAAGAATTTCCTGTATGAATAACGCGTCGGGTGTTGCAGAGCTAAGTACCGGTGTCACTGGCGACAATCAAATCGGCACCGGTACCACAAAGACAACCTGGAACCTTCAATAGGGGACTGTATGCCTGACTCAGCAAAACTAGGTTTCGTAATCGCAACCCTGTTCGCCTCGGTCTTGTCAGCGGGTCAAGAATGTGAGGCCTTAAAGTCCACCTCGGCCCCGGCTGTCGCTGAATATCTGCAACACGTCGGTGACGATCCAGCAGCGTCGTCATGCGTACAGGCCGCCTTCCACCAAATTGCAACGGCGCCTCCTGAACTCGCCGTACCGACGCTCATAACATACATTGGGTACAAACGCCCCCTCAATAAAGGGGAACGACTCGGAATCTTCATGCATGGAAACGGGCCGAACGTCTTGTACCCGGCGGTCCACGAACTCTTTGTCATTGGCAGCCCTGCCGAGCCTGCTCTGATTAGTTTCATTGCAAAAAACCAGGACAATGCGGGTTCGGAATCAAAGAATGCCGTATATACTCTCCTGCTAATTCATCACGGGGACGTCGTCTCCGTTCTCCAGGAGCTACATAAGGCTAGTATGTCCTCGACCAGCGACGAGGCGAGGAACCGGCTCCAGGGTGCAGCTCGGGATGCTTTGAGATGGTGCGACGAGCGGACACAGGCTCAGTGCGAGGATGCTTTAAAGGGGAGCAACGGCGGTGGCTAGATTCGCTGGACCGCGTCGTCAGGAGCCCCAAAGGAACACTAATCTCCAGCGTCGGGTGGCCCATCCTTTGCGCTTCTTGTAAAAGGTGGGCATGCTCCAGATAGGGTCTAGGCCGCTTGCCAAGCCTCGCCACCTGCACGATCAGCGGATCAATCTTGTCCACAATCACTTTGCCCTCGTACAGCCCGCCCGCAGCACGTACTGGATGGGTTGGCCGTTTCGATGATGTCGCTCGTAAGACGTTGATCTGGGTTGCTCTCAACTTCGATCTCGAAGACAATCGAACATGGTCTAGTATTATTCAATTGTTGGGGTCGAACAGCAGCTATCGGTGGTCAGACGAAAACCTCCGCACATTCCTTCGAGAGGTGCGAGACATTCATGCATCGTCAAGGCAAGCGGCGAAGTAATCGACACGCTCGGGATGTTCGAGCCCTGCTTTTCGAGCGGGGCTTTTTTCTATTGAGGAGAATGATACGATTGATACGAAAACAAAGGCTAGATAGGGTGTATAGGAGTGCTTTCGAGTGCTCAAAAGTGCTCGTTTGTACCTACCCCCTCCGACTCCTAAATATAGGAAATAGCACTGCTTATGCTCTAAACCCCTGTATCCATGCGGGTTTCACGCATTTTAGGCTGATTGAATCCCTCCTCTCCGCCAGATTTTCTACGTTTTTATTTCCAACCAAGGCAGGAGACGGCACCCGCAACGTGAGCGCCATTCAACAGTTGCAGCATGCCGACGTGAGCAGGAGGAGCCTGGGTTTGCGTAATCATTCTTTCTTCACCATGATTTCCATTTTTTCTTTTGAGACGGTACTTCATACATCCGAACCGGCCCCGGCTCGGACGTTGTCTAGTATTTCTCCTTTCCTGAAAACGTTTGGGGCAAGACTTTTGGGCTGCCGCAGAAGGGCGCTCTGGCGATTCGGGGCGGTTGGTCGGCAAACAGGAAGTTGGAAATCTCAGTTCTTAACTCAACTTCCGTATAGCCCGTGATCCGGGAAATGTCACCCCTTTCAGAGAGGACCGATACTGGATCAAATGATATTCACTTCTATTTCTTCAGCGCCACCGGCCAGTTGGTGAGTAGCGTGATCGAGGAAGTCTTCGCGCGGTCTGCCGTGAGAACAACGAATCGCTGACCATCATGCGACACGTCGAAGTTAGGGCCAGAGAAATTGGGTAAGTCGAGTTGGAAAAGCGGGTGAACATCTTCCAGATGGAAATTCGGTTGCGTGACAACCCGCGCCGCCATCAGGCGGTTGCCCATCGTGAGGAAGAAAAATTCGTTGCCGGCAAAGCGGGAGACCCAGCCTCCGGTCGTAGAGGCTTGATACTTCACGCCATTCGACTGGAACGGCACCACGTAGACTTCCGGACGCCCGGACTCGTAGGAGAAATAGGACAGCCAGCGGCCATCGGGAGAAAAATGCCCGTCGTATTGTTCAGCATCTGTCGCTGTAGCAGACGAGGCCGCGGACAGGAACGGCTCGCGCTTCCCAGTCAGCGGAAGGATCCAGATTTTATAGATGAGGTCATTCTTTTCCAGGTCCACCGAAAGATAGTTCCTATCTGGCGACCAGTCCTGCACAGTTGTCCCCAGGAATTTGTCACCTTCATAGAGGGTTTCATCGGGTTTGCTCCCATCGAGCGGGCGCTTGTGGATTGAGACCTTATTGGCATCGTGAACGGCATAGGCGATCTCACGTCCGTCTGGGGACCACGTGCCCCGATAATCGTTTGGACCGAAGGTGATTCGCGTTGGCTGTCCGCCCGCAACGGGATAGATCCAGACGTCGCTTTTTCCCGTCTTCGGGTCACGTACATCCACAGAGATCGATTTGCCATCGGGAGAAAACCGCGGCGAGCCGTAACCGGCAAGCGGACCGGGCGTGGCTACGACATTTCCGCTGCGATCGAACACCTTCAGTTCTGAATTTGCCGAACTCTCGTGGTAGGCCAGCACTCCGCTGGGAGAGACAGAAAATAAGCTGGCTTCCCCCAGCACCTGCGAATCACCAGAAAGTTTGAATGTATCCGGATCGAACGGCTGTGCCAGAATCCTCCCACCGCGGACGAACAACAGATAGCCTGAAGAAAATTTGGGCGTACTACCTTCTGTTACCATGACGCTGCTGTCCGGCTTGCCCAAGGTCCCAACCTTGATCCGGCTGGGCGTATTCGGAGCATGGTAAGCGGTGTAGAGAAAATGTTTGCCGTCAGGCAGGAACCCTGCCGAGTTCACCGCATACTCGTCGCTGCCGTGGGTCACCGCCGTGGAGATTTCTCCTCCCGCGGCACTGACTCGCTTGATGGCACTTAAGTGGTCGTCGACGAACAGAATCGTGCCGTTGGCGCCCCACTCGCCGCGGCCAAAAACGTGGTCCGCAAGGGTTTGCGCCTCGCCGCCTCTGACGGCGATCTTCTTCAGCTTGTGATCGGCAACGAACCCCAGATACTTGCTGTCGGGCGACCAGAACGGGTAGGTGGCATCTTCCGTGCCTTGCAACATGGTCGCTTGCGCCGCATCAAGCGGGCGCACCCAGAGATTCGTGATTCCTTTTTCGTCAACCGCCGAGAAGGCCAGAGTCTCGCCGTCGGGCGAGACGGACACCGGTCCTGCGTCAAATCCAGTCGCTCGAAATGCCGTACCGGGCGGAGGAGGAATGTAAGCGCGTACAGAGACAATGGGGGCACGGTCGCGCTCCACCAATACAAACAAAATCACTGCAACGATCAGCAAGAGAATCGAAGCTCCCAGCAACGCCTGCGTTTTCCAATTTCTGCCTGTCTGCGGCGTTGCAGCAGCAGCAATTGGCGAGGCTTGCGCAATACCCCTGAGCTGGATGCGCACATCCTGTGCGGTCTGCACTCGCTCTTCGCGATCCTTTGCCAGACATGCTGCCACCAGATAATCAAATGCCGCTGGAGTTTGCGGTTTCGTGGTGCTGACCGGGTCTGGATCCTTTTCCAGAATTGCCGACGCAACGCTGATCTGGCTCTTGCCCTGAAACGCCCGCGTGCCCGTGGCCATCTCGTAGAACACCGCCCCCAAAGCAAAAATATCGGCCCGCGCGTCAGCTTCCTTGCCCTCAATTTGCTCCGGAGACATGTACTGAATTGTCCCTACAATCGCGCCGGCAGTCGTCAGTGGACTCGCCGGAGACGGCCCACTCATCGTGCGCGCTGCCGACACCAACGGAGCGGATGCCGATCCCGTGGCTCCGGCAAATGCCGGCTTCGCCAGCCCGAAGTCCATCAGCTTGGCGCCTGACTTTGTGAGCATAATGTTTCCCGGCTTCAGATCGCGATGCACAATGCCGGCGCGATGCGCCACGCTCAGGGCCTCGGCCACTTCCATGGCTATTTTCAACAACTCCGAGAAGGGCAGTGGGCCGCGCCGCAGGCGGTCCGCCAGCGACTCGCCATCCAGAAATTCCATGACGAGGAAGTCGGTGCCATCCTGCTGTCCGACGTCGAAGAGCTGACAGATGTGTGGATGATTCAGCGAAGAAACGGTCCGCGCCTCGCGCTCGAAACGTTGCGTGAATTCAGGACTCTCGGAGAGGTGCGTGGGTAGAATCTTGATGGCGACAGTCCGGTCAAGCCGAGTGTCGCGTGCGCGATACACCTCGCCCATGCCGCCCGCGCCCAGCGGTGAGAGGATTTCGTAAGGACCGAGTTTGGTACCAGAGGTCAGCGCCATTAACGTGTTCGCGTCATTATAGTGCAGGGCACGACAGGCGCTTCACGCCACTCTGAGGGTCGTTCGTGAATAGTTGGAAGCCTTACCTTGGGATTACGTCAGAGTAGCCCGTAACTCGGGCAGAATACCGACCGGCGGAAAATATTTATATAGTTCGTCGTCTCTACTTCAGCCCTTCGACCACATAAAGGTAAGAGAGGGTACGGCCGACGGTGTACAGGTAAAAGTTTCCATCCAGCGTTATGCGTCCCGAACCGACCCCGGCAACTCCGGCCAGATCGCCGGGCGCATGTTGATGGTGCAGGCGGCGCTGACCGGTTTTCAAGTCCGCAACGTACACCTTGACTGGTCTCGAGGAAACATCGCCGACGTAGATGGATTTGCTATTCGCGGTCCATCCCGCGACCGCTTCATCGGCTCGAACGAAGGACAAAGGTTGAGGTGTCTGGTTCCCGGCGAATGGAACCATCCAGGGGGCGCCGTCTTTGCGGCCCAGCACATAGTTGCTGTCGGGAGAAACCAACGTGCCCCGGAAGCCTTCCGGCCCGAAGGGCTTCGGCGCGGAACCGTCCAGCATCAAGGTGTAGGTTCGGGGGGCCTTTCCTTTCTCGGTGGCAACCAAAATCAATCCCTTGCCGTCGGGCAGGAAGCGCAGGTTTGAAGTGTGGAACAGTTGACTGTCGGCGAGGGTTATGGGTTGTCCGGCGCCGGCTGGCAGCAAGACGGTAGGCGCGGGCTGTTTCACGCTGGTTGACGCTACCCACTTATCGTCGGGCGATATGTCGAGTCCCATGCCGGAGCCTAGCCGGATCGCCGGCGAGCCATCCGTTTTTCGGAGAAAGACAGTGTAGTCTGGGCCTCCTCCTTCGCCGTCTTCTTCCAACACGGCCCATTGACCGTCCGCGGAGAGACTGCGTCCGAGCGTCCAATCGAACCAGGACAGGTCAACGTCTCTGTCCTGGCCCATGCGGTGGCCGTAGACCTCTTGCCGGGTAGCCTCGTTGGCGATCAAAACTTGCCCTTCCTTGCTGATATCGAACACGCGTAATCGGCCGGGAATGTGCAAGAGGTCTCGTAACTGGCCACTCAGATTGACCGCATAGAGTGCGCTGTTGATCCCCGCGTCGCTGCCCGTAAACCAGATCTCGTCCCCGGGGCGGGACCATGCCAGTCCGGTAAGATCGCTCCATTCCTTGGTCAGCCGCGTCGCCTTGCCCGAGAGGTCCACCACGGCCACGTATCCGCGGGTATCGCCGGCATTGGGATGATCGAAGAAAGCGATCCGCTTGCCGTCGGGAGAGACCGCAACATCCGAAATGTCGCCCGTGGAAGTGGCGTAGATGGTTTTTCCGACTGGATATTCCAGCCGGCACTCTGGACCAACAAAGTGCACCACCGCCAGAGATTCTCCGTCCCGGCTCCAGGAAGCTTGCAGCACATCCCCGAGCAGTTCACGGGGAGCTCCTCCCGTCAGCGGTACCACCGAGAGCATGCCCTTCGGAATAATGCGATTGTCTGATTTCTGCCGCAGCGCCATTTCCCCTTTGAAGGAGATGCTCAAGACCTCGCTGTCCAGGAGGTCGATGGGGCGCGACATCAGCGCGTCGGTTCGAGTGGTGTAAACCTGCTCTTTCGGAGCGCCGTTCCAAGCGGCGCTGTACACGATGCTTTGCCCATCGGGAGCGAACTTCGCCCCGTAAATCGTCCCGCGCTGAAAGGTGAGCTGGTGAAAGTGCGGTGTCAGCACCGGCGCATTGTTCCTGGCTGCGTAGTAAGTCCCCGCCAACGCCAGCAGTATGATGAGGGCTCCGGCAGCTTGCTTCCAATAAGATTTCCGCTGGTCGGTCACGGCCCGCAAACGGGACCCGGTGCCCGACTGGTTCGAAAGGTTTTCCAAATCAAACGCCACGTCGCGTGCCGAGTGGAAGCGCTGCTCGGGATTCTTCTCGAGGCAATGTTGCACTACGCGCTCCAGCGCCGGAGAAACATTGCGATTGGTTTCGTTCAAATCCGGAGGATCTTCCTTCAGGATCGCGCTCATCGTATCCGCGGCCGTGTCGCCGTGAAAGGCCCGTTTGCCCGAAAGCATCTCGTAGAGAATCGCCCCAAAGCTGAAAATGTCAGAACGTGGATCCAGCTCGACGCCCCGCGCCTGCTCCGGCGACATGTATCCCGCCGTTCCCATGACCACCCCTGCCTCGGTGCCGAGCGTCGCGGTCGGCAATGACGTGTGGGTGCCGGGCTCGTCCTGAGTCAGTTTGGCCAGCCCGAAGTCCAGAATCTTGACCCGGCCATCTTTCGTGACGAATAGATTCTCCGGCTTGAGGTCGCGATGAATGATCCCTTTTTCGTGAGCCGCGGCCAGTCCGTGCGCGATCTGCAAGGCGTAGTCCAACGCCTTGCGCACCGCAATTGATCCACTGCGCAGACGCTCCCGCAGGGTTTCTCCCTCAAGCAGTTCCGACACCACGTAAGGCGAGCCCTCGATCGTGCCAATGTCGAACACCGCCAGAATATTAGGATGGTTCAGGGCTGCAGTGGCGAGGGCCTCTTGCTCAAAACGGCGCAACCGGTCCGCGTCAAGCGAAAATGCCTGCGGCAACACCTTGATCGCCACTTCACGTTTGAGACGCGGGTCACGGGAGCGATAGACCTCGCCCATGCCGCCGGCGCCAAGCGGGGAAACAATTTCATACGGACCGAGTTTGGTGCCAGAGGTAAGGGCCATGCGTGCGCGTAATTATAATCTAGGCAGCACGTTTTCGGCGGATGCGACGATTCTGGATGGTTAGTCGGCTACTCTTACCTTGGGATTACTTCCTGCTTGCCCGTAACCCGCTCACAATCGACATAGGTTCCACATTAAGATTTCAATTTCCCGCGAGCCGACTTCGGTGGCAGCCTGATCAGCGACGAATGAAGGATTGAAACGAACAGGCTAAAACGCAATGCCCCCACCGAGTTGACGGATAGTTGGTGCGAAGACGATGAAGCGTCAGGGCAACTGCAGGTCGAAGGCGTAAATCTCCTGGGTGCTGATGTCGCGGGGGAACAGGAAGGTGTCGCCCGGGCCGAGGCCGGTCCAGGAGCCAGGGCCGAACTGGCTGGGGAAACCTCGGATTTTCCGCAGATCGGCCAGCTTCTCCAGTTTCGCGTCGCTGATTCGAAAACGGTAGTATCCGCTGTCGCTCCTCAGAATGGTGTCGAAGTACACGTACGCGCTGTCCCTGGACCAGGCAAGATAGCCAAACGAATTCAATTTGATATCCAACTGCCGCCAAGTCTGCTTCTTCACATCGAAGAGCATCATCTGATTGCCGTCGTGCGAAAGCGCCACGATGTAACGGCCGTCGGGCGACCAGCGAGGACCGAAGAAACCTTTCGAGCCCGGCAGTTGTGAAATCTGGCGGGTCATGGGGTCGAACAGAGCGATGAGCGCCTTTTCGCCAGACAGGTCGTTGTGCCCGAAAGCCAACGTGCTCCCATCCGGCGACCAAGTCGGGTCCGCTTCCTGAAATTCGTCCGCGGTCGGAGTCAACGGCTGCGGACTGCCACCATCCTTCGCAATCAGGAACAATTTCCAAGGTTTGCCGGGCGTGGCTCCTGAGAATGCAATCTGCTCGCCATCAGGAGACCAGTTAGGCACCCCCGTCCGCATGGGAGGATAGGTAAGTTGCAGACGGGAACTGCCGTCGAGCCTGCCTCGCCAAAGCGTGTCGTCGGGATAGCTGACATAGGTCACCCACTGCCCGTCACGCGAAAAATCTACATCGCCGGCGGAAATGCCGTCGAGATAGGGCGCGAAATCGCCGGATTTGGGATCATAGCGGACCAGCTCCGCCCGTTGCTGCACGCCAACCACGAACAGCTTCTTACCGTCTTTGCTGGGAAGCGGAACGCCAAATTGCAAGGGTCCGGTAGTGAGCTGAACCGGATCATGCGAAATTTTCCGCCACCAGTCCGAGCGATCCGAAACAATCCAGACCTGGGCTGCGCCGTCGCGGGTGCTCTGGAAAAGATAGTACTTGCCGTCTGGGGTCCACTTGCCGCAGCACTCGTTGGGAGGATTGTTCCAGCCGGGGAACACGGGATGCAGATTGCTTCCATCGGGGCGGACTTCCCAAATCGTGTTGATGTTGTTGATCTCATCGAAAACGGTAAACCGAATGCGGGTTCCGTCGGGTGAGAAGCTCGGGGAACCCGAAGCATGGTCTGACGTAGCGATTTTTCGGGGATTCGCGCCGTTCGGCTCTGCGATATAGAGATCGTGGCCCTTTGCAAACAGCAATTTTCCGTTCGGCGCCCACACAGCATCGTGCGCGGAAAGGTCCCCGATGCGGCGCGGCGAACCGGCGGGAAGAGGTATGGACCAATAAGGGGTATCCAGGGTCTCAAGCTGATCGTGTTTAACCAGCAGTTCGGACCGTTCCTGCGAGACATCGGTAACCCTGGAATTGTCAAACGGCACATCGATGGGTGCGGTCTCACCTCCGGCGATGGACGCTTGAGCGATGACGGTACGACCGGGAGCGTTCTCGGTGAAATAAATGCGATTGCCGTCGGTCACGAGATTGAATTTGAAAAGGCCGTCGTTGGTGATTTGCTTTGATCCCGTGATTCTTGGCGGTGGGAGCGGCGCGCGCAACAAGACTTCAAGAACTGCGAGGAGTGCAAGAACGCCGACCACGACCCATCTCGACCAACGGGGCGGCTTCCACGAAGGGCGTCCTGTAGTTCTCGCATTCTCGAGCACGGGCGCTCTTCCCGACTCGGTATCGCGTTTGAGGCGTTTGAGGTCGGTCTCCAGGTCGGCGGCGGAGCGATAGCGCAGATCGCGGTCTTTCTCGAGCGCTTTGTTGATGATTCGCTCGAACTCGGCTGGGAGATCGGGATTCAACCGCATGGGCGCGATGGGAGCGCGGTTCACGATGGCTTCGCAGATCATTGCCGAAGTCTCGCCGCGGAAAGGCAACGCTCCGGTCGCCATTTCGTATAGCACGGCGCCGAAAGAAAACAGATCGGTGCGGGCGTCGAGCTCTTTGCCGCGCAATTGCTCGGGCGACATGTAGGCGACCGTCCCGACCATGGTGCCGGGACTGGTCAAATGCTCTTCGTCGATGGACTGGGTTTGAGTGTTGAGCGCGGCCAGCTGGCTGGAAGACGTGGCGGAGGGCGCAACCTTGGCGAGGCCGAAGTCCAGAATCTTGGCGTGGCCGCGATCGGTTACGAAGATGTTGGCGGGCTTGATGTCGCGGTGAACGATGCCCTTGGCGTGGGCGGCGTCGAGGGCGTCGGCGATCTCGATGGCGAGGGGAAGCAGGATTTCGAGATCGAGGGCGCGGCCGGCGATGCGGTGCTTGAGGGTTACGCCCTCAAGATATTCCATGGCGATGAAGGCAAGGCCGTTCTCTTCGCCAATATCGTGAATCGTGCAGATGTTGGGATGGTTCAGCGCCGAAGCCGCCTGCGCTTCGCGTTGGAAGCGCGCGAGAGCCTGAGGATCGCGGGCCACTTCGTCAGGCAGAAACTTGAGCGCGACAAAACGGTGAAGCCGAGTGTCTTCGGCTTTGTACACGACGCCCATGCCTCCGCCGCCAAGCTTCTCCAGGATGCGGTAGTGCGAGATGGTTTGACCGATCAACAGGAGACCCCAAGCCTTTGGGTCGATTCATCTTATGGATGCGGCACCTGCCAGTCAACGAATGACGCTCTAACGCGGTCGGGTCGACTAGACCAGAAGTTCCGGGTGGTTTGTCGGCAATTGGGAAGTTGACTTCTGGTTTGCCCGTTACTCGGGCATGGTTGGCAGAGTGACGAGAATATCCTAAACCGCCGCATTTTCCTTTTCGATTTGGTCGGGCTAGGAGGGCATCCACTCGAGAGCCTTGTGTCTGCGTCGAGTTGTCATTTTTTCAACTCCGCCTGCCAATTGAGCACGACTGTGATCGGATTGGGCGACGCATCGAGGTTCTGCGTATTGACTAGGAAGCGCTGGCCGTCACGGCTGGAGACGTAGTGCGTGCGCCGCGAAGTTACACCTTCGGGCACTCGCGTCTGGAACAGCAGCTTGGGGATATCAAATGTTGGGCCAGCACCAACCGAAACCGCCATCAGTTTTCGCTCTTCGGAAAGATAGTAGATTTCGCGCCCGTCGCCACGCCAGCGCGGTTCGTATCCACCGTCGGTGGAGACCTGCCATTTCCGGTCCGAGAGCGGAAAGGTCTGGACATAGACTTGAAAACGGCCCGACTCATTTGAGCTGTAGGCCACATAACGCCCGTCGGGCGAAAAGTTGGCGTGTATCTGATCGGAGGGCGGTCCCAGAAGCTTGAACGGCTTCTTGTCGCCACCGAGGGGAATCAGCCATATGTCCTCACCGGTTGACTGCTGAGGAACGCTGCCAATGATATAGCGCCCGTCCGGGGACCAGTCGGAACAGACGAGATTGGGAGAGTCCATACCAGCCCCGTGCTGGGTCTCATTCGTGAGCACGGCTTCCTCGTTCCCGCCACCCGCGGCGCTTTTCGCATACAACTCGGTCTGCCCGTTTCGATTCGTCCGGAACACAATCCTTGTGCCATCGGGGGACCACACCGACGCAGCATTGAGCGTGGACCCAAAGGTAAGGGTAAAGCGGGATGGGCCGCCCCGCATCAGGTCGATCAGCCAGATATCGGGCTTCCATGCCTTGGGGTCGACCAGCGTCACCGCCAGCGTGTCGCCGTTGGGGGAAAGGCGAAAATCGGTATAGTCGCCCTCCACACCGACCGAACCCAGCGCATTGCCAGTCCGGTCGAACCAGGTCAACCGCCCACGCTGCAAGATAGCAGCAGCGTAGGCCAGCATGCCGGTACCGGAAGCTGAGGCGCCTATGTTAAAGCCAGTGGAGCGGCCCACAGGCTCAGCGACGGTGAACGGTTCACCTCGGAGTTCGAGATGCGCGGCGTCGAACGTCTGCCCCAGGAGCGTATCCCCATCCACGTACAGCAAATAGCCGGGCCAAGCGTACACGGCACTGCTTTCAGTATGGAGAAGAAATTTCTGAATGCCTCCATCGAGGGAGCCGACGTAAACGCCACGATGCTCGGGGTCACTACCCGTGACATGAAAGAGAAAGTGACGGCCGTCGGCCAGAAACTGCGGCCAACGGTGCGCCTTCTGGATAGAGTCCAGATTCGTTACTGAAGTGACGACTCCGCCTCCAGATGAGACTCGAAAAATGGAGGTGTTTAGCTGAGAGAAAATGATGGTGCCGTCCGCTCCCCACGAACCGCCGAACGAATCCGCAACATCTGTGAGAACCTGCACGGGTCCCCCGGCGACGAGAATTTTCTTTAGCTTCCCTTCCGCAAAAAAACCTACCCAGCGGCTGTCCGGGGACCAAAACGGAAATCGCGCGCCCTCCGTCCCGGGCAGCGACCGGGCTGTCACCTGGTCGATGGAACGCAGCCAGATCTCGGGATCTGCTCCAGATGAACTAGCGACGAAAACCATAGCGCGTCCATCCGGGGACAGAGCGAACTGAGGAACAGAAACGGTTATGCTCGGCGATCCCGAAAACACTGCTTTTTCGGGAGGACGGACCAAGAAACGGACAAGCTCGCCGGTTGACACGGAGCGATAACGTCCGGCGGCGAAAAACGCTATCCCGCACAACAATGCCAGCGCCAACAACCAGGCTGACCGCTCGCGCCACGGGTCGTGCTTCACCGCGGAAGAGGTGCCTGCGCCCCCTTCTGTGATCCACTTGAGGTTTGTTCTCAGATCGCGGACCGATTGCCATCGTTCATCTGGGTCCTTCTCCAAACAGGTCGTGACGACGCTGTCCAGCATTGGCGGAAACATCGGTCGCACCGCGGAAATGAGCGCGGGATTACGCTCTAGAATCGCCGCGATCACACTGGTCGTGCCCTTCCCCTCGAACGCACGCTTGCCGGTCGCCATCTCATATAGCACCGCGCCCAAGGCGAAAATGTCGCTCCGGGCGTCGGCTTCCTTGCCCTCGATCTGCTCCGGCGACATGTACTGGAACGTCCCCACGATCATGCCCTCCTGCGTCAGCTGACGGCTTGCGGGGCTGGTCAGGGTAAGGCCTGAAGCAGGAGCGCCCGGCAGCGAGCCGGCCTTGGCCAGCCCAAAGTCCATTAGCTTCGCCCCGGTCTTGGTCAGCATCACGTTGCCAGGCTTCAAGTCGCGATGAGTCACGCCGCCACGATGCGCTTTCTCCAACCCCTCACAAATCTCGATTCCGTACTTCAACACCTGCTCGGGAGGCAACGGGCCTTTCACCAGCCGGTCGGCGAGCGTTTCCCCTTCCAGAAACTCCATCACCAGATAATCGACTCCGTCCTGGTGGCCGACGTCATGGAGTGTGCAGATATTGGGATGGTTCAGCGATGAGATCGCCCGCGCCTCGCGCTCGAAGCGCCGCTTCGCTTCAGGATTGGAAGACAGATGCGCCGGCAGAATCTTGATTGCGACGGTGCGGTCGAGCCGAGTGTCGCGCGCACGATACACCTCGCCCATGCCGCCTGCACCGAGCGGCGACAGAATTTCGTACGGACCGAGTTTTGTCCCCGACGTGAGCCCCATGCGTTGCGCGTCATTATAGTCCCAAGGAAAGCCGTCACTCACTTGAGTGTCAAAAGCGGCCTGCACTCGGCATGAGATTCGAGCACCCCGGCGATAACTTTCGGGTTGTCGGCTACTCGGAAGTTAGGAACTCCTCGCGCTCGTAGGCATGTTCGCCGTGGATGGATTCATCGAGGCCTATTTCCTCGCTCATCTCGTCCACTTTCACCGTCGTGAACATATCGATGATTCGTAACATCGCGTAAGTAAACACGAAGGCCCAAACCGACGAGAAAATCACCGCCGTGACTTGCTTCAGAAGGAACGTTGGATCGCCGTAAAGCAGTCCATTCGCACCTGCAGGATTGAATTGACGGTCGGCAAAGATTCCCAGCATGATGATGCCGAGGGCGCCCCCCACACCGTGGACTCCCCAAACATCCAGCGCGTCATCCCAGTGCATTCTGTTTTTCATCTCAACGGCGTAGTAGCAAACGACGCCAGCAACCAACCCGATGATGACCGCGGTGGTGGGAGAAACATACCCCGCCGCGGGAGTGACAGTCGCCAATCCGGCAACGGCTCCGGTCAGCAAGCCGAGGAACTTGGGCTTTTTTTCGTTGAACCACGCTACCAGCATCCAGGCGACAGCCGCGAACGACGCTGCCAAATCAGTATTGAGAAATGCGGTGGCGGTCACCGAATCTACTCGCATTTCACTACCGGCGTTAAAGCCGTACCATCCGAACCACAGTAGGCCCGTTCCCAGCGCAACGAGCGGGATGCTGTGCGGGCCGCGATCCGCCGTGCGCCGCTTGCCCACGTACAGCACCGAGGCCAAAGCGGCAATGCCCGCGATGTTATGCACCACGATGCCACCCGCAAAGTCCAACACCCCCCATTTCTGCAGCATGCCTCCGCCCCAAACCATATGAACGAAGGGAAAATACACGAAGGTTAGCCAAGCGGTCAGGAACAGCATGTAGGCCTTGAAGGTGACCCGGTTGGTAAACGCGCCCGAAATCAGCGCGGGCGTGATGATGGCGAACATCATCTGATACGCAATGAACACAAATGCCGGGATCGTGTCATTCGGCGACGGAGTAGTGAGATCGACCCCGCGCAGAAATGCGTAGTGGAAATTGCCTATGATCCCGTGCCAGTCGCCGCTGAAACACAAGGAATAACCGTATGAATACCAGATCACGGTCGTCCAGCCCATGGAGACAAAGCTTTGAATCATGATAGCGAGCACGTTCTTGCGCCCTACCAGACCACCATAAAAAAATGCCAGGCCGGGGGTCATCAGCATGACCAGGCTGGTGCATAGAATCATGAAACCTGTATTACCCGTATCGAGATGTAGCATTGACATTTCTCCAGGCGGAGAAGGTTAGCATAATCGCACGGAAGACTAGCTGGAGCGCTATCTTCCCTCGTTCGATCGCGTTCCGGATGGATTGTCGTCTAAGAGGAACTAACCCATGGAGCCAGTATGTGTCGACAACGGGTATAAACTTATCGCCGTGTGTGAAGTCAACAAGGGGATTCTGGATGAAGATCTCCCGACGCGAAGTGACGAAAATCCTGTTGGCGGCTGCGGTCGCGCCGCCTGGGCTTGCTGCCAACGCCGCCTTGCAAGCACCTTGATGTCAGTGAGTTGTGACCTATCGTAATTCACAGTGTTGTTGGAAAAAATAAGGCGTTTTGAATCAGTCGGCTCCGAATCCTTCCCTCTCCGCCAGTTCCTTGCAATCCCGACCACTGAGCTGCCATCTGAATTGTCGAACCTCCAAATCGAACCCCTGTCTGGTGTCCCATTGGTGTCCGATTGAAACCGCCCGGCTTTGTCGTGTGGTTTCTAAGGTCGCCATTGCGATCCGAGAATGTGGTTCGGCACCGCTTTTCCTTTACGCCCCCGAACCCAGTCACCCGGCTGTCCTCAAGCCCTATCACGATTCACCTTGTGCTTGCATGCTACACAGAGAACTGTCCTTTGAACCACGTCCTTCACAATCGTTATCTTCCCCAAGAATTAGGAGCTAAGCTCGCCGATCAACAAGGAGCCGTCTTCCAATTGATTTGAGCCCAGCGGAGCTGTTCCTAAACTAAGAGCAGGACTTTGAGATTTCGGAGCGGAGGCTAGTCGTGGAGAACGATATTTAGAAGTGAACTATGAACGTGCAGTCCCCTCTCGCCATAGTCAACGAAGCCTAACGTTCTGAACCTGTTCATGAAAAAACTGACCCGCGACCGGGTTGTGCCTACCATTTCTGCGAGGGTCTCCTGACTGATCTTGGGGATTACAGCCTCGGGTGCACCTTCCTTGCCGAAATGTGCAAGCAATAGCAGAATCCGCGCGAGCCTCTTTTCGCTGGAATTGAAGAGTTGGTCAACCAAATCCTCTTCGTATCGGATATTCCGCGTCAGCAGATACGCTACGAACAGATCGGAGAACGCGTGTTCTCGGTGGAGCGCCAGCGTCATTGCCTTCTTGTCAATTTGCAAAAGTTGGCAGTCCGTCATGGCGGTTGCAGACCCCATGCGTAAAAGCTGCCCAGCCAGGCCACCTTCTCCGAAAAACTCCCCCGTACCCAGTATGCCCAAGGTTGCTTCCTTGCCAATCTTGGATACGACAGTGAGTCGAACCTTGCCTTCCTGGATATAGAAGATTGTGTCAGCCGCGTCCCCCTGCGTGAAGATGGTTTGTTTCTTGGGGAAAGCCATGACTTTTCTGCCCTCGCCGATGGTGGCAAGGAATTTCTTCGGGTCGAAATCGGACGTTTTCTTGGCTGATCTGGTTGATGGCAGCAAAAAGCCTTCATCCCGCGTAGAGATACACTCCTCAGGATTTTAGCCAAATGGTGACCCCGAAAGCTGTTCACTTTTGGTCAGATCTGATAACAGCCGCTGGCAAATGCAAAATGGAACTTGCCTCGTGGCTAATATGTTTAAAACGAGCAATATTGAGCGTTTTTCCGGTTGTGGAACGGTCAGTATGCGGTGGTGAAAACCAAGGACCTCACTCTGAAACAGATGTTATCCGTGCCTTGCCCAACTTGTGGGGCAGCGATCGGGGAACGTTGTGGAACTGCATACAGGGGCCCTGCGCACCGAGCCACACCGAGATCGAAAACTTTCCGCAGCCGAGGCTGTGGAAACGAGGCGCAGCAAACGATAACAGCCGGTTTCCCGATGCCAACCAACGGTCCGACCGGTGCCCAGATTGTCAGAAACAGCGTAACCCAGAGAGCCATCAATCGAACTTCGTGCATGACTCGGTTGTCCTCCCTTGTGTGGATCGACGAACCGCGCTGTCATTGTACGATTTAACTAAGCCCCCGCCCGTAATGGGTTGCAAAGAGATTTGTGAACCGCAAGGATCGGGGAAGTCGTGTCACAAAGGGTGGGCAAGAATCTGCGAAAATCTCAATCTATGCGCCTCTCGATTGGAAACGCCTGTCATACGCGCCGTAGACCGAATACTGTTTTAGATTCAAAACCGCCCACTACCTTGTGCAGTTGCGGGTGCGCTGCGACTCCGCGTTGCCTTGTCAGACCAGCAATTACTGTCCCTTGGCCCATAAAATCGCCGGCAGCGGTCGCCACCGGCGATTCTGCATTTGGACTAGGCAACTTTGCGTATTACCGGCGGCTCACTCTTGCCTTGGTCGGATTTCGCATCACGCGTGAGAGAAAGATTTGGGGCGCCCGTCCGCTCCAACATTTTCGCTTTTCTCCACCTGCTGAGAAAAGGGAACATTGTGCCAATGACGACTGCCAGCACAGCAAACGCAATCCAGAGCCATAAGGACCAGCCCCTGGCGGTGGCAGTGGGTGGAGTGGTAGTGGCGGCTGCCGCAGGTGGGCTGACAGGTTCCGAGGACGGGCTGTCGGTCGCGACAGGTGTAATGGCGGCTGCAGGGGGCGCGCCGCCAGTCTCCGAGGAAGTGGCGGCGGTGGCAGTGGGTGGAGTGGCGGTGGCAGCAGCTGTTGCCGCCAGTCTCCGGCGTGCTGACGGTCGCGTTGGGCGAGTGTCGGCTGGAGCCGGTGTGACGGTCGTTTCCGCAGGTGCGGTGACGGTGGCAGCGGACTCAGCAGCAGGCGGAGCGGGCATGACGGTAGGCTCCGCAGGCGTGGCGACAGTGGCTGCGGGTACAGCGGCGACGGGAGCAGGAGCGACGACGGTCTCTGCAGGTGGGGTGACAGTCGCAGCGGGCTCAGTCGCGACGGGAGCGGGGGCAATGGCGGTCTCCGCAGGTGTGCCGGCACTAGCAGCGGGTGCAGCAGCGGCGGCAGTAGGTGGGATGGCGGTCTCTGCGGGTGTGCTGACAGTCGCAGCAGGTGCAGCGGCGGCCGCAGGGCAATGTTCGGAGATCATATTCAGTTCGGTGACGGCAAAGCGGTTAGCAGCGGCGGCGGAACTCGCGTCACCTGCTTTTTGTCCGATGAGGGTTACGTCATGGCCCAAATGTGGATTGAGATCAACACTGCTGGTGCTGATTTTGAAAATCTGGCCAGTGTTGTCTTCCACAACTGTGTAGTTACCATCCGAGCCACCCAGGCAACCCTTAATGTTGGTGTGGTCTGTATTTGTGCTCTGCGCGGGAGTCTGCGCAAACGCCAGATGGGCCAGCAGGGCCGGTACAACGATCAACAGGAATGCTTTCTTCATGGAATCCTCCGAAGATTCTCGACTTGCAGCAGTGTTTTGAAAATTTCGCTTGGGATTTGATTCTGCTTCCGATTCTGATGTCGAACCCTCGGGGCTTTCGGGCTCCGGCCTGAGAACTTGGAGCATCCAGGGAAACACCGCAATTTTATTCGGCAAGAACCTTGGTGTCTGTACCAAACCGCTCACATATAGACCTTAAAGAGAGGCGAATTAAACAGTGATGGCGAGTGTTGGCCTAATTGGTACAAGGTTGGCCTCAAGCCGGAACTCTCGTCCTCCGACAGTTTGGGTATTTGCCGTCCTCGCCTTTGTGTCTCGTACAAATTGACGAGCAGGACTCTGGGCGCATCGAGAAGGTCGTTCAACATACGCGGGGCGATGGCAATCTCGAACCCGACAGTGAGCACAGTTTTCCGCAAGAAATTCCGTGCTGCGATGAGTGTTCGCAACTACCGGAGATAGAGAGATCGTTTTTTCGCAAGGGGACCCGGCTGATGCCGTTTTCTACATTCAGCGCGGCACCGTGAAGCTCACGGCGGTCTCCGCGCGTCGTAAAAAAGCAATAATCGCCTTCCTGCAGCGAGGCAGCTTTTTGGGGGAAGGCTGCCTGGGAGGGCAATCTCTGCGGATTTACACGGCGAGGCGCACTTGGACACCACTTTTTTCATGTCTGCGCCGAGCGAGCAGGTGTGGTCTATACCGTTACCCGTTGGTGCAAGGTGCGACCTGAAGCAAGAGACAGCGCGATTCGTTCCGTCTGCCATCTGAGTGCTTAACGAGAGCATCGCTGACCTTGGCGGACTAGCTGCGGCCTATGACGCGTACCGCGCCTCGCCGGCTGTCAAGATAGCTCCAGTCGTGAACGGGCTTTCCGGCGATCAGCAGTTCTTTCTTGCCTGCGCGCAAAGCAATGCATCGAAGTCGAACCAAGCTGTGCTACGGCAGCAAGTGATGACCGACGTACATTCCCCCGACGAGTTCCGGGCAGACACTGTTCGCAATCTCGACGCATGGTACGCAGCGTTCGCCGTCAAGCCCGGAGAAAAGCTCTACCTCGCACCACTCGACCGCATCCGAATTTGGTGAGAGAGCCCCAACTTTACGTTGACACGCATAGAAGCATGTGATAACAATGCGTCTGGTTTCTGGGCCCAAGTAAAATTCCGGATATCAACGTTGTATCAGGAAAGCGAACGGGAGTCCGGGAATCAGGGTTCTGCCCTTCCCCCCGATCAATTCACTGTTCCCTGGTCGAATCTGCTCCTGCCCTTAGGAGGTGGCTGATGTCGAAATCCACACGTTTGATTGCCTTCAGTGTCCTAGTATTCGCGTTGCCCGTGTCTCTTCTGCCGCTCTTCTCAAACGCGGCTTTAGCACAGTCGCAGGAGAGCGCAGTCGCCGCATTTGGCATGGGCCCGGACGGAACGCAGTTAGGGGAAAGCTCCGATGCGGGTGGGACGCCGGTTTGGGTGGACACAATTGACAAGACTTTTATCGAAGGCTGGACCGAATACAATACTAAGACCTGCGCGGATATCAGCACGGGCAGTTATACGGTAAAGGTCGCTCCTAAGAAGGGGAAGCTGTTCTTCGCGATCGTGAATGGCACGTTGTCGAACGGAGCCTGCCCGGGCGTGACTTTCCCCTTCAACGTTGCTTACTACACCTGGACCGATGCAAATCAGTCGGTGCTGCAGGATCCGTTCACGCTTGATTGGAAGACACCTGATGGAAAGTTCAATGACGTGAACAGTTTTACTGGTGAGCTGGCGAAAATCACTCAGGCCAAGTCGGTGTGGTGGGCATGCGGCGTTTCTGGAGGTACACTTCCTAACACCGGCACGCTGACTCTCACCAATCCGCCATCAGGCGCCAAGAGCTTTGTGTGGACGATTACCGCGGGAGCGACCGATTTAGTTTATTCCAGTGGAAGGGCCACTATTACAACAACCACCGATAAGGCAAGCGTCAAGACTTTGGCCGCGAGTACGGCTATGAACAGCGTCTCGATGAAAGTGGTGGTGAAAAATCTTACGTACCTGTTTAAGACTACGGTGAGAACGCCAAAACAACTGAAGAGGCGGACCGATCTCGATCGCGAAAACGGACGCGGTGCAAGTTGCGCCGTTTCGGGCACAGAGGGATTTCAGTCGCTCGTCGGCTATGAAGTGGACGATCAATTCGGGGTTAACACCAAAACCCCGGATAACTCCAATGCCGGAGTGAACGAGCTTCTAGGCGCGAAAACGAATCACCAAACAAACAATTGGACGGTACCGAAAGCCGGAGGGAGTACTACTCCGGGCGGAGTATTCGACGATAATTTGTGTTTCACGACCAAGACCTGGAAGCCCAATCCGACGCCACCGCAAAGTCCTTTGACCACGGACCTGGTGGATACGATTCCCCAGACCTGGTTCACCGGCAGTAAAGCGACGCCTCCGCCCAACAAAGGTTGCAAGGCGCAGACCGACACCATTAATTTCTTCATCGATCACGGGAGCCACACAAACATCAAGTCGCCGCCGGCAGGAGCCGACTCTGCCGCACAGGTCTCGTCGGCACAGGGCGCAACCGCTTATCCTACGCCGGTCCCGAACGTCGCCTATCTAGCGGATCAGTCAGGCGTGATTGTCAAGGGCCGCATCTTGGAGGTGAATGAGACAGGCACCATCACGAAGGCCACGGAAGACGGTTTAGTGACGCTCCATGAGATGGCTGCGTCTGTTCAGGTTGACAACGTTTTGAAAGGGAATGTGGAAGCCAAAGTCATTACTGTGGACTGGTTGGAGGATCGTGGCTCTCTGATGCTCACGCTGGAACAGGACGAATACACGTTGCTTTTCCTGAACAGCGGGAAGGATGGCACGTTCACCTTTGCTGACGCTCAGGTTGGCAAGCTGCCCATCACCAGCCAACACGTCCCGTCAGCTGAGGCTGCTCGAGATACCGAGGGCAGGCTCGAAGGGCAATTGATGGCCTCCTTATCTGATCCCGACAGGGAGGTGGCACGGACAGCTCTGGAGCAAGTGGGTAATCTTGGACACGTGCGATCCACCGAGGCAATACGGATGATCGCATCCGGTAGCACTCCCGATTTTCAAGGCCTAGCTTATCGAGCGCTGCTAAGGCTGGGAGATTTCTCGCTATTGGACCAAGCCATCCGATATGCGGAACAGCCGGCTCAAGAGCTGGAACTGCGACGTCTGCAACTCGCTGTTGCCGAAGCGATCGGTGATATTGAAGATCGGTCGGTGGTGCCTGCGCTGAACTCCTTGCTGAGCTCACCGAGCGTCGATCTGCGCCGGGCCGCTGCAATGGCCTTGCGGACTATCGGCGATCCCTCCGGCGCTCGTTCCCTGGTGCGCGCGCTCGATGACAGCGATCGTGACGTGCAATACGACGCCGTTATGGCTTTATCCAGCGTGGCCGGTGCCTCTCCGGATAGCGCTCCGGCCCGAGACATCTTCGACCAAGCTCCGGCAAAGTATTTGGACTACTGGAAAAGTTGGTGGGATACCTCCGGCAGGTCGAGGTAGAGATAGATATAGAGCCTTAGGCAAGGAATCTGACACTAACCCGTTTACCAACTAAATGGTTTGGGGTGCGCCTGCTTGCCGGGCGAACTGATCGAGAGGGCCAGCGACCTGTCCGGCGCGCAAATCGGATCGCCTAAGGTGCAGCAATGAAGCCCCATAGCTTGCTGCTCGCATCCAGGTAAGTTCCAGTGATGCTGCCGCGGTCGTTACTCCCGTGACAGACCGTGGCGGTAACCCCTGGCACGTCGACTTGAATGTAGGCGCATTTCTGAAGAACAAAGCCGGGGGTCAGCCCGACGGAGTCTACGAGCCAACCCACCACAACGCCCAGATTATTAATTCCCCAAGCACAAGAAAAAATGGAAGTCATGGTGAAGAAGGAATGACAAAGCAAACCCAAGCTCCTCCTGCTCACGTCGGCATGCTGCAACTGTTGAATGGCGCTCACGTTGCGGGTGCCGTCTCCTGCCTTGCCCAACTCGGAATCCCTGACCTCGTTGAGGCCGGCCCCAGATCGGCCGAGGAACTCGCCTCCCAGACCGGAACCAACCCACAGGCCCTTTACCGCCTCATGCGGGCCACCGCCTGTGTGGGAGTACTGGCTGAGCAGTCTGACGGAACGTTTTCCGAAACGCCGATGTCGGCGGTTCTGCGCAGCAACGCCAAACCCAGCCTTCGGGCCCTGGCCATCATGGGTGGCAGGGAGTGGCACGGTCGGGGATGGTCACGGCTGGAATACTGCGTGCGCACCGGCAAGCAAGCGCTCGACCAGATTTACGGCGCGCACATCTTCGAATATCTGAAGCAGAATCCCGAGGAAGCGCAGATCTTCAATGACACCATGACTGCACTTTCTACGATTGACGGCCCCGCCGTCGCGGAGGCCTACGGTTTTGATGGTATCCATTCCATAGTAGATGTGGGCGGCGGGCACGGTCTTCTGCTGGCGACCATCCTGGCGAGGAATCCGCATCTGAGAGGTACGCTTTACGAAGTACCCCACGTTATCGAGGGATGCCGGAATGGACCACTGACGCACGTGATGGACCGTTGTACTCTTGCGTCCGGCGATATGTTTTCTTCGGTCCCGGCGGGCGGCGACGCTTACATCATGAAACATATCATTCATGACTGGCCGGATGATTTGTGCGTGAAGATACTGACTGCCTGTCGAAAAGGCGTGAACGCGGGAGGCAGGCTTCTCGTGGTTGACAATGTCATTCAGCCCGGTAACCACTTCTCTCCGGGCAAGTTTCTTGATTTGCAAATGCTGATTTTCCCGGGCGGTTGCGAGCGCACGGAGAGACAATTTCGCGACCTGTTTGCGGCTGCGGGTTGGCGGTTAAGTCGGATCATCCCTACCGCTGCTGCCGACTCCATCGTGGAGGGAATTACCGTGTAGCTACGACGGGGCTTTGGAAGGCGGTGCTCCGATTCGGTAGGATCGTGTTTGGATCACAGGCTGCTTTTCCCCAATCGCGTAAAGGAAGGTTTGCGGACCACTCACCCACAACCGTCCGATCCGCTGCAACGCCTGTGTACAGGCTATAATTCGTGCACTCATGACCCTTACCTCTGGCACGAAACTAGGCCCATACGAGATTCAGTCGCAGCTGGGCGCTGGCGGGATGGGGGAAGTTTATCGCGCCCGGGATACTCGCCTCGATCGCACTGTCGCCCTGAAGATTCTGCCCGCCGCTTTCTCTGCCGATCCTGACCGACTTCATCGTTTCCAGCATGAAGCGAAGATCCTGAGCGCGCTGAACCATCCCAATGTCCTCGCCATCTACGACGTCGGTGAGCAGAACGGCCTCCGCTTCCTGGTTTCCGAATTCCTTGAAGGCCAGTCGCTCCGTGATGCTCTGGCGGCTGGAGCTCTTGCGCGCCGCAAACTGACCGAGTATGCCCTCGACGTAGCCAAAGGACTCGCTGCCGCCCACGAAAAAGGGATCATCCACCGCGATCTCAAGCCTGACAACATCTTCATCACCCGCGACGATCGGGTCAAAGTCCTCGATTTCGGCCTCGCAAAACAAGCTCCGGAAGCCGCGCAAGACTCTGCAACCATGACCGGTGCGGGACCCACGATCCCCGGCACCGTTATGGGCACCGTTGGCTACATGTCGCCCGAGCAGGTGCGAGGATTGGCACTCGATCATCGGTCTGACATCTTCAGCTTCGGGGCTGTGCTGTACGAAATGGCTTCCGGCAATCGTGCGTTTCGCGGAGATTCTTCGGTCGAGACGATGAATGCCATTCTGAAGGAAGAAGTGCCTGAACTCTCGGAATCGTGGGCTCATGTCTCTCCCGGCCTCGACAGGATCGTCCGCCGCTGCCTCGAGAAGAAACCGGAACGGCGTTTCCAATCGGCCAGCGATCTCGCCTTTGCGCTCGATGCCCTGAGCGCCACCTCGGGTATCTCACAACCCGTGGCCCCTACCCCGCCTTCAATCAAGAAGCGTAGCCTCGTTTGGCCTGTCGCCGCCGTCGCTGCACTTGTTCTGATCGGCTCCGGCTTCTGGTTCTTCAGGCAGCCTGGGCCGGCGGCGGGCAGGTTTTCCCAAATCTCGTTTCGCCCGGCTTACATCCGCGCAGCACGATTTGCACCAGGTCGGACCATCGTCTACGCTGCTTCCCTCAACGGGGAGCCGATGACGCTTTTCTCCACTCGAACCGACACCCTGGAGGCGCAACCTCTCAATCTCTCCGCCGATCTGCTCAGCATCTCCCGCTCCAGCGAACTGGCCGTTTCGCTCAGCCGTGACTTCGATCTCCTTTGGACTCCCACCGGCCGCCTTGCCAAGGCCCCGCTCGGTGGCGGCGCAACCCGCGAACTGCTCGACGATGTAATTGACGCGGACTGGAATAAGGATGGAACCGAGTTAGTGGTTGCCAGACGCGTTGGCAATCAGTTCCGCCTGGAATATCCCGCCGGCAAGGTGCTCTATCAAACCTCTGGATTCATCAGCGATGTCCGCTTCTCTCCCGCGGGTGATCAAATTGCTTTCCTCGATCATGGACTTGTTGGTGACGACCGCGGCTCGGTCTCGGTCGTTGATCTTGCAGGGCATCGTCGTGTCCTGACTCAGGACTTCGAAAGCGCGCAAGGCCTGTCCTGGTCATCCGACGGAAAAGAAATCTGGTTTGGCGCCAGTGAGGCCGGGGAACTCAATTCCTTGCGTGCCGTCGATCTCGGCGATAGGGTTCGCGTGGTTGCAGCAGCGCCCGCGCGGCTCCATCTTCAGGACATCGCCGAAGAGGGGCAGGTCTTGCTCAGCACCGATGTCGTGCATTATGAGGTCGGAACCGGAGACAGCAAATCCGGCGCTCTCCGAGATCTCACTCCCTTCGAATACACATCGCTGAGCAACATTTCCAACGACGGCAGCATGATCCTTATGAACAGTTTTGACGTCGCCGGTGACACGAGCTACCGCCTCTACGTGCAGCACACCGATGGTTCCCCTCCGGTCCTGGTCGGACACGGCGCGGGCGCGGCTTTCTCTCCGGATGCCAAGTGGGTCGCCGCGATCGACCCGGCCCATCCTGAAAACGCCTCAATCATTCCGACTGGCATCGGAGACACCCGCTATATACATGCTCCCGACGGCACCCATTATGTTGGCATTTCGTTATTCTCAGACGACAAACATGCCCTGGTGACCACCGCCGCTTCCGGGCAGACGCCGCAAAGCGCTGTGCAGGACATTGAAACCGGTTCCGTTCGCTCCATCGGCCCCAAAGATCGCTATGTGCCCGACTTTGTCAGTACCCTTTTCCCGGGACCGTCTCCCGACGGCAACTTCTGCATTCAGACCGATGGCAGCCGCTACTGGGTGCAATCGATCGAGGGCAACTCGGTCCGAGAATTCTCTGGAATCGCACGGGGCGAGAAAATCATCAACTGGCACGCCGACTCCAATAACCTGTTTCTCGCGCACCCTGACGGCATCAACGTCCAGGTTTACAATCTCAACCTCACAACCGGGGAGCGGAGACTATGGACTGTTTTTTCTCCGGCTGACAAAACCGCGCGTGCTGGACATGCTCTCCTATTAATTACTCCCAACGGCGCTCACTTCGCATACGAGTCGCACAGAATCTACTCCACACTCTTCATCGCTAAGGGCCTGCGCTGATTCATTCGCGAAAGCTCAAAAAGAGGCACCGGTCTTTTCTACACGATCTGATAACAAAACGCCGGAAGCCGACACGAGTGTCCGAATCTGGCTCCCGGGTGACCGGCAAACCGGAGTGCGCCGGGATAGTGCAGTGAAGCTCGTGATGATCTGGCAGGTGAGAGTCCTGCCAGTGCAGATTACCCAGTTGGCACTGTAGTGATATCCGGCGACGGCGCGGGCGACCAAACCGTTGGAAACCCGGATGTAAACGTCCTCGTTGGCCGGACGCAAGTCTGGTCAGCACCGGACAGGAGGCTGAGCGTTTCCTGAAAGAGTTCCGGGAACGGCTGGCGAAGTTCGGCTTGGAGTTACATCCGGACAAGACTCGACTGATCGAGTTCGGGCGGTTCGCCGCTCGAAACCGGAAACAGCGGGGACAGGGTAAACCAGAGACCCTCACCTTCCTGGGCTTCACCCACTATTGTGGGCAACGCCACAAGAGCGGAACCTTCACCGTATGGCGGATCACTGCGAAGAAGCGAATGGTTGCGAAACTCAAAGCCATCAAGGTTGAGCTTCAACGCCGGATGCATGATCGC
>Ga0073928_10000154_pt1 | contig 161602 bp, 151 predicted proteins | sample PaiPotPPA55metaG_FD_76969 | JGI IMG/M metagenome (GOLD analysis project Ga0073928, IMG submission 76969) | Iron sulfur acid spring bacterial and archeal communities from Banff, Canada, to study Microbial Dark Matter (Phase II) - Paint Pots PPA... ...
GGTGGCCGGCATCACCTCGGAATGGTGGCCGGCTTCAGTTCGGAACGGTGGCCGGCATCAAATCGGAATTCCGGCCGACATCAAATCGGAATACCTGGCCGGAATGCGTCGGAATCTGCAAAGCATCCATTCGACTGCAGGAGATGCTCGAGCAAAGCGCGGAGGGGCTCTTCACCAAGGCCGTCGAGCTGGCCATGGCCGGGCAATATCGCAACCCTTCGGCTGTGCCTGGAACCACTCCTGCCCACGCATAAGAACGAGCCCCTGTTTTGCGACTGGGAGTGGTGATGGCGACGTTGGGTCATGAATCACTGGTCATTTCCCTGTTATTTCCCTGTTATTTCCCTGTTCTTCTCTGTTTCGGATCCTGCCATTTCGGCAGATGTCATTGTTTATACTCACTTTTTTGCAGATTTTGGCCGTTGCCCCGCCCCCTTTACAGGGATTTACAGGCAGGGGAAGTGGCCTCCGTTCTCCAGCATGCGGCAGGACGCGTCGGCCGGGCCGAGGACATCGCGGAAATGGCCGCCTTTCTCCTCGATCGCGACCGGGCGGGGCTTCGTGACCGGAGCCGATCTCGTGGTCGATGGCGGCATGACCCGCAAGATGATTTACCAGGAGTAGCCCGGCCGCGACCGTGAAGGCGAAGGTGTACGCGGGGCGCAAGTAATGCGGTAAGCGGGTCCCCCACTGCCTCTCGTAGCCAGACAGCCAGACATTGAACACGTGACCAGCGGCACTGCGGTGGTGCGGTACGCCCCGGCTGATTGATCTTTCACTGCTATGTCGGCCCGTCATGGAATCCATGCCGGCGCGTGCGCCCTGCAGGATCAAGGGATCAAGCGTGATTTGGTTTAGTTCAGGAGCTCAGGTCCGGTGTGCGGCAAACGAACGTGCGCCAATGCGGCTACTCGATCACCTCGTCGGCGCGGCCAAGCAGACTAGGAGGCACAGTAATGCCGAGCGCCGTCGCCGTCTTGAGGTTGAGAATCAGCTCGACCTTAGTTGACTGCTGATCGGCGGGCTTTTCGCCCTTCAAGATTCGCCCGCTGTAGACACCCACCTGATGATATGAATCGGTAAAATTGCCGCCGTAGCTCGCGAGTCCACCAGCCGCAGCGAAGCGGCGAAACTGAGAAATTGTGGGCACTCGGTGACGCAGTGCTAACGCGCCGAGGTGCTCGGCCCGGCTGCCGAAAAGTGGGTCGGCACTGGCGATGACCAGTGCGTCAGCGTGCACTCTCACCGCGGCTTCGAAAGCTGCATTGAAATCGCCTTCATTGCTGGCATGGAGCACCTGCAGCTGGAGCCCGAGTATGCGTGCCGCGGTTTGCGAGTCGTTCAAAATTCGCTCTGTGAGCGGATTGGTCGGGTTGGCGAGCAAAGCGATGACCCGCGCCGCCGGGACCAGTTCATGCGCTAGCTCCACGCGCTTCGGCCCTACTTCGACATTTAATTGGGTCGCACCCGTGACATTGCCGCCCGGTCGGTTGAGGCTGGCGACTAGCCCGAGCTGCACAGGATCACCGTCGGTCGCAAATACGATCGGAACCGAGTTTGTTGCCGCCTTGGCTGCGAGTGCGCCAGGAGTTGTGGTCGCAGCGATTACGCTAACCTGATGATGAATGAGATCGGCGACGAGGCCCGGGAGGCGGTCGTAGTGCCCCTCGGCCCAACGAAATTCAACGGCAAGGTTCCGGCCTTCCACGTAGCCGGTTTGGGCCAAGCCTTCGCGAAAGGCGCTCACGAGATAGTTGAAGGTATCGGGCGAACCGCCGCTGACAAATCCGATCACGGGGGTACTCGGCTGCTGCGCGCGCGCCGCGAATGGCGACAGCGCGGTGCTGCCGATGAGCGTGATGAACTCGCGCCGCTTCACGTGCTCCCCTCAGTTTGAGGATCACACCCTACCACATCGGTGTAGGAGTGCCGCATTGTGCATCACAGCAAAATCGATCGCTCGACTTCCGGAATGGGTCATAAGCCTCGGAGGCGATCGGGGCCGGGGCCCATCTATGTCCGCAGTACCTCCGACCGCGTCGAAATCTTGTGCACCGCAGTGAAAGACGCCAAGTGGCCACTTTCAGACTCATGCACTGCGGTATTACCTATGCGTCGAATTGCGCCGACCACTCCAGTAGTTGCTCGATGGTTGCCGTTGCTCCGCCACACACAATGACCGGCACGCCAAGTTGACGGCCTGCGTAGGCCACCGCGATGCCAGCATTGCCACCAGAAGAAGAAAGGAAGCGGGCCGCACCGCGCCTCGCGTATTCCTGACAGGCAGACCCAATACCACGCAGTTTGAACGACCCAGACGGCTGGAACGCTTCCATTTTGAGCCACACACGGCGTTCCGAACAGGCAGAAAGCGGGCGCGACTCAATCAGAGGTGTCTCAATGTGCAGCGGTGTCATACGATCCCGCAACGGTGCTTGAATTTCAGCGTCTCCCTTTCATAGCACTGACAATGCTCGCATTGTTCCGCTTTTCAAAATGCGACGTAGTCATTCCTGCAAGAACAGCGGACGCGGTCATCAACCTTCATGGCGACAATTTGTGGCTTGGTCGAACCGGCTGCGTTCGCAATGGTCGAGCGCCTGTGTCGGTCAGGACGTTTGCGCGGTCGGACGCAAGACAATGGCGCGCACCGAGCACAACCTTCGCTCCCAGATCGGCCAGGTGACGTGCGGTGCTTTCGCCGAGCCCACTTGATCGTGCCGTCGCCGATAGCGCGTATTTCTATCCGCCTGCTGCCCGCGCCGGCTTTTCAGCGAGGCGGCGGTAAGCGGCGAGACCTTGGCGCCCGGTTTCCGTCAGCTCGTATTTCACGAGTGCTCTGTTCCATGCCGCCAGACCCTGCTGGCCCAGGGCATTCATCAGTTCCAGTCGTCGAGCGCGATCTGGTATGAATCGAAGAAGACTTCCCCGCTCGTCGATTTGATCGAGCGCTCCGCGCAGTAGCTCCCCCGACCCGTTCTGCGCCGCTACGTTCTCGCGCAGGGTCATGGCCGCTCCCCGCATCCCCGACACAACCTGTCGGCAGTAGAGAGCAGGAATGCGCGCAATCGAAGCGGGCACGGGCGCATGAGTGCGCTCTGTCCCCGTCATTCACAGGGAGCGATTTAATCGCTTTTGGACGAATGCGTTCTCAGGGGAGTAGCACTACGTTCGGCGTGGTTTGCAGCGACTCGCCGCAGCGCCGTTCTCGCGCAACCGGTCCAAGTGCCGGTCGGCCGCTAGAGCTATCGCCCCTCTGCGGTCCCGCACCTCGGCAAAACCGAGGGCTTGGCCAGACGCATCTTGGCCGCCGCGCTCGCGGCCCTTGGCCCCGAGCGGCGACGGCCGAGCATTTCAAGTAGTCGAATTCAGGCTTGCTGGGTCGGCGCGGTGCGATTGCGCCGGTCGGCCATGAACTGGTCGAACTCTTCCTTGTCCTTGGCCATGCGCAGTCGACGCAGGAATTCGCGAAATTCGCGTTGCTCCTCTTCCAGGCGCTCCAGCGTTTGCGACCGGTATTCGTCGAAGGCACGATTGCCGCTCGACGGCCTCGCCCATTCGCCTTGGCCGAAACGTTCGAATTTGGCGCGCACGCGCTCCACCTTGTCCTGCCAGTGCTCGTGGCTATCTCTGCCGCAGAACCCGAGCTTTCTGTTCCAGAGGGTGAACGCGAGGATCGCAAGCCCCACCGGCCACCAGAAAATGAACCCAAGGATGGTCAGCACGATCCATCCCGGATGCAGAGACCAGACAGCTGGTCTGTAGCCGCGGTAGTCCAGTTCTTCGCCTCTTGCAGCCGCGTAGTTCATCGCGAGCTCTCCACGTGAATGTTAATTACATTTACATCAATAGTACTGGTCGAGGCCGGTGTCAATAGGGGGCCGTAAATCTTGGCTTGTCTGACGGGGTATCATGGCGGATCGGGCAGACCGAGACCGCGCAGATAAACCAGAACCCCTGCCTCGAGCAGCTCTTCCGGCGACATCGGCAAGGTCCGCCGTCCAGCATCGGCCCTGCCAAACAGGGAGGCGACCCCGTGCGACAACGCCCAGACGTGCAGCGCCATCATCAGCGCCGGCGGCCGCCTTTGCGGCGGCATCCCTGCGATCAGCGTCTCCGCCGCGCTGCGCAAAACAGCGAAGGCGCGCTCGCTTGCCTCGCGCAATTCGGCGTTGGCGTCGAATGGAACGCCGGCCTCGAACATCGCGGAATAATAGGCGGGCTCGGAACGCGCGAATTGCAGATAGGCTCGGCCGATCTGCTCGAAGGCGGCGGACGGATTGGGACGGCCCTCGGCCCAGGCGCGCTCAAGCACCTGCGCGAACTGCTCGAAGCCCCGGCGCGCAATGTCGATGAGCAGATCGTCGCGATCGCGAAAATGCCGATACGGTGCCGCAGGACTCACCCCTGCCCAGCGCGCCGCCTCCGCAAAGGTGAACCCCGCCGGTCCCTTCTGGGCGATCAGCTCGAGCGCGGCGCGGATCAGCGCCTCCTTCAGGTTCCCGTGGTGGTACCCGCGCGGGGCATCCCGGTTATCCCTCGACCACCTCATGTGAATAGTCTTTACATCCATGCCTTGCGCACGTCGAGCCTTAGGCTTCAAAAGAGATCCGAAAGAGGAGGCAAGCGTTGCCGAAGCGAGAAGCAGGCGACGAGCCGGCACGGTCGATGACCGAAGCGGGTCGTGCAGCGATAACCAGGAAGGCAAAAGCCGTAGCCGACCTTCAGTTGGCCGTGTTAATTCGCGCTTTGGCGGGCGCGCACAGAAACGGGAGCATTGGATGAAGACCAGGGCTGCTTTGCTGGCATCAATTGGAGTGATCATGTCGACCGCTCCGCTCCATGCCGAGGCCACCATGAGCGTCCAGATTACCGGGACAGAAGTTGAGAACTACTGCTATTTCGACGGCGCTGCCTATTCTCCGGGAGCGAGCATTTGCGACCCGCTCTATGCCGGTCGGGTTCTGACCTGCCAGCCCAAGAGCGGCAAATTAGCCGTGCCCCCCGGCGCGGCAGCCAACACTGCCACGCTCACCGCCACAGTCGCGGGTTGGTGGGGAGCCGATGACCCGAAGTGCACGCGCAAATAGCGACGCAGGCGCGATTCGGTTCACTTATGTTAATGCCGTCATGGGCGCCAGTCGTGCTAATTGCGCGCGCAATCGGCGCAAGCACTACGCCATGAAGTGTTGCTTTGCCGGAAGGGGAGGAGCGTCCATGCCGCGGTATTTTTTTCATACTGAAGGAAGATACGCACGCCTCGATGAGGAGGGCACGGAGCTCCCGGATCTGAAGGCAGTGCACGCCGAGGCAGTACAAACGACTGGCGAGATGCTGCGCGATGCCGGGCTTCGTTTGCGCTCGGATGATCTGCACAACGGTGAACCGTGGCGCTTGTGGGTCACGGACCGGCCCGGCGGTTCGGGCATCACCCACATCAGCATCCAAGTGCTGGTGCAGGGTAGCGGTGATTCAGGATAACTCACAGGCTCCAGCGAAGACCACAGTTCTTGCACGCGGACGGCGGTTGGTCTGATAACAACTGCGTTCGGAAATCGCGGTACGCAGGACCGGTCCAGATTTCCCGCAGCGTCTGCTGGCTGGCATCGCCCAACGTGTAGTTCTCATACCCTCGCTGCGAGAAAGGAGCGATGCAGCATGGGAGCGCCCTGCCGTTTGCCGTGAAATACATCACGGTCCAAGGCCGCCGGCACATCGACCAGGGTGAGCCGCTGTCGCTGCGCTTGAGGCTCATGCCCGGTTCGGATGTCGCGCCTGATGCGCTGAAGGTTATTCCCAGGGACTGCGCGAGCGAAGCCGCGCGCTCGATGTCTGCGGATTGCTCGCTGGTGAGTTGCTCGTAGAGCGCCTGGTCCGGCCTGGCGTGGCCGATGGCGTCTTCCTCGAAGAACACGAGACGCTGCAGGTATATCTCTTTCACGCCGGTCTCGGCGGCGACGCGGACGAAATCGGGCAGCTCCGCGATGGTCTCGCGCAGCCCCGTCAGCCAGGCCGAAACGCGCGGCTTCTCGTGCCCTTCCCGCTCCTGCAGGTCACGGAAGGCACGCACATTCCGCAGGATGCGATGAAAGAAATCCTTGCCCCGGATCGCCCGGTACGATTTGGCATTGGACGCATCAAAGGAAACGCGCAGCTCGTCGAGCCCCGCCTCGATCAGCGCGCGGCCGTTGCGGAGGTTCAGCACCGTGCCATTGGTGTTGAACAGCACGTAAGTGCCGCGCTGTTTGAGATGCCGCACCATGCGCGGCAGATCCTTGACAAGCATCGGCTCTCCCACGCCGTGCAACACCGCGCGCGCAAGGTTCGGAATCTGCTCGACGATCGCGGTGAACAGCTCCCAGCTCATATCCGCCGGGGGCTCGAGCTCCGCGTAGGTGCGCGGGCACGTGGTGCAGAGCAGATTGCAGCGGTTGGTGGTCTCCAGATAAAGGCACACCGGCGCGTGCTCGGGCACATCGTCGCGCGTGCGCACGCTCTCAAAATAACGGCGCGGATCAATGCCGGTCTTGGTTGAGGACGCTTGCATGCCGTCACGCTCGCGGGTTGATCATATTGCGGCTCCCGCCAGAGCGGGTGTGCCGAGCCAGTCGGCCAAACCGGGCCTGCGAACCAGTGAATTCATCAGCTCCGCCGTATAGGCGGCGCGGTAAGGCTCGAGCGCGGGATTGCATGCGCGCGCGCCCGCAAGCTCTCCGTGCAACATGCTCAGCGTGTCGGCATCGTCGACGTCGTACCACGGCGCAAGCACGTGCAGGTGCAGCGAGATCTCTCGGGCGCGATCGATCGTCTGCGCCGCGACACGGCTGGTGCTCCACGCGATATCCTCGAACAGGCGGGGATGCGCCTGCTTGACGCCGAGCAGATAGTATCCCCCGTCGATGGCGGGTCCGAGCACGGCGTGATCGCCTGGCTGCGCCAAGGCTTCCGCCGCCTCGACGAGCAGGGCGGTCGGCAAGGTGGGGCTGTCGGAATTGAGAACAATGGCACCCCGATGCTGGCGATTGAGCAACTCGCGTAGGGCAAGCTGCAGGCAGTCCCCGAAATTGGGCAGCCACGCCTCGAACAGCGCTATGTCGGGATCGATACAGTCCTGAAAGAACGCGGTGCTGCCTGGTGGTCCGAAGGCCAGATATCCGGCGATCGAGGTCTCGCGTGCCGCCGCCCGCATATTCTGCGCAATATCCTTGAGAAATGCGGTATTGAGGCTGGCCGCTTCCTCATAATTCAGTGGCGGCACCAGCCGTGTCTTGGTGCGGCCGGCAGCCGAGGCCTTGGCCATTACGGCGATCCCGCACGCTGCTGGCCATCTTGCGCTGCGCGAGCTGCTTGCGGCCAGCTTGCCGCGCCGATCGGACCTCCTTGCCGCGTCCTGCACGCGTTCCTCCTGCGCTTCGCAGAGCTTTGCCAAGTCCTGGCGCCAAGTCCTGGCACCAAGTCCTAGCGCCAAGTCCTGGCTCAAAGTCCTGGCGCAAAGTCCTGGCGCCAGCCACCGCGATCCTTGTTTCAAACCGGCTCTACCGACGCTTGCAACGCGTTTCGAGCAAGAAAGATTGCGCTTGCAGTCGTCAAGCACCGCTCTTCACGCAGTCGTGATCAATCAGCGCCGGGTCGGACCAATCACGATCTTCTCAACTTTGCGCAAACCGCCTCTACGCTCCAATGAAAAGCTGTCAAAGGGCGGCGGGTGCCCCTGCGGGCGAGATGGAGCGATAGATGCGCCATCGGTCCGGTGAGCTTTCAACCAGACGATAGAGCTCGCTCGCCGCGAAGGGATCGCGCTGCCAGGCGCCATCCTCGGCTGTCAGCACGATCACGCGGCAGCCAAAGCGGAGCGCCAAATCGCGAACGTCGGTCGTGCTCCCATTGCCGGCGAAGACGCGGACGAACAACGCATTGATCGCCTCGCGTTGTTGGGGAGGCAGCGGCGCATAAGCGAGCGTCAGCTCGTGCCCGGCAAAACAGGAGCTGCGGTTCGACAACAGCGCCCATGACAGGTTGACGGGCCACGGTGTCATATCCGCCAGAAACAGCGGATTGTTGACAACCCGCTCACGCGGGCCGGAGTGGCGGCGCACCGCCTCCCAAAGCGCGGGTGTTTGCGCAAATGCTCGGCCGGGCTGGGGAGGCCGGTCGATCACATTGCCGTAGATGATATGCGCCGCCTCCGGAAAACCAAGCAGCAGACCGCACAGCGTCGCCCCGGCGGCGCTGCGGGCGCCGCTTGCGATCCATACGGAGAGCCCCGCCGCAGCAAAGATGATGAGGATCACCGCTGCCGGAAGCACTGCGCGCAAAGCGAGGTCGTTGTTGTCGGCGACCGTGCTGACCAGGAGCCACGAGACGAGCAGCCCGGCACCGGTCAGTACCGCCAGCAGTGCGGCGTCCCGTTGCCGCTGTGGGTCGAGCTTGCGCGATGCGAGCATCGTCGCCAGCGCTATAACCCCCGCGACATAGGTGGCGGGCATCTCCACGGGGAGGAGCACCAGCCAATACGCGGGGTAATCGAGCAGCGACCGCGCCGGATCGGCGAACCACTCGCCCAGGACCGGGAAGTGTCCGATCACGATTGGCGCCCCGGTCATGCGTGTTTCCACATCCGCAATCTGGTCCAGCACGAACGGAGCAGCCAGAACAACGCTCAGGGAGGCTGCGCCCGCAAGGCTCAACGCGAGGCGCCAGCGCTCGGCCCGGGCGAGCCGGAGGGACATCACGACGGCAGCAGGCAAGGCGGCGAGCAGGAACGTGATGCCCCCGATCCAGGTCGAGCTCTCAAACCCGGCAACGACGACCAGCACCAATGTGATGAATACCAACGCGCTTCTCTGCACCGCCAAGCGGGACATCAGCAATACCGCCATGACGACGCAGGAGGCGGACATGATATGCTGCGGCACCCAAGCCGACTGAAACAGCCACCCGGAGAACCCGGTCGGATAGGCGAGCAGGCCGTCGAGCCGCTGAGTGCCCAAAACGGAACCGAGGAGGAAGCGCAGAGATCCCGTGGCGGCAAAAAGCAGCGCCCACACCGGCGCGGCTTTCCGGCCGAACCACAGTGCCAAGCCCATCATCAGGCTCAACGACGAGAACGCCGAGAACCAGGTCAGCGCGATATCTGCTTCCCACCCCGTCAAATCCAGCAGGGCTGCCAGCTGCGCCGCGCTAAAATACCACAGATAATAGTAGGCCAATCGGCCCAACTCGTCAGACTTTCCAAAAAACGGGTTTGCCGGCGGCAGTCCCAGCCGGGCTATGGCATCGATGATGGCGACCTTCGCGTGGTCGTAGATGGGCGATGCAACGACCACGCTTTCTCCCAGACGCTCGGGAACAACTGCCGCCGCAACAGCAAGGGAGAGAGCCGCGGCGGCCAGATAGGCCCATATCGGAACGCTGGCCTCGGAAGCCGGTCCATCAACCCTCTGGAGGAGGCTGACAACACTGGCGATCGCCGCGACAATCGCAACGCCCGCTGCTGCAGCTGCGGAGAATCCAAACCACAGAAAAAGCGCGAGGCTCGCCGCGCTGTGTACTGCCCAGCCGAGCGCAGGTGCGAGCGGGAATGCGAGCACGCGGGGAAGAATGCGGCGGCTGATCGATAATCCCAATACCGTCCAGAACAGCAGCGCCAAAACGGCGGCAGCCGCCGCGCTAAGCATCGAGGGCATGGGACCTTGCACAAACGATGCAACGGACGCCGGGCAGCCTCTCCCCGCCCGCGGCCCAACCGAGCTCGGTATACCCGAGCTCGGTCATGATGATTGTCCGAAGTCGGATTTGTCCGACTTCGGCTGAGAGGGTTGGGGTGAGGAGCACAATCCCTCGTGTCGAGCTTCGCCCACGTGCCTCATGCACGCAGCCCATCGCGCAGGAGGCGCCCGTAGCCAGGGATGCAGTCGCGTCGCTTGAGCAGGCGCAAAGCCGCCCAAAAGCTCACCGCGTTGTTTGCCAGTACCGGCTTGCCGAGCTCACGTTCCAATCGCTCGACCACGCTCATCGCAGGCCAGTTGCCGCCGGGCATGACAATAACATCCGCTTCCGACCGGTCCGTGCGGCGGCCGAGCGCGTAGGCCTGCTCCGGACCGACCCGGCCGAGCTCGACCGACGCCACGAATCCCGCCACCTCGCTGTGAACGACCTTGAAACCGCTCGCCTGCATGAACTCCACCATGGGCTTGTCCATCATCTTGCTCCACGGCGCGCCGATCGCGATGGTCCTGGCACCGAGCTGCGTGAGGGCATCGACAAATGCGGTTGCCGCCGTGGTCGCCGACCTGCCTGAAGCATCCTCCATGCGCTTGATCAGCTCGCGGTCGTAGCCTTTCCCTTTGGCGAGAGTGGGAGCGGTCGCTGCGAACACGACGGCGTCGACTTCGGCATCGGCGAGCTTGCGGCTCTCCGCCTCGAGCTCGAGCACGCAGCGCATCTGCTCTTGCGGAGTGATGTCGCGATAGGCGACGCGCCCCGTGTGCAGCGAGATGCTCGGCGGCAATGCCGCTGAGAGCTCGGGCTCCTGCGTCGTGTTGGAGGAGGGCGTCAACAACCCGAGCCGATGCATCGTTCCGACCCGGTTCACGTCGAGCGGCCTGTCACTGCGAGCCTTCAAGCCCCGCCGCCTTGATGACGACGTGGAATTTTTCTGCCTCTGCTTTGATGTAGCGCGCGAATTCCTCCGGGCTGGCGCTGCTTACCGCCTTCGAGCCCTGGCGCGAGATTGCATCCTTGACGTCGGGCATGGCCAGCGCGCGCACCATGCCACTGTGCAGTTTCCAGACGATCTGAGGCGGCACCCCCGCCGGAGCGAGCAATCCGCTCCAGCCGACTACGACCACGCTGGGATAGCCGAGCTCGACCACGGTCGGGGTGTTGGGAAACTGCTCGTCGCGCTGCTCGCCGAAGGTGGCAAGCAGGTCGAGCTTTCCCGTTTCCACCAGATCCGTCACGCCCGCAGTGGTGGTGAATGCAAGCGCAATCTGTCCGGCCAACAGGTCGGTGATTGACGGGGTCTGTCCTTTGTAGGGAATGTGCGTCATCCTGATGCCGGCTGCGCTCTGCAACAACTCGCCCATGAGATGGGTTAGGTTGCCGATGCCGAATGACCCATAGTTGAGCTCGCCGGGACGCGCCTTCGCTCGCTCGACGAGATCCTTGATCGACTTGATCCCGGACGCAGGATTGACGACGGCACCCAGAGGGTTGGCGGCAGTCTGGGTGATGGGGGCGAAATCGCGGAAAGTATCGTAGGGCAGCTTTTTGTAGATGAATGCGTTGGTAGTGACCGCGCTCACCGGAGCATAGACCAGCGTATATCCGTCGGGTTGCGCCTTGGCGGCAGCTTCCATCCCGACAATGGCGTTGGCGCCCGGACGATTCTCCACGATGCCCTGCTGTCCCCACAGCTCGCCCATCTTTTGAGCGAGAACACGAGCTTGAAGATCCACCCCGGATCCCGCAGCTTGCGGCACGATGATGCGAATCGGACGGCTGGGATAATCCTCGGACGTCTGTGCCACTCCCGGACCGGCGAGCGCGAGCACCGCCAGTCCGGTGAATGCAACAAGCAACGCAACAGACAAGGTGCGGCTGGGCATGAGCGCTCCTTGCGCAACTCCTCAGCCGCGGACTGCGGTCAGCGGGACGCGGTCGGTCTGAGAGCGCGACGGCGGTGCGCGGAGCATGTCCATGAGCTTCCGCACCGAGGGGAAGCCTTCCAGATGGGCGACCGCCTCGACCGTCCCTGCGATCGCAGATGCGCTCAGCACGCCCTCGGCATAATGGCGGAATTTGCTCTCGATCTCGCCATAGGAGAGCGGGTTCTCAGCAGAACCGCGCGGATGCTCGCATCGGGCGGCAAGCGTTGAGCCCTCGCTCTCGATCTCGACCGCCGCCTGCACCCCGGTAAGCGCGGGATCGGGAGATATCTCGACCTGCTCGGCGGCCGCACGGCGCATTTTCGGATCGTCGTAGCGGGTGGGCTCGAATTGCGCGAGCGTGAGCTGCTGGTCGTGCAGAATGACCGCGGCGGTGTAATGACCGGAGATCAGGGCGTCGAACTTGCCCTTGTACTGCGCGAGCTTGCCGTGCAGGTCGAATGCTGGCTGGCTCAATGCCACGCGGACCTTTTTCACCCTGGCGGGGTCGATCCGGTGTTGCTCAACGAGATCGAACATCGCCGTGTTCATTCCCTGAATCGACGAGGCGGACGGCCACAAGCGCAACGCGATCTGCTCGAGCTCCCAGCGCTTTCCCAGGTCGGCCGTGACGGCCCCCGGACGCCCGCCATTGCTGTATACGTTGAAAAGGCCGCCATCCCTGGCAGTCAAGAACTCGCAGGTCGCGAGAAATTTCTGCTGCGCCAGCAGGGCCGCCATCAAGCCCGAGAGAGCGCCGCGGCACTGGTGGAATTTCACCGTCGGTGTTCCCCACGCTGCAAACGTGCCGGCGGACTGGCTGCCGGCAAGACCGAAAGCCTTGGCCATGGTCTCCGTGTCGAAACGGCGAAGCCGTCCCACCGCGGCCGCCGCGCCGAAGGGACCCAGGACTCCAGGGCCGTGCCAGCCCTTGGCGCGGAAAGCGGGGTAGTCGACGCCGAGCCCAATCCGTGTCGTCACTTCGCATCCGGCCGCGATGGCTACCAAGAGGTCGCGGCCCGACAAGCCGTCGTGTTCGGCGATGCCCAAAGCGGGCGGGATCACTTCCGGCGTGACATGGGTCAGCGACGGCCGGTGCACGTCGCACATGGTCACCGCGGTGATGAGATAGCCATTGAGAAGGGTCGCGCCGGCCAGCGACAGCCGGTCGCCGCCGATGACGCTGCTCTCGTCGGATTGCGCCAGCGCCGACGCCAGCGCAGCAACCTGCTGCGTCTCCTCGCCCCGGTGCCCGGCAACGGCACATGCCAATGCATCGAGCAGGATCTTTTTGCAATGATCTCGGACTTCTCCGGGCAGGTCCTCATATTGCAGCGAGGCGGCAAAGCCGGCCAGCACTTCGGTAACGTTTTCCGACATCAAAATCTCCCTTGCGACGGGCGAGATCATACTCGCCGGATCCATGACCGGTCATGGTAGTTGGAATTCCGGCGCCCGGGCAACCGGCAGCGAGGCGCTGAAAGACGTGGAGTGCTTTCGCTGAAAGGCCGCGCAGGCCTGGGGCTCAGGTCAGAGCTCCAGCATCACTCCGCCTTGATGCCGGCGTCCTCGACCATTTTTTCCCACTTGCCAAGTTGCACCTTGATGAAAGTCCCCAGCTCCTCGGATGTGCTGGAAAATCCCTCAAAGCCCACGTTCTTGAACTTCGCCTGCACGTCCGGGCTTTCGATGACCTTGCGCAGCGCGGCGTTGAGCTTCGTCACTACCGCCGGCGGCGTACCGGCGGGCGCGACGAGGCCGGCCCAAGCGTCGAGATTGAAGCCCTTTATTCCGGCCTCGTCCATGGTCGGCAGGTCAGGATAAAGCGAGCTGCGGTGAATGCGCGATATTGCCAATGGGCGCACGGTGCCTGCCTGGACATGCGGCATCGCGGTGGTGAAATCGGCGAACATCATCGACACGCGGCCGGAGATGATGTCTTGCAGCGCGGGCCCTGTCGTCTTGTACGGCACGTGCAGCATGTTGATTTCAGCCCATTTCGTCAGGGTATAGCCGCCGACGATGCCGGCGGTGTTGCCGCTGGCGAACGACAGCTGGCCGGGATGAGCCTTGGCATAGTCGACCAGCTCCTTGACCGAATGGATGGGCAGTTGCGAATTCACCACCAGCATCAGCGTGAAGCTTCCCACCCGCGTGATCGGCACAAAGTCCTTGATTGGATCGTAGTTCAGGTTCTTGTGTATGAACGGATCCGCAGACAGCGGCGAGTTGGTCCCCATCAGAAGCGTATATCCGTCCGCCGGCTGATGATGGACGTATTGAGCGGCCACTGCTCCGTCCGCGCCGGGGCGATCTTCGACCAGGACCGGTTGGCCGAGTGCGGGGCTGAGCTTGTCGGCGATGATGCGGCAAATCGTATCGCTGGCACTGCCCGCGCCAAACACGGCTATCAGGGTGATCGGTCGCGACGGATAATCGTCGGCGTAAAGCGCGCCGCTGAACAACGCAGCCAGCGTGGCGACGAGAATAATGGTAAGCTTTTTCATCGCGTCGTTCCTCCTTGGCAGTCGCAAAGTTATGATATCGGCGTGTCGGCCTTGCGCGCCCCGCCCTTTTTTGAGGGGCAGTTTAGCACATTTGCAGACCCTTGCGCCCTTGGCATTCAAAAGAGCGCGGCGTTAGCTGTCAGCCGCCCAAGCCCGCTCCAACGGGTACCAAGGAATGTTCGGTTAATTCCGAGCACCGCGCCCGCCTCCCCCGCTGTGGCTACGGCGCTTTTCCGCCCAAATTTTAGTGCACAGCTTGGGCGGAAGCGTGCGGTGAATGCCCTCGCCGGGGTCAACGATCCGGCGGGAGCTGGGGGGATTTCCAGATTTGAAACGGGGCGACCGCTCGGCACTTGCTGTTGCACTCACCTGCGCGAGCGTGCTCGCGGCAGTCCATTATGCGGCCGCCCAAGCCCCGGCAACTCAGGACGGAACAGCCGTTCTACGGCTTGCCGCTGCGGACGTGTCTGAGAAGGCGGGCAAGAAGGCAGGATCCCACAGATCCCGGGATAAGAAGTCCAAGGAGGCCAAGACCCGGGAAAAGCGATCGAAGTCCCACAAAACCGCCAAGTCGGCGGGCCGACACGACGCCCGCAAGGAAGAGTCCGTCAAGCCTCCGTCGGAGCCGCTGGAGCAAGCGTCGCCGCAGGAGAGCGCCGACCCGGATATCGCGCTGGTCAGGAAAGCGATCGATGATTTGCGCAGAGGCGGCGCCGGCAAGGCGACCGAGATCGAGGCCAGCATCTCCGATCCTGCTGCGCGCAAGCTGGTCGAATGGATAATCTTGCGCAGCTATAACAGCGGCGCGGGAAGCAGCCGTTATCTTTCCTTCATTGCCGCCAACCCGAGCTGGCCGAGCCTCGCGATCTTCCGCCGCTACGCCGAGGAGATGCTCTGGCACGAGGACGTCAAGCCGGCACAGATCCTGCGTTTCTTCAAGGACTCGCCACCGCAATCTGCCAGAGGACGCCTGCTTCTCGCCCGCGCGCTCCTGGCGCAAGGCGATACCGAAGCTGCGAGCGCGCAGGTGCGCGAGGCGTGGCGCAACGATTCAATGTCTGCCGACGTGGAAAGCCAGGTACTGAAAAACTATTCCGAGCTCCTGAGCCGCGCCGACCACAAGGCCCGGATGGAGAAAAGGCTGTTCGTCGCCGATCACGAAGCCGCGATGCGTGCGGCGCACCGGCTCGGAAGCGCGGATGTGGCCATCGCCCGAGCACGCATGGCACTGAATGGCAAGGGCGGCAACCTGGCCAAGCTGCTCGAAGCCGTCCCCGCCGAAGCGCACCAGGATCCCGGCTACGTCTTCGCGCGCGCACACCTTCTGCGCCACCAGAACAAGATCGCTGAAGCCGCGCAGGCGATGTTGTCTGCCCCCCACGATCCCGCGCACGTCTACGATCCGGAGGAATGGTGGGTCGAGCGCCGCGTGCTCTCGCGCAAGCTCCTCGATAGCGGCGATGCCCGCTCCGCGTATCTGGTGGTCCGCGACGCTGCCGAGCCGACAAAGGAGAACTCCCGTGTCGAGCGTCACTTCATGGCGGGATGGATCGCGCTGCGTTTTCTCAATGACCCCGGCACGGCGGCAACGCACTTTGCCCGCATCCAGGAGGCGAGCATCCATCCCACCTCGCTTGCGCGCTCTCATTACTGGCTTGGGCGGGCGATGGAAGCTTTGCACCGATCGCATGAGGCGCGTGCCGAGTATCAGGCCGCCGCACGTTGCTCGGCGTCCTATTACGGACAGCTTGCGCGCGCTCGCATCGGGTTGGGAGCGCTCGCGCTGGCGCCTCCGCCACCGGTGCCCGCCCCTCGGGAACGCATGGAGCTCGTACGCGCGCTGGAGATCCTCTACGCGCTCAACGAGCGCTCGCTGGTCATCTCGCTGATGGCTGATATCGGCGAAAGGGTCGACGACGTCGGCGTGCTCTCGGCTCTCGGCGAGCTGTCCGAGCGTTACCATGATGCGCGGGGCATGCTGCAGCTTGGCAAGGCTGCCCTGGCGCGCGGTCTGCCGCTCGACCATTACGCCTTCCCGACTGTGGGGGTGCCTCAGTATTCGCCGATCGGACCGGGCATCGACCGCGCGCTGCTCTTTGCGATCATCCGCCAGGAAAGCGCGTTCAACCCGGCCGACCTGTCGAGCGCGCAGGCGATGGGGCTCATGCAGGTCACGCCGTCCGCCGGACGGGACACCTGCAAGCGCTTCGGCTGCAAGTACGACGTCAAACGCCTGAAGAACGACAGCCCGTACAACCTTCAACTCGGCGCTGCCGAGCTGGGCGGTGTCATCCAGGAGTATGGCGGCAACTACATCCTGGCGTTCGCCGCCTACAATGCCGGGCGTGGGCGTGTGCAGGAGTGGATCGAAAGCCACGGCGACCCCCGCGACCCCAAGGTCGATCCTGTCGATTGGGTCGAGCGCATCCCGTTCATGGAGACGCGCAACTACGTGCAGCGGGTCATGGAAAACGTGCAGGTCTATCGCACCCGGTTCGGCAGCAACGCGCCGCTGACCATTCAGACCGACCTGCGGGGTTACGCTGCAGCGCACTGAGCAATCCAATATAGTTGTAGCTTCATCGCCCTTGCATTGCTTATTCGGCGGTCTGAGAAACCGATGAACCCCGGTCGCCGTCGGCTCGATCGCGAGAGCTCTTCTTCAAGAGCTTGGGAATCATCGCACCAGCATGAAAAGTCGGCTCCATCTCACGGAGCTGGGCCAATTCCATATTTCCCAGACCGGCGCTCGCCCGCGAATGGAGAAGAATATGATTTGAGCCCGGCCGATGAGGTTCTCCAGCGGCACGTAACCCACATCCGGGAAACGGCTATCCTCCGAATTTTCCCGGTTGTCCCCCATCATAAAGAAGTGACCGAGCGGGACGTTGTAAACACCCGTGTTGTCGGCGAAGCCGGCACGGCCGCATTGGAGCGTATTGTAGGAGACTCCATTCGGGAGAGTTTCCCGCCATTGCACCACTCGAACCGGTGGAGCATCGGCCGGCGCCGGCCGGCACGGGTCGTGCCCGACGAAATCATCGACGCGATGGCGTTCGACCGGTTTTCCGTTGATGGACACAACCCCGCCAATCACCTGAATGCGGTCGGTCGGCAGCCCGATGACGCGCTTGATGAAGTCGTCTTCGCCATGCCGAAACACGAGGACATCGCCGCGCGACGGCTCGGAGGCGATTATTCGGCCGGCGAATATCGGTGGCGAGAACGGGAACGAGTAGCGACTGTAGCCGTAGCTGAACTTCGATACGAACAGATAATCTCCAACGAGGAGGGTGGGCTCCATCGATCCGGACGGAATGTTGAACGGCTGAAACAAGAAGCTGCGAATAACCAACGCAATCAGAATGGCTTCGAGGACAGCGCTCGCCGTCCCCGAAAAGCGACGGACGGTATCTCGCTCCCGTTTCTGATCAGTCATGCGTGAAACACAGCTGACCTGAACGCGCTGTCAGTGTCCGGTCCCCCTCTCATGACCTGGAGCGTGGCGCCTCATTTCCCTCTCGCCCGCTCCATTCCCTCCGCGACCATCCGCTTCGCCTGCGCCGCGTCGGCCCAGCGCTTGATCTTCACCCACTTGCCCGGCTCCAGATCTTTGTAGTGTGAAAAGAAGTGCTCGATCTGCTTGAGGGTGATTTCGGGCAAATCGGTGTGGTTCTCGATGCGGTCGTACCGCTGCGTGATGTGGCGAGAAGGCACCGCGACAATCTTTTCGTCCTCGCCGGCATCGTCCTCCATCACCAGCACGCCGACCGGACGCACGCTCATGACAGCGCCGGGAACGATCACACGTGTGTTCGCGATGAGCACGTCGCACGGGTCGCCGTCGCCGGAAAGTGTGTGGGGGATGAACCCGTAGTTCCCGGGATAGCGCATCGAGGTGTAAAGGAAACGATCGACTACGAGCGTGCCTGCCGCCTTGTCCATCTCGTATTTGATCGGCTCACCGCCGATCGGGACCTCGATCACCACGTTGACATCGTGTGGCGGGTTCCTGCCGACCGGGATCGCGTCAATGCGCATCGCTCACCTCCAGTTTACCAGCATGGGAATTAGACTGTGATTGTGCGCGTAACGCAAATTTTGTTGCCGATCGAGCCCCGAGTTACCGTTCTGAGGCCCTGAATCTGTTCGAACCTTTGGATCTGCGGCGAATCGTATCTTCGACGATGCGCGGCGTGAACCCGTTGCTGACGATTCAAGCCGCCGGTTGCCGCACCGACCTGCCGGGATCTCGGGTCGCTGGTTCTATCGAGCCCTCAAGACCCACTACCAATGGGCTGAACTGGTAGCCGCACCCTATCTGAGCGCCGTAGATGGCGCCGGACATGTCGGTGTTGGCCGTTTGTCCGGTCATTGTGGCGTCGATGGTCCCGAGCGGCAGGGTGTCCTGCCAGGTGGTATGTCCGGCCGCCAGCCCCGAGTGGCTGCCGACATAGCAGCCTGTCCAGCTCATCGGCCCAACTGGGAAACTGGGGCAATGTCGCGCGCAGTGCTCGGATATCCGAGGTCGGCAGCGCCTGCGGGTCCGGCCATCGTCATTACCGTGACCGCCAGCCCGGCAAAAAAGCTGTTCTTCATATGCGTTCCCCCCCAAAGCGCCAGGATGTAAAGATCTTATTAAGGTTAACCAAATGATCGTTAATGAAATATCAGCGAGCGCTCGCTTTCCAAATACGTGAGGGGGGATGGCGATTTGAAACATCCCAGCAAAATTAGCCTAATCATTAACCCTACTTGGGCACAAGACGTCTGTCTGTTCACTATCAGACGACCTCCCGATTACTCGCCCGGCTGTCCCAGCCGGGCTTTTTTGTTGCATTCAGAGTTCACAAGCTCGACGCAGGGGAATTCTTCGGATCCCTGTCCGGCTTCACCTGCATCCCGTGGCGCAAGGCGAACACAATAAATGCAATCAAAGCAATTACCGCGACAAGCCTAAGCCACTGCGAGCCTGTCATTGCTGCCGACCCCATGAGCGCTCCACGACCCCTCTCCCCCACCGCAAGTTGGGCCTGCCAGAATTGCGCATCATAGTGCGCAACCGAGGCAAGCCCCGCTTGCGTGGGGGAGGGAGCAGGCCGAGCTTGCCGCACCTCCTGATCTCCAATGACCGGAACGCGCTCAAGTTCACGATTACCTTTCGTCGCTTATGGTCGCTATGCTTCAATGCCGCGTCTCGATTTTGAGGGCACGGCAAGGCGCCTCAACTCAACGCGGCCTGCGCGCTTATCTCGAGATGCTTTCTGACACCGCGCAATTGCTTCGTGCTCGCCCTCCAAGGGTTGACGCTCTTAGACGGAACGGCCCGGGAAAAGGTTCACGGGCTTCGAATGCTCAACCAAAGAAGCTTGCTCTCTGGGCCATTACCAGCACCCACTTCCATGGTAACTCACGTGCCACGGAGGAGCCGTCCACGGCCCCTCTTCCACCCGCGCGCAAACCCGATGTTCGATGCCGTGGTTGTATTCGTGGTGCCGGCCGACAGCCCGGCCAAGACGCTCGACGAGCTGGTTGAGCTCGGCCGCAAGAAGGAAGGCGGCCTGGTGATGGGATCGCCCGGGCTCGGATCGCCTTCGCACCTTCTGGGGGCGCGCGTCATGCGCGCGGCCAAGGTCCCGATGCAGCCGGTGCATTACCGCGGCGGCGCCCCGATGATGGCCGACGTGCTGACCGGCCGGGTCGATTTCGCGGTGCCGACCGTGTCGACGTCGCGCTCGTTCCTGGAGGAGAAGAAGCTGCGTGCGGTGGCAATCGATGCGCAGCAACGCTGGGCGGGGCTGCCGGAGGTCCCGATGCTGACCGAAGCCGGTTACGGCAAGGAGAAGGTGGCCAACTGGTTCGGCCTCGCCGGGCCTGCCGGGATGCCGCAGGAGATCGTCGAGAAGCTGCGCAGCGAGTTCACCAAGGCGTCGCGCGAGCCCGAGCTGCAACGACGTCTTGCCGAAAACGGCACTCCTATCGTCACCAGCACGCCGGAGGAGATGCAGGCACTGATGGCCGGCGAGGCAGCGTCGATGAACGAGCTCGTCAAGACGCTGGGTATTCGCCAGTAAGGCGCTGCAGCTAGAACGTCAGCGCGTTGGTCAGATCGCCCATGGCGGAATGGCCGTTCGCCCGAAGCAGCGTATCGCGCGCAGCGAGCCCCAGCAGGATCGGCAGATCAAAGCGCCGGGTAATGAAGCGCAGGAACGACGTGGTATCGTACTGGGTGTGATCGACGTAGCCCTTCTTGGCAAAGGGCGACACGATCAGCGCCGGAATGCGTGAGCCCGGACCCCAGCGGTCGCCCTTGGGTGGGGCAACGTGGTCCCAGAAGCCGCCATTCTCGTCGTAGGTGATGAGCACGAGCATGTGCGGCCACTGCGGGCTCTTCTCCAGGTGGGCGATGACATCGGCGATGTGCTGGTCGCCCGACAATGCGTCGGCATAGCCGGGGTGCTCGTTCAAGTTACCCTGCGGCTTGTAGAAGGTGACCTGCGGCAGCTGGCCGGCATCGATTGTCTTGATGAGCTCGGCGCCATTCATGCCGCCGTCCTTCAGATGCTCCGCGCGTGCCTGCGTGCCTGGCGCGAACTGGACGAAATAGTTGAACGGCTGGTGGTGGAACTGGAAATTCGGCACCGGCGCGGCATTCTTGCCGTCGAGCGCAACCTGCCAGGCGCCGGCATACCAGGCCCAGGTCACGCCCTTGAGACTTAACAAGTCGCCAATGGTCACCTCCTTCTGCGGCACCAGCGTGGTTGGCGCATTCGGATTGGCGTAGCGGGAATCGCCGCCTTTGGCCGGCTTGTTCATGCTTGGCTGATAGGGCGGCTGCATGGTGTTGACGGCATAGAAGTCCGGAGTGATGTCGCCATCCCTGACGAATTTCGGAATCCCTTCGAGTGCCGATTTTGGCGAGTTGGCGGCGAGCTTCAGGGTGACGCCATCAGCTTCGACGGCGGCAATCTGCTTGCGGGCCGGGCTTTGGTCCGCCTTCGGATACGTGGGCACGCAGGCGCAGACGAGCAGGAAGTGATTGACGAACGAGCCGCCAAAGGCGGCCTGGAAGAAATTGTCGGCGAGCACGTATTTCCTGGCGATGTCCCACAGCGGCAGCTTGGAGCCGTCGTCGTAATGCCCCATGACCAGGCCGCCAGAGTCGGCGTAGGCGGCAAAGCGGTCGTTCTTGCCGCCGCTGATCTGCATCTGGTTCTGGTAGAACCGGTGCCAGAGGTTGCTGGTGATAACGCCGAGCGGCGTGTTGAAGCCGTTCGGGTCATCGATGGCAAAGGGCTGGTTGGGGAGATGCTCGGTCTGCGCCTGGGTAACCGGCGGCGTGACGCCGGCGGCGGTCAATCCATCCCAGACCGGCGGCAGCTCCTTGAGCACGGAGCCGTCGCGGTCGAGTTGCGTGGAATTAGCCGCCGTCACATTCTGCAGGCCGTTGGCGCCGGGAAAGTGACCGTAGAGATTGTCGAAGCTGCGGTTCTCCGCATAGATGATCACCACCGTCTCGATGGTGTCGATGGCGGAACGCGCGCCTTGCGCAAAAGCCTCGCTCATCCCGAGCGGGCCCGCCGCCAGTATCGCCGCCATCACAATGAAACGCTGCATGGTCGCTGCTCGCACGGTTCGCGGAAGCGAGGTATCTATTACGCGGCTTGTGACAGTTGCATGACCGCGTCGGTAGAGTGCGTGAGGAATGCGCCGCATGGCGCAATCTCCCGGCGCGAGCCGCCGCCGTTCAATGCAGGTCCCTTCCGGATGACCATCTCACATGGCCCGCGCCGGCAAGCGTCAGGCATACCGAGCATCCCCGCATGGCCCGCGGCGGCGCGTCCTCGATCAAGCGGGCGCGCCGCGTTGCTCCTTGTTGCTCTTATCGGCTTGTGCGGCAGCGCGGCTGCCCAATCGAGCACGCAAGCCTCCGGGCAGGTCTCGGGCATGTCGCGTGCGCAGGCCTATGCGCGCGCGGCCGCACTTGCCGCGCTCGGCCGCAAGCTGTTCTTCGACGTGTCGCTGTCGGCATCCGGCCGGATGGCCTGTGCCACATGCCACGACCCCGGTCATGCCTTTGGACCTCCAAATGGGCTGGATGTGCAATTCGGCGGCAGCGACATGCGGCAGCCGGGGCTCCGCGCCGTCCCTTCGCTGCGCTATCTGCAAGTGGTGCCGCAATTCACCGAGCATTTCTACGAGTCCGGGGGGGGAAGGCGACGAGAGCGTCGACAACGGCCCGACCGGCGGCTTGACCTGGGACGGCCGCGTGGACCGCCACCGCGACCAGGCGCGGCTGCCGCTCCTTTCCCCTTTCGAGATGGCGAATGACAGCCCGGCCGCCGTGGTCGCGCGCGTGCGCAAGGCCACCTATGCCCGCGAGGCGCGCAAGACTTTCGGTGATGCAGTCTTCAACGATGCGGGCGAGGCGTTCGCCACCGTAGTCGCGGCGCTCGAGGAATACCAACAAGATGCTGAGCAGCTCTATCCCTACAGCAGCAGGTACGACGCCTATCTTGCGGGGCGCGCGCTGCTGACACCGCAGCAAATGCGGGGGCTTGCCCTGTTCAATGACCCGCAAAAGGGCAATTGCGCCAGCTGCCACCGCAGTCGGCGCGGCAACGACGGCACCCCGCCGCAGTTCACCGACTACGGGCTCATCGCCATCGCCGTTCCGCGCAACCGCGACATCCCGGCCAACGCCGACCCTAGCTTTTATGATCTTGGCGCATGCGGACCGCTGCGCACCGATCTCTCAGGTCGCAGCGAATATTGCGGCCTGTTTCGAACGCCGACGCTGCGCAACGTCGCGCTGCGCGGGAGCTTCTTTCACAACGGCGCGGTTCACACGTTGCGCGAGGCGGTCGAATTCTATGTCGAGCGCGACACCAGACCGGAGAAATGGTATCGGCGCGCGGGCGAGGGTCGCGTGCGCAAGTACGACGACCTGCCGCCGCAGTACCATGCCAACATCAATATCGAGCCGCCGTTTGGCATCCGCGCCGGCAACACGCCGGCACTTTCGGCGGCCGAGATCGACGATGTCGTCGCTTTTCTCGGCACCTTGACCGATGGCGATCTGCCGAACCGCTGATCGTTCCGACCACCCTCTGCGGCGCTAGAGGGGTGGGGTGAGGGGCACAAGAGCTAGAACGGCTTCTCGCCGAGGATCGCGACGCGGCGCAGCAGGCGTCGCTCACCCGGATCGAAATCCGTGCGCGCGTGCAGGGAACAGCGATTGTCCCACATAATAAGGTCGCCGGGCCTCCAGACATGCTCGTAGACAAAGCGCCTCTGCTCCTGGTGATCGAACAGCAGCCCGAGGAGCCGATCGCTCTCGGCGCGGGGCATGTCCAGGATGTGGTCAGTCATGAGCCGGTTCACGAACAGCGCCTTGCGTCCGGTATCCGGGTGCGTGCGCACGATCGGATGCGCATAATGCGGCACGCCCTCGCGGATAGTCGAGCCGCGCACGGTGGGATTGCTGTCGTAGTCGTAGACGTTCATGGCCTTGAGACCTGCGATCTGCCGCTGCACGTCGGCGGGCAGGGTTTCGTAGGCCGAGTACATGTTCGCAAACAAGGTATTTCCGCCCTGGCGCGGAAGCTCGATCGCAAACAATGTGGTCGCCTTGATTGGCCGCTCCACGTAGCATTGGTCGGAGTGGAAATACATTTCGCCGTCGGGCAGCCCGCCAATGAGCTGTCCGTCCTTGCGGATGTTGGAGACCAGCATCACCGAGGGGTGCCCGGAGTTTTTGCTGTGATTATTGATGACCTTGCTGAGCTCGCCGAACCGTCCGGCAAACCGAAGCTGATCCTCTGTCTCGAGATGCTGGTTGCGAAACAGCAGGACGCAGTAGCGGTGCCAGGCGTCGAGGATCACCGCAAACTGCGTATCGTCGAAAGGCGTGCGCAGATCCAGGCCGACGATCTCGGCACCGATCGCCGGCGAGAGCGGGACCGCGGTTAGGGTTCCGGCGTGGACGTGGGCCGGCGTTGCCTGCGAGATGCTCGTTTCCATGTCATTCGCCTTCGGTGGGTCTTGGCTGTGAGGCAGCGAGGAGGCGATGCTAGCGCAATGCCGTCCGGCCAACAACATGCGAACCGTAGTTCCGGCTCATGCCCGCAGCAAACGGCACCGGCTATTCGGTCGCCTCGTCGGCGATGGCGAGGGTTATTAACGCACGCGCCCGCAGAGGCAGCCACCGGTCATATTCGACATCGTACCCTCCTGGCGCTACTACCGCGTCGCAACATTGAGGAGGCGCAATGCTGAACATCGCTGTCTCTCTCCTCGCGATCGCCGCGACCGCCCTGGAAGTGCTCGATGTGCTCAGCACGTATCACATGCTGGCGCGCGGCGGTCGTGAGCAGAACCCGATCGTCGCCTGGTTCATGCAGGTGCTCGGGGATTGGTGGCCGCTCTGCAAGGTCCCGGAAATAGCTGTTATCGTCATCCTGTGGGCGTTCGTGCCGAGGCCGGTTGCTCTTATCTGCCTCGGCCTCATGATTGCCGGTTACAGTTTCGTTGTTCGACACAACTATCTAATTTAGAGGATCTACTGGCATCGAGCTACGGGTAGATCCAAGGCGCCTTAGCGATCTTCTCGATCGTTACGGCCCAGCTTGTTGTCTCACTTTTCTTTCAAGCCGGCGGAGTCCACGCGCCGCACAAAATCGCAATGCGCGAAGCTACCGAGCCCTGTGAGCGACCCCCGAAAGCTTTGCTCGCCGGTTCTGTTGAGATTGAAGCACGGCTCGAATGACAAGCCCTTGAGAGTGGCGCATACGGCGTCGCCCTTCACCTTGAACGTCGCCGGCGGAAGCCCAAACGATCGCACCGGTCCCGAGCCGCTGACCTGAATAGTCCCGATTGCAGAGCCGTCACTATAGATTTGGCCGAGCCCGCGCGTCCCTTCGAAACAGCTGAACGCGAACCGTTTCCCGGTCACAAATCGCTGAGCCGCTTCGGCGCTCATCGACTGAGCCATGGCCGGAGCGGTTGCAAGCAAGCTGGCAATGAGAATCGTTACCCGCGCAATCATCTGGATCTCCCCCGCCCCGCGCGGCATCGCCGCACCCACGGATTGGTCGCGAGAGGGATCCTGAAGGTTCATTCCTGGGCTCACTGCCGCAGCGGAATGTGCTCTTTTTGCCACAATGAGAGAGAGGTATGGTGCAGAAGTACGCCAATGCTCGCTCGGGACGTGCTGGAGGCGGCCAGGACGAGCGACTTGGGGCCATCTTTCATCCTTGGCCCGCGCCGAGCGCGGCGCGCTCCGTCATCCTTCGAGACGCGCGCAAGCGCGCTCCTCAGGATTGAGGTTGATTGATGCGGCGATACGATTCGAACCTCGAAAACGCACTGCTAGGATTCGCGCGCGAGCCTTTCGAAGTCATCAAGCACGGCCGCAATCAGCTTCTGTCGCCTGGGGTCTTCTGCAACCGGGCTATTGGAAAAGAGATTAAGCAGATAGCGCGCTTTCTCGGCAGCCTCGTGCCAGCTCGCGGCCGGCGACGCGACGAGATGCGTTTCCAATTCCTCTTGCCGAAGGCGCAACGCTCTTTCATTGGCCTCCACTTCAGCCAACATCCGACGTAGGCCGGTGGCTTTCTGAGCTGCCATCCCGCGATGCTGATCCAGATCGATCGTCTTGTCGGTCATGGTTGATCGTTGCCTACGCGCGGCGGACCAGGGGATAGTCGGTATTCTCGTACAAGCGACGAATTCCTTTGCCGTCGTACCGCTCCTCGTTGACCTCGAGATAAGCTCCCGGAAGCGATCCGGACGGTAGCTCCTCGATCGCAAACCGGATAGCGTCCGCCGCCTGCGCAAACCTCCTGTACCCGAATGGCTGTCGCCCGGATTTCCGATTGCGGCTGGTAAAGAGCTCTGCCTCCACGCTGTAATCAAATCCGGACATGGTTTGGAATTCACTCCTGACAACGCGACCGCATTTTTCGATGTCAAAACGCGAAAACGGCAAAACCTTACATAAGATCAAAGCGCAAGAAAGTTAGCCCTGGCGGCAAAGTCTTTTTTGAAGCGATGCTCGCGGAATAGCCCTTGAGACCGTCTCAATCTGCGATGCATTTGTAGCTTGGATCCTTGATTGTCATCTCAGCTCAAACGAGTACTTTGACAGGGGGCTCAAACCGGCATCAAAACCATTGCCGCAGTGCACAGCCAATGTCGCTGATGGGTCAAAACCCGGATGCCTCGTCAGCGGCCGCACGTCGGCTGTGACGGCCTATTGCCGCGGGGGACACATAATATAATTATTTCAAACCGGCCAAACCTAGGAATCCGAACGAGCCTGCCCGTGAAGCGGCAAGCAGAAGAGGACTAAAGCTTCCCCAGAGCTATGGAGAAAAAGATGGTACAGCTGTCACGGCGAACGATGCTTCTCAGTGGCGCCGCCGCTTCCATGATGAGGGGATTCTCCCCGAGCAAGGCCCGTGCAGAAGAGAACGCTCGGCGGCCGCTGCCAATCCCTCCGGAGCTGAGAGCGAATGCCAAAGGGACGATTCCGCTCGATGCACGACCCGGCTCGATGCGGTTTCAGGGTAACCACGATACAGCAACTTACGGCATCAACGGACCTTATCTCGGGCCAGCAGTGCGTGTGCGGCGGGGCGCGAAGGTCGTCGCGCAAGTGAGCAACGGCGTCCCTGAAAACATCACCATGCATTGGCACGGACTGATCATCCCGGGAGCGGCTGATGGCGGACCCCATCGTGTCATCGCGTCGGGAGAGCGCTGGCAGACGGAGTTGTTAATTGATCAACCAGCCGCGACACTTTGGTTCCATCCTCATTACTACCCGTCGACGGCGCAGGAAGTGATTAGCGGCCTAGCGGGCCTGTTGATCGTCGATGATGATGAAGTCGCACGTTTACCACTGCCGTCGCGATGGGGCGTCGACGACATTCCGCTAATCATCCAGGATCGCCGTTTCACGCCCGATGGGCAATTTTTCGATCGGATGAATATCATGGCGGTAACGAACGGATACATTGGCGACACGGCGCTCGTAAACGGCGCACACTATCCCGAAGCCCGCGCTGCGCGGGGCTGGCTTCGACTGCGGATTCTAAATGGCTCGAACGCGCGCAGCTACGCACTGGCCGTATCGGACGGCCGCTCGCTATACGTGATTGCCTCCGACGGCGGCCTACTCGAAAGCCCGGTTGAGCTCAAACAACTGCTGGTGCACGTCGGCGAGCGTTTTGAGGTACTTGTGGACGGGCGCAATGGCAGCGCCTTTGACCTCGTAACCTTGCCGATCTCGCAGGAGATCATGCGGCTGCCTCCGTTTGATCGGCCGCTGCCGCTGATGACGATCAGGCCAGATGGCGTGGACGGGAAGGGGCAACTCCCCTCCAATCTTGCCGTAGTACCGCCGCTGCCCGACCAACTTCCTCCGGTCAGCCAGGAGCTCGTAATGAACATGTTCAAAGACGCGCAGGGCATGATGCTGCTCAAACGGGCCGGGTTGATGGCGATGGCCGAAACTAGCAAAACCGACCCGGAGGTTGTTGCCCGCGTGGTGAATCTCATTGTGAACGTGCCAGCACTCTCACAATCAGAACAGCTCTCCGCAAATGGCGTGAACGGAAAGCCCTTCTCGCTTGACAGAATCGACTTTGCGGCTGCCCGCAATCAGTGCCTCTGCTGGCGAATTGCGGAAGGAACCGACCGCATGTTGCATCCAGTTCACGTTCACGGCTGCCAGTTTCGGATCATCTCGCAGGATGGCAAGCCGCCTGAGGCCCACCGTTCAGGCTGGAAAGATACAGCCCCGATCTCGGCAGGCGGCGTTACGGAGATACTTTTGCGCTTCCCGCACTCCGCAAACCGGGACAATCCGTACATGGTGCACTGTCACATTCTGGAACATGAGGATTCCGGCATGATGGCCCAGTTCACCGTCTCATGAGAGCAAATCGTCACTCGACCACCTCCTCGGCCTGCTTGAGGATTGTCGGAACAGTGAGGCCGGCGAGGAGGATCCGCAGCGTAGCGTTCATCGACATTATGCGATTCGCCATAATTCGGGCGGCCATCTGGTGAAACTCCGCGGCAGCGGCGGGATGATCCCGGTTCAGGCGAAGAATGGACTCGGCGCTGATCACCGCAATAGTCGCGTCCGTGTCTGCCAACACGGAAGCCGAGCGTTTCCTGCCGGTGTAAAAAGCCATTTCACCCACAAGTGTGCCAGGTAGAAATTTCCGCAAGCGCACCGATTGTCCATCACCAAGATCGAGATGCGCCGAAAGATTTCCGCTCACCAACAAGATTGAGAAAACAGCTTCATCGCCCTCACGGAACACTCGCTCACCTGGCTGTATGTCATGGATTGCAAAATAGGGTAACAAATCCATGGCTTTGTCGCGCTCTCCTATAATGGCAGTCAAGGCATCCTCGGCGCTGATCGCACCTTCGTCTCTGCTAAACGGCTCGAGCAAACGATTTTCTACAAATTCGACGGCCATTGCCGTATTCGCGAAGCAGAGGGATTGATCGGGGTCGATGACATCAGCGGCCTGCAAGGCTTTCGCATTCTTGTTGGTCAAGCCAGAAAATAGCAAACAGACGTTCTCTGCCTTAGCGAAATTGTGCAACTTTCGCAGCGCGAAATGCGCTGCCGCATCCAGCCCATCAACATTCGCAAACCCTAAGATCACATAGTCGACTTTTTGCGTGCTTGCCCGGACACTCGCCCGTATCCGCTCTAAAAGCCCGATCGCCGTCCCAAAGAAAATAAATCCCTGTATCTCGAAGGTGATAATGCGCCCTCCGGCCTCACGTAAAATGTTATCGGCGAGCAGAGGGCGTTCGACATCGCTGCGATAATCGCGTCCGGAGAGTTCGACCTTAATGACATTCAATTTGCTGTATTGGATCAGGAAGTCAGCGGCCGCTAAGAGAATTCCGGCCCCGACCCCCGGCAGAAATCCAGCCAGCTCGATGATGCCAGCGATGATCAGAACGAAGACGTAGTCCGTCAGGCTAAGGCGCTGACGACCACGGACCAGCCATTCGTCCACAAGACCGAACGCGAACAAGATCAAAAGCGTGCCCACTACGATCTTCGGCACGAACCCAAGGAGACTAAGCCCAGCCACCCCGAGTACTAAAGTGAATACAGCGCGTAGAATGGGCATCAATCGGCTCGATGCCCCAAGGCGAAGGTAGGTCAAGGAGGGGCCTGCCAGGGTAAAGGCCGGGAGGCCCCCGAGCACGGCGCTCGCCAGATTCGCCAAACCGTGCGCGCCCAATTCGTGATTCGGCTCCAATTCAATTTCGGCGCCGATTTCTAGAGCGGTCGTGGCGAGCGACGCACCGATCGTACAGACCAGAACCAACGCGGCTATTTCGTCCCATGCTTGCAGCACGACGCTCCAATCAATTCTCGTTAGGGAGACCAGCTTCGCCGCATCGAAGATGCCGCCTACTGGAATAGGTGCGAAAACAAAACCGCTTTCCCTCAGAGACTTGAGTGAAAAGGACCATGCTCCAGCCACGATGTAAAATAACAATACGATACAAATGAGCCCGAGAGGCGGAAGCAAAACGCTCCTGATGCGGTGCATCGCCCAATACAAAAGGCTGGCCGCGATTAAGGAGGGTAGCCAACGCAAGCTTATTTCCCAGGAAAAAAACTGAGAAAGGCTGTGCATATTCAGTGTGACGCCCGATAGAAATTCCATCGTGGCGGTTAACATCATCATGCCGACTCCGGCCAGGAAGCCGCCGACTACCGGGTAGGGAATGAGTTGGGTGTACCTTCCCCATTTCAGGGTTCCAAGGAGCAGAAGAACCAATCCGAAGCACGCTGTGGAGAGAACAATGACGGCGAACATCGTCGAGATCGCCGACACGTGATCGGTCACGCCCATGCTGGCGAAGCCGCCTGCAAAAATCGCCAAGATGGCCGCTGGCTCATCCTGAGCCCCGCTCAGATTGCAGTAAAAGCGGCTTAAAAACCCAACAAGTAACCCGCATAGAGCAGTTCCAGTCAGGAAGGTCAGGAAGGCCAGCGGCACGACAGTCGCCAAGGACCCGGAAAAAACCAAGGCCGCGAGCGCGACAGTTCCGAGAACAGTAACGACGCTCGACAAGGCCGCCAATGATATGTCCGCCAGTGCCCGAGGTACTGCTAATGGTTCCATCCGCATTCTCAGCGTCCGATCGTCAAGCGCTTTGAACCAGCAGATTCGACACACCGCGAATTGTGCAGATTCAAACGTGCGCAGCGCTGTGAAAGACGGTCTGCAAAAAGAACTCTGCCTTGGCCCGAACCGGTCCCAAGCAGACTATCGTTGAAGCACCGAAAGCGGCTAGAGCTCTCTATGACGAATCCCGGCTGTTTGGACGAGCCGAGAGACACGATGCTAGCCCGCAAAGCCCTGCTTGATTCTGACCGCCGCCCTCAGGGCGAGGGCTGCAACGGTAAGCGTAGGCGGGTGCATGCCCGCCGTAGGGAACACCATTCCGCCGACAATGAATAAATTGGCATGATCGTGAGCCCGCAAATCTCGATCAACGACGGACTCGCCACGATCATTTCCCATTCGGGTAGTGCCGAGGATGCTTCCCGAACTTGTTACCATTGGAAGCGTTTCAACCTCAGTTGATTGAAGCGCGGTAAAAATGGCCTCATGCCGACGGACTGCCAGGGCGAGACCGGCTTTGGCATAGTCGTCGATACGATAATGGATGCGTGGCCTGGGAATGCCGATGGCATCAGTCTTTGTCTCGTCGGGTACAATCCTATTGGTTGGATCTGGAAGGGTCTCGGCCGTTGAGCCCAGAGTGAGTTCACGCTCGGTGCGCCACGCAATGCGCTCCTTTAGGCGCAGGCCAGAAAAGCCCTGATCAATAAGGGCTATCGCCGTCGCCTGCGGGCCTACGTGCCGCCAGCCCTCGTTAGAGATCGATGTCCCAATGGCGGAGTGCTTTCCGCGGAACGGGCCGTCCCTGAATTCCCGGATGGCGGAGGTAAGCACAGGTCCACGATAGGGATAGATCGGTGTCTTGGTCAGACCGCGGGTACCCTGGTCGATCTGGCTCATCAAATAGCGCCCGACGGTGTCACTCGAGTTCGCGACACCTTTGGGCGTGCGCTCATTACGCGACATCAACAGCAACTTAGGCGTCTCAATGGCATGTGCGGCAAGAACTACGATGCGCCCTACGGCCGATCCGTCGCTGCCGTCTGGCCGCAGAAAATGTACGATTGAGACGAGATTGTGGGCGTCCGTCTCAAGCGAATGAACGACGGCGTCAGGCTCCAGCCGAGCGCCGGCCTTCTCCGCTTTTGTCACGTGTACGGTCGCGTCATATTTGGCGCCGATCGGGCACAGCGGCACGCAGCTGGCGTTGCCGCAGCATTGCGGCCGTTCGTCGTAGAGCACGCTGTTTCGAGCTTGCGGGAAGACACCTAGCGACATACCGAGCTGCCCCAGGACGCCCCCGACAACCGTGTCGAGATAGCTGGGAGGAATCGCCGGCATGGGATAGTCGGACGTTCGAGGCGCCCGCCAGGACTCCGTGTTGGAGCCCGCAACGCCCAGCGCGCGCTCAGCTTCGTCATAGAATGGCGCCAGCTCTTCATAGCTGATCGGCCAGTTGACGCCGAGGCCGAAACGGCTCTTCATCCGAAAATCACTGGGTCTGTAGCGCAGAACTGAGCCGGCCCAATGCCAAGTCGAGCCACCGACACCGCGCGTGTATAGCCCACGAAACAGGTCGGGGCCGCTGTTGATGTAGTAGTCGTTCCAACTATTGTACTGCGGGGCCGGCGCGTATGAAGCCGGCGGATATGGTGCGCTGGCGTTCTTGTCGGCGGCGGCCAGATACGACTTGAACGCCTCCACACGATCGATCCGTGGGCCAGCCTCCAGGATCAGAACCTTCAGCTTCGCCTCGGCTAGGCGCCAAGCAATGAGCGAGCCCGCCACACCCGAACCAATGATCACCACATCGGCGTCAAGAGGAGCACTCACCGTCTGTGCTCACGATCAACAGCGGTCGGTGGTTTCGCCATCCAATCCCCGAACTCACCGCACGTACCCGGAGCTTTGGCATAACCTGTCGCTTGCCACGCCAGCGCCTCCTCATATGCGAGTACGCGCGCTCTCTCGCCGGTTCCAACCAATCCCGAATACCATACTGAGATAATGGACTTGGCCAGCCTCTGGAGGCCAGCGCGCGCGACGACACGATCGACATCCTCGGAGGTCGCCGAATGCAGGAGCTCGGCAATGTGCCTGAAGTCGGACTCCGCATAGTGATCGATCAAGGCATTCTGGATCGCGTCAGCCAGGGACCTATCTCGGATCGACATCGCACATAGTTTTTCTGACAGCTCTACAAACCGATCTCGCTCAAGCGGTAGAGTCGCTGCAAGCAAATCGTTATGCCAATTCGGCATAGTTGCGAGCGCTGCAGCAAGCAAGCTCTGCAGCAGCTCACGGCGATGGGGACTGCCCGCTGCAGGTTTCTCCGGTACTGCGGAGGTGCGCCGCCGTGCGGGCTCGACGGAGCCCCCAACGATCGCGATCTCGCGCCGCTTTAATCGATGGAATTGCATCCGATTCCCACACACCGCGACGGATACCCGCGTGACGACCGCGCGCCGAGCGCGTTATAATAGCAAAAAACACGGAGGTGCCCATGCGGATCGTCCCGATCGGAAGCGAGTTCGCCGCGGCGGTCGAAGGCATCGATCTGTGCGCGCCGCTCGATTCGGCTGAAGTGGCGGCGATCCATGCCGGCATGGACAGGTATGCGGTGCTGGTATTTCACCATCAGCCGCTGACCGACGAGCAGCAGATCGCATTCACCAGAAGCCTCGGCAAGATCGAGCTGAACACGGCCAACAACGTTACGAGGCTCGACCAGCGCCGGCTCAGCATCGAGATGAGCGACATTTCGAATCTCGATCAGCACAGCAACATGCTGGCGCGGGATGATCGCCGGCGCGCGTTCAATCTCGGCAATCGGCCGTGGCATTCGGATTCTTCGTTCAAGGCCGTGTCGGCGAAATACTCGCTGTTGTCCGCCCGCATCATTCCGTCGGCGGGGGGCAATACCGAGTTTGCCGACATGCGTGCTGCCTACGATGCGCTCGACCCCGAGATCAAGGCCGAGATTGAAGATCTGATCACCGAGCACTCGCTGCTGTTCTCCCGCGCCCAGCTCGGTTTCACGGATTTCACTGCAGAGGAACGGGTGAAATTTGCTCCTGTGCGCCACCGTCTGGTTCGGACCAACCCGACCACCGGCCGCAAGTCGCTATTCCTGTCGTCCCACATCGGCGGCATTGTCGGATGGCCGGTGCCGGAAGCAATGGCCTTCGTGCGCGATCTTGTCGAGCACGCGACCCAGCGGCAATTCGTCTACGCCCACGCTTGGCGGCAACATGATCTCGTGATGTGGGACAACCGCCAAACCATGCATCGGGTGCGACGCTACAAGGAGACGAGCGAGGTGCGCGACATGCGCCGCACCACCCTCGAAGGCGATGGACCGACAACCCTGCAGATGGCGGTCGCATAGCCCTGACGTCGTCAACGTGCCTCAGTTTGCGGGCGCCGCAGCGTCAGCCGAAAGACAAGGAAGGTGGTGTCGACGTCGACGCTGCTCGGATCCTTGTAGGCAGCCTGAAGTCGCGTCCACCGACGCCGACGGTCTCGGCGGCCCGCGCCGGCGCCGGCATCGCCAACGACAGCTGGGCGGCGACGGCAGGGCTCAGAATGCTGCGGACCAGCGCGCGCGGATTCATGGACCATGCGTCATAGGCGCAGCTGTCACGAGGCGAAGGTGATCAGGCTGGTCGATGCGATCAGCGTGGTCTAGAGTCGCACCGAGAACAAGCAAACCTGCTCGCCTGGAGCAAGGGACGCCGGCTATCTGAATTCAGGAGATGCCCATGTGCAAACGTTGCTCCTATGCGGCAGCCATGCGCGCGACAGTCGAGCGGCGCACCGTCCTGAAGCTTGGAGCGACGGCGGCCGCGGGGCTTGGGTCTGTTTCGCACGCGCTTGCCCAGATCGGCAGGGCGCCGCCAAAACCCGAAAACGTCCTGTCGCCGGACGCCGCACTCGACCGCTTGATGAAGGGCAACGCCCGGTATGTCGAGGGGGTCAGCAAACGGCACGACTTCAACCATGAGCGCGAACCCTTGCGCACGGGGCAGAATCCCTTCGCCGGCATCCTCAGCTGCGCGGACTCTCGCATCGCGCCCGAATATTGCTTTGACACGGCGCGCGGCGACGTTTTCGTCTGCCGGGTCGCGGGCAATTTCGCGAGCGATGAAATTATCGCAAGCTTCGAATATGCCGTGCAGGTGCTCAACGCTCCGCTCATCCTGGTACTCGGGCACGACGCCTGCGGCGCGGTCGATGCGACCATAAAATCGATCAGGGATGGCACCGCTCTTCCCGGCCATCTGCCTTCGCTCGTTGCCGCAATCAGCCCGGCCGTCGAAGCAGTGAAAGGTGAGCCCGGAGACATGCTCGACAACGCAATCCGGCGCAACGTGATGCTAAACGTCAAGAAGCTGTTGGCGACCGGTCCGATCCTTAACACGTTTGCCGAGAGCAGGAGACTCCGCGTTGTTGGCGGCATCTACAAGCTGGCATCCGGAAAAGTCGAGCTTTTGGTCTGACACAATGCTGGTGGGAGAGTTAGAGCGGGTTTCACTGGTTTGGAATCATCTCCCTCGGGAGCCTCATGCTGAGGAGCGGCGCAGCGCCTTGCATCGCGGACAACCGTTTCAATCGCTCGCGCTGCGACGCGTCTCGAGGCATGGCTGCGCCCGAAGCTGGCGGGCCATCGGCGGGTGGCTTCACCACTTCAAGATGCCTGCTCGGCTTCGCGCGTTTCGATATGCTGCTTGGTCGGGTCGGCGTCAGGCCCGTCCAGGAACATCCATTCCGAGGTGCGCACGCATTCGCGGACAATCTCGGGGGTTGTGTTGAACGAGGCAGCCGTGGCTGCCACGGTGGGTGCCTCATCGCCCGGCTGCATCCACGTCCAGACTGAGATGGCGTTCTCCAACTGTTGCTTTGTGATGCCAGGCTGGTCGGTGTCGTCCGGCAAAATCTCGGTGTAGAGCATGTTCTCGATCCCGATGTGTGACGCTGTGCGGGGGGCTCAATGCTCCCGGATATTAGCTGAGATCGGGCGGAAATCCGAGTCCTTGGGGGCGGGGCCCCGATCTCCATCAGCCCAGCGGCACAGCGCTACCGCCCGAGCTCATCCTCAATCTCAAGACCGCCGGGGCGCTCGGTCTCGTCCGGTGAAATTTACCGTGCTCCTGCCGTAGGTGACGCCTCCACTCCCATTCAACAGAACGCCGTTTTCGCCACCCGCACGTTTGGGAGCACCCTTCAGGTGGAAACCAACGAGGCGCGCCCCCTGAGAGGAAATCCCCCCAAATTAGGCCGACCCTTGCAGGCGCGTCCCGCAGAGCCCTCGACCGAAAGAGCGGGGGCTCTTGCATCATGCGCTCTCCGCGTTCTCCGCGAGACACTGATGCCCCAGGCCTGTCAGTTCGTACTTCACCGCGCCTGCGTTCCAAGAGACAAGCTTGTGCTGCGTCAGCGCCTTCATCAGACCAAGCCGCTGTACGCGATCAGGCACAAGCGAGAGCAAGCTTCCCCGTTTCTCAATGTGCGCAAGCGCGGATAACAGTGGTTCCGCTGCGGCCTGCGCGTTCCTCACTTCCCGACGCGCATCAGCCATCAGCACGGAGGGCGTATGCATGGTAGGCCTCCCCAGTCATGAACCCACACGCTTCGCGAGGTCCTTTGTACCTTGCAAATGTGACGCCAGATGACTCCGCGGTCCAACATCATCCCCACATGACGACGCCGAATTATGGGATTAGCGGGGATAACTGCCAAAACTATTTGATCCGACTCACCAAGCACCGGCCATGGCCATGCTCGCCCAAAGCCAGCCCCAACCCTTTAGGGCGCAGCATACGTGCTGTACGCGTTCCCCCAAGCAATTGAGTCCCCGGCCGCCCGGCCTGAGCTGAAAGAGCTTCGGCGGGACCTCGACGAGCCCATCGAGAAAGTCGAGAACATCATCGGCTACCGCAAGGAGATAGACCACGCGCTCGAACCCATCGCCGCAATCGAAGACCACCTGGGCGTCAAGCCGAGGCACGCCTGAGCCTTTGCCAGCGCACTGCCGAATTCGGCCTCCGTCAACCACGACACGGTATCTCGCAAATCATCCTCAATATACAGCGTTCAAATTTACGGCACCCAAACACTTGTTTCATAGCTATTCCGTGGGCGCGACATCCATCGGATGAGACCACGGTGACGAGAACCATTCAGCATTTCTTTCGCGACGAAACCGGTGCCACCGCCATCGAGTGCGGCCTCATCGCGGCCGGCATCTCGGTTGCTCCTGCCAGGCCGCATGACGCTCGTCTTTGCGGATCATGGGCTTGTCGAACGTGATTGCAAGATCGTATGGAGCGATGGTACCGACGTGGCAGTCGAATTTATCGGAATGCCCAGACCAGTCGCGTTTGGCCCGTACAGTCGTTTGCACCAGCGCAGCTCCTGATTCTCTCCTTTAGACGCCGTTGAGAATGACGCGCTGCTTTTTGAAATGCTTACCGTTCCATTCAAAATCCGAGGCGCGGACGTAGCACGGTACTATAGACTGTTACGAGCCCCAGGCGTGCTTCGTGTTGAAAAATCGGGTCACATCGTTCGTGGGGCTGTCGAATTGCGCGAGATTTACCGCGCCACGTTTTCATATAATGACCGCTTCGGGAGCCTTGTCAGCGGCGGCGAGGAGAGTCGGCGGCAGAATTAGGCTGAGCGAAGGCCAACGGGCATTCACACTTGAACGAGAAGTCCCGGTTAATCTCGTTACCTAGGCTGCTCGAGATTTTGGTCCGGCATTGCCACGAAGATGAGAACAGCAACGAAGGTCATTAAGAAGCGGAACGCGCTAGGAACGCCATTCCATTGTTGTGACTGCCACATTCCAAACCACTCACCTCCGATCGACATGAACCCCACTTGCCAGAGCAGGAAGCCCACGGTGAGTCCGACGATGGCGAAAGTCTTCGCTCGATTGAATACGGCAGCATCCGAGCGCACGCGACGCGCGAGTAGAATTGCACCAACCCAGCACAGCAGGGCAATGATCCCTTCCACAGCGATGATCCCCGCATAGGCCAAGTGATGTAGCGCGGGATTGGTAATTGCGCGATACCTGATCGTTGAAAATGGATAGGTCGTATCCATGGAAAGGACGTGCTGTACAAAAACGAAATTGGTCCTGTAGTCGGTCACATTTCCGAAGCTGACCAGACTGGCTAGCAAAGCAACGGCCCCAACCAGCGCAGCTTTTGCAACACGAATTGCCAGCATGACTCCCCACAGCCGGAACCGAGCTTTAGAGCCTCATACCCCGATGCCTTAGTTCCTACTTGGCAAAAAGTTGCATCGCTTCATCCGCTAAGACACGCCCGTGATTGAAATGTGGACGAACGACGCCCTCTCGGCAACGTCTGCACTGCTCAGCATAATCTGGTCGATCTTGGTGGCGAGTTGCGCCACGCCGCCGACGCAGCAAAGACCACCCGCGCTATTCTACTCCACACAATATCACCCATGCACATGGCACACGGTTCGCCTGACGTATAGAGGGTACTGCCGCGCAGCGCTGCCGCACCTTTATCGGCTAAACAATGCCTTATTGCGGCCATTTCCCCGTGGGCAGTCGGATTGAAATTCGTTCGGCCCAAATTGCGTCCGCGTGCGATGATGGAGCTGTGCTGGACGATCACGGCCCCGAATGGAAAGTCGGCTTGACGAGCCTCATTGAGTGCGATGCGCATGAAGCGCTCGTCCTCAGTCATCGCTGGATCCACTCGGGCCGCAACACAGGTCGCCTGTACCACTGTGCAAGCCGAGCCGGCGATGAATGAGCGTCAGCCGCTGACTTTTGGGTGGCTTCTCTTTCGCGTTTTTCGCCTCTCGTAGCTGATCGAGCTTGGACGCGCCCCTGACGCTACCGCGAAAGAAGTTATGCAACCGCTCTCGCGACGTTAGCCCTGCTCACGGCAGCAGTTGGCACATGGCGGAACAGAGCATGTGCGGAGGTTTGTCCGCAGCTGGTGGAAGCAGGCATATAAGCCTGATCGTGAAGCGGCTTCGCCGTTCTGATAATTGTTGGGACCATGAAAGAGCAACCGCCACCAAGGGTCAGTCGGATCGATGCCGGTGGCGACCATGATTGCACCATAAGAGAGAGACAGGCGGTTGCAACCTGCGCGGTCGCGCCGTTCGAGCCTTGCTGCGGAACGTCGATTCGAGCGTTCATCACTCCGGCGGAGTGCCATTTGCCGAGAGTGCTTCCCCGGCGAGGTAGAGCGAGCCCGTAATCAGAATTCGAGGGGCTGGACTGACATCGAAGGTGCGGGTCGCCATGAGGGCAGAGGGGAGGTCGCCGCTCGCGTGTGCAGGAATTCCCAGCGAGCGTGCCGCGTCGGCGATCGCATCGGCCGACAGGCTCTTCTCCTGATCCCGGATCGGCACGGCGACAACATGCCGGGCGAGCCCGGCAAAGGCCTTCAGGAAACCCAGGCAGTCCTTGGTCGCCAACATGCCCATGACAAGAATGAGCGGACGTGAGACGCGTTCCTCCAAGTCGGCAAGCGCATTCGCGATCGCATGAGCACCATGGGGGTTGTGGCCGCCGTCAAGCCAAAGCTCGCCCCCGGTCGGGACGAGGGCAGCGAGCTTTCCTTGCGAGAGGAGTTGCATGCGCGCCGGCCAGTCGGCCTTCATGACGCCGGTCTCGAAAGCCGGAGCGGGAACATCAATGCCGCGGATCGCGCGCAGCGCTGCAATCGCCACCCCGGCATTCTCGAACTGGTGACGGCCGAAAAGTCTTGGGGCGGGAAGATCGAGCAGCCCGTCCTCGTCCTGATACACCAGGCGCCCGCGCTCTTCCGTGGCGATCCAGTCCTCCCCGGCAATTCTCACGGGCACCTTGAGGCATGCAGCCGCGCGTTCGATCGCGGCGAGCGCATCACGGGGTTGGGCTGCAATGATCGCGGGGACGCCGTTCTTGAGGATGCCGGCCTTCTCCGTGGCGATCTTGCCTAGGCTGTCGCCGAGATACTCGGCATGATCGAGCGAGACCGGAGTGATCACAGTCGCGAGGGGGCGCTCCACGACGTTGGTGGCATCCAGCCGGCCGCCCAAGCCGACTTCCAGGAGCAGCACATCGGCCGGGTTGCGGGCGAACAGGAGGAGGGCCGCAGCGGTCGTGATCTCGAAGACAGTGATCGGCGCATCGGCATTGGCACGTTCACACTGTGCCAGAGCTTCGGCGAGCGCATGGTCCGACACCAGGGTGCCCGGGCCCGGGCCGGCCAACCGGAACCGCTCGTTGAAACGCACGAGATGCGGAGATGTGTAGGCATGTACGCGCCGACCCGCTGCCTCCAGAATGGCGCGCATGAAAGCGATGGTGGACCCTTTCCCGTTCGTGCCCGCAATGTGGATGACCGGCGGCAAGGAGCGTTCGGGATGATCGAGCGCCGCGAGAATGCGCCACATGCGGTCGAGGGAAAGGTCGATCCGCTTGGGATGGAGCCCGGTAAGTCTTGCGACAACCTGGTCGATAGATGTCATTGAATCGTTGTGTGGCCCGAGACCGGCTCGGCCCCAGCAAACGCGCAGCAGAGCGGAATGTATAGGGGGCGAGGAGGATTTGAGTTGTAGACTACGCCTCGCCCGGCGCCGGGGCGGGCGGATTGTCCGCCGGCGGGCGTGGACGCGCCTTGGTCAGCAGCCGGCAGAGATTGGATATCGTGGGCCGCAACCGGTGGCGCTGCACGACCATGTCCACCATCCCATGCTGTCTCAGATATTCGGCACGCTGAAAGCCGTCCGGCAGTTTCTCCCGGATAGTCTGCTCGATGACCCGCGGGCCGGCAAAACCGATGAGCGCACCAGGCTCCGCGATGTGCACATCCCCCAGCATGGCATAGGAGGCGGTCACGCCGCCGGTGGTCGGGTTGGTGAGAACGACAATGTAGGGCTTCCCCGCCTCGCGCATCATCTGAACCGCGACCGTGGTACGCGGAAGCTGCATGAGGGACAGAATGCCCTCCTGCATGCGCGCGCCCCCCGAGGCCGCGAACATGACGAACGGCGTGCCCTTGTCGACCGCAGTCTCCAGGCCCTTGATCACGGCTTCACCCGCCGCCATGCCAAGCGATCCGCCCATGAAATCGAAGTCCTGCACCCCGATCACTACCGGCAGACCCTCGAGCTTGCCGAACCCGAGCTTGATCGCATCGTTGGTGCCGGTCTTGCTGCGTGCATCCTTGAGGCGATCCGTGTAGCGGCGCTCATCCCGAAATCGCAGCGGATCGAGCGGGACATCGGGGACCGCGACGTCGAACCAGGTCTGATTGTCGAACATCGATTTCAGACGCGCCGGCGCGCTCATTCGCATGTGATAGTTCGATCCGGGAATGACGAACTGGTTCGCCTCCACGTCCTTGTAGAACACGAGTTGCCCCGTTTCCGGACACTTGATCCAGAGATGCTCGGGGGTGTCGCGCCGGACGAAGTAGTTCCGAATCTTCGGGCGGACGACGTTGGATATCCAGTTCATGCAGCCTTCATGTATAACCGGGCGCAGCCTGCGTCCATCTCCCGTGTCCCATGCCTTGCTGCCGGCTCAGGAGAGATCGCCCGCGACCCGCTCTCCCGCCGGCGCCGCGCGCACGCCGCGCGCAAGCTGCGCGACGAGACCGGTCACCGCCCGCACGGTACTCTGCGTCGCCTTGCCGCGCGCATCGAGGCTGTCCTTGACCGCCGAGACCAGCGCGGATCCCACGACCACGCCGTCAGCACCGCGAGCAATGGCGGCTGCCTGATCCGCGGTGCGCACGCCGAACCCGACCGCAACCGGAAGCCGGCAATGGCGCTTGATGCGGGCGACCGCTTCGGCCGTCCTTGCTGCGTCGGGCGCGGCCGTGCCGGTAATGCCGGTGATCGAGACGTAGTAGACGAACCCCGACGTATTCGCGAGGACGGCGGGCAGACGGCGCTCATCCGTCGTCGGGGTAGCAAGGCGAACAAAGTTGAGTCCCGCCTTCAACGCGGGGAGACACAGTTCCTCATCCTCTTCCGGCGGCAGATCGACGACAATCAGACCATCCACGCCTGCATCTTTTGCATCCCGCAGAAACGGGCCTACGCCGTAAACGTAGATCGGATTGTAGTAACCCATGAGGACAATGGGCACGTCGTCGGCTGTGCGGCGAAATGCCCGCACCATGTCGAGCGTCTTGTGCAAGGTCTGGCCGGACTTGAGGGCGCGCTGAGAGGAGAGCTGGATTGCGGGCCCGTCCGCCATCGGATCGGTAAACGGCATCCCGAGCTCGATCACGTCCGCGCCCGCCGCCGGCAGCGCCCGCAGAATGGCAAGCGAGGTCTCCGGGTCGGGATCGCCTGCGGTAATGAAGGTGACCAGCGCCGCTCGACCTTCCGCTTTGAGCGCGGCAAATTTCCGGTCGATCCGCGTGGTCGTCATGTCTTGCTATGGGGCATCCGGTCGCGCCGGCGGGCGCGCATCGCCGCCATACGGACATTCATCGTGCCAAGCATGAATATGAGGACCGAGCCGATGAATTGTACCCACTCCTTTTTTTCCAGGGCGGGCCCGGATTCGAGCAGCCTGACCTTCAGGAAATACAGAATGTAGGCAGCCGAGACGACGATCAGGACCCATCCGACGAGCTTCTGCCTGCTCATCAAACAGCCTTCAACCCCCCTGTCAGTGGACCTGATCGCCGCGGCGTCGCTTGACATACTCGGCCACGCTGGCGAGGTCCTTGTCGCCGCGCCCGGACAAATTGAGCACCATCAAATGCTCCCGCGGCTTGCCCGGAGCAAGATCCATGACGCGTGCGAGCGCGTGCGCCGGCTCGAGCGCCGGAATGATCCCTTCCAGGCGCGAGCAGAGCTCAAACGCCGCCACTGCCTCATCATCGGTCGCCGAGAGATATTGCACCCGTTTTACGTCATTGAGCCAGGCGTGCTCGGGGCCGATACCGGGATAGTCGAGACCGGCCGAGATCGAGTGCGCCTCCTTGATCTGACCGTCGTCGTCCATCAGCAGATACGTGCGATTACCATGCAGCACGCCCGGACGACCGCCGGCAATCGAAGCGGCGTGCAGCCCGCTGCCGAGGCCATGGCCCGCCGCTTCCACCCCATAGATCTCAACCTCAAGGTCGTCGAGGAAGGGATAGAACAGCCCCATCGCGTTCGAGCCGCCGCCGATGCACGCGATCAGAGAATTGGGGAGGCGTGCTTCGGCCTCCATCATCTGCTCGCGCGTCTCGTTTCCGATGATGCACTGGAAGTCGCGCACCATCATCGGGTAGGGATGCGGGCCCGCGACCGTTCCGATGCAATAGAACGTGTCGGCGACGTTGGTCACCCAATCCCGCAACGCTTCGTTCATCGCGTCCTTGAGCGTCTGCGATCCCGAGGTGACCGGCCGCACCTCGGCCCCCAACGCCTGCATTCGCTGCACGTTCGGCTTCTGCCGCTCGACGTCTACCACGCCCATATAGACGATGCACTGGAGACCGAATTTCGCGCAGAGCGTCGCGGTGGCGACGCCATGCATGCCCGCGCCGGTTTCCGCAATGACCCGCCGCTTGCCCATGCGCTGCGCCAGCAGGATTTGTCCGAGGACGTTGTTCACCTTGTGGGCGCCGGTGTGATTGAGATCTTCGCGCTTGAAGTAGATCTTCGCGCCGCCGAGACGCGCGGTCAGGCGCTCGGCGAAATAGAGCGGCGATGGCCGGCCGATGTAGTGCCTGAGGTGCCGATCGATCTCAATCTGAAAGGCAGGATCCTTCTTCGCTTGCGCATAGGCACGCTCGAGCTCCAGAATGAGCGGCATCAGGGTCTCAGCGACAAACCGGCCGCCATAGAAGCCGAAATGGCCGCGCTCGTCGGGGCCGGTGCGGAACGAATTGCGCTGCTGGATGGTCATCAGTTGCTCGCCGCGATCTGCTTCTCGGTCGCACGCCTCGCCGCGGCCACGAAGGCGCGGATCCTGTCGGGATCCTTCTCGCCGGGAGCGCGCTCAATCCCGGATGACACATCGACGCCCGGCGCCCGGGTGACACGCAGGGCTTCTGCCACGTTCTCCGCGTCAAGCCCGCCAGAGAGCATGAACGGTGCCGCCGTTTCAACATTGCGCAGCAAGTGCCAGTCGAAGCTGCGGCCGAGGCCGCCTGGGCGCGAGGCGTCGCGTGGGGCACGGGCGTCGAATATCAGTCGATCCGCCTGATGCTCGTAGGCGCCGATCGCTGACAGATCGGCCTTTTCCGCAATCGGCAGCGCCTTCATGACCGGCAGTCCAAACCGGTGCCGTACCGCGCTCACACGCTCCGGACTCTCGCGACCGTGCAACTGCAGCAAGTCGGGCGCGAGGCTGTCGATGATCTGCGTGAGCAGCGCGTCGGTGGCATCGACCGAAAGGGCCACCTTGAGCGCCCGCCCGCGCACGCGCTCGCTTAAGACGCGGGCGGTGGCGAACCCGATATTGCGGGGAGAAGGCGGAAAGAACACGAATCCGATCATGTCGGCGCCGCACTCCAGCGCCGCGTCCACCACTTCCGCCGAGTTCAAACCGCAAATCTTGACGATCAGAGTCATCAATCCAGTGATTAGCCCGCTCAAGCAGCGGGCGGGTGAATGGTCAGTCGCGGGTGGTAGCCGGACTGTGAAACCGGATTACCCAGCTGGCGCGGCTCTCCCAGCTGTTGCTTCACCCGGTCGAGCTCGGCAGCAAGCCCGCGCGCTTGCGTTTGCGCCAACCTTGCAGCGCGTCGCCATTTAGCCTGTCTGATCCAGGCGGCCGCGCCGCCAAGCACAACCCCGGCGATCGCCACTCCCAGCAGCAATGCAAACAAGGGTACTGCAACCGCCAGGGCAGGATGCGCCTGGTCAAAGGGATCAAGCGTCACGATGACGCTATGCCGGTTCGCCACGGCAAAAGCGACGAACAGGATCGCGAGCGGTACGAGGATCAATCCCGTGACGAGCTTGCGCAACATGTCCGTTGGTTCCGTAATGTATCAGTTGCGGGACAGCTGTCCGGGCAGTCCCGGGGCGAGTGGCGTTTCACGCCGTTGAATGATGATTCAAGGGCGTGGCGCCTCACTTACTGTGCCAATGCCGCTTCAGCTCTGACAGGACGGTTGAGCCGCTCACGCATCTCCTTTCCGGTCTTGAAGAACGGCACCGACTTCTTTTCCACGGAAACATGCGCACCGGTGCGCGGATTGCGTCCGGTGCGCGCCGGCCGGTTCTTCACCGAGAAGGCCCCGAAACCACGCAGCTCGACCCGATCGCCCCGCGCCATGGCGGCAGTGATCTCATCAAGGATGGCATTGATGATGTGCTCGATGTCGCGCTGATAGAGGTGCGGGTTCTGCAAGGAGATACGCTGAACGAGCTCGGATTTGATCATCGACGATGCCGATCTGGTGAGGCGGAGAAATCCAGGTTCAGTATTCGGGCCCAAGCCTCATTCGCATGGTGCCATTCCCACCCATGGGGGCGGAGGGTTCGTTTACGCGCGTCTAGTTCCCGAGCGGAGGCTGCCAAAGCGCCAATAGACCGTCAAGGTTGAGCCGGTCTACCGCCTGCACGCTGCCCCAGCTCTGAATGCGCTGCGCGAACGCGTTCAGGCCCACGGCTTCGAGAGCTGAGATTGCCATGGTGTGCAGGAAAGGCAGATCGCTCAGCCGGCCGCGCAAGCGATAGTCACTAACCGGCGTTTTCGGATCGATGTTTTTCGCTTTCGCCAGCCAGGCAAGCGCGTTCCGTTCGTCCCCGAGCTCGTCGATCAGCTTGAGCGGAACGCCCTGACGGCCGGTGAAAACCCGCCCATCCGCGACGCGCTCCAGATCTGCATCGTCGAGATGGCGCCGCGCTTGCACCAGGCCGCGGAACCACGCGTAGGAATCGGAGACAATGGATTCAATCGCCGCTCGCGCTTCCGGGGAGGTTGGCTCGAACCCGTTGGGCGCTGCTTTGAGCGGGCTTGATTTAATTTCCTCGACCTTGATGCCGAGGGTTTTGAGAAGATCTTGGACATTGGGGTACTGGAACAGCACCCCAATCGAGCCGATCAGGGATGTTTCCTGCGCGACGATATGGTCGCTGGCGATGGCCGTGATGTAGCCGCCGGACGCGGCCAGCCCGTCCACGACGACGACAACCGGCTTGTGCTCTCTGAGCCGCATCAACGAATCGTACAGCTGCTCGGAGCCCGAGGTGGTGCCCCCGGGACTGTTGATGTGCACGATCACGGCCGGAGCGCGCGACTTCTCCAGTCGTTCCAACGCCTCGACTCGATCCTGGTCGGTTCGGATCAGGCCGGTGATGGAGACACGGGCGATCGAGCCGCCCGACCGGCCTGTGAGCATGGAGGTTCCGGGAAGCCGCAGGGCAATACCCAGTGCGATCACTGCGCCGATGGCGAGCACGACCGCAAGCGCGCGCCAAAAGGTCAGCTTGCGCCGCACGCGGCGGCGATCGACGATCACGTCAGCATCGAGCGACATGCTTGATCTCCAAACCTATTCCTTGTTCTCCAGGTTCTCCAGCGGCTTGTCAGACTTCTCCAGCGGCTTGTCAGATGGCTTTTCTGTGGCACGCTTGAGCGCCGTTCCAAGGATATCGCCGAGAGTGGCGCCGGAATCAGAGGAGCCATACTGGGCGATCGCCTCCTTCTCCTCTGCCACTTCGAGCGCCTTGATCGATACCTGCACCTTGCGCGTGCGGCGGTCGAACTGGATGATCCGCGCGTCGACCTTTTGCCCGACCGCGAAGCGCTCCGGCCTCTGCTCGCCGCGATCCCGTGCCAGCTCCGCACGTTTGATGAACGTGGTGAGATCGGTACCGACGATCTTCACCTCGAGCCCGCCTTCCTTGTCCTCCGTCACCTCGCAGGTCACGACCGAGCCCTTCTTGACATCGCCGGCCGCCTCCATCGGGTCGCCTTCGAGCTGCTTGATGCCAAGCGAGATCCGCTCTTTCTCGACATCGACATCCAGCACCTTGGCATTGACCTTGTCGCCTTTCTTGTACTCGTCGATCACCTGCTCGCCGGGCCTCTTCCAGTCGAGATCGGAGAGGTGCACCATGCCGTCGATATCCCCCTCCAGCCCCAGGAACAGACCGAATTCCGTCTTGTTCTTGACCTCACCCTCGACGATCGAGCCGGGAGGATGCTTCTCGACGAAAACCTCCCAGGGGTTGCGCATGGTCTGCTTGAGCCCAAGCGAGATGCGGCGCTTAACCGGATCGACCTCGAGCACCTGCACTTCCACCTCTTGCGAGGTCGACACGATCTTTCCGGGATGCACGTTCTTCTTGGTCCATGACATCTCGGAGACGTGGATGAGGCCCTCGATGCCGGGCTCGAGCTCGACGAACGCGCCGTAATCGGTGATGTTGGTGACCCGTCCCGTGAAGCGGGCGCCGACGGGATACTTCGCTTCGATTCCTTGCCAAGGATCATCCTGCAGCTGTTTCATGCCGAGCGAGATCCGGTGGGTGTCGTGGTTGATCTTGACGATCTTCACCCGCACCTGCTGTCCGATGTTGAGCACTTCGCTCGGATGATTGACGCGCCGCCAGGCGATATCGGTGACATGCAACAGCCCATCGATGCCGCCGAGATCCACGAAAGCCCCGTAGTCCGTGATGTTCTTGACGACCCCGTCGATGACCTGACCCTCTTCGAGATTCTGCACGAGCTCCTGGCGCTGCTCGGCGCGGGTCTCTTCCAGCACGGTGCGTCGAGAGACCACGATGTTTCCGCGGCGGCGATCCATCTTGAGGATCTGGAACGGCTGCGGCTGGTTCATCAGCGGGGAGACGTCGCGAATAGGGCGAATATCGACTTGACTTCGCGGCAGGAAGGCCACGGCGCCATCGAGATCGACGGTAAAGCCCCCTTTGACTTGATTGAAGATGACGCCTTGCACCTTTTCATTGCTATTGAAGGCCTTCTCCAGCTTGCCCCAGCTTTCCTCGCGCCGCGCCTTGTCGCGCGAGAGCACGGCCTCGCCGAGCGCATTCTCCACCCGCTCGAGATAAACCTCGACGGTGTCGCCGATCTTGATGTCAGGCTGGCGGCCCGGTCCGGCAAATTCGCGCAGCGCCACACGCCCCTCGGTTTTGGCCCCGACATCGATGACCGCTACGTCCTTTTCGATACCCACTACCGTTCCTTTCACGACAGTCCCTTCCTGCGGACTGCCATCGCTGAAGGACTCGTCCAGCATTTTGGCGAAATCTTCGCGCGAGGGAGCAGCGGTGCTTACGGCAGCGGGAATGTTAGGGGTGGCCATGGATACTCCTGAGGTGAACGGCGATTGCGATTATCGGCTGGCACTTTCTATCGGCAGCTTTCTCTGGATCTGCCGCCCGCCTTCACTTGCGAGAACGCCATTGACGTTCCGCTTGCGAGCGGCCCGGCCTTTCGACCCAGCGATCGATGCTTGAACATCCGGCGCGCCGTGCAACGAAGCGGGCGGAGCAGGCTCTTCCTCCACAACGGAAACGCAGTCAGCTGCGTTTCCGGCCTGCGCGGACGGCTTCGACGATATCGACGGCGGCCCGGAATGCCGCGTCTATATCCAAATGCGTCGTGTCGAGCAAGTATGCATCGGGAGCGGCCTTCAGCGGAGCCGCCGCGCGACTGCTGTCGCGCGCATCGCGACGGCGGATGTCCGTGAGGACCTCGGCTACGTCAATGCCTTGACCTTCGCCCTCGAGCTCGGCTGCGCGGCGGCTGGCGCGCACCTCGGGGCTGGCGGTCACGAAGATCTTCACCTCGGCATCAGGGAACACGACCGTGCCTATGTCACGGCCATCAAGCACAGCACCGGGCGGTTTGCGTCCGAATTCGCGCTGGAATGCGAGCAGGGCCGCGCGTACCTGCGGGATGGCGGAGACGATCGAGGCGGCCTCGCCGACCGCATGCCGCTTGAGCTCGGCGGGGTCAAACCTCGTCGGATCGAGCGCGGCTGCCGCGCCGACCGCCTGCTCAACGTCATCGAGCCGATGCCCTCGATCAAGCAGCGTTTTCGCGAGCGCACGGTAGATGAGCCCGGTGTCCAGGTGGTGCAGGGCGTAGCGCGCCGCGAGGCGCTTGCCCAACGTTCCCTTGCCGGAGGCCGCCGGCCCGTCGATGGCGATGATCATTGGCGTGGAATGACAGCAGCACTGACTTGTTGGCATAATAAGCCTCATGTCATCGTTGCCGTCCACGACCAAGGAGATGACATGAGACCTGCATCGATTGCCGTCGTGCTTGCCGCTGTGGTCGGGCTCTGCACGGCCGGTCATGCCGACCCGTTCCCTTCCCATCCGGTGACGGTGATCGTGCCATTCCCGGCCGGAGGGCCGACCGATACCCTGGCCCGGATTCTCTCGGACCGCATGCGTGTGGCACTCGGGCAGCCCATCGTGATCGAGAACCTCACCGGTGCCGGCGCGAGCATTGGGGTTGCGCGGGCTGCGCAGGCTGCCCCCGACGGTTACACCCTGAGCATCGGGAACTGGACGAGCCACGTCGGGGCCGGTGCCATGTATCCGGCCGCGCATGATGCTGTCTTGGAGATGCGCCCGATAGGGCTGATCAGCGCGACACCGATGATGCTGGTCGGCAAGACCGACCTTCCCGCGAAAAACGCAAAGGAGCTGATCGACTGGCTCAGGGCCAATCCCGGCAAGGCATCCGCAGCGACCGTCGGGGCCGGAAGCGCGGCGCACGTGTGCCTGCTCTACCTCCAGCAGAAGACGGCAACGAGCTTTCAGCTGGTTCCCTATCGCGGCGGCGCACCGGTCATGCAGGACCTGGTCTCTGGGCAGATCGACATGTTCTGCGCTGAGGCCTCGCAGACTCTTTCTTTCTTGCGCGCCGGTAAGATGAAAGCGTTCGCGGTCATGTCCAAATCGCGCTGGCCGGCCGCACCGGACGTCCCCACCTTCGATGAGATGGGAATGTCGGGCATGTACATTTCGTTCTGGAACGGCCTATGGGCTGCCAAAGGCAGCCCGGACGAAGCGATTGCAAAGCTCAACGCCGCGCTCGTCGACACGTTGGCGGATGCGACCGTGCGGCAGCGGCTGACCGAGCTCGGTCACGTGATTGCGCCGCGCGAGGAGCAGACGCCCGAGGCGCTCGCTGCGTTTCACAAAGCCGAGATGGAGAAATGGTGGCCGATCATCCAGGCGGCAAATATCAAGCTGGAGTGATGTTGGCAGAGCACATGCCAAAACATCACTGCCGCGCATCTCCCGACGCGCGGCAGTGACTTCCCCCGACCGGCCCGCCCAAAACCCCGCTAGCTCGTCAATTCGGTCGCTACCTTGCCGCCATGATCGCGCCGAGCGTAGGTGCCGCCCATAACAGGCACGCGATGCCCAACCCGACCGCGAACGCCGAGCTCTCACCGCCGGTGCTGGAGGCGGACACCCCGGCGCGGGCCATCCCAATTGAGACCGCGGTCGCGGCAACCCCCGTGGACAGCGCGAGTGCCGCAGTGATGATCAATTCGAGGAACGCGACAGACCTGGGTCTGGCGGCGCAGCCGTGCCGGCCCTCTCGTTCGGTCTCGGCGACCGGGGTCGATGTCCCGGACATATCAGCTCCGCGAATCAGTTCCCAATCTCGCATCGAGACTCGCGGGCGATGCCGGCACCTATTCGACCGGAGTTAGGCGAAGGCTTTGATGAAGAAGGGCGTTTTTATGTTTTGGGTTAATGAAGGGTTAACGCCGGAGCATTTTGTCGACGTCCGCTGCTTTCATGTCACGCTTGGATCGGACGCGACGCTGTCTGACTTTTGGCATCACGCGCCCTGACTGACCTTGAGCAGAGGTGCGGAGCTTTCCGGCCGCCAATCCATGGAAACATGATCCGGCTGGGCCTCGACGCGGGCGAGCCACGCGCGAATCGCGGGGAAGGGGCCGAGGTCAAAGTCGCACTCGTGCGCCAAATGGGTATAGGCATAGAGCGCGAGATCGGCGACGGTGTAGCGATTTGCTGCAAAGTAGCGGTGATGCTTCAGGTGCTTTTCCATCACGCCGAGCGCCCGGTTACCCTCTTCCATCCAGTCCTCAAGCGCGTGCTGCTGCAGGTCGCGCCCGCCCTTGACCAGGGTAAGCCAGAAATAGGCCGAGCCGATATTGGGCTCGATGCTGTGCTGCTCGAAGAACATCCATTGCAGCGCCTCGGCACGATCGATTCGGTGCCCCGGCCGCAACGGTGTTCTGCTGGCAAGGTGCCAGAGGATCGCGTTGGATTCCGCGAGATACCGACCAGGCGCTGCTTCCAGCAGCGGCACCTGACCGTTCGGGTTCCTGGCGAGAAATTCCGGGGTGCGGCTCTCGCCTTTCAGGATGTCGACCTCGACCAGCTGATAAGGGATGCGCAGCTGAGCGAGCGCCAGCCGCACCTTGTAGCTGTTGCCGGAGCGCTGCATCGAATAGAGGGTATACATCCGTTTGCCTTCATCGCGGCGGACACGCTCGATTCCCGTGCCCCGCTTCCCTAGGGCATTACGGCGGCAATGTCATGACATCGGCGCACGAATGTACGCTGCAGTGCAATCAGATTTTTGCGACGCACTAATGCGCCGAATGATCTTTCGTCGTCTAAGCCACTGCGCTTGCTCGCTGAGGCCCGATCACTCGGCTGCTACGCGACGTGCGCGGGCGTAGGCGAGGAGGGCATCATCATCGACCGGCACAATCGGCGCAAAGTCACGATGCGCGATCCATTCCGGCCGCGTGAACTTGGTGATGTGGTTGGATACCGCGCACAGCGTGAGATAGACGATCTTGCGCGGGTACGGCGTGATGTTGGGGGGCGAGGCATGCACCAGATTGCCATGAAACATCAATACCGAGCCGGGCTTCCCGATAGGAGCCACGATGCCGATGCCGCCGGGCGGAGCGGCCTCGCTGCAAAGCCGAGTGACCGTTTGCGCATCCAGCGTCCACAGCGGATATGAGGTGGTACTGGTGTCGTGGGCGGCGGCAAGGGTGCCGTATTTGTGGCTCCTTGGAATCAGCATCAGCGGGCCGTTGATCGGGAGGACCTCGTCGAGAAATATCGAGATGTTCATGGCACGCGGCTGCGGCATGCCATCATCCCGCGCCCACGTGCCGTAATCCTGATGCCATTGCCACACATCGCCTTCGAACGCCGCCTTGGCGTTGATCTTGAACTGGTGGACGTAAACGCCTTCCCCAAACAGCTGCTGCAACGGATCGACGAGACGCCGGTCATTGGCCATCAGCCGAAACGCTTCGTTATAAGTGTGGGCGGCAAAGGCCGTACGCGGGGCTCCTGTCTTCTCGCGCCAGACTTCCTGGCGATGGCTGTGCAGAATCTCCTCCGCTTCGCCACGCAGCAACTCCATCTCTTCCGGCGAGAAACAGCTCGGGAAAAAGATAAAACCTTGCTCGTCGAACAGTCGGATTTGGTCGGACGAAAGCCGCATGGCACCCTCTCGCGAACAATGCCTCGCACGCGCCTTCATCCTAGCGCTGTGTCAGAGGCGGGTCGAGGCGTTTAGTAGCCGGGGCGGGGGGTGAGGTACGCTGATCTTTGCACCCTGGGACTTGCCGCGGACGGGGACGCCTACTACGAAGCAGCGACTTCTGGGCAAGTGGAGATCGTCATGACGCTGCTGGCGCAATCGCTGAGCCGCATCAAACCCTCGGCTACGATAGCCGTGACCGACAAGGCGCGGGCGCTGAAAGCCGCAGGCCGGGACGTCATTGGGCTCGGGGCGGGAGAACCTGACTTCGACACTCCCGAAAACGTCAAGCGCGCCGCGATCAAGGCCATCGAGGGCGGCAAGGCGGCCAAATACACCGCAGTCGACGGGATTCCTGAGCTCAAGGCGACCATCGCGCGGAAGTTCAAGCGCGAGAACGGCCTTGATTACAAGCCGAGCCAGATCATCGTCGGGACCGGAGGCAAACAGGTCCTCTACAATGCATTCGTCGCAACGCTTGATCCCGGCGACGAAGTGATCATCCCGGCGCCGTATTGGGTGAGTTATCCCGACATGGTCATGCTGGCCGGGGGCGAACCGGTCGGTGTCCCCACAACACTCGAATCGGGCTTCAAGATGAAGCCGGAAGCGCTCGATCGCGCCATTACCGCCAAAACCAAGTGGGTGCTGCTCAACTCCCCGTCAAACCCTACCGGGGCCGCCTATACCCGTGCGGAGCTCAAGCAACTGACTGACGTGCTTGTTCGCTACCCGAATATTCTAGTGATGACGGACGACATGTATGAGCACCTCGTCTACGACGATTTCGAGTTCACCACCCCGGCACAGGTCGAGCCCAGGCTGTACGATCGCATTCTCACCGTGAACGGAGTATCGAAAACCTATTGCATGACGGGATGGCGCATCGGCTATGCCGGCGGTCCCGAGACGCTCATCAAGGCCATGGCCATGATTCAATCGCAGTCGACGTCGAATCCGACCGCGGTCTCGCAATGGGCCGCGGTGGAAGCGCTGGACGGCCCGCAGGACTTCATTGCCGAGCACAATCGCATCTTCAAGGAGCGGCGTGACCTCTGCGTCTCCATGCTCAACCAGTCGCGCGGCATTCATTGCCCCAAGCCCGAAGGCGCGTTCTATGTCTATCCCTCCTGCGCCGATACCATGGGGAGAGTAGCGCCGAGCGGAAGGAAGCTCGCGACCGACGAAGATTTCGTCACCGAGCTTCTGGAAGCCGAAGGGGTGGCGGTGGTGCAGGGTACTCCGTTCGGCTTTGGCCCCGCGTTTCGCATCTCCTACGCCACCAAGACCGAAGATGTGGAGGAAGCCTGCCGGCGCATCCAGCGGTTTTGCGGGAATTTGAAATAAAGGGGCGTGGGGCGCCGCGCCTCTTGCAAAGCCCCCCTCGGTCCTGAAACGATGGGCTGAACGGCCCCGCAGAGGCCGCACCTCGGTGTTTGGGAGGCGATATGGCACAGAACGGCACTAGAGCTACGGGTCCACGGTGCATTGCGCTGGTGGGCCCGTTTCAGAGCGGCAAGACGACGTTGCTGGAAGCTATCCTTGCCCGCGCCGGTACCATCCAGCGGCAGGGAACGGTGGAGGCGGGAAATACCGTAGGCGACGCCAGCAAGGAAGCGCGCTACCACAAGATGAGCGTAGAGATTTCCGTCGCCACGACGCACTTCATGGGCGACGACTACACCTTCATAGATTGCCCGGGCTCCATCGAATTCGTGCACGAGATGCGCGCGGCCCTGCCTGCCGTCGATGCGGCGGTGGTGGTCTGCGAGCTCGACGAAAAGAAAGTTCCGCAACTGCATCTCATTCTGCGTGAGCTGGAAGAACAGAAGATCCCCCGTTTCCTCTTCCTCAACAAGATCGATAAGGCCGACGCGACCATTCACGACGTGTTGACGATCTTGCAGCCGGCATCCCGCGGCAAGCTGCTGTTGCGGCAGATCCCATCCTTCTCGGGCGACCTGATCAGCGGGTTCGTCGATCTCGCGCTCGAGCGCGCCTTCGTCTATCGCGAGCATGCCGCATCGGAAGTGGTTCCGCTTGAAGGGGACGCCCTCGATCGCGAAAAGACCGCGCGCTTTTCCATGCTGGAGACGCTGGCTGACCATGACGATCAGCTCATGGAGCAGCTGCTGGACGACATCCAGCCTCCGCAGGACAAGGTCTTTGACGATCTCTCCAGGGAGTTGCGCGAGGGGTTGGTGTGCCCCGTGCTGCTCGGCGCAGCGAGCCGCACCAATGGCGTGCTGCGCCTGATGAAAGCGCTCCGCCACGAATCGCCAGCTGTCACGGACACCGCAAAGCGCCTGCGCCTGAAAGCCGGCAACGAGGCGATCGCCTACGTGATGAAGACGCTGCACACCGCCCATGGCGGGAAGATGTCGGTTGCGCGCATCTTCAACGGCCAGGTCAACGACGGCACGATCTTTACGGCACCCGAACGTGAGGCGGGTCGGGTGGCCGGCGTGTTCAAGCTCATGGGCCAGAACACGGAAAAGCGCGGGGCCGCGCAGGCCGGCGAAACGGTCGCTTTCGGTAAGCTCGATCATGCCACTACCGGAGATACGCTCGCCGCCGGGAAGCAGGCCCATCCCGCATTGGCGAGCGTGAAGCCCTATCCGCCGGTGCTCGCTATCGCTGTGGCCGCCAAGGAGCGAAAGGACGACGTCAAGCTTGGCCAAGCATTGACCAAGCTCCTTGAAGAAGACCCTTCGATCACCGTCGTGCACAACGCGGAGGCCCACGAGGTCGTGCTGTGGGGGCAAGGCGAGATGCAGCTGCGGGTCGCCACCGAGCGCCTGTCCGACCGGTTTGGGGTTCCAACCCTCTCGCACAAGCCGACGGTGGGCTATCGGGAGACCATCAAGAAGCCCATTGTGCAACGCGGGCGGCACAAGAAGCAGTCAGGCGGTCACGGCCAGTATGGCGACGTCGTGCTGGAGATCAGGCCGCTGCCGCGCGGTTCCGGTTTCAGCTTTACCGAGGAGATCAAAGGCGGGGTAGTGCCGCGCAACTACATCCCCTCGGTCGAGCAAGGCGTGATCGACGCGCTCAAGCATGGGCCGCTGGGCTTTCCCGTGGTCGATATAGCGGCCAAGCTGATCGACGGCTCCTACCATACCGTCGATTCCTCAGACATGGCTTTTCAGCTTGCCGGACGGCTGGCCATCCACGACGGGCTGCCCCAGTGCCAGCCTGTTTTGCTCGAACCGATCTACGAGGTGGAGATTGTCTGCCCCTCGGAGGCAACCGCGAAGATGAACGCGCTGATGTCCGGCCGCCGCGGTCAGATCCTCGGTTTCGACACGCGGGAGGGATGGGAAGGCTGGGACGTGGTACGGGTGCAAATGCCGGAAACCGAGATCGGCGACCTGATCGTGGAAGTGCGCTCGGCGACAGCTGGAGTAGGCAGCTTCACTTTCAAGTTCGACCACATGGCGGAACTCACCGGCCGAACGGCCGATCAGATCGTCGCCGCCCGCAAGTCAGCCGCGGCATAAGGCACCTTCGGTCCGGGGGATTCCAACCGTCCCCTACGGCGGGTCGTGTTACCATTTGCAAAGCATGCCCGCCTTTGGCCGGGAGCCATCAACGCAGAACTGCGATTTGGTGCCGTAAATGCGCAAATCGAGCAGTTCCCACGTTGGAAAGTTTACGGCGCCTGTTTCTGCGCGAAGCTGAGCCGCCCGTCGGCGACGGTCCGGTGCGGCTCGCCGATATTCTCGATCGCGGCTGGATGGAGCTGTTCTATCAGCCCAAGATCGACAACCCACGAGAGCCACAAGCTCCAAGGGATCGGCTGCGACATCGGGCAGGGTTATCTGTTCGGCAAGCCGATGCCCAAGGCGCAGCTGATCGGCATCATACGGCGGCTGCTGATGGGGCAATCGGTACGGCGAGCCGCGCGACGGCGCTGATCGCCGACACCGCTTGGTGCGGCACGCGACCCCGCCGCGAAATCACCGCGCATCACGTGAAACTACCGCAGCTGTGACTTGCCTCTCATCCTGCCCCGATCTAAGCCACGCGGGGCTGCCAGCTTTTCGGAGGTTCATCCCATGTACGTGGTCCGCCGCCACAAATGGGACATACCTGAACGGCTCGCCACTCCCGAGCACCTGTTCTTCGATCGCCGTGCCCTGCTGGCCGCGATCGGCGCAGCGGGGCTCTCGCTTTTGCCCGGATCAGCCCTGGCGCAGCGCGTCAATGATCTGCCCGACCCCACCAAGGATCTCTATCCCGCCAAGCGCAACGAAAAGTTCCCGCTGGATCGGCCGATCACCGAGGAAAAAATCAACACCACCTACAACAACTTCTACGAGTTTGGCTCAAGCAAGAACGTCGCCAAGGCGGCACAGGCGCTGAAGCTGCGCCCGTGGACCGTCAAGATCGACGGGATGGTGGAGAAACCTCAGGAGATCGGCATCGACGATCTCGCCCGCAGAATGCAGCTCGAGGAACGCCTCTACAGGCACCGCTGCGTGGAAGCTTGGTCGATGGCCATTCCGTGGAGCGGCTTTCCCATGGCCAAGCTTCTGGAGCTGGCTCAGCCCCTCGCGTCGGCCAAATACATGCGGATGGAAACGTTTCTCGATTCTTCGCTCGCACCGGGGCAGCGGCAGAGCTGGTATCCGTGGCCTTATGTCGAGGGTCTTACCATTGCCGAGGCGGCAAATGAGCTCGCCTTTCTGGTTACTGGTGCCTACGGCAAACCAGTCGCGAAAGTGCAGGGCGCCCCGTTGCGCCTGGCGGTGCCGTGGAAGTACGGCTTCAAGTCGATCAAGTCGATCGTGCGGTTCAACTTCACCGACCAGCGGCCAAAGAGCTACTGGGAAGCACTGCAGTCCTCCGAGTATGGGTTTTGGGCGAACGTCAATCCACAGGTGTCCCATCCCCGCTGGAGCCAGGACACAGAGGAGCTCATTGGCCTCAACGAACGCCGGCCCACCCTGCTGTTCAATGGTTACGCAGAGTATGTGGCAGACCTCTACAAAGGTCTGGAGAAGGAACGGCTCTGGGCATAAGCGCAGGTAGAGGCAGGCTGCTCAGCGGTATATTGAGCGTTCCAGATCCCGGCACATGGCTCAGCTCTTGCGGCTGGGGGCGAGCACGAGCGGATTGATCCAGTAACAGGTGCCTTTCTGGATGTGGACGGTCGGACCCCACTCGATCTCATCCGCTACGTCAGGCAGCTCGAAACCTAGCTTCACGTTGTCAACCTCGGTTTGGCTCGTATTGAGCGCGGCAACTCCGACAGCCGGCTTCCACTTGTAGAGCGTGCCGGTAGACGTATCGGATATCACGAATGTAACCGGCTTCTGATAAATCCCCAGAGCATGGTTCCGCAGCCCGACCAGAGCATCCCCGGAGCTCAACAGCTTGCCCGACCGGCCAATGTCGCTGATCGGCTGTGGAGACCAGCCCGGCAGAGACGTCCCGGTGGGAGCGAGGGGCACGATCAAGAAGTGGAACTTGTCGAGCTTCTCCTTGGCTTCTGCGTCGCATTCGGCCATCGCCTGAATGAGCCAGCCGTAATTGTCGGCCTTCTCCTCATCGGGAGTGGCTGATCCAGGTTCTCCCGCCCGTTCCGAGACAACCTGCGGAGGCCGCAGGTGGGATGCGATCTGAACCGCAATGAGAACCGCTGCGCAGACCAGGAGCAGCCCCGTGACCCCCGCGGCGACGGTGACGGGATTAGGCTGGTTCGATACTCCGCACTGGGGACATGAGCCGGCGAAATAAGACACGGGGGCCCTGCAGCTCCGGCATTGCGCGCGCGGGAATGGGACCATCACCGAATTTACTCCAGCGCATAGCAGCGGATTTACCGATCCGCAGAGGTGCGCGAGCGCCGGCTAAGCGCTGTCGCCAGCCTCTGCCTCGGCGAGCTGCCTGCGCCAGTCCTTGCGCTGGCGTTGAACCGACAAGACTGCGAGCACCAGCATGGCGGTTGCAGCCGCAAGCAAGGCAAGCGCGATCGGCCGTTGGAAAAAGATCGTCCAGTTGCCGTTCGACATGATAAGCGATTGGCGCAAGCTCATTTCGAGTATCGGCGAGATCACCAGGCCCAGCACCAACGGTGCCGGATCGAGCCCGAATTTGCGCAACCCGTAACCGAAAATGCCCATGATCAGCATGATCCAGACATCGACGATCGAGTGGCTCACTTCGTAGACGCCGATGATGCAGAACATCACCACAAGCGGATAAAGATAGGTATAGGGTATGCGCAAAACGTTCACGAAAATGCCGACGAGGGGCAGATTGAGCGCGAGCAGCATCAGGTTGCCGACATACATCGATGCGACGAAGCCCCAGAAGATATCGGGGTGCTCGTTGACCAGCGTAGGGCCGGGCGCGACCCCGTGAATCATGAGCGCGGCCAGCAGCACGGCAGTGATGGGGCCGGTGGGAAGACCAAGCGCAAGCATCGGAACAAAGGCGCCGGTTGAGGCGGCATTGTTTGCGGATTCCGGACCTGCAACTCCGGCAATGGCGCCCTTGCCGAATTCCTCTGGATGCTTCGACAGACGGCGCTCAACCGCGTAGGAGAGGAAGCTCGAAATGATATGCGCCGATCCCGGCGTCAATCCGATCAGAAAACCAAGCACGGAACCGCGGGCAATCGGCAAAGCGGATTGTCGCCATTCCCGGCGGCTGGGAAGGAGCTCGCGCAACCGCGGAGCCATGACATCGCGCACCACGGTGGCTGACGGTGTGGAGAGGATCTCGCCCAGCCCGAACAAGCCGACGGCGACCGGTACGATCCCGATCCCGTCTCCAAGCTCGGCAATGTCGAAGGAGTAGCGGAAATGCCCTGTCATGTTGTCGATGCCTATGGTCCCGAGGAGGAGGCCAACGCATGCCATGAGGAGCGTACGGGTGAGCGAGGTCGAGGACATGTAGGCGAGCAGGATCAAGCCGAGCACCAATAGCGCGGCATATTCCGGCGGTCCGAAGCGCAGGGCAAAGTCCGCAAGCGGTGGCGCAATCAGCGTCAGCATGACCACTCCGAAGGTGCCCGCAATCCACGAGCCCACCGCGGCAATGCACAGGGCAGCGCCGGCGCGCCCTTTCTGCGCCATGGCGTAGCCGTCGATGCAGGTCATGACCGAGGAAGCTTCGCCCGGAATCCGCATCAGGATCGACGTGGTCGACCCGCCATATTGCGATCCGTAGTAGATGCCGGCGAGCATCACCACGGACTTCGTGGTGTCGAGCCCGAAAGTCGCAGGCAGAAGAATGCTGATGCCGGACAGGGGCCCTATGCCCGGCAAGACCCCAACCACCGTGCCGACCAGGCATCCAAGGAAGGCGTACCACAGCACATCGGGCTGCAGCGCTACGGAGAAACCGAGCAGCAGACTTTCCATGGTGCTAGAACCCGAATGGGCCCTGCTCGACCGGTGTCTTGAGCGCGACGGCGAAAAGCAGATACGTCATGGCGACAACCGCAGCGCTGAACGCCGCGGCCAAAACGGGATGGCGGCGCTCGACACCGAAGGTGAGCGCGAACAGAAGCAGGCCCATGCTCAGCGCAAAGCCGAGGCTCTGATAGAAAGCTACGGCGACAGCCGTGGCCGCGGCGACCTGGACCGCATGCGGAAGATCACGCCACGACAGGCTTGCGAGCGGCTCGCTTCCCCGCGCATGGAGCGCGAGCGCAAGGCCGAACATGACGAGCAAGCATGCCAACAGCTTGGGCATCATCCCCGCGCCGGGAAAGGAGAGCGTGCCCAGCGGAAGATCGCCGCTCAAGGCGAGTATGAGGAACCCGAACGCGACGAAGAGGCCGCCGACGACGTGATCGGTACGGAGCATCAGGGGCTCTGCATCCTCTCTCGGGTCGTTTCGGCGGGCTCCCTTGCGCCCGCCTCGCGTCGGCGTGATGACGTTTTACGACAGTGGTTAGGGCAATCACGTTGCGCTGTCGAGAATGGCCACTGCGCGGGTCCAGCCGGCCGAACCGCGGCGCACCTTGACCGGGAAGCAGCTTACCACGAACCCCTTAGCGGGAAGACTCTCCAGGTTGTGCAGCTTCTCGATGTGACAATACCCTATCTCGCGTCCCGCCTTGTGCCCTTCCCAGATCAGGCTCGCGTCATGGGTCGCGAGATACTTCTCTCTGGTATAAATGAAAGGGGCATCCCAGCTCCAGCCGTCGGTTCCGGTGATGCGCACGCCACGCTCGAGCAGATAAAGCGTTGCCTCCCGGCCCATACCGCACCCCTTCGCGACGTAGTCGGGCCGACCGTAGGCAATGCCCGCGCTCGTATTCACCAGCACGATCTCGAGCGGCGCGAGCTTGTGTCCGATACGATCGAGCTCGGCTTCCACGTCGCGATCCGTGGCCACGTAGCCATCGGCGAAATGGCGAAAGTCGAGCTTGATGCCGGGCTGCAAGCACCATTCGAGCGGGACTTCGTCGATGGCGATCGCGCGCTGGCCGTGGTCCATGGTGGACGCGAAATGCCAGGGAGCATCGAGATGCGTGGTATTGTGCGTGGAAAGCCTGATCCATTCGATTGCCCAGCCTTCGCCGTCGGGCAGGTCCTGCTCGCGCAGCCCTGGAAAGACCTTGACGATATCCTGCGCAGTCTGTCGGTGATCGAAGTACTCGATGTTGGGGCCGTATCCCGGCGGATCGGCGGCCACTTCGTTCTCCAGGGGAACCGAAAGATCGATGATCCGTCTCGCCATTGCACCAGCTCCATTAGCCGTGGCTCATACTGCAGCGCGTTGCTACGACAGGCGAAAGTAACTGTGCGCCCGGAGATCGTAAGGGAGGACAGCGATGCCCGCTTATTGGGTTGCGCGATCGAAGATCAACGATCCCGTCGAGTACAAGAAATACACCGACCTGGTTCCTGCAATCATCGCCAAATACGGCGGCAAGGCATTGGCGCGCGGCGGGCGCTATCAGGTGATGGAGGGGCCGGACAAGTTTCACCGCTTCGTCGTGATCGAGTTTCCGACATTCGAGCAGTGAGTGGCATGTTTCACCTCCCCGGAATACAACCGGGCTGCGGCCTTCCGCCGCGCCGGAGCGGGCGAGGTCGAGACCATCATGGTCGAAAGCGGCGATGCGACGCGGTGATACGCTGCGCTTTCCCCTGGCCGGCACATGCCGTCTGCCGATAAGATATCACGGCGAGCAAGGTTGCAATGGGAGGAACAAGGATGCGTTGCGCTGCGAGCTACCCGGCATCGGCAGGTATGAGGCTTGTTGCGGCTTGCACGCCTGCTTTGGCGCTGCTGGCCGGCATTCTGCTGGCCGCCCCGGCCTCGGCACAGTCCCGCGAGCCGATCAAGATCGGCTACAGCATGGCGCTGACCGGAGGCCTCGCGCCGAATGGAAAATCGGCGCTGCTCGCGCAGAAGATCTGGGAGGAGGAAGTGAACGCAAAGGGCGGCCTGCTCGGCCGTCCGGTGAAGCTCGTCTATTACGATGACAAGAGCTCGCCTGCGGAGGTGCCGGCGATCTACACCAAGCTTCTGGATGTCGACAAGGTCGACCTGATCATCGGCGCATATGCCACGGCGCAGCTCGCGCCTGCGATGCCGATCGTGATCCAGAGGAAGAAGACATTCATCGGACTGCTCGGCCTCGCGGTGAATTCCGAATTCGATTATCCCAACTATTTCGCCATGATACCGTCTGGTCCCGATGCGAAGCCCGCCTTCACCAAAGGATTTTTCGATGTCGCCATGGCGCAGGCTCCAAAGCCGCAAAGCGTCGCGATCGTCGCCGCGGATCAGGAGTTCTCGCGCAATGCCGCCGATGGCGCGCGCGAGAATGCGAAAAAAGCGGGCCTGAAGATCGTTTACGACAAGACCTATCCCCCCTCAACGGCGGACTATGCCCCGATCGTGCGGGCGGTACAGGCCAGCAATCCCGATCTCGTGGTGATCTGCTCCTATCCGCCCGATTCCGTAGGGATGGTGCGCGCCGTCAATGAAATCGGTTTCAAGCCGAAGATGATCGGCGGCGGAATGGTGGGACTCCAGGCAACCGTGATCAAGACCCAGCTGGGATCCCTGCTCAACGGGTTCGTCAATTATGACTTCTGGCTGCCGGTGCTGAAGATGAACTTCCCCGGGGTGTCGGATCTCATCAAGCGCTATCAGGCCCGGGCCGGGGGCGAAGGCGTGGATCCCCTCGGCTATTACATGGCGCCGTGGGGCTATGCGCAACTCCAGGTGCTGCAGCAGGCGGTTGAAGGAACGAGGAGCATCGACGATGCAAAGCTCGGTGATTACATTCGCGCCCATACCTTCAAGACGGTCGTGGGCGACGTGAAATTCGGGCCCAAAGGCGAGTGGGCGCAGTCGCGGGTGCTGCAAGTGCAATACCAGAACGTCAAGGGCAATGATGTCGGGCAGTTCAAGGACGCTTCGACTCAGGTCGTGATCTCGCCGGCGGAATACGAGTCGGGAAAAGTCATCTACCCCTACGAAAAGGCCAAGTAGCGGCCAAGCCGCCTCACAGTCCGAGATAGAACTTGCGGATCAGATCATTGTTGTTGAGCTCGGCGGACGACCGGCCTTCGAACGCAATTTGCCCGTGCACGATCACGTAGCCGCGATCCGCAATGCGCAGCGCCTGGGGAAAATTCTGCTCGGCCATGAGCACGGTGAGGTTGTAGGTGTCCTTGAGCTCCTTGATCTTGTCGATGGTGCGGCTCACCAGGACAGGGGCAAGTCCGACCGAGGGCTCATCGATCAGGATGATGCGCGGGGCAAGCATCAGCGCGCGCGCAAGCGCCAGCATTTGTTGCTCGCCGCCGCTCATTGAGCCCGCGAGTTGCCGCCGCCGTTCGGCGAGACGCGGGAAACATTCAAAGCAGAAATCCAGATTTGTTCTCAATGACTCGCGCGCCTTGCGCCGAAATGCGCCAAGCAGCAGGTTCTCCTCGACCGTGAGGCGGGGAAACAGCCGGCGCCCTTCGGGAACGAGCGCGATGCCGAGATCCACGATCTGCTCGGTGGTGCAGCCGACAAGATCGTGCTGCTCGCCGTCGATCTCGGCAGTGATGCGGCCGGCGCGCGGCGGCACGATGCCCATGACGCATTTCATCAAGGTGCTTTTGCCGTTGCCATTGGTACCGAGCAGCACCACGGTCTCGCCGGCGTCGACGCGCAGGGAGACATCCTCCAGGACGCGCACGGCCCCATAGGCGGCATCGACGTTTGCGATGACAAGGCTATTGGCCAATGTACGCCCTCTCCACCTCTGCGTCGCAAACGACGTCTGCGGGCGGCCCATCCGCGATCTTCTTGCCGGAGACCAGGACCACCAGCCGCTGCGAGAATCGCATTACCGCGCGCATGATGTGCTCGATCAGAACGATTGTGATCCCCCGCTCGTTGAGCCGGATCAGCAACGCGACAATATCGTCCACTTCCGATTGCGACAGTCCGGCCATGGCTTCGTCGGCAATCAGAAGCTTCGGCTCCGCCGCCATGGCGCGCGCCAGCTCGAGCTTGCGCATATCGACCTGGGTAAGATCGCGCGGCGAAGCGGCGGCCTTGTCGAACAGGCCGACCAGCCGCAGCAACTCGGCGCAACGTTCGTCGATCTCGTCGGGCCTGAGCGAGTGGGCGCGCCGTGGATTGACCGTGTAGAGCAGCGGGACGCGCAAATTATCGGCAACCGTGAGCGTCAGGAACGGCCGCGGGAGCTGAAAGCTGCGGGCCATCCCACGGTGCGTGCGCTCGTGGGTGAGCAACCCGTCGATGGTTTGCCCGTCGAAGCGCACTGTTCCGGCCTCATTCGCCAGCGTGCCGCAGATGCAATTGACCAGGGTGGACTTGCCCGACCCGTTCGGGCCGATCAGCCCTACACGTTCACCCTCGGTGACCGTCAAATCAATGCCTTCCAGGGCGACAAAACCGCCGAAGCGCTTGCTCAACCCTGCGACTTCAAGCAACGGCATTACTTGTCCTTCCCACGCAGCCGGTCCTGCACCAGCCCCACGATGCCGTTGGGCGCGATGATCACGAACCCGACGAGCAGCAGCCCGACGATGAGGAGATTGACCGCAGAGGAAATCGTGACAGTTGCAATCTGCTGCAGCGAGCCGAGCAGGATCGCCCCGATGAGCGGACCCACCCAGCTCGTGGTCCCGCCGATCATCGGCATGGCAATGGAATTCACCGCGTATTCAAGGCCGAAGGCGGAGGACGGCTGGAGATACCCGATGTAATAGGGAAAGGGCGCCCCGGCCATTCCCATCAATGCGCCTGACACCGTGGTTGCGATCAGCTTGAGGCGCAGCGTCGGGACGCCGCAAGCCTCCGCGGCGAGCTCATCGTCGCGAATGGCAGCGAAGCCACATCCGAGCTGAGAGCGCTCGATGCCGCGCGCGCAGACGAGCCCAAGAACCACCAGCGCCAGCATCAACAGGAACAAGTACTGGATATAGGGGCCGGTGAGCACGTTCTCGCTCGGCCGGATTATGTAGGCCCCACGCGAGCCGCCTACATAATCCCAATTGACGACGAAGGTCTGCAGCACAACGGCGAGCGCAAGCGTTGCAATGGCAAAGAACGCCCCGCGCAGACGCAGCGTAAGATAGCCCATGCCGAACCCGACCAATCCGGAAACAATGGCGCCGATGACGATCAGAACCGGGATCGGCAAGGGAAAGAGCTTGTGGAAAAAGACCGTCGCGTATGCACCCATCGCGAAGAAGGCCGCAGATCCGAAATTCACGTACCCGGTGTAGCCGCCGAGAATGTTCCACGCCGTGGCCAGCACGACGTATTGCAGAACCGTATAGCCGGCAAAGAACACGTAATCGTTGCCGATCGCGCGGGCACCGAAGAAGACGACCACGGCGCACGCGATCACGATCAGCACGAAGAGATACTGACTCAGCGGATTGCGGCCCGTCCGAGGCTCTCGATTTGTTTCTTGGCGCAGACGTGGACTGGAGCGGATGAGCACGGTGGCGAAGCCTATCGCCCGAGCAGGCCTGACGGCCGGAACGCAAGGGTGAGGAGAAGAACCCCGAATGCGACCGCAGGCGCCCAGGAAGGCCCGTAGAAAGTCGAGGTGAAGCTCTCGATGACACCCAGCAGCATGGCTGCGATCACCGTTCCCGGCAGGCTGCCAAGCCCACCCAGCACGCAGATGGCGAAAACGCGTCCGATATATTCACGTCCGACAGACGGCTCCACCGGCTGGATAATGATCAGAAGCGCGCCCGCCACGGCCGTGGTCGCAATCGAGATGCCGAACGCTATCCGCTTGATGCGCATGGGCGAGGCGGCCATCAGCCGCAGCGCCAGTTGGTCCTGCGCCACCGCGGTGATGGCGCGTCCGATGAAGGTCCGCGACAGAAAGAGCTGCAGGACGCCGAACATGGCCAGCGCCGTGAGGCAGGGCACAAGCATGCGCAGCGGGAAGTCCATCACTCCGAAGTGCCAGCTTGGTCCGATATACGAAGCCTCGACATAGCGATAATCAACGCCGAACACGAGGATGAGCAGGACCTCGGTGACGAACAAAAGCCCGAAGAAAAACGAGAGACCGCGCAGCGATTCCTGTCCGTACCGCTCGAACGCCTGATAATAGATTTGATACACGCCGGCTCCGAGCAGATAGAATGCCGGGAGCATGATGATGCTGATTATGATGGGGTCGATGCCGAAACTGCTATTGAGGATATAGGCGATGTAGGAGCCGAGAATGATGAATGCGGGGTGCGCAATGTTCACGATATCGAGGATGCCGAAGGAGATCGACACCCCGATTGTCACCGCCGCGTAGAAACCGCCGAGCAGAACCCCGGCGATCACCGCATTGACCAGCAGATCGAAGCTGAGATCCACCTGCTCTCCCCCGCAGCCTCGTCTCCGCATCCGCTGCGGCCGAAGCCTTAATTCTTAGGAAGGCAGTGTGCAGGAAGGGCAGGCACTTGGCTAGAGCAGTTTTGGCGTGGATGGACTGTCCACCCCGTAATGCCAGTGCTTCGCGCGCTTTTCGGGAGCAATCTCTGCTACGGCGAAACTCCCAATCCTTGTCATTCCGGGCCGCGAGCATCCGCGAGCGCACCGGCGGGGTGCGGCCGATTTGCCGGCGCCCGAAATGACGCGCCGGTTGTCGCGAGAGAGCAGGGCTAGGCGGCTGCCCTTGATCGGATCCGGCTTGGCAGCGGCAACGGCTTGTTCGCGCTCTGCAGGAACTCGATGGTCATGAACACCATCTCCTTGTCCCCCAGGTTCTCAAGATCGTGCACCTTGAATTCACCGGGCCCATAGGTCTCATGTCGCGTCTCGCCGGGCGCATAGGTATATTCAACAGTCGTGCCGTCATGCACGTGCTGGCGTCCGCGACCGCCGCTCACGGAGGTCCAGAAATAATCGAGCACGTGGCGATGAAAGCCTATGCGCTCGCCGGGCTGTAACCGGATCGTCCAGACGCGAACCCGGTCGCTCTCCGAGACAAGCTCGCTGCCCACGCATGGATCAGGGTTCTTCTTCTCGCGCTCGAACTCGGCCGCGATCTCGGGCGGCCACGCCGATTTATCAGAATTGAGAGGCTGTTTCTCCAGCATCGTCAGGGCCATGGCTTCCTCCTGGTCTGGTCAGATATATAGCAGCTTTTGTTGCTGCGGAAATGGCAGAGCTATTGCCAAAAGCGCACAGCCGACGCGCGGTGGTCGCGGGCGGCTCCATGAGCGGCCTGCTCGCTGGCTTGCTGCTGCGCCGCGCAGCTTGGGACGTCGAGATCTACGAGCGCGTTGAAGGCGAGCTTGCCGGCCGCGGCGCGGGGATCGTCGCGCAGCCCGACCTGATCGAGACCTTGGCCCGGATCGGGATCGACACGAGGGATCTTGGGGTTCAGATCACGACTCGAAAGATCCTCGATGGCTCGGGGAGCGTCATCGGCGAGTCCACGTGTCCGCAGGTGCTCACGGCGTGGGAGCGGGTATACCGCGCCCTGCGGGATGCATTTCCCGCCGAGCATTATCATCGCGGTCGGGCAGTGGTGAGGTTCGAACAGACAAAGCATGCGGTCATTGCCGACCTGGGCGGGCACCGAGCGATCGAATGCGATCTCCTGGTCGGAGCCGATGGCCTGCGATCCACGGTCCGCCAGCAGTGCCTCCCCGATCTGGCACCGCTCTATGTGGGCTACGTTGCTTGGCGCGCGCTCATTCGCGAGGCGTCATTTCCGCCCGCGATTCACCGCGAGCTATTCGATTACATGACCTTCTATCTGCCGCCTGGCGAGCAATTCCTCGGCTACCCGGTTGCCGGTCCCGGGAATGATCTCCGCCCCGGGCACCGGCGCTACAACGTCGTCTGGTACCGCCCGGCGGACGAAACCAGCGAATTGCACCGCCTGCTCACGGATGAGACCGGCACCACACATCCGGTATCGATCCCCCCGCCGCTCATCCGGCGCGACGCCATCAACGCCATGCGGGCCGCTGCCGAGCGATTGCTGCCGCCGCAATTTCGCGACGTGGTGCGCATGATTGCAGAACCCATCCTGCAGCCGATCTACGATCTGGCGAGCCCCCGCATGTCCTTTGGACGAGTCGCGATCATTGGCGACGCAGCATTCGTTGCGCGCCCGCATGTCGCCGCCGGCGTCGCGAAAGCCGCGGACGATGCCGCGTGCCTGGTCGCCGCGCTGGAGGCGGAGAATGTCGAAACAGCGTTGCAGATTTTCGAAGCGCAACGCTTGCCGGTCGGACATCAGATCATCGAACGAGCAAGGCACCTCGGCGCATATCTGCAGGCCACGCAGACCGCACAGGACCGGGCGCGCTCGGAACGCCATGGGATCCCCCAAGCCGTCTTGGCCGAGACCGCCGTGCTCGATTTCCTGCACGCTTAGCCGGCATTCATCAGTAGGGTGGGCGTAGCCCACCGCAATATCGCTGCATGTCGAAGCCGGTAACGGCGCCCTTCAGCGGCGCTGCCGCTTCACGTGCGCCATTTTCTCCAGCACCGCGCAAACTGCAGCGGTATCGTCCTCGGCATGACCGGTTTTCATCGCCCTGTTGTAGATCGGCACCGTCGCATCGAATAAAGGCGTGGGACAACCGAGCTGCCGCGCAAACCGGCCGATCACGCTCATGTCCTTCTGCCAGACCGATATCTTCATGGTGGGCTCGTCGTAACGATCGCGCACCATCATGGGCGCACGCAGCTCGAACACTCGCGAGTTCCCGGCGCCTGCGGTCACCATGTCCAGCACGGTTCGTGGATCCAGACCTGCCTTGAGCCCCATCACCATCGCTTCGGCGCTCGCAACGTTGTTGATCGCAACCAGGAGGTTGGCGATGTATTTCATGCGGCTGCCATTGCCGAACGCACCGAGATCGTGCGCGGTCCGCGAGAATGCCGCAAACAGCGGGCGGAGCTTGCGAATGGATTTGCGGTCTCCGCTCGCATAGACGGCGAGGTCTTTCGTTTTCGCCTGCGACCCCGTGCCGCTCACCGGACAGTCCAGCATGAGATGCCCGGCTTTGCTCAGCGCACGTTCAGCCCTTTGCTTGTCGGCAATGGTGAAGGTGCTCGCCTCCACCAGAACCCGCGGGGATGGGCGCGCATCGATTACGGCTTGTACGGTGACATCGAGAGCCGCCGGCGTGGGCAGGCTGGTGATGATGGTCGGCGCTTTGCGCGCGAGCGTCTTGGCGTCCGGTGCGATCTCGACGCCGGCGCGGCGCGCGGCGCGGCAACGGGCCGGATTGATGTCAAAGCCAACCACACGCCATCCGGCCTTCGCGAGGTTTTGCGCAAACGCGCCGCCCATGATTCCGAGACCGACTACCCCGACCACTCGCGCCATCCGCTAATCTCCCGACCCATTGCTATGATGGGGCACGCTATACAGCCGCGGCGCGGACATTCAATCCCCTCTGACAATCAGCAGCGCGCAAGAGCTTCACTGCCGCGGCTTAATCTTCTATCGTCCACACCCTTTGCAGCCGGAGAGAGCTGAATGCGGATCGGAGTGGCCGGACTGGGAAAAATGGGCTCGGCGATCGCGCAGCGGCTCATGGAGGTGGGGCACGATCTGACCGTGTGGAATCGAAGCCCGGACAAGGTGCGGCCGGTTGCGAATGCAGGCGCCGCCGTTGCAGGGAGCCCCGCCGAGGTCGCGCGCAACGCCGAGACCGTCATCACCATTCTCACCGATGCGGCTGCAATCGACGCAGTCTATGGCGGTCCTGCCGGACTGCTCGCAGCAGACGTGAGCGGCAAGCTATTCATCGAGATGAGCACCGTGGCGCCTGCGACCGAAACGGCGCTGGCGGAAAAGGTGCGCGCGAAAGGTGCTGCATTGGTGGAATGTCCGGTCGGGGGCACGACCGGGCCCGCCCGCCAAGGCAAGCTGATCGGCCTCATGGGCGGTGAGCCAGCCGATGTCGAGCGTGCACGCCCCATTCTTGAGCAGCTCTGCCGCAGGCTCGAGCACTGCGGTCCGGCCGGGGCGGGCGCGGTGATGAAGCTCACCATCAACATGCCGCTCATGGTCTATTGGCAGGCGCTCGGGGAGGCACTTGCGTTATGCCGGCCGCTTGCGCTCGATCCGGCGCGGCTCATGGAGCTGTTAGCGGATACATCGGGGGGGCCAAACGTGCTGAAAGCTCGAGGGCCCGCGGTCGCCGCTATGCTCAAGGGCAGCGATGGCGGACCTGTCACCTTCGATATCGACAGCGCGGTCAAGGACCTTCGCACAATGCTGGCGGAGGGCAAGCGGCGCGGGCTCGAGCTGCCGCTCGTCGAGCGAACGCTCTCCTGCTATGAGGAGGCAAAAGGAAAAGTCTCGGGCGCGGCGGAGGTCTCCGCAGTATCGGTGTATTGGGCAAACCGCATCGGCAAGTAAGTCTCACCTCATCTCCGGTCCACAGATCACAGGAACAGCCATGTCCGTCGTCACGCTTGCGCAGGCTTCAACCATCGTCGATGCTGCGCTGAAAAAAGGGCGAGAAACGAATTGTGCACCGCTTACGGTCGCGATCCTCGACGCTGGCGGCCATCTCGTTGCCTTCAAGCGCGAGGACCGCTCAGGTCTGCTGCGGTTCGACATTGCCTTCGGCAAGGCGTGGGGGGCGCTCGGCATGGGCTTCGGCTCTCGCACCTTGGCGGCGCGCGCTGCCAAGACGCCCATGTTCTTCACCGCGCTCGCGGCCGCGAGCGAGGGGCGCATCGTGACCAATCCCGGCGGGGTGCTGATCCGGGACGCGGCGGGCGAGATCCTCGGCGCCGTCGGTATCTCCGGTGACACTTCGGACCGCGACGAGGCCTGCGCGATCGCCGGTATCGCAGCTGCGACGCTCAAGGCCGATCCTGGCCAGGACGCGACCTGAGCTTCGCGCCGCTGCGCAAGCGGCACCAACGCCGCGCGCCTTACCTCGGGAGGAATCATGGGCACAGCGAATTTCGGCATCGTCGGCCTCGATTGGCAGCAGCGAGTCAATTGGGACCGGCTGAAGAGCTACCGCACCGAGCGTGCGCGCGAGCACATGAAAAAGCACGGGCTCGGAGCGATGCTGTGCATGTACGACGAGAACGTTCGATACCTCACCGGCACGCTCACCCCCGGTTGGAACCGGCTCAAGCCGGGGCTGCGCTATGCGCTTCTGTGCGGCGATGGGCAGCCGGTGCTGTTCGAGCAGGGCGACCTCGGCTTCCAGATCGAGCGCCATTCGCCGTGGATCCCCAAGGAGAACGTTCGTTACTCCTATGCCTGGATCAAGGGCGCGGCAGGACCTGCCTCGCAGCAGCAGGTGAAGAAATTCACCGACGCGATCCTTTACGAGATGAAACGCCACGGCGTCGCCGGCCAGAAGCTCGGCGTCGATTTCATCGACATCAACATGATCGGCATCTTCAAGGAAAAGAAGATCAACTGGGTCGACGGCATGACCCCAATGATGGAGGCTCGCGCCGTCAAGAATGTCGACGAGCAGGAGTGCATGCGCATCGTCGGTGCCATCGGGGACGCCACGCACTGGGAATGCATGAAATTCCTGCGGCCCGGGATTACCGAGAACCAGGTGACCGCGCACCTGATGAAATATCTCTACAGCATTCCCGGGATGGAGGATGTTGAGGACGTCATCGTATCCTCAGGCCCCAATACCTGGCCGAACTGGCGCAACTTCTCCGATCGCATCATCCAGCCCGGCGACATCGTGTTCATGGATTTGGCCGCGCTCACCTGGAACGGCTACAAATCCTGCTATTACCGCACCTATTGCGTCGGAAAGGAGCCGACCAGGGAACAGAAGGACACCTATGCCACCGCGCTCGAATGGTTGTACGACTCGATCGACGCCGTGAAGGCGGGGACCACTACGCGTGAGATCGCGAAGAAATGGCCGTCGGCCAAGGAAGCCTGGGGCTACAAGGAGGAGGACCAAGCGGCGGCCAATCTCTGGGGCCACGGACTTGGTCTCGCACAATACGATCCTCCGGTGATCTCGCGCATCTGGTCGCTCGACCATCCCGTCGAGATCAAATCTGGAATGACCTTTGCGCTCGAGACGCAGCACGGCAAGCGCTTCCGTTACGGCGTGCGCATCGAGGAAATGCTGATCGTGCACGACAAGAGTGTGGAGATCATCTCCAATTTCCCGGTCAAGCAGATTACCGCAGTCGACCCGATACCCGGCTACGGCGACCATGTGAAATGATTTGTTAACCATATCAGGCGTTACGGCCGCCCCGGCGCTGTTCTCGCGCCCGAGCCCGCAGCGCTTCCCGTTCCCGCGGCGGTGCTGCCAGGCCCTGCGCCCGGGGGCGATGAGCCTTATACCCTGCTCGCCCCAGGACAGTATCCCTTCGTGCCGAACATGACCGTGGAGACTGCGGTGGCGATCGCGGGCGGATTTACGCCGCGCGCCTACCGCTACGATTTTGTGGTCAGCCGCTCGTCCATGGGCGTTACAGCGGGGCAGAAGGTGCCCCTGATCGCAGCGGTACGACCGGGGGATACCGTCACGGTGAGCGCGCGCTGGTTTTGATTTGCTCGCGTCTATTTCTTCATGTGCTTCCCGAGGAAATCCGTGGAGCGTTGCCAAGCGAGCTTGGCGCTGGCTTGATGATAGCTGCCGCGCTCGTCGCAGTGGAAGCCGTGCTGCGCTTCCGGGTAGACGTAGATTTCGCTGTCCCCGCTCCGCTTCTTCTTGACGATCTCGACATCGCTCATGGGGATGGAGGCATCCTTCTTGCCGAAATGCATCAGCGTCGGGACCTTCGGCTTCTCGTCGGCATTCTTTGCGATCTGCCCGCCGTAATAGCACACGGCCGCTGAAAGACCGTTGAGCCTGCACGCCGCCAGGAACGCGACGGTACCGCCCATGCAAAAGCCCATGATCGCAACCGGCCCGGTGGGCTTGAGCTCGTCGATTGCAGCCTGCACGTCGCGCAGCATCGCGCCCCAATCGGGATTGGCGACGAATTTGCGTGCTTCCGCAATCTCGTCCGGCGAGTAGCCGCTCTCGAAATCGTTCACCTGGCGATCGAACAGGGCCGGCGCAACGGCAGCATAGCCGTCCCCCGCCAAGCGATCGCAAACCGCGCGGATATGATGATTGACCCCGAAGATTTCCTGAATGACGACGATGCCGCCCTTTGCGGGGCCGGACGGGTCGGCACGATACGCACCTAATTGAAACTTGTCGGCTGACGTGAGCGTGAACTGCTTACCCAAGAGAACCTCCTGTACGTAAAGCCCGGCCAATACGTGCCGGGGGCGCCCGATATTTCTCGCGTTCGCGCCCACAAAGCAACAGGGCCGGTGCTGCTCGTTAAAGCGCGTTCCGCTCAAGTTGAAGCACGCGCCGCGCTTTATTCCGCCGTCGTCGCTGAAGAGGGCGCATGCCGGCATGGGCTTGTCTCGAAGGACGCGGGCGGCACCTGATCTCGGGTTTACCCGAGATCGGTACATTTCAGTGCGCAAGTCGGGTGGACCCGACTTGCGGTCCTCATGCTTCGAGACGCGTCGCAGCGCGCTCGCGTTTGTCGAAAACCATGATCCGGCTTGGGTTCGTTCGGCCACGGGAGTGCGCGGGGTCATGCGGGCTCGGGTTCGTTTGGCCAGTGATGCTCGTGGCGGACCGCTTCGGGTTCGTTCGGCGCGATTGCGGCATGGCGGGAGTGGCTTGGGTTCGTTCGGCCGAGATCGTGCACACGGGACTGCGCCGCCTCGGGTTCGTTCGGCCGGACCGCGTGCATGCTAGGTTTGAAAGCCCATTGTCGGGTTGGGGCCCCACGCACCAGCCCACGCTGGCTTCCCCTGTAAATCCCTGTAAAGGGGGCGGGGCGACGGCCAAAATCTGCAAAAAAGTTAGCATAAACAATGACATGTGCCGAAACGGCAGGATCCGGAACAGGGAATAACAGGGAAATAACAGGGAAATGACCAGTGATTCATGCGTCGCGATCACCGCTCCCAACGAAAGATGATGTAGTCGTCGTTCTCATCGGCGCGCCCCAGCTCGACCATCCGGCGAAAGCGCTCCCGCACGTCCTCGAGACTTTCGTCTGCGTCCCTCCGCAGGTAATGGGCGTGCGTCTCATTGCGTCGTTCTTCCTGCGCTCTCAAACGCTTACGCTGGGTCGGCTCCATGGGTTCAGCCTTTCCGCTCACGGACGATTGGCCAAACAAAAAGCCCGGCGCGGGAGTCCGAACCGGGCTTCTCTCACAGCTTTCTGAGATTAGCGACTCTTAGCAGACTTTTGTTACGACGTCAATATATCAAAAGTTGCAATGTCGGTGGCACATGAGTTGTCCGGGTTAGGTAGCACCGGAGTTGTTTGGTTTCTGCCTCCTTGCAGCATTCGTAGGGTAAGCAAAGGCGTGCACTGCAGACAAGTTTACGCAGTCTGCGCAAGCTTGACTGCGCCGCGCCGTGCCCGCGCTCCGTCATATGTCCGCTGTTACCAGATCTACTGCGAGCGGAGTCCGAAGGCCTCCGCCAGGAGCTCATAGGACCGCCGGCGTGCGTTGTGATCGTAGATCATGGTAGTAACCATGACCTCATCGGCCTTGGTGGCGGCGATCATGGGTTCGAGCCGCGCCAGCACGGCCTCCTTCGTGCCGACAAACAGACGGGCACGCTGCCGGGCGATGAGGGCGCGCTCCGCCGCAGAATAGGGGAATGCCTCCGCCTCCTCCGGACTTGCAAGCGGAGCATACTCGCCGCGCTGCCTGCGCACGAAGTTGAGATCGATGGTGGATGCAAGGCGCTGCGCCTGCGCATCCGTATCGGCACAGACCAGCGCGCATGCGAGAATGGCGTAGGGGGTCGGCCGCATGGCCGAAGGTTTGAACGCCTGGCGATAGCTCAGCATTGCCGAGACTGGGTCGTACTCGGCGAAGTGATGCGCGAACGAGAATCCCGCCCCCACGATTCCCGCCAATTGCGCGCTGTAGCCGCTCGACCCGAGCAGCCAGATTGGCGGCAGCTTCACATCCTGGGGCATGGCGCGCACCGCGCGAAACGGATGGCCTTCGGGGAAGGCGCTGTTTTCGAACAGCAGCAGCTCCTGAAAGCGCTGCAGGAAATCGTCCTCTCCCGCGGCGTCCTGCCGTCGCCGCAGGGCATAGGAGGTGACCGGGTCCGTACCTGGGGCGCGCCCCAGCCCGAGATCTATCCGTCCAGGGAAGAGTGCTTCGAGCACCTTGAATCGTTCGGCGACCATGAGGGGGGCATGGTTCGGCAGCATGACGCCGCCGGAGCCTACGCGCATGCGTTGGGTCACCGCCGCAATCTGCCCGATCATGATGTCGGGGGCAGAGCTTGCGATCGAAGCAAGGTTATGGTGCTCAGCTACCCAATAACGGACATAGCCGAGGCGATCAGCGAGACGCGCAAGATCGAGCGAGTTCCGCAGGGCTGCGGCACCGGATGAGCCAGCTGCCACAGGCGAGAGATCAAGGACGGAGAGCGGTATCACGCGCCGATACGCCCCTTCAGCCTGCACACCAGAACCGGGAACCCGCCCGCCAAAAAGAACACGCTCAAACAAACAGATGGATGCGACTCAGCCCAGCCGTCGGGCTTTAGTTTTGGCGCACCTGCCAATCTTTCTTCCAGCCGGTCAAGCGACCGTTGCGAAATTGCAGTGCCAGTGCGGAAGCAACGGGATAGCCTCCGAGCACCCCGGCCTGCCCATAGGCGAGATAGATCTCCGAACCGTTGTCTCCGGAATAATACACCAGCGGTGCCCCAATCGCGACGGCAGCCTCTTCGATGGTCATCCCGAACGCCAAGGGCGGTGTGTTGGAAGGAACGCCGCAATAGGCGCCCCAGCACAGGCAAAGCGACGCAACAAAGCGTTTCATGCACGATTCCCGCCGACAAGGGGCCCACGCCGGGTAGCCGCAGCCCACTCCCCTTCGCCCGCTGCCCCAGCGCTCCCTGCTTTGGGTCAGAACACGCGCGGGCGGCACGCGAACATGAAGACACCACTGTGTTGCAGATAAGGCAGCGAACCTACTCGGCGGCGAGCAATTGCTCGGGCGCGGCCTGCTGCATCCGCTCCTGCACGGGCTTTACGCCCCAGCAGACATACCAGGAGCCGAACACAAAATCTTGCATCGCGAAGCCCTCGACCATGGACGCAAGGTGCTCCCACGGCCTGATGAAGGGGTTGCCGAGCATGGTTCGCTTCATCAGCCAGAGTGCGAAGGGCAGAGCCAGCTGGCCGATGATGCCGGGAGGAACCTTGCCGTCCAAGATCACGATGCGGCCACCCGGGCGCAGCAACTTCCAGGCGTGACCGAGCACGCCGAGATGGTGCGGCATGGTGTTGTAGGAAAGGCCGAAGAGAATGCCGTCGAGAGGCTCCGGCGGGATGTACTCGATCGCATCGCATTGGGTGATCTCGACATTGCTCCACTGCTTGCGCCGGCATAGCGCATGCGCTTTCGCCAGCATGCCCGAGGAGAGGTCTACCCCGTAGACCTTTCCGCTCGCCCCGACGGCTGCCTGCAGCGCGGGAAAATTGCGGCCGGTGCCGCATCCGATCTCGAGCACGCGAGCACCGGGGCAAACCGCAAGCCGTTCGGTGGCGAGATTGCGCAGGTGCGGGGGAAACCAGAACAACCAGTCGAACAATGCCATGAAACCGGCAAGGCGATCATAGCGCCGCGCAATAAAGGCGCGTTCACAATCTACCCACTGATACTGCACCGGCGTCGCCCCCGGAACCAGCGTAGACCGTTCCCGTATCTGAGATAGGGCCCCGCCGTCTTGAGTTATCCACGTCGTCGCTCGTGGAATTTAAATTCTACAGCGAAGCCAAGGTTCGTGCCTGAGCGCACGCAGGCACAGGTGGCAAATAGTCGCATTCGCCAACGTTCATCCCTGTTTGCGCTTGTCGTGAGCGCGTCGAGCGCTGCTCTCGTGCCAAAACAGAAAGAGCCCGGAAGCCACCACGATTGCGGATCCGACGATCAGGGAGAGAGTCGGAACGTCGCCCCATATGGCGAAACCCAGAACGCTCGCCCAGATGAGCGAGGTATAGTAGAACGGCGATACCGCAGATGCCGGCGCGAGATGCAGTGCGCGCGTCCACCAGAATTGCCCAATCGCATTGGATGTCCCGTTGAACACGATCCAGGCGCTGGCGAGCGGGTCGGGCGAGATCCATCCAAGCGGCAACAGCAGCGCAAACAAGCCAGTCAGCAGGGCGAGCTGATAGAGCGTGAGCGTCTCGGTCGACTCGGTGGCTGTCATGCTGCGCACACCCACCGTAACCGAGCCATAGAGCACGGCATTTCCCAGCGCGAACAGGGTCCCCATCTGGAAAGCGCCGGCTCCGGGATGCGTCACTACAAGCACGCCGAAAAAACCGACGAGCAGCGCGGCCCATCGCGCGAACCCCACTCTTTCCTTGAGTATGATGGCGGACGCCAGTGTCGCAAACAAAGGCGCTGAGAAGTTGATGGCAATGGCGCCGGCGAGCGGCATCATGCTGAACGCGATCAACAGGAAAGTCTGAGAGACCGCTTGGGAAAGGCTGCGCAGGCCATGATGGTGCAAACGTCCGGTGCGAAACGCCACCAATCCCGTGCGCGGCAATATGAAGGCGGCGCAAACGATGAGGGATACCGCGCTGCGGGTGAACAGGACCTCTCCTACGGGGTAGCGGTCGACCAACCATTTTGAGACCGCACTCGATCCGGCAAACATCATGGTCGCGCCGACCATGTACAAAATGGCAAGCGGAACGTGCTCCCGACGCTGCGTGACAAGGGGTGCCGCCAAGCGGGTGCTGCTCGCTTTGCTCACGCCGATCTTCTCGCGACGACCATGCAAGTGGACCACCCTTATTGCACGAGCCGCGGCCGGGCGGCATGTCGCCTCCACATGACCGGCCAGCGATTTTGCGCATATTTGTTGCGGGTCATTGCGGCGCTCCACGCTCGACGACATCGGGCGGGATCGCTGTCGTCCGACCGCAACGACATTGGAGAGCGCTGTGTGACGCCTTACCGGGTGATTGTCGAGTGGGAGGAGGACGCGCGGGTTTGGGTCGCCTCAAGCGAGGACGTGTCCGGCCTTGCAAACCGGTGCGGATACGTTCGAGGGCTTAATTGAAAAGCTGAAGATCGTAATTCCCGAACTGCTGGTGGAGAACGGCTGCTGCGCGCCCAAGAGTGACTCGGGCCGCCCTCTTGTGCGCTGCGCTCCCGACGCGGCGCTATGCTCCCTCGACGCGCTTCTCCTGCTCAGTGCACGAGCTCGGTCACCTTTCCGTTCCTCGAGCGGCCCTGAGCGTAGTACTGGCCGATATTCCTCATCAGAGCAGCGTCGGAGACCGCGTAGATGATCGCATCGTTCTTGCCGGTATTGATGTGGCGCCGCCACACGAAATTCGGCACCACGAAGATATCGTTCTGCGTCCAATCAAAGCGCTTGCCGCCGACCTCGGTCGCCCCGCTGCCCTCGATCACGACGTAAAATGTGCCGGCCGTCTCGCGTTTGAGCTCGGTCTCCTCGCCCGGACGCAGCAGCTGGGCGGAATAGTTGAGCGTCTTGAACACCGGCTCGCCCGTTACCGGGTTGACGAAGTCGAGCTTGATGCCCTCGTGCGGATCGCCCTTTTCCTTGCGCAGACCGTGCAGGGTCTCGTGCACGTCAGCGCCGCGATAGTGGATGAGCGGTGCCGGGCTGCGGCCGACCCCAAGCTGGTGGCTGACGAAAGTCGGAAGCATCCCGCCGCGCCCATAGAGCCGGCGTGAGTATCCGTCGCCATGCGTCGTGGGCTGCACCGGCGTATTGCCTTGTGCGCCGGGCATGTTGTGGTCAACCCACGCCGCGTCGAGAAACTCCATCAGCGGCCAGTCCAGCATGTCGATCCAGATCACCGGTTCGCTCGAATCGTTGCCGTGGTCGTGCCACGTCCCGTTGGGCGTGAGGATGAGGTCGCCGCGCGCCGCATCGCAGCGCTCACCCTCGACGACCGTATAGCCGCCTTTCTCCGACAGGATGGTCCGGCTCGCGTTGGGAGAATGGAGATGGACCGGAGCGATGTCCCCCGGATTGTAGATCGAGATCGCGCACCGGATCGTATTGGTCACCTGCAGCCTGCCGTTCAGTCCGGGGTTGAGCAGCAGAATGCTTTGCCGATCGGCAAACTCGATCGGGGAGACCTCCGCCTTGCGCGCGATCTCCGAGATTCGGTGCAGATAGGGACTGAAATCCTTCCATTGCCACATATGCGGAAGTGTCTTCATCTGGCCTGCGGCGACGCGGCCTGAGCCCAGCTGTCCGCTGCCTTCTCCGGTATCGCTGAACCAGGCGCGCTGCGCCGGCGCGTTGGCCTGAGTGCGGACCCAAATGTTGTGCTTGGCGGCCTCAGCGTTGATGGCTTCCATCATCTCACGGGCTTTGATGGAAAGCCCGGCGGGGGCTTTCGTCTGCGTCGCTGCGGCGGTCATGACATTTTCTCCTATGGACGGGCTCGTTCGCTCATTACCTGTGTACGATATTATGCCGCAAAGGCGAGGCTCTCAGCCACACCAGAAGGTCACACCAGAAGCCCCTGCGGGGTACGACAGCGCCGCCTACCCAGCCGGCTTGCAGATCGCGGCCGCGGCTCCCGGTTTTTGCTACCCTTGCAGGAACGCGCGAACCGTGCGGTTGAACGCCTCCGGCTGGTCGAGATTGGAGATGTGCCCGGCGCCTGCCAGCTCCGCGTAACGCGAGCCCCGCAGGGCTTGATTGAGCTTGCGCATCGCCGCCGGCGTCGCGCCATCCTTTTCCCCGACCAGAAAGAGAACCGGCCGCCTCACCGTTGCGACCGCGTCGGCATAATTGTGGTCGGCAAGCGCGGCGGCGCACCCAACAAACCCATTCACGGGCGTGCTGCGGATCATGTTTCGCACCTGGTCAAGATAGGGCGGATTGGCCTTGATCACATCCGGGGGAAACCAGCGCGTGATCGTCGGTTCGACCAAAGCCTCCATGCCCTGCTTTTGCGCAATCGCAATGCGCTCTTCCCACTGCTGCGCGCTGGCCGGAGTCGATTGGCAGCCAGAGTCGCATACGATCACCCGGTCGAGCCGCTCGGGATGTTTCTCCGCCAACCCGAGGGCAGTCGCTCCCCCCATCGACAGGCCGGCGAAATGCGCCTTCGATATCGCCAGCGCATCCATCAATCCAAGCGCATCGGCGATCAAGGTTTCGAAGCTATAGCGCCCCGCGGGCGCCTCGGTCGCGCCGTGGCCCCGCTGATCATAGCGCAGCACGCGGAACTCGGATTTGAATTCCTGGACTTGCCGCTCCCAGGCATCCAGATCGGTCGCGAGCGAATTGCTCCAAATCAGCCACGGTGCACCTTCGGAGCCGTCGATGCGGCAATTGATGGCGATGCCGTTGGACTTGACCTGCATTGCACCTCCTTCAACCATCACTCTGGCCGCTTGCAGCAGCGCCGTGACCGCTCCGGTGAGCGCTTGTTTGCTCCTCGAGGAAATCTTGGATGACCGCGAGCAGCGCGCCCGGTGCCTGCGCCGGCATCATGTGCACGGCGTCGATCAACTCGAAGCGCGCGCCGGGGATGCTTTGCGCGAACTGCTCGCTTGCCGCCGGCGGACGTACCTGATCGAACCGGCCGGCGACCACCATGGTCGGGCAACGCACATCCTTGCCGAGATGCGTCACATTCGGCCGCGCGATCGCACGGTTCATGGCCGCGAAGCACACGGGATCATGCGCGAGGTACCGCGCGCGATAAGCCGTGTAGGAGACGTGGTCTCCGACGTGCGGCGGCCATGACTTGTCGAGCGTGACGGGAATTGCCGCGCGCATGCCCTCGCGCTCGGCTAGCGCGGCGCGCTCCTCGAGCGCCGCCACCCGGCTCGGATCGGCGCCGGTGAACGGATTGCAGAACACGAAGCTTGCAATGTGGTCGGGATGACGCGTCATGTGGAGCAACGCCTGCATGGTGGCGGCGGCAACGGCGACGAAGTGGTAAGGCGGGGCAAGCGCGACCCGGTCCAGTACAGCCGCAAGATCCGCGACCAAAAGCTCGGTCGTGATCGGCTGGCGCACCTTCTCGGACAGCCCCGAGCCGCGCTGATCGTAGCGCACGACCCGAAAGTTTTGCCTCAGGGCGGGAAACAGACCGTCCCAGCTGTCGAGCGTCCCACCCATTTCATGCAACAGCACCAGCGAGGGGCCCTGACCGGCAATCTGGTAATGAATGCTGATGCCGTTGGCCTCCAACCAGGGCACGGTCGTAACTCCTTGCACGCGGGATCGGGCCGTCATAGAGGCATGGCCGGCAGCAAAATTCAACACGCTCACGCCGACGGCAGATAATGAACGCTGCACCGCGTCGTATCGACGTTCATTTTCATCTGATACCGCCGTTCTATCGCGATGCCGTCTACGCGGCAGGCCGCGGTCCGGCCATCGGCAAGTATCCGGACTGGACGCCGCAGATCGCGCTCGAGGTCATGGATGCGCATGGGATCGAATTGGCGCTGACCTCTCTGGCGCAGCCGGGCGTCGGCTTCGGGGCGCCCGAAGCGATGCAGGCGCTTGCCCGCCGCTGCAACGAATACGCCGCCGAGCTCATTGCGCGCTGGCCCGCCCGGTTCGGCGCTTTCGCCACGGCACCCATGGGCGAGATCGATCGTGCGCTGACCGAGATTGCCCATGCGCTGGACACGCTGCGCTTCGACGGAGTGTCGCTGTTTGCAAGCTACGGCGAGAGGTTTCTGGGGGACCGCGCGCTCGATCCGGTCCTGGCGATGCTCAATGCGCGCGGGGCGGTTGCGTTCGTCCATCCCGGACTGCACCCGTCGAGCAAGAGCCTCGCGCTACCCTGGCCTGCCTTCATGATGGAATATCTGTTCGACACCACGCGTGCGGTGGTAAATCTCGTCTTCTCCGGGGCGATCGAACGCTTTCCGCGCGTGCGCTTCATTCTGCCGCATGCGGGCGGACTGGTGCCCTATTTCGCCTGGCGCTTGGCGATGTCGCCCGTGATCGATCAGCGGCTGCCGCAGCTGTCGCGAGATCAGGTCTACGCGGCGTTGCGGCAGTTCTGGTACGACAATGCACTTTCGCCCGGGGAACAAACTTTCGGTGCGCTCGATCACGTCGCGCGTCCCGAGCGGATCGTGTTCGGAACGGATTTCCCGTTTGCCAACCCGCGTGTGATTGCGCAGGCGCTGAACACCTACGAGTCCGGATTCCTGTCCGAAGAGAGACGCTTCGCCATCGACCGCGCCAATGCGCTTGCGCTGTTCCCGAAATACGCCGCTTCTGTCTAAGGGCCGGGTGGAATCTGGATGAGGTCGTTCAGCTGGTCCTGCGAGAGGGGGGCAGCGAGAAACTTGAACTGGACCGCATCCTGCACGCTTTCCTCGATCCCGGCGATGGTTGCGGTCTGCAGGCTCCCCTTGGGTATGAAATCGGCGAGCATGTGCTGCACTGATGACTCCGAGAGACCGGAAAACCCAATATAGCGCTGTACCGCTTCCGGGCTCGAATACATCCAATCGACGGTCTCGTTATACGCCTTGAGATAGCGTCTCACCGCCTCTTTCTTTGCTGCCAGGTTTTGCGCATTGATGATCTGCACGCGAACGGTTTGCCGCCGCGCCGCTTCGAGATCGCTCGCGCGCGCGATCATGCGGACTTCGCCTTTTGCCAGCGCATCGAGCATGAATGGCGCCACCGACCAGCCAACATCCACCTGACCCGACATGGTCTGGGTGATGGTTGCGGCGACGTCCCCGGTAGCGACCGGTCGGGCACTAAGCCCGTACTGCTTGATGAAGCGGAGCACGTTCACGTGCGAGGATGCGCCGGTCGTGGAGTAGGCGATGCTGTGGCCGTTGATGTCGTGCATGCTTTTGAGCGGCGAGCTTGCAGGTACGAACCAGAACACTTCGCGCGAGCCGGTCGAGCTCGCCGCGATGATGCGCACGGGTGCACCCTTGGCGTAGGCGCCGAGCGTTCCAAGCGTCCCGGCACTCAAGCCGACATCGACCGCGCCCGAGACCACGATCTGCAGGGTCTCGCCGCCGCCCTGGGTGTACAGAATGTCAAGATCAAGGCCTTGCTTCTGAAATATCCCCGCTTCCTTGCCGAGCTCGGGAATCGCTCCCTCCCAGCTGCCGCGCTGCGGAGATGCGATCCTGAGCGTTTCGGCAGCAAGAGCCTGCGGGCCTGCGGCTGCGAGAATGAACGCAACAATAAAGCTCAGCCGGAAGCTCATGATGCCATCCTCACCCGATCACCCAGGCCGATTGCGCGCAACCTGCTATTTACCCATGAGGTTCGCCGGCACGATGCACGGCCGGAATGCAAACACGTTGGGATCATTCACATCAACTCTAGCCTCTACCCAATGGTGAAATGGCGAACCGAACGTCTCGAGCCGCGTGAAATTTTCAACGACGGGATCTCCGCCACCCGCTTGCCGGCGCATGAATGGCTTGTCCATGCGAAAATAATGGCTGTCGCCATGCACCAGGACGACGGGTTTGCCGAAAGCCATGACCTCTTTGGCCAATGCCGCTCGCAGCTCCGCAAATCCGTCGGGCTCCTGTTTGGGATTGCCGGGAAACGGAGAGAAACGCGGAAAGATGTTCGCCTGCTGGATGATCATAGCCGCCCGGGTGTTATCGGCCCGCGCATGCGCCAGGCCTTCATGCAGCCAAGCCAGATCGGCGCTGTTGCGCTCGGCGAATTCGACGTCTCCCGCGCTGGTGCGGCCGCGCCCGTTATTGCTTCCCACGACGTGCAAGGTCAGGAAGGTGACGCCGCCGAGATCCCAGCGGGCATTCTCGCGATACTTGGCGTATTGCGGGCTGTCGCTCTGCCGAGCAAGCGCGATGCTGCGACGGCCGAAGCTGCGCTCCGATGTGAAGAAGAGGCTCCGTAGCTTCGCGAGGCGCTCCAGCGGCTCGCCACCGGCGACACCCTGCTCGTCATGGCAGTCGGTCCATTCATTGTCGCCCGGCGTGTACACCAGCGGGTTGGCGGAAGCTTGAAATTGCGCAAGCCGACGCGCCCATAGCTCATCGGTGCAGGAACCGGCACGCGGCGAGCCGAGATCACCCACATGCGCCACGAATGCCAAAGGCGCACGATCGAGATCGGCTAGGACGTTTGCCATGAGCGGCTCTTCCGCGGCGGAGTAGGCAAGATCACCAAACAGCCCGAAGCTGAATGCCGCCCCCGAGACATCCTGTGCGCCAGCGGGAGCAACCAGCCCCAGTGACGCTGTGCACAGGCTGGCGAAAAAGGCGAGGCGACAGCGTCGTGAGACCATTTCATCTCTCCGCCTTGTGGATCGCTTGGCATCGCCAATGCCCTGCCGCTCGCATGCTGTGCATCGCGAGACGAGAATCTGGATAAGCTCCACGATGCAGGCGCTGCCCTAGCTTCAGGCACTTGGAATAACAATAGCGAACATGATTAACCGGACCATCGCAAAGCTTCTCGACCATCTCCCGCAGAATTGGTAGAAACGGCAGTTTGGGAATGCGGCGCGAATGCTGGGCAGTGGAGGCCTGCGGAAGCTGAAAATGCAGGGCGAACAGGGATTGCTGCGCAGAGATCCCTTCGGACTTGAATATTTGTTCATCCAGGTCTCTCAATGTCGCAGGTCTTGTCGGCAGTGCGGCCATGCCTTCGTCGCGAACCCGGCGCTTATGGTGCTCTCAATGCGTCGCAATTGGCCCCTGATGCTTCGATCCACCCGGTGGGCATCGGTTCTTCTGATGCTCGGCGCGCTGTTGCTCCCGCTGGGCGCCGCAGCGCAGATCACGGCTGAGGAGCCTCTGGCCGAGCCGGTTCGGCGCGAGATTCTCGCTGTCTATGACAGTCGCGAGGAGCTACGTCCCGACCAGACCCGGATTCATCGCTTTGCGGAAATGCCGCTTAATTACCTGGGCTTTGTGCTCAGTTATTGGGACGTCAATGCGGGACTACCAACCGCCGAGCGCACCGCCAGGGCTCGCGGGGTCATCACCTGGTTTCGACGAGCGCCCCCGAGCGCGTTCTATTTGTGGGGGATTGACCTCCTGCGAAGGGGCGTGCGCGTGGTCGTGCTGGGCGACAGCGGACTACCCGCCGGCAACACCTCATTGGCAGATGCCAACCGCATGTTCCAGGAGATCGGGTTCGGGCTCAGCGGCGCCGTGGTTGACATCACCTATGCGACCAAGGTGCTGCATCGTGACTCGCTCATCGGGTTCGAGCGCGACCTCGATCCGGTCCTGCCGACCTTTCCAATCGTCGGCACTCTCGGCCAGGACGTCTCCTCGCATCTCGTGCTGGAGCACCGGGAGGGCGATCTGGTACTCGCTTCAAGCGTCGTGCTCACGAGCAACCGCGGCGGTTACGTCGCGAATGGATATTTCATCTATGAGGAGCCGGCGACCGGGCGCACCAAGTGGATCGTCGATCCTTTCGCGTTCTTTCAGAAGGCGTTCGGCGCAAAACGCATGCCGATCCCCGATTCAACTACCCTTTCCGGCCGACGTATTTGGTTCAGCCATATCGATGGCGACGGCTGGAACAACATCAGTTACATCGAAGAGTATCGGGACAAACCGACGGTCTCCGCAGGCGTGGTGCTGCGGGAGCTTATCGCCCCCTATCCCGATCTGCCCGTCGCCGTCGGCGTGATCGGTGCCGATATCGATGAACACTACGGCACGCCCGAGGCCGGCAGGCAGGCCGGGCGCGAGCTCTTTGCCCTGCCGCAGGTCGAGATTGCATCCCACACCTATTCGCACCCTTATCAGTGGAGCTTCTTCGAGAGCTACGACCGCAAGCTCGAGGAACGTCTCATCGGCCCGGACGAGACCGAGTGGAAGGCCGTGCTCGGCGAGCGCTTGCGCCGGGTCGCGCAGAGGATCTTTCCCGGTCTGGTGCACAAGGGGAGCGAAAGCGATGTCAAGGTGGCCGGGGATGATCCACCGCGCGCCTACAGCGATTTTCCGTTCGATCTCGACCAGGAAATCCGTGGATCCGTTACCGCGGCGGAGGAGCTGGCGCCGGAGGGCAAGCACGCGACGCTTTATCTCTGGAGCGGAGGCGCCGAGCCGTTTCAGGCGGCAATTGCCGCGACGCGCCGACTGGGCGTGCGCAATCTCAACGGCGGCGATTCCCGCTTCGATCCTGACTTTCCATCCATCAGCTACCTGTCGCCGCTATCGCGGATCGCCGGATCGGAGCGGCAGATCTACGCCGGAGACGCCAACGACTACATCTACATCACCGATGGAGGCGGTCGCGAGCACGGCTTTCTGAATCTGGACGCCACGATCAAGCAGACCGAAAATCCGCGCCGCCTCAAGCCTATCGACGTCTACTATCACATGTATGCCGGAGAACGTCCTGGCCAGCTGGCCGCCGTCCGGCATCATCTCGACGCGGCGCGGCAGGCCGAGGTCACGCCTATCTTCGCCTCCCACTATGCCGCGATCGCCGACGGCTTTTTCTCGATCGAGATCACCTTCATTGGCGACGAAAGCTGGCTCATTGCCCATCGCGGTGCGTTGCAGACGGTGCGCTTCGACGATGCAAAAGGACTGGCGGTCGACTTTGGCCGCAGTGTCGGGGTTATCGGTCAGCGTCGGATCGGCAGTACTCTTTATGTGGCGTTGGATGAGGCCATCGATCAGATTATTGTTGCGCTAGCGCCCGAGCCAGGCAGTGCACGGGTTTCAGGCTCCTTGCCACAGCAGAGCGGCATGTCGGCGCTATCTCCGCCCTTGCGGGAAAGGGTCGATGAGGCGCAGGAGCATGCTGCGGCAGATGTCATCCCCTATTTGATCGAGGGGCGCTGGACCTTTCGCGACATGCGCCGGCGCGATTGCGGCTTCACCGTCATGGCGAAAGGCTTCGGCATCGGGCAGATGACCTGGGGCGGGCTCCGGCCGGGCCTCTATCGCGTGTATGCGCGCGATACCAAGCAGACGGTGTGGGAGGACCAGCTGGAAGTGGGCGATGACGGCCGGCTTGGCTTCACCCCGGATGCGGATGCCAGCTCTCCGCTCGAAATCGAGCTGGCGTGCGTGGGCGACGAACCATGATGTTTCGGCACATCCTGCTCATGGTCTGTCTTGCCGCGGCTGCGCTCGTCGCGGGAGTGGCAATGGTGCCGGGAGAGCGCGAGCAATGGACCATGCTGGTGCGCGATGGACATAACGAGGCAGCACTCAAGATGTTACGAGCGCACTACCAGTCGGGTGGACGTGACGTCGATGCGGTCATGCACCTCTACACGCTTTACATGGCCTTTGCCGAGATCGAGCCGGCGACGCGCGTCCTTGAGCGATTCGTGGCCGATCATCCGACCGATGCGGGAGCGCTCGCCATGCTCGCGAAGCATTATGGAGACATTCAGGACACGGGTGCCGAGATTGCGGCCTTGGAGCGGCTGCTCGAGCTCTCTCCCAACCCGCAAACCGCGCGCGACCTTCTGGCGCACTACCGGTTGGCCGGCGAGTTCGGCCGAGAAGAAAAGCTGCTGCGCACGCTTCTCGCAAAGGAAATGATCACCGCCAACGATGCCGAACGCCTCGGGCTTATGCTCGCGGCGCGTGGAGATCTCTACGGTGCACGCGAGGCGCTGATGCGCTTCGACGATATTGCCAATCCGGAACGCAGCCTTGGACGCTTTGTCCTGTTCGAAGTGATGGTGGCCACCGGGGATAAATCCGCCGCACTGGAGAAGGCGGCGGCGTGGATCGGGTACTTTCGCAAGGCGAGCATTCACCATGCGCCGGAGGGCGACACCGCCGCCGCGCGCCTTGTGCGAATGATGATGGCCGTCGACGAAGCTGAAACCCGCACGCTGATTTGCGAAGCCCAGCGCGACGAGACGCCGGAAGGCGGCGGTCCGCCGAGGGAGCTCATGGGCTGCAACCCCGGCCGCGCCAGCGTCCAGAACGAGCTGGACGCGCTCAACGCGACTGGGAGCATCGAGCCTCGCGAGCAGGCCGCTCGAAGGAGGCGTCGGTGAACGAGAGCCCCGTGGCGGGCCTACCCAGCGCGCTGCCCCAGCGGCGCTGGCAGATGTTTGCGACCTTACGGCTCGTGCTCGAGTTCGCTCTTTTGTTCACTGGCACCGTGGTGGCCAAGGAGGTTCTGGCGAGCACGGTTACCGTCTCGTATCCAAATCTGCTCTGGCTGCCAGTCGCGGTCCTTACGTTGCAGAACGGGCTCGCCTCCGCTCTCGCAGCCGCGATCATTGCTACGACATTGCAATATGCCTCTGGGCTCCCGCCGCAGCTGCTGGGTGAGGACATCTACAGCTATATCGGCAGGATTGCCGCCGAACCCATTGCTTGGACCTGCTTTGCGCTCATCTTCGGACATATTCGCAGCCGGCAGATCGCGCACGCGGCCGGGCTCGAAACGCAACTCGCCGAACGTAACGAGCAGTGTGCAGCAGTCGCGGAGCTGTGCGACGATTTGCGGCGGCGCGTCGAGGTGCTCGAGCGCCAAATTGCCGCCGCGGGTCAGTTATCCAACGCCGACATGGCGCAAGCAATAATCGAGCTCCATCATGCCCGCTGGGATGACTTTACGGACCGCTTACGGCGTTTCGTCGTGCTTATGACAGGTTGCCCGGAGTTCGCCATCCATCTGCTTCGCGCTGACACGCTCGCGCTTGCGTTGCAGCCTGCGGATGATCAACGCCCAAGAATGGCTGGTCCGATTTCGCGGGGGGATCCGCTGTTTGAGGCCATCGTGAAGGACCGACGCATTCTTTCGGCGCGGCGTCCCGCAGACAGCACGATCCTGGCAGGCGGGGCAGTCATGGCCGGGCCGATCTCGCCCGACATGAGCCCGGAGGACGTCATTGGAATGTTTTCAATAGGAGGTGCATCGCCGGAGGACTGCTCCGATGACTTCGAGCGCAGGTTTTCGCTCGCGCTGGCGGAGGTATCGCGGCTGGCGGCCCACCTGATGCTCATTGAGCGCTGGCAGGCAGCCGCCGCAGGCATCTCGAACGGGCATGGCGGTACGGAGGAAGCAGAGATCTCGCTCCCGGACGCCGGCGGAGATGAACCGCGCAAGAACCCACCCGTCGCACTTGCGCGCCAGGTGGCCCTGCAATGACCGGAGCTGCTTCCCCCGAACTCTCCCCGCCAAGTTCTGGCTCCGCAGGAGCCACGCCTGGAAGCGATCCATGGGAGACCGCGATAACGATCACCTACGCCGATATCATCTTCTCGCTCTGTGCATTTATCGCGAGCGTGGGGGGGTTGCTGTTCGCAACCATCAGTCGGTTCGCGGGCTCCACCGTTCTCGTCCTGGTCTTGACGACCCTCATCGTGCCGATTGTCTTCTTGATCGCCCGACTAAGTCGGGGCCGCGAGCTCACAATACCCGTGCTCCTCGCCGCCACCAGCCTTGCCTGCGGCCCCATTGGCGCGCTGGGCTGCGCCTATCTGGCGAGCCAGTTGCGACGACGGCGCCCAACACCGAGCCGCTTGCGCTCCTGGTACGAGTATATCGCCGGCATTGTTGCGCGAGACCGCATCGCGCACCTCTATGACGATCTGAGCTCCGGCCGCTTGCTGCACGATCCCACTGCCGAAGTTCCCCGCTTCCGACCCATATTGCACGAAGCGTCAACCGATGAGCAGCAACGTGTCCTGGGAGTGCTGGGGCGGCGCTACCACGCCGAGTTTCGCCCAGCGCTGCGCGAGGCGCTGCGGAACAAGAACAGCTTCATCCGGGCGCAAGCCGCGGCCGTCGCGAGCCGGCTGGACGCGGAGGAAAAGAACAAGCTGTGGTCGAGCGGGGCTCCCGCGGATGCTCCCGACGCGGATTAATAGACTAAGTTGATCGACTCTGCATGCTGGTTCGGCCGGAAGCTCGAAAAACCCAATCGCCGTTCTCGCGGCTCATGCTCAAACGCGAGGCGCGGATACCAGACGTCTGCCTGATCGTGGAAGGAGCCTATCCCTACGTTTCCGGCGGAGTGTCGGCGTGGGTTCACGGCCTCATGCGGCGCCAGCCCGATCTGAAGTTTTGCGTCGTAGCCATTCTGCCCGAGCCGCCGCCGCCAGCGCGCAAATATGGCCCGTTGCCGAACCTGCAGGCATTACATCATCTCTATCTCAGCGAAAGATCTCGCCGGCGCGGCTGGCGGCGACCGCGCTCGTTCGATCAGGTCGCGTTCGATCGGGCCGTGAATGCCTTCTTGAGCGCGGGCGGGGGTCTAGCCGAGCTAGCCCAAGTCGAGAAACTCATCACGCCTCTGGTCAAGGCGCGGCGGTTAGCGGACCTCCTGGATTCCACGCTGGCATGGAATCTGGTGTGCGACCTCTACGCCCGCGAGATGCCGCACGAGTCGTTCCTGCATTTCTTCTGGGCCTGGCGCGCATTGTTCGGCGGTCTGGTAGCTACCATGTCGCTCCCGCTGCCGCCTGCGCGGGTCTACCACACGGTCTCGACCGGCTATGCCGGCTTGCTGGCGGCGCGTGCCAGCGTCGAGACCGGCCGGCCGGCGATCATTACCGAGCACGGGGTCTACACCAACGAGCGGCGTATCGAGATCCTGCAGGCGGAATGGATCGTCGACACTCTCGACAAGGGCTTTGCCATCCACGATCCGCGACGTGACCTGCGCGACTTCTGGACCACGGCGTTCGAGAGCTATGCCCGGGCGTGCTACCAGGCCTGTGCGGACGTGATCACGCTGCACGGGGGAAACCAGTCCGCGCAGATCATGCAGGGCGCTTCGCCCGCGCGCATGAAGATCATTCCAAACGGAGTCGACTACGACGCGCTCAGCCGACTGCCACGCGCTCGGCCGGACGATCCGCCGACGATCGCGCTCGTTGGCCGCGTGGTCCCGATCAAAGACATCAAAACTTATGTGCAGGCTGTACAGCTGTTGCGACCACGGTTTCCGGAGCTTATTGCCCTGGTGATGGGACCTAGCGACGAGCAGCCGGACTATTACGAGGAATGCAGGTCGATGGTTGTGCAACTCGGGCTTTCCGACACGTTGCGCTTCACCGGGCAAGTGGATGTGACTCAACATTTCCCGCAAATTCACGTCAATGTGCTCACCAGCGTGAGCGAGTCGCAGCCGCTCAGCGTGTTGGAAGCCGGGGCCGCAGGTATTCCGACCGTTGCAACCAATGTCGGCGCGTGCCGGGAGATTCTGTTCGGGCGTCGGGACGAGCACCCCACCCTGGGGCCGGGCGGCATCGTCACCGATGTTGCCTCCCCCGAGCAGACTGCCGCCGCGATCGCTGAATTGCTGAGCGATCGAGACCGTCGAGAGCACCTCGGCCTGATCATGCAGCAGCGGATCGGGCGATATTACGACCTTCCCGTTGTCGATGAGGCCTATGCCAGCATCTACCAGCGCCATATGCAGGCTGCCTCGCAGCAGGTGACGTAAATGGCGGGAATCGGATTTGCGCTGGAGCGGCTCTACAGGAGCAACTCGTTCAGCGATCGGATCGCATCGTTTGCGCATGCTTCGATCGTCGCGGCAGGTCCGTGCCTGCTTGCCGTGCTCGGGATATGGCTGATCAGCGCCACAATCAGCGAGCTTGAAGGCAGGACCACGATCGCCGCCTTCCGGGCGCTGATCATCTACAGCTTTGCCCTGTCGTTCGTAGCGACTGCTCCGATTGCCCTCGTGAGCGCGCGCCTGATTTCCGATGAGCTGCACGATTTCCGTATCGGCAATATCCTGGGAATAATGCTGGCGGCGCTTGTGCTTTCCGCCGCCGCTACCATGGCTGCTGCTGCAGCGCTGTTCGGACTGCCGCTCGACCTTAAGCCCGCAACGGTCATCGCAGCAGCGGTAAATTGCGCCATGATCGGGCTGATATGGGTGTCCTGCCTGTTCGCAAGCGTCACCCGCGACTACACCTCCATAACCGTCTTCTTTGCGCTCGGCATGATCATCGCCGTCATCGCCGTTGCCGCAGGGTACAACCTGCGGCCGGAGCTCGCGATCATGCTGTGGGGATTCAACATCGGCCTAGGGATGACGTTGTTCGGCCTGCTCGGGCGCGTGATCGCGACCTTTCCGTTCCCGGTAACCAGGATCGCTTTTCCGTTACGCGCGCTCGCGCGCGCTCTTTTACACTACTGGCCGATTGCATTGGGCGGGTTGTTCGGAGCGGTTGGTGCCTGGGTAGACAAGTGGGTGGTCTGGTTCTCGCCTTATGGCGTCCAGATTCAGTACGGCCTGCTCCATGCTCCCCTCTACGACAGCGCCATGTTTCTGTCGTATCTGGTCGTCGTGCCCGCTTATGCCGCCTTCATCATTCATCTTGAAGTGAAGTTCTTTCGCAATTACCGCCTGTTCTATTCCAGCATCCTCGAGCATGCCACGTTGGCGCAGATCACGCGGCACAGCAAGCGGCTGCGCGAGGAGACGATCGAGGCGCTGAGCGCCATCACCGTGCCGCAGCTGGTGGTGTGCGCGCTCGTGGCACTGTCGGCACCGGCGCTCATCGATGTGCTCGACATGCAGTTCCGTCAAGTCGGAACATTGCGCATGGGTGTGATCGGAGCAGCTTTCCAGTTCCTTTTCATTACCTGCTCATCCCTCACGCTCTATTTCGATCGCCGTGCGGTGTTCCTCCTGCTGCAATTTCTCTTTCTCGTCCTCAACGGAGGCTTGACTTTCGCGTTGCTCAGATTTGGACAAAGCTATCTCGGCCTCGGCTTCCTCGCCGCTTCGGTGATTTCCGCGCTGGTGGCGTATCTCACGCTGGCACGAACGCTCTGGCGCCTTGAATACCTGACTTTCATCGCGAACAATCCGGCTGTCCGCATCCGAAGGCGGGCGGCGAAAGCGTTCTGAGATCTCGGCGCGCAACATAGCCGATGAAGCCGAGCTCCTTGAGCTCGCGCAGCGCCGACGCGGCAAGCTGCGGGTCGCTCGTGTACTCGATCACCAGAATGGGCTTTGCCGCAGCAACCAGCGGCCGCATGTGCCGCAATGACTCCAGAATGCCCTCCGGCGGATTGCGGACCTGGTCCTCTGTTTCGCTATAGAGCAGGTCCTCGCGCGCGAAGCCATCGATCATCTCCACAAATCGCGGGTTCTCGAGCAGACGGTCTCCGTTCTGGGGAATGACCAGAAAGTCGGTCCGGTGTGCGCGTCCGTAGGAGGCAATGGCTCCGACAAGATCGACCATGTCGCTCGCCGCGGAAGGACGCGCAGCGATCCATTGCTCAAATCTGTCGGCGCCATCGAGGTAAACGCCGTCGAAGCCGGCGGCCAGAATGCGATCGAGGTAGGCGTTCGGGCTGCCGAAGAGGATCGCCTGCCACCCGGGGTCCCAATACTGGACGAGATAGTTCCCCGGCCAATCCCGGTTCTCCGGCCGCAACCACTCCGGCGGGAATGCGAGCCAATTGTCTTGCCAGTAATAGCGATAATTTTCCGCCTCTCCGATGCTGAGATAAGCCAGGATGAGACGCTTGCCTCCGTCCGGCCTGCGACGCATCAGATCCACCACCTCGCGCGGGAAGGCAGTCGCATTGCGGCGGTCAAACCCGTAATCGATCACGACGAGATCATACGGGCTGAGCTTGATCTCGATCGGGTCGACGTTTTGCAGCTGAAAAGCCCAGCTGCGCACCTCGCTCAGCGGCGTTGCAAGCCGCGCTCCCGCGCACAACAACAGCGATGCGAACATGCCGGCAAGCAGGCTGCACGCGGGCCGCGCGAGGGAAGGGGACATGCACCCATGGTACACCGGCTGCTGCCAGGTTTGAGAATCGGCAGATGAGGGTTCACGACTCAACCATGGTCCGGTGATGCCTTCCGGCAACAGCGCCCGCAATTCTCGGCCTTGACCAGGAGTTTTATTCTCCTTGCCCCAGCCATCCATTAGATTTTCGGCGGTTTGGGGCGGGGGCAAGGTAACGTGTTGCGTCATCTGCTCATGGGCGCCATCGCGACAGCGATGATGAGCGGCGGGAGTGCCTTTGCCGCAGATAAGCGCGTCACCGCTCCGAGGACGGCCGCCGCGGCGCTTTCCCTCTACGACTGGACCGGCTTCTACCTGGGCGCAAACATCGGTTACGGCTTCGGTCGGTCGCGGACCGATGCCCTGTTCGACGACGCGGGAACGGGAACGCCCCTGTTTGCGACCGGTGCGTCGTCCCGCTTCAACGGTGTGCTTGGCGGCGCCCAGGCCGGCTACAACTGGCAGGTAGGCCATCGGGTGCTGAGTCTGGAAATCGACATCCAGCACACCAACCAGCGCGCGACCAACGCGTATCTCTGCCCCGGCGCAGTCTGTAACGCCGGCACCACCGCCTTCGACGCCCCGGTTAGCGTCACACACAGGCACGAGCTCGACTGGTTCGGAACGCTGCGGGCGCGCCTCGGCGTGACTGCCACCCCCGATGCGCTCCTCTACGTTACCGGCGGGCTTGCGGTGGCCGGTATCTCGCATGTCGGAACGATCCCGGGGGCAAGCGTCACTCCTGTTCTTGATGAGAACGGCGCGCCGGTGCTCGATGCCAACGGGAACCCAATCATAGTCGGGGGCAGCAACAGCGCAGGCCTGTTCCAGCAAACAACCAAGCTGGGCTGGGCCGCGGGAGGCGGTATCGAAACACACCTGATCGGAAATTTGAGCGGCAAGATCGAATACTTGCATATGGATTTCGGCGCCGATTCCGTCAACGCCAGCAATCCGAACAATGCGACACCGCTGACCTTAGGCCTGCATTCCCGCATCACCGACGACATCCTGCGCCTCGGCCTTAACTACAGGCTCGATGCGAATGGAGAAAAAGAGTCTGACGGCGAGCTAAAGACGTCGGGCAAATCGCCACGGGCAGGGAAGGCGCCGATTGCGCCGGCGTGGAGTTGGGCCGGCTTCTATGTTGGCGGTCACGTCGGTTACAGCCGTGGCAAGGCTGACGTCCTCATAACCGACCCGACATCGGTCCCGATGTCGGACAGCTTCCGCAGCCCCTTCGGCAGCCTCATTGGAGGTCTGCAAGCCGGCTACAATTACCGCTTGCCGTCGAGTTTTGTCCTCGGCGTTGAGGCCGATGCATCCTTCCCCAACTATCTCGCGGCGGACGATGTCGCCTGGTCTCGTACGACGGTCGTCGTGGACCGCGTGCAAAAGATCGATTACGTGGCCACTCTCCGCGCGCGCCTCGGCTACGCCTTCCCTTCCTGGCTGATCTACGCGACCGGCGGGTTTGCGTGGTCGCTCGGGCATTTCCTCGAAATGCCCGGCGCGACCGACGAAGTGGACAAGGTCATTCACCTTTACAAGGGATGGGCCGCAGGCGTCGGTGCGGAAGTGCCAGTTGAGGGCGGCTGGACCGCCAAGCTGGAATATCTCTACGCGGCGTTTGGACACCAGGACATCATGTTCCAGTCCGGCGTTGCCGCCGGATCCTCCTTCGACGTTCACACCGTCCGCGCCGGGCTCAACTACAATTTTGCCTCAACGGCAGTGGGCGATGCCAGCACGACAACGTCCGGCTCATCCTCACCCCCGACCGAATTTCAGAATTGGGCAATCCACGCCCAGACCACCTACATCCAGCAGGGCTATCCGCCGTTCCATTCGCCGTATCTCGGCCCGAACAGCTTCACCCCTTGGGCGCAGACTCGCAACACCTGGACGACCAGCGTGTTCCTCGGCCTGAAGGTCTGGGACGGCGGTGAACTCTATTACAATCCCGAGCTGTTGCAGGGCTTCGGCTTGCATGACACCACAGGTGCTGCGGGTTTCCCCAACGGAGAAGCGCAGAAGTCGAATTTTCCATATCCTCACTACAGCACGTCGCGCCTTTTTCTGCGCCAGACGATCGGGCTTGGGGGCGAGCAGGAGAAGGCCGAGAGCGGCTATGGCCAACTGGGGGCTAACAGAGACGTATCACGGCTGACGTTCTGGGTCGGACGATTCGCCGTTCATGACCTTTTCGACACCAATTCGTACGCGCTCGATCCGCGCGTCGATTTCATGAACTGGTCGATCTGGGCGGCGGGCGCTTTCGATTACCCCGCCGACAAGATCGGGCTCACCTATGGGGCGGTGGCAGAGCTCAACCAGAAATATTGGGCCCTGCGGGCGGGCTATTTCCTCGCCGGGAACCAGCCCAACTCGAATGAATTCGACATGACCTTGTTCAGACGTGGAGCTTATGTCGGAGAGCTCGAAGGCCACTACGCCGTGCTCTCGCTCCCGGGGAAGATCAGGCTCGGGGTCTGGGCGAACACTTACCTGTCTGGGAGCTACAGCGAGGCGGTCGATTTGAGCCTCGCTATCCCCAATCTTGATCCGACCGACGCCATCATTGCGACCCGCACCGGGCGGACCAAATACGGCTATTATGTCAATTTCGAGCAATCACTCACGGAGCAGATCGCGATCTTTGGACGCTGGAGCTGGAACGACGGCAGAAACGAGATTTCAGCATTCACCGATATCGACCGCAGCCTGATGCTTGGTAGCTCGATTACGGGCAAGGCATGGGGACGCCCCGACGACAGGATCGGAATTGCCGGTGTCGACAACGCTCTGTCCCCTGATCACCGCGACTATATCGCAGCGGGAGGCCTCGGCATCCTGATCGGGGATGGACGGCTCAACTATCATCACGAGCGGATACTCGAGACGTACTATGCCATGCGCGTGCTCAAAGGCCTCACCCTGACCTTCGATTATCAGTACATGGTCAATCCGGCGTACAACGCCGATCGCGGGCCCATCTCATTCTTCTCGGGCCGGCTGCACGGCGAATTTTAGGACCTCGTCTCGGCACCCGCGTCGGGATCAAGGCGCACGTCTGTGCTCCGCCCCAGCATTCTCGGAAGCCCGCTCGCAGAGCTTGCAATCGCGCTGCATGGCTTCAAAATGATGGGCCAAAGGAGCACCGCCATGGATGCCCGCACAAGCCGCTATCCCGAGATCTACGCGCGCTGGCAGCGTGACCCCCAGGCTTTCTGGGCCGAAGCCGCACAGGCCATCGACTGGATCGAGACACCCCAACGCGTTTTCGACCCCGATGCCGGGGTGTACGGCCGCTGGTTTGTCGGTGGCGTCTGCAACACCTGCTGGAACGCGGTGGACCGCCACGTGCTGAGCGGCCGCGGCGAGCAGGTCGCGCTCATCTACGATTCCCCGCTCGCCGGGCAGAAGCGCACCCTCACCTATCACCGCCTGCAGGTAGAAACCCAGGTGCTCGCCGCCATCATGCGCAATTTCGGAGTGGAGAAGGGCGACCGCGTCGTCCTCTACATGCCAATGGTGCCCGAAGCCGTCACTGCGATGCTCGCGTGTGCCCGCATCGGAGCGATACACTCCGTGGTGTTCGGCGGCTTTGCCGCAAATGAATTGGCCACCCGCATCGATGATGCCAAGCCGAAGCTCGTTCTATCGGCGAGCTGCGGTCTCGAGCCGGGCCGGATCGTCGCGTACAAGCCGCTGCTCGACGAGGCGATCAGGCTCGCAACTCACAAGCCAGAGGCCTGCCTCATTTTGCAGCGCCCGCAGCAGGAAGCCGCGCTGCTGGCGGGACGCGATCACGATTGGGCGAAGCTGCGCGACGAGGCCATTGTGTTTGCGCGCTCGGTCTATGACTGCACGCCGCTTGCGGCGACCGATCCGCTCTACATTCTCTACACGTCCGGCACCACCGGCCGGCCGAAAGGGGTGGTGCGCGACAATGGCGGCCACATGGTCGCGCTCGAATGGTCGATGCAGAATCTCTATGGCGTCAATCCCGGCGAGGTGTACTGGGCGGCATCCGATGTCGGCTGGGTGGTGGGCCATTCTTACATCGTTTACGCGCCGCTCCTGCACGGCTGTACCTCGATCCTCTACGAGGGCAAGCCGGTGGGCACGCCCGATGCCGGCGCGTTCTGGCGCGTCATCGCCGAGCATGGTTGCGTCGCGATGTTCACGGCCCCGACCGCCTTTCGCGCGATCAAGAAGGAAGACCCACAAGGCAAGCTGTTTGGGCGCTATGATTTATCCAAGTTCCGCACGCTGTTCCTCGCCGGCGAGCGAGCCGATCCGGATACGCTGATCTGGGCAGAAAACCTGCTCAACAAGCCGGTGATCGACCACTGGTGGCAGACCGAGACTGGTTGGGCGATTGCCGGCAATCCGGTGGGTCTCGGTCAGCTTCCTGTGAAGCCCGGCTCGGCGACCGTGGCGATGCCCGGATACGACCTGCGCGTCGTCGATGAGGCAAGCCGCGAATTGCCTGCCGATAAAATGGGCTCGATCGTGGTCAAGCTGCCGTTACCTCCGGGCTGCTTGCCGACACTGTGGCACCAGGACGATTGGTTCAAGCAGAGCTATCTCGCCGAGTTCCCCGGCTACTACAAAACCGCCGATGCCGGCTTCAAGGACGCTGACGGCTACATTTACATCATGAGCCGCACGGACGACATCATCAATGTGGCGGGGCACCGCCTCTCGACCGGCGGAATGGAAGAGGTGCTCAGTTCCCACAAGGACGTTGCGGAATGCGCGGTGATCGGCATTTCCGACCCGCTCAAAGGCGAGATCCCCTGTGGGTTTATGGTGCTCAAAGCGGGGGTGACCCGTCCGATTGCCGAAATCGAGCAGGAGTGCGTAGCCCTGGTGCGTGAGAGGATCGGCCCCATAGCCGCTTTCAAGCTCGCCATCACCGTGGCCCGGCTGCCGAAGACGCGATCGGGAAAGATACTGCGTGGCACCATGAAGAAGATCGCCGACGGCGAACCCTGGACCATGCCCGCGACCATTGATGACCCCGCCATCCTGGACGAGATCGGAGGCGCGCTGCGGGGTAAAGGGATCGGCGTCTAAGCTCAGGCGAGTACAGGTAAGGCTGCCGCTCGAAACCCGACCATGGCCGCGGTCAGATCCTGCTGACTGATCCGCCCTGCCGCGCTTGCCTACTCGCCCTTCCCGCCGATCTGCTTAAGCTTGGCAAATACCGCGTCCACGTTGAGCTCCTCGGGGGCTTTTTTCTCCTCCGGCTCCGGCTCGCGTTCAACGGTGGTCTCGGAGGCGGGCAAAAGCGTGGCCCCCGGGGCAGCAGTGACAACCGGCTTTTCCTTTGCGGCGCGCTGCACTTCCATATCGAGATCAAGCTGCGAGCACAGCCCGAGCGTTACCGGATCCATCGGTTGGAGATTCGAGGCGTTCCAGTGAGTGCGTTCGCGAATGGCCTGGATCGTGGACTTCGTCGTTCCCACCAGCCGCATGATCTGGCTGTCCTTGAGCTCGGGATGGTTGCGTACAAGCCAAAGGATTGCGTTCGGACGATCCTGGCGGCGGGACACCGGAGTGTAGCGCGGACCTTTCTTCTTCTTCGCCTCCGGCAGGCGGACCTTGGGCGCCGAAAGCTTCAGTCGATAATTGGGATCGGCAACGCCCTTTTCGATTTCGTCCCGGCTCAATTGCCCGGTCAGGATCGGGTCCAGCCCCTTGATACCCTGGGCTGCGTCCCCGTCGGCGATGGCCTTCACTTCGAGCGGGTGAAGCTTGCAGAACTCTGCAACCTGATCAAATGAGAGGGCAGTATTCTCCACCAACCACACGGCCGTTGCTTTCGGCATCAGGGGCGCTGCTACCATCGGTCAAATCTCCTCTGGGCTTCGTCCACGCCGGCAGGCGAAGCTTGCTGTCATCGATGATGACGGAATTGACCTTCAATATAGGCGTGCGTGCCGGCTTCGCGCAATGGGCCGGCGGGTGCGGTCGGGGTTAGGCCAGAGTCGGGTCGAGGACGACCTTACCCCGCTCCTCCCCCGACTCCATCATGCGATGAGCGTCTGCCGCCCGTCCCAACGGCAGAACCCGAGCAATTTGTGGCTTGATCTTGCCTTCGGCTGCGGCGGCGAAGCACTTTGCCACGTCCGGCGGGTGATAGCCGGGTCGTCCCTTGATCGTGATCCGGTTGTGATAAAGGTGTGCGAAATCGATGGAGACGTCAGGCCCTGCATGCGCGCCGGCGGTCACAAGCCGCCCATCCAACCCGAGACTGCGAAAGGCAGCGGGCAGCACCTTGGGATTGGCGACATTGTCGTAGACCACGTCGACACCCTTGCCTCCTGTGAGCTTCTTCACCTCCGCGGCAAGATCACAGCAATTGTAGTTGACCCCATGATCGGCGCCGAGCGCAAGGCTCATTTGCACACGGGCGTCGGATCCCGCGGCAGCAATGACCCTCGCGCCGATGATGTTTTTCGCGATCTGGATTCCGAGGCTGCCGAGATTTCCGCCCGCACCCATGATGAGCACGGTCTCCCCGGGCTTGAGCGCGGCGACATTGAACATGAGATTCCAGGCGGTCGGGGCATGACGCATCAGCACGGCCGCGTCATGAAAGCCAAGTGCGGGTGGAAGCTCGACGCCGACGCAAGCGGGCACGACCACGAGCTCGACGAACCCACCGGGCCGCTTGATTCCCATCATTCCCTTGGGGCCCTGATATCCCTGACCATCCTCCGCGCATGGATCGAGCGGCATGATGCCCGCCGCCGCCACCCGCATTCCTGCTCGCCACCGCCTGATGTCAGGCCCCAGGGCGTCCACGACACCCGCGCAGTCGACACCGGGGATAAGCGGCAAGACGGCGCCGCGCGCTGTCTCCTTGCCGGCACGCAGACTGACGTCGAGCACGCGATTGACCGTAGCAGCATGAACGCGGATTCGGATCTCGCCCGCACGCGGCTGCGGATCCGGTACCTCCTGGTAGCTCAACGCATCCGGCGGACCGTATCGATGAATGACAATCGCTCGCATCGGTTGTTCCTTGCTGGCAGCCTACCGGCAACACTAATTGCGTCCGGCATGGATCGGCTTCAGGCCTTCCAGGCAGGACAGCGCTCGAAGCACCACATCTTTCCGTCCGTGGTGCGCATCGCCGGCGGGCGTGCGCTCGCGGAGACGAACATCGTTATTCTTGTGCGCCAGAAGATCAGCGGCGTGCTCACCGATATGAGCTCGTACGCGCGATTTCTCGATCGACTGGAGCCAAAGAGGCGGCGCTTGGCGTATCGTGGAACGCACAGCCATATACGAGCATGACCGTCTCGACCCGGTCGAGCCGTCGGAGAGTTTCGACCGCGTGTTCAAGAGCACGGATCTCTCGATCTATCCAGAAGCGTATCGCTATATGGGGCGGCTTGCTGCCGCCGGCCGCACCCTGGCTCCCGTGGTGTATCGCGATGGCTCGCCGCACACGACGCAATTGTACCTGCGCTATCAGGGCTGGCTTGATGGGACGTAGCTGCTCGCTTGACAGGGGCGGGGCGCAAGCCCCATCTCGCTCTATGCTTGCGCTCTGAGGTTTGCATGACAGTCTCTGACGCCAATGCCGCCAACGCTCGCCCGCCCCTGAAGGTGCTTCTTTGCTCGCCCCGCGGCTTCTGCGCCGGCGTGGTGCGCGCCATCGACACGGTCGAGCAGGCGCTCGCCCGCTACGGCGCGCCGGTCTATGTGCGGCACGAGATCGTGCATAACCGATACGTGGTCGACAGTCTCAAGCGCAAAGGGGCCGTATTTGTCGAGGAGCTGGACGAGATTCCTGACACCGAGGCCCCCGTTATCTTTTCCGCGCACGGGGTGCCGAAATCGATCCCGGCCGAGGCGCAGAGGCGCCGTTTCTTTGCGCTCGACGCCACTTGCCCCCTGGTCACCAAGGTCCACCGCGAAGCTGAGATCCACCGCAAACGCGGCCGCGAGGTTGTCCTGATCGGACATGCCGGCCATCCCGAGGTGGTCGGCACCATCGGCCAGCTGCCGGAAGGCGCGATCACGCTGGTGCAGTCGGTGGATGATGCCATGGCCTTTGTGCCGCGCGATGCGCGCAATCTCGCTTTTCTGACGCAAACGACGCTTTCAGTGGACGATACGGCGGAGATCGTCGCGGCGCTCAAGGCGCGCTTTCCCGATATTCATGGGCCGCACAAAGAGGACATCTGCTATGCCACCACCAACCGGCAGGAGGTGGTCAAGAAAGTCGCGCCAATGGTAGAGGCCATGGTCGTGGTCGGCTCGCCGAATTCCTCCAATACGCAGCGCTTGAAGGAAGTCGCCGAACGCGCCGGCTGCGCGCGCGCGGCGCTGGTGCAAAGAGCAGACGACATCAACTGGGCGCTGTTCGAAGGACTGCAAAGCCTCGGCGTGACCGCCGGCGCCTCTGCTCCGGAAGTTCTGGTTGAGGAAGTGATCGGTGCATTCGACCAGCGCTATGCCGTCACCGTCGAGACCGTTACCACTGCCGACGAAGACATGTTCTTCCCGTTGCCGCGAGTACTGCGGGGAAACGAGGCCGCCGAATGAGCACGCCCCCTCGACTCGGGGAGTGACGTGGCCGTCTATACCGATGTCACGTCGGAGGATCTTGCCGCTTTTCTCGCCAACTATGAGCTTGGAGAATTGCTGGCCTACAAAGGCATCGCCGAAGGCGTCGAGAACTCGAACTTCCTGGTGCACACCAGCCGCGACTATTTCATCCTGACTCTCTACGAGAAACGGGTCGCTGCAAAAGACCTGCCGTTCTTTCTTGGGCTGATGGAGCATCTGCATGCTCGCGGGATCAACTGCCCGCAGCCGGTCAAAAACAGGACAGGCGAGGTACTCGGCGTGGTCGCCGGGCGGCCCGCCGCAATGATCACCTTTCTTGACGGAATGTGGATTCGCAGGCCGTCGCCGCGTCACTGCGCTGCTCTCGGCGAAGCACTGGCCCAGCTGCATCTCGCTGGGCTCGATTTTCAAATGAGGCGTCCGAATGCGCTCTCGGTGGCGGGGTGGCGTCTGCTTTACGAGAGCTGCTGCGAGCGCGCCAACGAGCTCAAACCTGATTTAAGGCAAGTCCTCGCCGCGGAGCTTTCCAATGTCGAACGGGCCTGGCCGCGGGCTCTGCCCGGGGGAGTGATTCATGCCGACCTGTTCCCGGACAACGTTTTCTTCCTCGGCAACAATCTGTCGGGTCTCATCGACTTCTATTTCGCCTGCACCGACGCGCTCGCATACGACATTGCCATCTGCCTCAACGCCTGGTGCTTCGAGAGCGACCACTCCTACAATGTCACCAAGGGACGATCCCTGTTGCAAGCCTATGCGCAGGCGCGCCGTCTCGCGCCCAGCGAATGCGAAGCCTTGCCGTTGCTGGCCCGCGGCGCGGCGCTCCGCTTCCTGTTGACCAGGCTGGTTGATTGGTTCGACGTGCCCGCGGGCGCGCTGGTGCGCCCGAAGGACCCGCTGGAATATTACCGCAAGCTGCGCTTTCACCAGGCGGTCAAAAGCATCGCCGATTATGGCATTGCAGGTAGCGAGCTGTGAGCGAGCCGCACGTCGTCATTCATACCGATGGCGCCTGCTCGGGCAATCCAGGCCCCGGCGGATGGGGCGCCATTCTCGAATTCGGCGCGCACACGAAGGAGCTGAAAGGCGGCGAGCCCCACACAACAAACAATCGCATGGAGCTGATGGCGGCCATTGCGGCGCTTGAAGCGCTCAAGCGGCCCTGCCTGGTCGACCTGCATACCGACAGTGAATACCTCCGCAACGGGGTGATGGGCTGGATCCACCGATGGAAGCGCAACGGCTGGCGCACGGCTGACAGGAAACCGGTGAAAAATGCGGATCTCTGGCAGCGCCTGGATGCGGTCTCGGCAAGGCACCAGGTCCGCTGGCATTGGTTGCGGGGACACGCGGGTCACAGGCGCAACGAGCGCGCCGATCAATTGGCGCGCGAAGCCATCGGCGCAGTACGAGCCGGTGCCATCGGTGCTCTTGCCCGGGGGTCCGTGCGAGCGGAACGGAGCACTGCGACCAAGAGCACGCCTGATCGGGGCTAGCTCATCTCCCGATTACGCCGACCGCTAACGTCGGCTCACAACTGCTTGAGCAGCGCATCTCCTCCGGATACCTCGACCTTTCCAGGCGCTTCCTCGATGTTGAGCTTCTTCACCACGCCATCGTCCACCAGCATGGCGTAGCGTTTCGAGCGCAAGCCGAGGCCGTTGCCTGAGGCATCCAACGTGAGATCGATTGCTTTTGCGAACTCTCCGTTGCCGTCAGCGAGAAACTCGATGTTGTCGGCACCGCTAGCCTTTTGCCAGGCATCCATCACGAACACGTCGTTCACCGAAGTTACGGCGACGGTGTTGACGCCCTTGGACTTGAGCGCATCTGCATTCTGCACGACAGAAGGAACATGCATCTTGTGACAGGTGCTGGTGAAAGCGCCGGGCACCGCGAACAGCGCCACTTTCTTCCCCTTGAAGATGTCATCTGTGCTCTTCCAGGCCGGCCCCTCCGCCGTCATCACGCGAAATTTCGCCTGTGGCAAACGCTCGCCGACCTTAATCGACATGGTTGTGATCCTCTCTTCGCCATTGAACCTTCTGCGCCGCTCGGATGACACCGCTCCCGGCAGCGCAAGCGCAAATTAGCGTAGCGAGCAGGCCTTGTCAGCGGCCTACTCCAAGGGAGCCGTGACCTCGATCGCCTCGCTGCCTGCCACTGCGGTCAGGGTGATGGGAGTGCCGGCATAGCTCGCTCCCGGCGGCGCGCCCTCGAGATCAAAGACGAAGCGCTGCAGCCCGGCCGCTGGCGATCCGCTGTGGACGGGAACCGGCAGCGCCCATTCAGCGGTTGGTCCCTCCGCAAACAGGTCGACATTGGTCTCGAGCGGTGCAGCGACGTCGACAATCGCGCTTGCATGTGACGGATCGCGCCGAAGCGCGCGAATGGCCAAGGCGCCGCCCTGATCAATGGCGCGTTTCCTCGGCACCCGGGATTGCGCCTCGACAAGCGCTGCGTCGTAGCGCGAGGGCGCGCCCGCGAGTACCAGCTCTGCCCTCGCCTCGGCCGGCACGCAGAGCTTCTCGCAAACCGCATATTCGAGCTTCAGCCGCAGAGTTACAGGCACAGCGCGACTCTGCGGCACGACGACCAGCGGAAGAATAAAATCGCTGGTGTACCCGATCACGGTCAAACCTTGTTCCTGTATCCGCCGCGGCGCAGGCCAAAGCACAGTTGCGGATTCGAGGTTGCGTGAGTCGGCGAAATCGAAACGTGGCGGGACGCCGGCATCACCGGGATTGCGCCAGTAGGTGTGCCATCCAGGCTTGAGGCGAATCTCGAGCCCCGCCCCGATCGGTCCGGCCGATGAGCCGGCGATCAGGCGCATCGCACTGCGCGCATCGCCGTCCCAGCGCGAAGCGGGCTCGCCGGCCTGCGCTTCGCCTGCTTGGACGAAGAGGGCGAGCCCGCATGCCGCGGCGCTCCGTCGCAGTCGCTCGAATCTGGTGATCACGATACCTCCGGTTAGCACGAATGTCGGACGAAACTTTTCGTGCGCAACTGAATTCATCGTGAATACATGGTCGGGGAGTTGTGCCGGGTGCTGAAAAAGTGACTACAAAGCCGCATACGCGGTGCGGGAAACGTCGCCGTCCAAGTGGCACGGAATGTGCTTCTGGGTCGGTCAAGAACGAGCATCGTCAGATTTGCAATCGGTGTGCAATGGAGTAGCATTTGCATATGAAGCTCGGCCGTAAAACAGGAATGGGCGAGGGGGCGGCGCCTGGCGAAGGCGACCCTCAACAACCGGGAACCGAGGCCCGTCAGGTGTCGGCGAAACCGAAGCCGCGCAAGAGTCCAAAACGCGGTTATCTCGACGGGCAGATGCTCATCGCAATGCCATCGATGGGCGATGAACGGTTTGCTCGCAGCGTCATCTATGTTTGCGCTCACTCCACTGAGGGCGCGATGGGGATCGTCGTCAACCAACCGGCGGCCAACGTCAGCTTTCCGGATCTGCTGGTTCAGCTGGAGGTGATCCCGACCTCCGAGCTCATCCAGCTTCGCTCCCGTGCCGGCGGGGTGCAGGTGGTCAAGGGCGGTCCGGTAGATACCCAGCGCGGCTTCGTGCTGCATTCCAGCGATTTCTTCATCGAGAATTCAACGCTGCCGATCGACGAAGGCATCTGCCTCACGGCGACGCTCGATATTCTCAAGGCGATCGCGCGCGGCTCGGGCCCGCGCAGCGCCATACTTGCCCTCGGCTATGCGGGTTGGGCGCCCGGGCAGCTCGAGAACGAGATCCAGCACAACGGATGGCTGCACTGCGCAGCGGATTCCGAGCTCATATTCGGTTCCGATACCAGCAGCAAATATGGCAATGCCCTCAAGAAGATCGGAATTGATCTCGGCATGCTCTCGAGCGAAGCCGGTCACGCCTGAATAACCGTTTTCAGGGCGCAAGGCTGTGTCCGGGTATCCGAACTCACATAACCGATCAGTGAACGCTGTGCTTGCGAGACGCGGCTTGCTCGCCCGCTTCCCGCGTCGCTTCCGCTACCAGCAGCGCGCGCGCTTCATCGGCGCTCATCGGCTCCCCGAAATAGTAACCTTGCGCATATTCACAGCCGAGTTGATAGAGCTCCACCGCGTCTGAATCTGTTTCCGCCCCTTCGGCAACGACTTCCATGCCAAGATCATGCGCCAGGGCAATGATCGAGCGCAGGATCACCGGACGGCTGCCCTTCCCGTTGGCACGCACGAATGATTGATCGATCTTGATCGTATCGAACGGGAAGCGCTGCAAGTACGCCAACGAGGAGTGGCCGGTGCCGAAGTCGTCAAGCGCGAGGCCAGCTCCGAGATCGCGGATTCGCTGCAGTATCTGCGCGGCATGCTCCGGGTTCTCCATCACCAGCGATTCGGTCAGCTCCAGCTTGAGCGTGCCGCGGGCAAGCGATGCGCGGGCAATGACAGTGCGCAGGTCGTGAATGAGATCCTGGCGCAGCAGCTGACGCGACGAGACATTGACGCTGGCGAAGATGGGCTGCCGCCGCCGCAGCGTGCGCTGCCAGGTGCTGAGCTGACGCGCCGTGCGTTCCAGCACAAACATGCCGAGGTCAACGATCAGTCCGATCTCCTCGGCTACCGCGATGAACTCTCCGGGAGAGGTGCGGCCCATTTTGGGATGATCCCAGCGCGCAAGCGCCTCGAATCCGGCAACCGACCTGTCCTCCAGGCGTATGATCGGCTGATAGACGATGGTGATCTCGTCGCGTTCGAGCGCCCGCCGCAGGTCCGATTCCAAGGTCAGGCGATCGGTCTTGCGCGCCCGCATCGACGGCTTGAACAGCTCGATCCGATCGCCGCCGATCCGCTTGGCATGATACATCGCAAGCTCGGCATCCTTGAGCACCTCCTCGGTGCGGTGCGCTTGCCCATCCGTGAGCGCAACCCCGATCGAGGCGGTGAGAAAGATCTCGCGATCGTTGAATGTGATGGGTGCGCGCAGTGACTTGCGCAGCGCTTCGGCGAAGGCGACCACCCGTTCCGATTCGCGCTCGGAGAGCAGAATGAGCCCGAACTGGTCGCCGGAGAGGCGGGCGAGCGTATCTTGCGGCTTGAGCAGGCGCCCGAGCCGCCGCGCCAGGGTCAGCAGGATCGAATCGCCGACCGCAATGCCGACGGAATCATTGACCTGCTTGAAGCGATCGAGATCGACCACAATCACGGTCGCGCGCAGGGCTGCATCGGCCTTGGACAGAGCCAGTACCGCTTCGAGTCGGTCCAGGAACAATTCGCGGTTAGGCAGTCCGGTCAGGTTGTCGTGCACGGCGTCGTGGAGGAGCCGCTCTTCCGCATTCTTGAACTCGGTGACATCGGTGAGCGTCCCCACGAGCCGCACCACCTCTCCGTCCGAACCGACCACAGGCCGGGCCTTGATGGCGAACCAGAGGTAATGGCCATCGGGCGTGCGCAAGCGAAAATCCTGGGTCAGGCGTCCGCGCCGTTGCTCCAGCACGCTGTCGAGAACGGCGCGGAAGCGGTCGCGGTCCAAGGGGTGCAGCACCTCCAGCCAGCCCGCGGCAGGACCTTGCAGCGTACCGCGCTTTAGTCCCAGCAGAGCCTCGGTTTCCGGGCTGGTGAAGACCTTGTCGGCGGAAACATCCCAGTCCCAGATCATGTCGCCGGCGCCGGTCAGCGCGAGCGCGCGCCGCTCGACGTCGGAGACGATGCCGCTCGTGATGCCGCCGGCAAAAGCGTGCTGCATCACGGTGAACCCGATCAGCATCACGATCAGCACCAAGCCCCCGAGCAGGGCAGGCGCGACGATGTCGTTGGTGATAGATCCCGCAACGGCGAGCGCTGCGGCAATGACCCACACGACCAGAAGAAACCAGGTGGGAATCAACAGAACCGCGCGATCGAACCCGGAATAAGAGAGGTACACAACCAGCGCGAAGCCCAGAATGGCAATCGCGAACAGCGACACGCGGGCAATGCCCGAGGCGGTGGGAGGCTCGAACAGTGCGAGCGCCACCAACGCCGCTAGAAAGGCAAGCCACGCAATCGTGATATGGGCGTAGCGCACGTGCCAGCGGTGAAGATTGAGATAGGCGAACAGGAAGACGACCAGCGTGGCCGCAAGGATCGCCTCGCCCGAGGCACGCCAGATCTGCTCGGAGTCGGGCGAGAGCGCGAATACCTTGCCCCAGAACCCGAAATCCACTCCGATATAGACCAGCACCGCCCAGCTCAGCGCCGCCGCGGCGGGAAACATGATGCTGCCCTTCACCACGAACAGAATCGTCAGAAACAGCGCCAGCAGCCCGGCGATACCGATGACTATGCCGTAGTACAAGGTGATGCTGTTGATCTTGTCCTTGTAGGCTTCAGGTTCCCACAAGTAGAGCTGATTGAGCTTGTCCGTGCGCAGCTCGAGCGCATAGGTCATGACGCTGCCCGGATCGAGCGTGACGCGAAATATATCGGCGGTCGCGCTGTCCTGGCGCTCGGGCCGCTCGCCGCTTGACGCGATGCTCGCAACACGCGAACGGCCGAGGTCAGGCCAGAAAACGCCTGAGCCGACCATGCGATAATGCGGGATGACGATGAGGCGCTCGATCTGCTCGTCGCCGGAATTGGCCAACGCAAATACGGCCCAATTGCTGTTGCCCTCGCGCGCACGCACGTCCATGCGGCGGATGATGCCGTCCGCTCCGGGCGCGGCCGATACCAGCAGGCGATCACTCTCGGTGCGGTGGCGTTCCACAGCATCGGTGAGATCGATCGCCGATGCGTCAGTACGCACGCTGATGGCTTCGACCGCGCGCGCCGGCAACAAGCCGAGAACGAGAGTAGCCAGCAACGCCGCTGCCCACGCGCCGATCCCACGCAATCGCCGTCCTCCGAGCTCCACCCCCGCAATCTCCACCGAGCTTCGCCGGAGCGCAAACGCGAGCAGGGCCCGACAGTTAGTTAACTTTACGTCTATTTCGCGGCTCGCGGGAGGAAGCAGCGCCCTGCTCGGCTGGATCGTCGCCCGAATGAGCCGCAGTCGTATCCCAGCTCGCGTTCATTGACGGCCAGCATACCGTAATGGTTGAACGGAAAAGTGGTAATCGCGTCAGGCGCTTATACCACGCGAGCGCGCCTGCTGCCGTGCACGCTCGTGGTTACGATGGTTACGCCGGCTGCGCAATCGAATCCGCGCAACTTTCTCTGTCGCAGACGTGCTCGTGCTCCACCACCCAAAGTGGGCATGTGCGAGTGACAGGCGTTACTGCCCATAAAATCCGCTTGTGGCTAATGGGTTTCGATGCCTCCCGGGATGACGAACGCGTATCATTCGTCTCCCGGCATGAAGCTCGGCATCAGATCCGGTCGAAAAGCTGTTTGCAGGTCGGGCTGAGCTGCGACTTCTTCGACTTCAGGCAGGCTACCACCGCGCTCTGATTGGGGATGGCGGAAAAGCACATCCTGAATGCATCCGAGGTGCAAGCCGAACGTTCGGCCGCCGTGGGCACGGGCTCGGCAAATACTGCGGTGGGGATCATGCCGAGGAGGGAGCCGACGATGGCAACTCCAACCAGGCCGCTGCGAATCTTGGTCATGATGGTCTCCTGCGTTTGGTTCCGTTTCGGTGGCGCAACGCCCCCCGGTGGGTCACGTTGACGGCGGCACTATGCGCACGTGGGGTGAGAAAAGCTGTGACTGCCATCACGTTTTGGGCGATTCCAGATGGGCAACTCTGTGCGGCCCCACGCCGGGGAGAGGGCTGCCGCGGGCTGGGCGTGGTGGGCAGGGGCGCCCAGCTTTTGCAGACGTAGAGTTATGAAAGGGACGATACCGACCGCGCCTACGGAGAGGCCGTCGCCTGCGCCTCGAGCGCATCGTCGGGAAGCCGATTCCAGATCTGGCTTCGACCGAACAGCGAAATTCCGAGATAGCCTCGAACTTCCAGCTTGCTGCCGTCGGAGCTGAGCCGCATCAGCGCGCGGTAGCGTGAACCGTCCCGAGGATCCATGATGGTGCCCTTATCGTAAAAATATCCGTTGCGCCGCATTCCGGTGATGAGCGTTAGGCCCAAAAAGCGCCCGCCTGTCCCGTCTATTCCCTCGCGCGTGTGGCTGCTGCTGATGCTGCCCGGCGCCCAAAAGACCTTGACGATGGTGCCCTCATAGACCCCGTCGCGTTCCGTGATCTCGAACCAGCATTGGGTCGTGCCGGTCCTGTCGTCGACCTGCTCCCAGAGACCCACCGCGGTGACCTCGGCGGTACGGCCAGGCACACCAGCGGGGGATTCCGCAGCATCCCAGACCGGGCGGCCCGAGGACTCCCAAATGGCGCGTCCCGCAGCATCCCAGGTGATGAATTTTAGTTTGGGCATGCAACACCCCACGTAGGGTCTGAGCTCCGAGGCCCTTGAATGGGAGAAGGAGGGCCAAGGCTCTAAACCGGAATCAAATATATCGACCGGTTCACGACGCTCAAGGATCGCAGAAAGGAAATGGGCTTGGCCTGCTCGACGCGATGCTCGCGCAGTTGGGGCTGACGAAGGCGGATTTGGTGGATTGAGAATGGCGTTCGGCTTCCGCCAAGCGGCGAAATTGCATGCGCTGGCATGAGCGCGTTTATCGGTCGCCGCGTGTGAGGCACGGCATTGGCCGTTTTCGGGAGCGTCCCGCGACCGATCTGCTCAATGCCTGCGGCCGAAACGAACGTCGGTATTGTGCACGGCGACAGTCCGCCACCGGCCATCGAGCTTGCGCACCACGCGGGTCCCGATGCTGGCGCGCTCGGGCTCGTCGATATCGCCGTAGATGTTAAAGCGGGTATGCATCATCGCCACGTCGGGCGCGAGGAAACGCACATGCATCTCCGGCGTCTCACGGGTGCTCGATCTGAACGGCCCCTCCGGGCCGTGCAAGCGCCGCATCAAGTCCCGATACTCGGCGCGCGTCTTGCTCCATGCGCCATTGACGGTGACAAACTGCGCATCCTCCGCGAGCGACTCGACCATGCCATCAGGATCGTGCCTGCCCCATGCCTCGTTGAAGCGCAATTCAATGGCGCGGATCGAATCCTCATCTTCCTTCGCCACCGTCACCTCTCCATCTCATGCCGCGAGTAGCCCGGAATTGAATGTGGAGCCCGGATTGAGCGGCAGCGAAATCCGGAGCGAACCTCTGTTAGGGACCGGTTGAGACTCCGACCTTTATTCCGACCTTGGGGTTTGCCGACCTTGCCCGGCCTTGCGAAAACCCTTGATTTGTTAGTGGAGCGGGCGAAGGGATTCGAACCCTCGACCCCAACCTTGGCAAGGTTGTGCTCTACCCCTGAGCTACACCCGCATCCGAACCGGCAGTTGCTATCGACCGCCGCCGAACAGCTATGCCACAAGGCAAGCCGGTTCCGCAATGGCCGCCACCCCTGACGACCTTTTCCGTTTTCTCGACCGCCTCGGCATAGCGCACGCGACCGTATCGCATCCGGCGCTGTTCTCGGTTGAGCAGTCTCAGGCGCTGCGCGGGAAGGTGCCCGGGGCCCATAGCAAGAACCTGTTCCTGCGCGACAAGAAAGGCGTGCTCTTTCTCGTCAGCGCCCTCGAGGACGCTGTCATCGAGCTCAAATCCCTGCACCGGCGGGTTGGCGCGAGCGGCCGGCTCTCCTTTGGCTCGGCAGATCTCATGGCCGAAACTCTCGGCGTAGAACCCGGAGCCGTGACACCGTTCGGGGCCCTCAACGACCGGGATGGCCGGGTGACCGTCCTGCTCGATGCCGCTTTGATGCGGCATGAAACCGTCAACTTCCATCCCCTGCGCAACACCATGACGACGTCCATCGCATCTCAAGGGCTGATCAAGTTCCTGGAGGCGACCGGCCATTCGCCCCGTACCCTGCCGCTTGCCGGTAGCGCGGGTTAGCGCCGGCGAATGCCGTAGCAGATCGCAGAGCGGGCAGCGGCCGGCCGCCGGAGCCCGGTTGCTTAAAGGGGCGAGAGACGGCAGAGGCGTATTCTTGATTGCAAACACCCCCGGCAACCCCATCTAATCCAGACGTAATCAGCCTCCGGGGGCGCTCGGCCCCCGCAATTGCGGCCAGCGGCCGGGACAAAGGTGGGGGGGCTCGCTTTGGTGCCGACCTGGATGCGCAATTTCCGGCGTTCGCTTGAGCGTCGATCCGGACAAGTCGATAAGGACGAAGGGCGAGACGAGATGACGATGTTACAGAGTGGCGATGCGGCAGCTCAAGCAAGCGTTGTCAAGGACACTACCACCCAGACCTTCGTCAAGGACGTCATCGAAGAGTCAAAGCGCCAGCCGGTGCTGGTCGATTTCTGGGCGGAATGGTGCGGCCCATGCAAGCAGCTTGGCCCGGTGCTCGAGAAGGCGGTCCGGGGCGCCAAAGGCAAGGTCAAGCTGGTCAAGATGGACATCGATAAGCATCCCTCGATCCCCGGCCAGCTCGGGATTCAGTCGATCCCGGCAGTGTTCGCCTTCGTCAACGGGCAGCCGATCGATGGCTTCCTCGGCGCATTGCCCGAGAGCCAGGTCACGGCTTTCATCGAGCGGGTAACCAAGGACCGCATCGGGGGTGAGGAAAAGGATCTGCTGAAGGTCGCCGACGATGCGCTCGCGAAGGGAGATGCGGCCGGCGCGGCTGACCTCTATGCGAAGGTGCTGGCGCAGGACAGCGGCAACGTCCCCGCACTTGCCGGGCTCGCCCGCAGCTATGTGCGCACCGGCGCCCTCGATCAGGCGAAACAAACGCTGGCGCTGGTGCCGGAGGCCAAACGCAATGACGCCGCAGTCGCCGCCGCGCGCGCCGCGCTCGAGGTAGCGGAGCAGGCAAAATCGGTCGGGCCGATCGCGGACCTGGAAAAGAGGGTCGCGGCCAATCCCCTCGACCATCAGTCACGGTTCGATCTCGCGGTCGCGTTGAACAGCAAGGGACGTCGCGCGGAAGCGGTCGATCATCTGCTCGAAATCGTCAAGCGAGACCGCAAATGGAACGACGATGGCGCTCGCAAGCAGCTGGTCCAGCTCTTTGAGGCGTGGGGTCCGACCGACGAGGCGACCGTGAACGGACGCAAGCGCCTCTCCTCCATTCTGTTCTCGTGAGGAAAGCGGGCACATCAGCGCGGCGAGCCTCCGCAGGGAGAGCGACCATGCCCATGAATGCCGTTTACGCAAACCCCGGCGATCTCCCTGCGACAATTCCGATATTTCCGTTGCCCGGCGCCCTGCTGCTGCCGCGCGGGCTGCTGCCGCTCAACATATTCGAGCCGCGGTATCTCGCGATGATAGATGACGCTTTGCGTTCAGGACATCGCTTGATCGGCATGATCCAGCCCGACACCGCGCATCCCGGTTCCGAGCATAGGCCCAACCTCTACAAAATCGGATGCGTCGGGCGAATCACGCAGCTCGCCGAAACAGGAGACGGCCGCTATCTCATCCAGCTCACCGGGATTGCGCGCTTCCGCATCGAGGAGGAAATCAGCACGACGACGGAATACCGCCAGTGCCGCGTAAGCTACAATTCGTTCGTCGACGATTTTAGCGCGCGCAAGGGCGAGGATGCCGTCGATCGTGACCGCGTGCTGCGCGCGCTCTCCGATTTTCTCAAGGCGAATGATCTCAAAGCGGATTGGGATGGGATCAAGAACGCCCCCAATGAGGCCCTCGTCAACGCGCTGGCAATGATGTGCCCCTACGGCAGCGCCGAGAAGCAAGCGCTGCTGGAGGCCCCTGACCTCAAGACCCGCGCCGAAATCCTTGTTGCGGTGACCGAGATCGAGCTGGCAAAGAAAACGACGGGCGGCGAAACGCCGCTGCAATGAGCGCGATCAATTGCGTCCCGATAACACTTGCGCTCATTTGCATGAGGTTGCTCTTGCCGCTGCCATGGTTCGCGCGCTTTTCATGCTCGGAGCTGCTCGCGCGAGCCGGATCGAAACCATCGAATGGAGACAAGAATGGCCAAAGAAGAGCTGCTGGAATTCGATGGCACCGTGACCGAGGTCCTCCCCGACGGGAATTACCGGGTGAGGCTCGATAACAATCATGAGTTGCTCGCCTATATCTCGGGTAAGATGCGCAAATTCCGCATCCGTACAGGGGTAGGCGACCGCGTCGTCGTCGAGGTTTCGCCTTACGATCTCAGCCGAGGACGCATCAACTTCCGTCACAAGGAACGTGCGGCTGGCCCCCCCGCTCCGCAGCCCGGCAACTTCCGCCGCCGTTGAAATCAAACCCCATCTGCCCGGAGCCCCTATCATGACCACGTCGCCTCCCGATCGCCCGCCCGGCAGCGTCGATCCGAAGCTTCTGGAAATTCTGGTTTGCCCGGTCACCAAGGGCCCGCTGGAGTATGACGTGGAAAAGCAGGAGCTGATCTCGCGTTCCGCCAAGCTCGCGTATCCGATTCGCGGCGGCATTCCGATCATGCTGCCCGAAGAGGCGCGCCGCCTGGATTGAGGCTCAACCTTCAGATAGTAGGCCGGAACAGCGAAGCGTACTCCGCCGAAGAATGGCGGGTTACGCCACCCTTCGTAAGGGCGAGGCATTGCCTCGCCCTTACGGTGGCTAAGCCGCCCTGCGGTGCGGAACGACGGAGCAAAGTCATGATCAAGATTTGGGGGCGCAATACCTCGGTGAACGTGCAGAAAGTCATGTGGGCGATCGGCGAGCTCGATCTGCCGCACGAGCGCATCGATGTCGGCGGCAACTTCGGGAAGAACAAGGAACCGGCCTACCTCGCCATGAACCCCAATGGGCTCGTGCCCACGCTGGAAGAGGATGGCTTCCTGCTTTGGGAGTCGAACTCGATCGTGCGCTATCTCGCGGCCAAATATGGTCCCGGCAAACTGGAGCCCACGGACCTGCGCGAGCGCGCACGCGCCAGCACCTGGATGGATTGGCAGCTCTCGCTTGCCGCTCCCGCAATATTCGGGATGTTCTGGGGGTTGATCCGCACGCCGCCGGAGAAACGCGACCACGCCGCCATCGACGCATCGCGCGAGAAAACAACCGCGGCAATGAAGATTCTCGACGCGCAGCTTACGAAGACCGCCTTCGTCGCTGGCGACTCATTGTCCATGGGCGACATTCCGGTCGCGCTCATGGCCTATCGCTTCCGCCGGCTGGTGCCTGAGCGATCCGGATTCAACAACCTGGAGCGCTGGTTCAGCGGCATCGAGCAGCGCCCCGCTTTCAAGCAGCACGTGATCGCGATCCCGTTCGTGTAGGTCCTTACAGCGGCTCGCCCCGCAGCAGCTTCGGCACTTCCCCCAGGAGACCCGCCGCCTCGCGGATGAACACACGTTTGAGCGCCGGCAACCGATCGACCAGACCCAAGCCCACATCGCGCGCCAGCCGGAGCACGTCCGACCGGTTCGAGAACAGCCGGTTGAGCCCATCGGTTGCCACGCCCATGGCCATGGTGTCGAAGCGCCGCCAGCGTTGATAGCGCTCGAGTACCGCGAGCGAGCCGGGATCGAGCCCCAGCCGCGCGGCATCGACAATCACCTCCGCAAGCGCAGCCACGTCCTTGAGGCCCATATTGAGCCCTTGCCCCGCGATGGGGTGAATGACATGCGCCGCATCCCCGACCAGCGCCAGCCGCTCGGCAATGAAGGAGCGTGCTACCCACAATCCCAGGGGGTGCACGTGCGGTCGACCGATGACTTCGATCTCGCCTAGGCGGAGGCCAAAACGCTGCTCAAGCTCGGCATGAAACGCACTCTCGGGCAAGGCTGCGATGCGCTCGGCCTCCTGCTTCTCCTCGGTCCACACGATGGACGATCGGTGTCCGACCAGCGGGAGAATTGCGAACGGACCGGCCGGCAAGAAATGCTCCTCCGCTCGGCCCTCGTGGTCGCGCTCATGCGCCACCGTAGCCACGATGGCGGACTGACCGTAAGACCAACCGTACATGGCAATCCCTGCACGTTCGCGAAGGACGGAACGCGCGCCATCGGCGGCGGCCAAAAGCGCTGGCGAAATACGCGCGCCATCGGCAAGCTCGATATCAACGCACTGGGCAAGGTCAGGCCGCGCATTGTCCGCCGCTTCGCGAGCACGCGATGATGCGAAACCGCAGTCCCGGACCGCAACGGGATAGAACGATACACCTTCGTTGCGTGCCTGCTCGGCAAGGGCAGCGATAAGGGGGCGGTTCTCGACCATGTGGGCAAACGGCTCGCCACGCTCTACATCGTCGGCGAAGGTGAGAAATGTCGGCCGCACCGCATCGTGCAGCCGGCTGTCCGTGACCGCCATGTCCCGAATCGGTTGCGATGGAACCTTCGCCCAGACGCCGATGGTTTCGAGCAGTCGTCGGACCGCCGCGACAATGGCGGTCGCGCGTCCGTTTCCTGATTCAGAGGCGAGTGCCGGGTCGGCGATTGCGACCGAGAAGGGCGCGCCAAGGCTCTGACGCAATACAACCGCCAAAGTGAGGCCGACAATGCCCGCGCCTGCGATGAGCATATCCAGCTTCTGCGCAGCCCGATGATCTGTCACCACGATCGGCTCCCGAGAGGCGCGTATTATACCGTTGTCTTTTCCAGATATCCCCTGATGATGCGCGTCTTCGCTAACCGGAACGTGATTCATGCCGTCCGCCGTCCAGGATCTCTTGACTACTCTCGATCTCGAACAGCTGGAGCTGAACCTTTTTCGCGGCCGCTCGCCACAAGTGGGCTGGCAGCGGGTGTTCGGCGGCCAAGTCATAGGGCAAGCGCTGGTGGCAGCCTGCCGCACGGTCGATGTTGCCGGCCGGCCGCCGCACTCGTTGCACGCCTATTTTCTCCTCGGCGGCGACCCCGAAGTACCGATCATTTACGAGGTCGATCGCATTCGTGACGGCAAGAGTTTCCTTACGAGGCGTGTGGTGGCCATCCAGCACGGCCGCGCAATCTTCACCTCCTCGGTGTCATTCCATCGCGACGAGCCCGGGATGAGTCATCAGGCCGAGATGCCGTCGGTACCGCAGCCCCATCAGCTGCCGAGCGAGGCCGAGGTCAAGGAGCGCGTGCTGCCGATCATGCCCGACCCGGTGCGTCGCTACTATGAACGCGAACGGCCCATCGAGTTGCGCCCGGTCGAATTCGATCGCTATCTCGGCAAGAAGATCGACGGGGGGCGCTTCCATGTGTGGATCCGCGCGACGGGAAAGCTCCCGGACGAGCCAGCGATCCACCAGTGCGTGCTCGCCTATGCGTCCGACATGACGCTCCTGGATTCCGCTTTGGTTCCGCACGGCCGTACCGTATTCGAAAAGGCGATCATGGCGGCAAGTCTCGATCATGCGCTGTGGTTTCACCGGCCTTTTCGCGCGGACGAATGGCTGCTCTACGCGCAGGACAGCCCTAATCTCTTTGGCTCGCGCGGCTTTTCCCGCGGTCTCATTTTCGCCTGCGACGGCACGCTGGTCGCCTCGGTTGCCCAGGAAGGCTTGCTGCGCGAGCGGCGGTAAGGACTTGCCCACAGACGATGCCGCCCTTCGCAGAAATCGCGGGCTTAATTTTTGTCGCTGGCACCGATATTGTACCTCGCTTGCAGCAGGGGCGAGCTAGCCTCGACCGCCCCAAGGCCCGATACCCGCGACAGGACGCAGTCATGAAACTGGTCATTGCCATCATCAAGCCGTTCAAGCTCGACGAGGTCCGCGATGCGCTGGTAGCCGTCGGAGTGCACGGAATGACCGCGAGCGAGGTCAAGGGCTATGGCCGTCAAAAGGGGCACACTGAGATTTATCGAGGTGCCGAATACGCCGTGAATTTTCTCCCGAAAATTCGCGTCGAGGTGGCGGTGCCCTCAGACCGAGTGGATACAGTGGTCGAAGCCATTATCGGGGCCGCCAAAACCGGCCAGATCGGCGACGGCAAGATCTTCGTCACCCCAATCGAGCAGGCGATACGCATCAGGACGGGCGAGACCGACGTAGACGCCCTTTAGAGCATGTCCAGCAAAAGTGAGAACCGGTTTTGCGAAAAGGCCCTGCTCAAACAAGAGGAGAGAGGGGGATGACGATTCGAGGAAAAGTCATCCCGCTCTAAACGATCGATCTCGAAGGGGGGACGGCATGAGAGCAGACTCCAGACTCGTCGCCATAGGCGCCGCAATCGGCGTCGCGCTGAGTTTCGCATTCGCGCCTTCGCCGGCTCTCGCGCAGGGTGCCGCGTCCAAGATCGACCCGGCGGATACGGCCTGGATGATGGCCGCAAGCGCGCTCGTCCTGATGATGACCCTCCCTGGACTGGCGCTGTTCTATTGCGGCATGGTCCGCAAGAAGAACGTGCTCGCCACCATGGCGCAGACCGTTGCCTGCACCGCAATCTGCTCCCTCCTCTGGTTCGCATTCGGCTACAGCCTGAGCTTCGTGGGCGACGGGGCTTGGCTCGGAACATTCCAGCGCGCGTTCATGCGTGCCACCAGCATGGACGCGACCAGCGTGTTTGCGCCGTCGATCCCGGAAGTCCTCTTCATGTTCTATCAGATGACGTTTGCAATCATTACGGTGGCACTCGTCGCCGGCTCGGTTGCGGACCGCATGCGCTTCTCGGCCTTTGCCTGGTTCGCCGCCGGCTGGTTGATCTTCGTCTATGTGCCGATCGCGCACTGGGTCTGGGGCGGCGGCTTTCTGGCGAGGGCAGGCGTTCTCGATTTTGCCGGAGGTACCGTCGTTCACCTCAATGCGGGCGTGGCCGGCCTGGTAGCGGCGGGCGTGCTGGGCAAGCGCCACGGCTATGGCCACGACAATTTCGCGCCCTATGACCTGTCGCTGGCGGTGATCGGAACCGGTCTTCTCTGGGTGGGCTGGTTCGGGTTCAACGGCGGCTCGGCGCTCGGCGCCAACTCACGCGCGGCGTTTGCCATCGTGGCAACGCATCTTGCGGCATCGACGGGCGCGCTCACTTGGATGTTTCTGGAATGGTGGACGCGCGGCAAGCCCTCGGTGCTGGGTATGATCTCCGGGGCCGTCGCCGGTCTCGGGACCATTACTCCGGCGTCGGGATTCGTTCTGCCCTGGCACGCCGTCGTGATTGGGCTCATAGCGGGGGCGTTTTGCTTCTGGGCTTGCACTGGGCTCAAGCTGCGCCTTGGATACGACGACTCCCTCGACGTCTTCGGAGTGCACGGAGTGGGAGGGGCAACCGGGACGTTGCTCACCGGAGTTTTCGCCGTCGCGGCCGTCTCTGCATCTCCCGATTCCACGGGATTTTCTGGGCTGATCGAGGGCAACGCGCGGCAGATCCTGGTGCAACTCTATGGCGTGATAGCCGTCGCCATCTGGTCGGGGGTCGTCAGCTTCATTCTGCTCAAGGTGATCGGATTGCTCGTTCCGCTGCGGGTGAATCAACAAAACGAGATCGAAGGCCTCGACCTCACCCAACACGGCGAAGCTTTGCAATAACTGCGGCTCACCGCGCCCGCGTTGAAATGGATGCTCCCGCTGGGCGCCGATGGTTAATCGCCCCTTAACCTCGCGCGGATTATGCTAGGGGAGCTTGGTGCGGCGGGTGTTGGCGCCGCTTCGTCGATGCTCATGACCGCCCCCGAACGCGTATCCGCAGCCTCGCCAGTCCGGGCCGATCTAGGCCGCTCGCCCTTCGTGCGACTGCGCGAGCTGTTGGGGGAGGAGCGCCCGGGCAAGCCCCCTATCAGCTTGGCCGTTGGCGAGCCCCAGCACCCCGTGCCTTCGTTCGTCGCTCCCGTGCTGGCAGCGCACATCGCAGAATTCGGGCGCTATCCGATGAACAAGGGGCTCGACGAAATGTGCGAGGCCGCGGCAGCCTGGCTGGGGCGGCGTTTCAAGCTCCCGCGCCCGCTCGATCCTGTCACCGAGGTGCTGGTCCTCAACGGCTCGCGCGAAGGGCTGTTCCTCGCCGCGATCGCTGCGGTGCGCTTCGTGGAGCCAAAGCGCGGCGTCCCAGCCATGCTGATCCCCAACCCGTTTTACGCCGCCTATGCAGCCGGCGCTGTCACCGCGGGCTGCGAGCCGGTCTACCTGCCGGCTGTGGCAGCAAACGGGTTTCTTCCCGACCTCGATGCGCTCCCGGAGGAGCTGCTGGCAAGGACGGTCGCGTTTTTCATTGCATCCCCCGCAAACCCGCAGGGGGCGGTCGCTGATCTCGCCTATCTCTCCCGCATCGTCGCGCTCGCGCGGCGTTTCGGGTTTCTGGTGTTCAGCGACGAGTGCTACTCAGAAATCTACACCCGCAACGCACCGGCCGGCGTGCTTGAAGCCGGGGGGCCCGATTTCGCCAATGTCGTCGAGTTCCAATCGCTTTCCAAACGATCGAACCTGCCGGGACTGCGCGTCGGTTTTGCCGCAGGCGACCCCGGATTCATCGCGCGTTTTCTTGAATTGCGCAATGTCGCCGCGCCGCAGGTACCGATGCCAGCGCAAAGGGTAGCCGTCGCCGCTTATGGCGACGAGACCCACGTTGCCGACAACCGCCGGCTCTACGCGGAAAAATTCGATCTTGCCGATCAGATCATCGGTAGCCGTTACGGGTATCGCCGGCCGGGCGGTGGTTTCTTCCTCTGGCTTGATGTCTCAGCACACGGCGCCGACGAGGCGGTCACCCTGCGACTGTGGCGCGAGGCTGGGCTGCGGGTCGTTCCCGGCCGCTATCTCGCGCGCGAGCAGCCCGACGGAAGCAATCCAGGCCTCGGATACGTCCGCGTCGCCATCGTGCAGGATCGCGACACGACCGCGGAAGCGCTTCACCGGCTCGTGGCAGTGCTGGGGTAATCACACCCATGGCAGTGATCGATCGTCGTTTGCGCACGTTGAGCTTTCTGCCCGATGCGATCCGCGAGACCTTGGATCGCAGGCTGCGCGAGGTTGCAGGAATCGCGCTGCTCGCGGGCGCGGTCTTGCTCGCGCTTGCGCTTGCCACATGGTCTGTCCAGGACCCGAGCTTAAGCCACGCCACCAACGCTTCCGTGCGCAACGTTCTCGGGCTTACGGGAGCAATCGTTGCCGACCTGCTGATGCAACTTTTTGGTCTGGCTACGATCGCCCTTGTTCTCCCCATCGCGATCTGGGGCTGGCGACTGGCGAGCCATCGGCGGCTCGGCCGGGAGCGCGTGCGCATGGCGTTGTGGGCGCTCGGGGTGCCGCTGTGGGCGGGATGCGCCGCCACCTTGCCGCGCAGTCAAACCTGGCCGCTGCCGGGCGGACTGGGCGGTGTTGTCGGCGATTGGGTGCTGGGATTGCCTGCGCTCGTTGCCGGAGGCACGCTGACTGACGGGCCCCGATTATTCACGATGTTCGCCACTGGCATCGCTGCCGTGGTTTGCTTTGCGTTGGTTGCAGGAATTGGCCTGCATTCTTCCGCGCCAGCTTCGGACGACGAGCAGGACGAACTGCATACCTCCATTTCGCTCGGCTGGATCACGCACGCATTCCTCAGCCTGAAGGCGCGCGTGCACCGGCTTATTGCGCCGGGCGCCCCGTCGCGAGCACCCGTCGACGCGAAGGGCGCCCCCGTTGAGCACAGGATCGAGCCACGTTTTGAGAGTAGCGCTGCCACCCAGGAATCGCAGATCGGCGCCGAGCCTATCGGTGGCACCGAGCGCAAAGCGCGCACCGTGCGCACGCCGAAGCGATCGAGCGGCGGCTATGTGCTTCCGCCAATCGAGCTCCTTGCCGCGCCCAAGGCGACGGGTCGTGCCGTGCTAAGCGCCGACGCTCTCGCGGCCAATGCGACTGCGCTCGAAGGGGTGCTCGGCGATTTCGGCGTGCGGGGAGAAATCATCAACAGCCGGCCCGGCCCCGTGGTCACGCTTTACGAGCTCGAACCGGCGCCGGGCATAAAGTCCTCGCGCGTCATCGGCCTTGCGGACGACATCGCGCGTTCCATGAGCGCCCTTTCGGCCCGCGTTGCCGTGGTTGCGGGCCGCAATGCCATCGGGATCGAGCTGCCCAATCCCACGCGCGAGAAAGTGTATTTGCGGGAATTGCTCGCCAGCGACGACTATGCGGACAATCCGGCAAAGCTGCCGCTGTGCCTGGGAAAGACCATTGGCGGCGAGCCCGTCATCGTCGATCTCGCGCGCATGCCCCATCTGCTGATTGCGGGAACCACCGGTTCGGGCAAATCGGTCGCCATCAACACCATGATCCTGAGCCTGGTGTATCGGCTGCGGCCGGAGCAGTGCCGCCTCATCATGGTCGATCCGAAGATGCTGGAACTGTCCGTCTACGACGGCATCCCGCATCTGCTTGCTCCCGTTGTCACCGATCCGAAAAAGGCAGTCGTGGCGCTCAAATGGGCGGTGCGCGAGATGGAAGAGCGCTACAAGAAAATGTCCAAGCTCGGGGTGCGCAATATCGACGGCTACAACGTGCGGCTCGCCGATGCGAAGGCGAAAGGAGAGAAGCTCAGCCGCACCGTGCACACCGGCTACGACAAGGAGAGCGGCGAGGCCATTTACGAGCGCGAGGAGCTCGATCTCGAGCCGCTGCCGCTCATCGTGGTGATCGTGGATGAGATGGCCGATCTCATGATGGTGGCCGGCAAGGACATCGAGGGCGCCGTACAACGTCTCGCACAGATGGCGCGCGCGGCCGGCCTGCACGTAATTCTGGCAACGCAGCGTCCATCCGTGGACGTAATAACCGGCACGATCAAGGCGAATTTTCCCACCCGGATCTCGTTTCAGGTTACCTCCAAGATCGACAGCCGGACCATTCTGGGAGAGCAGGGGGCCGAGCAACTCCTTGGTCAGGGCGACATGCTCTACATGGCGGGCGGCGGTCGGATAAGCCGGGTGCACGGACCCTTCGTGTCCGACGAGGAAGTTGAGAAGGTCGTCCGCCACCTGAAGGCGCAAGGGACTCCGCAATATCTCGAGGCCGTCACCGCGGCCGACGACGAAGAGGAGGACGAGGACAGCCCGGTATTCGACGCGACCGGGATGGGACAGCCGGAGGGCGCCGATCTTTACCAGCAGGCCGTCGCGGTGGTGATGCGCGACCGAAAAGCCTCGACCAGCTACATCCAGCGCCGGCTGCAGATCGGCTACAATCGGGCTGCGTCTCTCATGGAGCGAATGGAGAAAGAAGGGGTAGTCGGCCAGGCGAACCACGCGGGAAAACGCGAGATCCTGGTGGCCGAAGAGGAAGCCGAGCCCTACTGACCGCGGTGTCATGGAGCGGTCTCGGAGCAGGGGCCCAACGCCGGACGCGCAAAGTGTGGAGTTCTGGACACAGTTCAGCCGCAACACGGCTGGTAGTCGTCATCTCGCCACATGTCGCAACTAGGCAAGCGGGGTTAAGGGAAGCGGAGAGAGGGGAATATGGCCCGCATGCGCCGGAGGCTGGTGGTCGGGATGCTGCTGTTGGGCCTCATCGGGCTCGCCCCGGCCGATGCGGAGACAGTTCCGTTGCCAAAGCCGGCCCCTCTGCCCAAGGAAGGCGCAGCCCGGTCCGCCGCACCAGCGCCGGCTGCAAGCGCCCAGCCGCAAAATCCCGTCGCCGGCCTCGCCTCCGGATTGAGGTCCCTCTTCAACCTCGACAAGCAGCCCGAAGCACCGCCCCCTGCGGTAACCACGACCGCGTTCACTCCGGCGCAGCGCGCCCAGATCGACAAGGTAAGCACCTATCTTTCCAGCGTGCAGCAGATGGTCGGTCATTTCGTCCAGGTCGCGCCTGATGGCAGCCGGACGCAAGGTGTATTCTACGTGCAGAAGCCCGGCAGAGTTCGGTTCGAATACGATGCCCCGAGCCCGATCGAGATCATAGCCGACGGGCAGACCGTGGTGGTCCGAGACCGCAAGCTGGCGACCCAGGATCTCTATCCGCTCTCGCAAACGCCTCTGCGTTTCCTGTTGTCCGAGAGGATCGACCTCCTGCGCGAGACCAATGTGGTGGCCGTACGCTCGGACGACGTGTACGTGACCGTCGTCATTGAAGAGAGACAGGCGCTCATCGGCACCAGCCGACTGATGATGATGCTCGGCGCCAAAGACTATCAGTTGAAGCAGTGGACCGTGACCGATCCCCAGGGCTATGACACGACGGTTGCGGTTTCCAATCTCGACAGCAGCAAGCACCCCGATCCGAACCTGTTTCGCATCGACTATACGCGCTACGCGCAATAGCTCGTCCTCGCGGCTTCTGCGCCGCGCCAGCCCAGCCATTCGCACGCGACGATCGACGTTTTCGCTCCCGGGCCCGCGCGTAGCAAAGGAGCCCGGAATCCAGTAAATCACCGGCAGAGTGTCGCCGTATTCCGGGCCCGCCGTTTTGCGGAGCCCCGAATGACGCTGCCCGCCCCCTGACCTGCAAAACAATGCGCCTTACCGTCACGACCTGGAACATCAACTCGGTGCGGCTGCGGCTGGACAACGTCGCCAAGCTCATCAAGTCGGTGCGGCCCGACATTCTCTGTCTTCAGGAAACGAAGTGCCCCGACGATAGATTCCCGCGCAAGCGGTTCAAGCGACTGGGCTACGAGCATGTCGCCCTCAACGGACAAAAGGGCTACCACGGCGTTGTCCTGCTTTCGCGCATGCCGATCGAGAGCTTCAATATTCGATCCTTCTGCGACAAGGTCGACTGCCGCCACATCAGCGCGGTGATTGGCGAGCGCGCCGGACTTCGCGATCCGATCACGCTGCACAATCTCTATGTGCCCGCAGGCGGCGACCTCCCCGATGCCGAGGTCAATCCCAAATTCGCGCACAAGCTCTCGTTCCTCGACGAAATGCGCGCATGCTCGGAATTCCGCTGCACCGGCTCCAGCCGAATGGTTCTGGTCGGCGACCTCAACGTCGCGCCATTGGAGCACGATGTGTGGAGTCACAAGCAGATGCTCCGGGTCGTCTCGCACACACCGGTGGAATGCGAGCGCCTCCTCGAGATCCAGAAGACCGGCTCGTGGATCGATGCGATGCGCATGCTGGTGCCGGAGCCAACCAAGCTGTTCACCTGGTGGAGCTATCGCTCACCCGACTGGAGGACCGCCGACAAGGGGCGCCGGCTGGACCATATCTGGGTTGCCCCGGCACTCGCGGACCGTGTCAGCAAGGTAGAGGTGCTCAAGGATTCGCGCGGCTGGGTACGCCCTTCTGATCACGTTCCGGTCACTGCGACGCTGGAGCTGTGATTCCTCACTGGTAGGAATCGAGCACCGCGCGCAGGTCGCAGATTTCCTGGGTCGACTGGTCGAGACGGCTGGCAAGAGCGTCGCGCAGCTTGCGAGCGCTGTCGGGAAAGCTGTCCAGCATCTTGAGGAAGAGCGGCCGCGGAATCAGCAGCACGGTCGACGGCTCCAGCGCAGTCGCCGTGGCCGAGCGCTGGCTCTCCGTGAGCAGCGCCACTTCCCCCAGCAGGGTGCACGGACCGACCACTGCGGCTTTGCCCTCATCGGCGGAGTCGGGCATCAAATTAAAGCTGCCCTCCTGGACGACGTAGCCTCCTTCCGCCTCTTCTCCGGCATTGAAGAGGATCTCGCCCCCGTGCACGTAACGCGACTGCGCGCCGATCGCCAGAATACGCAGGGCCGGTCGACTTAAGAGATTGAGCGTCGGCACACGTTCCAGAAACGCGATGTCGTCCTCGATGGTCATGGGACGAGGTTACGGCACCAGCTTATACCCACCCGCCTCGGTGACCAGAATGGAAGGGCTCGCAGCATCCTGCTCGACCTTCTGCCGCAATCGGTAGATGTGCGTTTCCAGCGTGTGCGTGGTGACTCCAGAATTGTAGCCCCAAACTTCCTGCAGCAGCGTTTCCCGCGAGACCGGGCGCTCGCCGGCGCGATAGAGGTAGCGCAGTATCGCCGTCTCCTTCTCGGTGAGCCGAACCTTGTTGCCTTTTGGATTGAGCAGGATCTTCGAGCTCGGACGGAACGTATACGGCCCGATGTTGAACACTGCGTCCTCGCTCGCCTCGTGCTGCCGCAGCTGGGCGCGGATGCGCGCCAGCAGGACGGCAAAACGAAACGGCTTGGCGACGTAATCGTTGGCCCCCGATTCCAGCCCGAGAATGGTATCGGAGTCGGTGTTGTGCGCGGTGAGCATTATAATGGGAGCCTTGAAGCCGTTCTTGCGCAGAATGCGCACCGCTTCGCGCCCGTCGATGTCAGGCAGGCCGACATCCATGATGACGAGGTCGATCTGGCCCGATTTTGCCGCTTGCACCCCCTTCGTGCCGCTCTCGACCGCCGCCGCTTCGAACTCGTCATGCAAGGCGAGCTGCTCGAGCAGCGCCTCCCGCAGCTCAGCATCATCGTCCACAATCAGGATCTTGCGCGTAGTGCTCATATCCCGAAGCCCTCGCGGCCTGCCATTCCAGTGTGCGAAGTAGAGCATTCGGGCGCAAAAGAGCAAGCAGATTGGTCGAAGTGATTAAGGAATGCCCGCCGCGACCGCCTCGTTCATGCGCACGCGAACGTTGCCGCTGATACGCGTGCGGGTCCGGCCGGGCTCCCGAATCAGTGGAATTCTTCTGGCCGGCCCTTTTGCCATGCCGGTCCTGCTGGGGCGCTCCGGAGTGCGTGCCAACAAGCGCGAAGGAGACGGCGCAACGCCGCGCGGCCGTTTTCGGCTGCTGCGGCTCTGGTGGCGCGCCGACCGCTCCCCGCGGCCGATCACGCTTCTCCCGGCAAGGCCAATCACTCCTGAGATGGCCTGGTGTGAGGATCCGGCCGACCGGCGCTACAACCGCCCATTTCGCCGGTCCGCCGGGGAGCCAGGAGACCGGCTCTGGCGGAACGATTCGCTCTACGACTTTCTCGTCGAGATCGACCACAACACCCGGCCGCGAAAAGCTCGCCGGGGCAGTGCCGTGTTCGTGCATGTCGCGCGGCGCCAAGGCTCGCCTACGGCTGGATGTATCGCCTTGAGGTCAGCGGACTTATGCCGCCTGCTTGCACGCGTCGGCCCCAACACCCGTCTGGCGATAGAAGTATAGCGTAATTGCTAGCCGCGGCACGTCATGCACGAGACGGGTAGCCCTGTTGACAAGGTCGGCGGTGGGATAGCGGGCGACCCAGGGGATCTACACCATCTGCTGTCGCGGTGGCGGGCGCTCGCCGAAGATCGCAGTACCAATCCGCACGTGGGTGGCGCCGTACGCAATCGCGATGGTGAAATCTGCACTCATGCCCATGGAAAGCAGCGCAAGATTGTTGCGGCGTGCGATCTTGGCCGTCAGTGCGAAATGCGGCGCCGGGCTTTCATGCGCCGGAGGAATGCACATCAGCCCCGCGATCTCCAATCCGTGACGCTCGCGGCAGGCAGCAAGGAACGCATCGGTTTCCTCTGGAAGCACACCCGCTTTCTGCGGCTCGGCACCGGTATTCACCTCGACGAAAAGCGTCGGCTTTCGTCCCTGTCTGGCAATCTCCCGGGCGAGCGCCTCGGCAAGGCTTGGCCGGTCAACGGAATGGATCGCGTCGAACAGGACCACCGCCTCTCTCGCCTTGTTCGACTGCAACGGTCCGACGAGATGAAGCTCCAGGCTGGGATGGCGTTGCCTTAACGCAGGCCATTTGGCCTTCGCCTCCTGCACCCTGTTCTCTCCGAACACGCGCTGACCTTCTGCGATGACAGGTTCGATGGCCGCCGGACCGAAAGTCTTTGAGATCGCAACCAGAGTGACCGACGTAGGATCGCGGCACGCCTCGATGCAGGCGCGCGCGATGCGCTCGCGCACGGCACGCAGTGGCGGGTCGATTTCCGTTGTCGCACCGATTTTGCTCATGCCGCATCGTGAAAAATAACGCCCAGCGTGTGGCGACGACCTGAGCGCAAGCGGCTCACGCCATGGCGCATGTTGACCCGGTAGGTGCCGCGTGCGCCTTGCACCGGCCGATGGTGCACCGGAAAGATCACGGCTTCGCCCTGCGCGAGCGGCACGACCTCCGCCCGCGATTGCATGCGCGGACGCTGCTCGGTGAGCACAAATTCACCCCCGGTGAAATCCTCGCCTGGCCGCGAGAGAAGAAACGTGACCTGAAGGGGAAACGCGAGATCGCCGTAGAGGTCCTGGTGCAAGCAATTGTAATCACCCGGTCCATACTGGAGCAAAAGTGGCGTCGGTCGATTTTGCCCGGCCTTGTGGCAACGCGCGAGATAACTGGCGTGATCGCCGGGATAGCGTGCAGCAGCATTCATGCTGACGTTCCAACGATTGGCGATCTCGCAGAGCCGCGGATAAAGCTCGGAGCGCAGGAGCGCGACCAGTTCCGGCAGCGGATAGGCGAAATATTTGTATTCGCCCCGCCCGAACCCGTGCCGGGTCATGACCACCCGACTGCGGAAGAGTCCGTCCGACGCGTAGCTGCCGGCGAGCTGCTCGCATTCATCCCGTGTCAGCAGCGCTCTGGTGGTTGCGCAGCCGTGTGCGTCGAGTGCCTGCGCAATCTCGGTCCAGTCTAGCGCGGCAATGCGGGCGGCGAGCGTTGGTGCCGCCGCCCTCGCATGCTCCCGCCGGACTGCCGTGGTGGCGGTCATTGGATCCGCTCCTGTGATGCACGCTCGCGCGCCAGCAATGCGCTCTTGCGCGCAACCCCCCAGCGGTACCCCGAAATCGAGCCATCCGAACGCACTACGCGATGGCACGGAATCGCGATCGCGATCGCATTGGAGCCGCAAGCCTGCGCCACGGCACGCACGGCCTTGGGAGCGCCGATGCGTTTGGCAAGCTCGGTATAGCTTGCAGTCGAGCCCGCGGGGATGGCGGCAATGGCATCCCATACCCGCTGCTGGAAGGCGGTGCCGCGGATATCGAGGGGCAGGTCGAGGCCGTGTCCCGGCGCCTCGACGAGACCAACCACTCTAGCCACCAGCGCCGCGAATTCCGGATCGTCGCCGACGAGCTCTGCGTGGCGAAAGCGCTCCTGAAAGGAGTGCACGAGCGCCTCCGGATCATCGCCAAGCTCGATCGCACAGACACCCTTCGTGGTGGCGGCGACGAGGATCGACCCGAGCGAGCACTCCCCGAGCGCGAAGCGGATCACGGTGCCCGGTCCGCCGGCGCGAAACTGCCGCGGGGTCATGCCCAGCATTTCCGACGAGCCAGCGTAGAAAGGGCCATTCGAATTGAAGCCCGCCCCGTAGAGGGCTTGCGTCACCGTACCGCCCTGCGGGAGCGCGTCGCGAACCCGCTTCGCCCGCGTGGCGGCGGCGTAGCCCTTGGGGCTCACTCCCGTTACCGCCCGAAAGATTCGATGAAAATGGTATGGGCTGAGCCCCGTGAGTTGCGCCAGCTCGCCCAGGCGAGGTGCCTCTTCGGCCTGCTCGATCAGGCGACATGCTTTGCTTACCGCGGCAGCATGGCGCTCAGCCAGGCTGGGCTCCTTCGGCCGGCAGCGTTTGCACGGGCGAAAGCCCGCACGTTCGGCGTCGGCACAGGTGGCGTGAAAGGCGACATTCTCCCGCCTGGGCAATCGCGCTCCGCAGGTTGGCCGACAATAAACTCCGGTTGTGGCAACAGAATAGTAGAAGGCCCCGTCGGCAGCGGGATCGCGGCGCCGGACCGCGTCCCAGCGCTCATGGTCGGTTCGGAAGGGCTGCAGTTTCCCGTTCATCGTAGTGTCCAACATCTTGACGCTCCTTCGGTTGGCGGCAGTCGCACCGCCCATGCGTCAATATTTATGACCATCCCGGTCGTGAGCACTTCGATCCTTGCGCCCAAATCCAAAAATAGCACGGCAACCGAATTCGTCATCGCCATCCGGGCATCGCACTTTCCCGCGCGCGGTTGACCGGCGACCGTCTCCTGCCCTAGTGCCTTGGTAAATATTTGTCAGGCAAAAGAATTCCATGGCGATCGAGCGCTATAACGCCGGCGAGGCAGAAGCCCGCTGGCAGGCCGTGTGGGATGAGCGCGGCATTTTTGCCACGCCCAACGACGACCCGCGCAAGAAATACTACGTGCTCGAGATGTTTCCCTATCCCTCCGGGCGCATTCATATGGGGCACGTGCGCAACTACGCCATGGGGGACGTGGTAGCGCGCTTCAAGCGAGCAACCGGGTTCAACGTCCTGCATCCCATGGGATGGGACGCGTTCGGCATGCCCGCGGAGAATGCGGCGATGGAAAATCGAGTCCATCCCAAGACCTGGACCTATGAGAACATTGCCGCGATGAAGGCGCAGCTCAAGTCGATGGGGCTTTCCCTCGACTGGAGGCGTGAAATCGCAACCTGTGACCCCGCCTACTACAAGCACCAGCAGAAGATGTTTCTGGACTTCCTGCGTGCGGGGCTGGTCGAACGCAAGCTCGGCAAGGTCAATTGGGACCCCGTCGATCAGACCGTGCTCGCCAACGAGCAGGTGATCGACGGCCGCGGCTGGCGTTCCGGCGCGCCGGTCGAACAGCGTGAAATGCTGCAGTGGTATTTCGCGATCACCAAGTTTTCCGAGGATCTGCTGGCATCGCTTGATCGGCTCGAGCGCTGGCCGGAGAAGGTGCGCACCATGCAGCGCAACTGGATCGGCCGCTCGGAAGGCCTGCTGGTGCGGTTCGCGCTCGATCCCGCGACTACCCCGGACGCGGAGGACGAGCTCGAAATTTTCACGACGCGCCACGACACGCTGTTCGGCGCAAAATTCATGGCGCTTTCGCCCGATCATCCGCTCGTCGCGGCGGCCGCTGCAAAGAACCCTGAGCTCGCCGCCTTCATCGCCGAATGCAAGCAGCACGGGACCGCCCAGCAGCTGATCGAGACCGCAGAGAAGAAAGGCTTCGATACCGGGATCAAGGCAATCCATCCCTTCGATCCGAATTGGAAGCTCCCGGTGCTCGTCGCCAATTTCATTCTGATGGAATACGGCACCGGCGCGATCTTCGGCTGCCCGGCGCACGACCAGCGCGACCTCGACTTCGCGAACAAATACAAGCTCGGAAACACTCCGGTGGTCTGCCCGCCTGGCCAAGACCCCGCGACTTTTGTGATCACCAATGTCGCTTATGAGGGCGACGGATTGCTGATCAACTCTCGGTTTCTCGACGGCATGACCAGCGAGGCAGCGAAGGAGGAGGTCGCCCGTTTGCTGGAGAGTGAGTCGCGCGGCAACCGCCCGGTTGCCATTCGCCAGGTCAATTTCCGCCTGCGCGACTGGGGCATCTCGCGCCAGCGATATTGGGGCTGCCCAATCCCGATCATTCACTGCGATTCCTGCGGCATCGTCCCCGTGCCGGAGAACGAGCTGCCGGTGACGTTGCCGGAGGACGTCGCGTTCGACCGGCCCGGCAATCCGCTCGAGCGGCATCCCACCTGGAAGCATGTGACCTGCCCGCGCTGCGGCGGCCCCGCACGGCGGGAAACCGATACCATGGACACTTTCGTGGACTCGTCCTGGTATTTCGCGCGGTTCACGGATCCCTGGATAACAACCGCGCCCACCGACCGCACCCAGATCGATCACTGGCTCCCCGTCGACCAGTACATCGGCGGGATTGAGCACGCGATCCTGCATCTCCTCTACAGCCGCTTCTTCACCCGCGCCATGAAAGCGACCGGCCATGCCGGGCTCGACGAGCCGTTCGCGGGACTCTTCACCCAGGGAATGGTCGTGCACGAGATCTATAAGCGGGCCAACGGTGAATGGGCCATGCCGGCCGAGGTCAGGCTTGAGGGAGCCGGGAAAGATCGCCGCGCGACTTTCGTGGGCACCGGTGAAGCGGTCGAGATCGGCTCCATCGAGAAGATGTCGAAGTCAAAGCGCAATACCGTCGATCCGGACGACATCATCGCCGCCTACGGGGCGGACACCGCGCGCTGGTTCATGCTGTCAGATTCGCCGCCCGAGCGCGACGTCATATGGACCGAGGAGGGCGTGCAGGGAGCCTGGCGGTTCGTGCAGCGCCTATGGCGCCTGGTGCACGAGGCAAGCGAGGTCGCCGCGCTGGCAAGCCCCCTGCGACCCTCGAGCTTTGGCGGGGAAGCGCTTGCTCTACGCAAAAGCGCGCATCGCGCGCTTGCACGGGTCACCGAAGATATCGAGCGGCTGCGCTTCAACGTCGCCATCGCCCATATCTACGACTTTGCCAATCAGTTTCAGGCCTCCCTCGGAGGGCTCGAAGGCGGGCCGGGCCCTGATTACCGTTGGGCCGTCAGGGAGGCCGCCGCCATTCTTGTGCAGCTTTTCCATCCCATGATGCCGCACTTGGCGGAGGAGTGTTGGGCCGTACTTGGGCACGAAGGAGGCGCTCTTGTGGCGTCCGAGCCCTGGCCGCGGGTAGAAGCCTCGCTGCTGGTTGAGGACAGCATCACACTTCCGGTCCAAATCAATGGTAGGAAGCGCGACGACGTCACCGTCGCCCGAGATGCGGCGGAGGCGGATATCCAGAGCGCGGTTTTGGCGCTCGAATCAGTCAAGCGGGCGCTGGCCGGCAAGCCGCCGAAGAAGGTGATCGTGGTGCCGCAGAGGATCGTGAATGTGGTGGCGTAACGCACGCATGGGGCGCGTTAGCCGCGCCGTTGTGGCGCTCGCCTTCGCTGGCTTGACCGCCGCTTGTTTCCAGCCGCTCTACGGCGAAATTTCCCCGACCGGCGCGCCACTTCTGCGCGAGCAGCTCAGCGCCGTGGATATCGAGCAGATCGGCGCACCCAAGGGAACCGATGAGGCGCGCCTGGCGGTAGAGATCCGCAATGTGATGCTGTTCAACTGCACCGGGGGCGGGGCGCCGGCTCCGCCAACGCATCGGCTGAAGGTTTCGATCTCGACCACGCAGACCGCGGTGATCGTGGACATCCAGACGTCGCGACCCGATGTGCAAATCACCGCCATCAACGCCACCTACACGTTGACCGAGATCGCGACCAACAAGATCGTGGTAACCGGCCAGACTTTCGCGCGCGTCTCCTATGATCTTCCGGGACAGCAACAACGGTTCGCACGGCTGCGCGGTTTGCGGGATTCGGAAGACCGCGCGGCGAAAGTCGTTGCCGACAATATCACCGGAAGACTCACCTCCTATTTCACCGCGGGTACGTGACCGAATCAGTGGTTGCGCTGAAAGCCAAAGACGTCGACCGCTACATGGCCGCTCCCGATCCGGGGAAGCCGACCCTCCTTGTCTATGGACCGGACGCCGGTCTCGTGCAGGAGCGAGCGGAAACGCTCATCCGCACGTTCGTAGACGATCCGCGCGATCCGTTCCAACTGGTCCGGCTGGAAGGCGACGAGCTTGCGGGTGAGCCGACGCGCCTCGTCGAGGAGGCCATGACGGTGCCTCTCTTCGGCGGACGGCGCGCCATATGGGTGAAAGCAGGGTCGCGCAATTTTGCACCCGCGGTGGAGACGCTCCTGGGCTTGCCCTCTCTCACCACGTCCGTTGTCATCCAGGCGGGCAATCTGCGGGGCAACGCGCCTCTGCGCACGGTATGCGAGCGCGCCAAGACAGCGGTCACGCTGCCCTGCTACGCGGACGAGGAGAGTGCTCTGCTTCGCCTGATCGATACCGAGATGCGCGGGAACGGCCTTGCGATCTCGGCCGACGCGCGCGCAGCGCTGGTGCCGCTGCTGGGGGGAGATCGGCTCTCCTCGCGCCATGAGCTCCGCAAGCTTGCCCTATTTGCACACGGCAGGTCGCGCGTCGAGCTTGAGGACGTAAGAGCCGTTGTCTCGGATGCTTCCAATCTCGCGCTGGATGAATTGGTTGACGCGGCATTTGCCGGCAACGCCCGCGAGCTTGAGATCCAGTTGGGCAAGGCGCGCATCGCGGGCACCTCGCCCGGCACGATCATGACGGCGGCACTGCGCCAGGTCGGCCAGCTGCACCGGGCAAGGGTTGCGGTTGATGACGGGGCGGCGCCTGAGGAGGCTGCAAACAGCATTGTGCCATTCGGCTTTGGCCGCAAGAACGCAATCGCGCGGATGCTGCGGATGTGGACGTCGGCGCGACTGCTGCGCGCGATGACGCAGCTTGCGGACGCAGCGCTCGAGACCCGGCGCCAATCCGATGTGGCCGCCGTGATTGCGCACCGAGCGCTCCTCGCCCTCGCCGTCAACGCGAAGGGCAAGAGCAATCGATAGAACCAACTAGTTCTTCTCCAGGCGCCGCACCACGTCGTCGAGCTGATCGAGGCTGCGGTATTGGATATGCAGCACTCCGCCGTTGCCACGCTCGGCGAGAGTGACGGTGAGGCCAAGCGCGTCGGAAAGACGCCGCTCGAGCGCGGCGGAATCGGCGCCCTTGTTTGCTCCGCTTTCTGCGGATTTCGCGGGCTTGCGTGCGTGTTCTTTTGCAAGCGCTTCGACCTGGCGCACGTTGAGGCCGCGCTCGACGATCTGCCGTGCCATGCCTTCCGGGTCTGGCGCCCCGACCAGCATGCGGGCTGCCCCCGCGGAGATCTCTCCGGCGCTGATGTAGGCCTTCACCGCCTCAGGTAGTTTGAGCAGTCGCATCGTGTTGCTCACATGGCTGCGGCTCTTGCCGACCATGCGCGCGATGTCGTCATGACTGCGCTCGTACTCGCTCGCGAGCCGCTGATAGCCGCCGGCCTCTTCCAGCGCATTGAGATCGGTGCGCTGCACGTTCTCGATGATCGCAAGCTCGAGCGCCTCGGCATCCGTCGCTTCCAACGGCACGATCGGGATTTCATGCAGACCTGCGCGCTGGGCGGCGCGCCAACGGCGCTCGCCGGCGATGATCTCGTAGGCATCTTTTGACTCTGCAATGGCCCGCACCAGAACCGGCTGAATCACGCCGCGTTGTTTGATCGACTGAGCTAACTCGTCGAGATCGGAGTCGCTGAAACTGCGGCGCGGGTTACCCGGGTTGGGCTTGAGATGCTCGATGGGGACGCGACGATGGTGGCGGGACCTTTCAGTCGGCTTCGTCTCGGCGACGACATCTCCCATCAGCGCCGCAAGGCCGCGGCCCAGTCGCGATCGGCTCTCATCTGCCATGGCGCATCCATGCCCTCGCGCGCAGTTTAATTGCATGTGCATCGCTCGCAGGGCGGACGTTCCATACCTCCCCCTGTAAGGGGGAGGTCGACAGCATTTGCTTCGCTTGGAAGCAAATGCTGTCGGGTGGGGGTCCAACGCTCGGCGCTGCTATTTGGTGATCATCGCGGCCACGTCTTGACCTCCGGGCATCATCGCGGTTGACCCCCACCCGGCTCGCCCCGATCAAGTCGGGGCTCGCCGACCTCCCCCTTTCAGGGGGAGGTATTGAGGGGCGTGCTGCGCCGCCGGGTACATATGGCATGGCCCTGCCTTTGAGGGGGATGTACGGCAGGGCTTGCTGTGCCGCTAATTGCATCTGTGATATCCATGCCCTCGCGCGCAGTGTCATGTCATGATGCAGGTTCGGGGTACGGCGGGAGCTTGTTGTCGATCGGTTCGCCTGCGCGCAACGAGATGAGCTCCTTCTCGCGCTGGATGATCTCGGTTGCGAGCCGCAGATACGCTTCGCTGCCGACGCATTTGAGATCGTAGACGAGCACCGGTTTGCCGTAGGAAGGCGCCTCCGACACCCGCACATTGCGGGGGATGATGGTGCTGTAGACCTTTTCCCCGCTGTTCTGGCGCACATCCGCGACAACCTGATTCGAAAGATTGTTGCGCGCATCGTGCATCGTGAGCACGATGCCGTGGATGACAAGGTCGGGATTGAGCGCGGCCTTCACCCTGGCGACGGTCTGTATCAGTTGCGAGAGACCTTCCAAGGCGAAGAACTCGCATTGCAACGGAACCAGGACTGCATCCGCCGCAGCCATTGCGTTGATGGTCAGAAGATTGAGCGAAGGCGGACAATCGATCAGGACATAACTGAGCGTGCCGTCCGCAGGGGCAGCGCTGCGCAAAGGCGCAAGCGCATTGCGCAGACGCATTGCGCGATCCCTTGCCTGGCTCACTTCGAGCTCGAGGCCGGAGAGATCGAGAGTAGAGGGCGCGATGGACAAACGGGGCACGGCCGTCGGCATCACCGTATCGCGCACCGAAGTTTCGCCCATCAACAACTCGTAGGTGGAATGTCGCCGGTTGCGGCGATCGATGCCGAGACCGGTGGACGCATTGCCTTGCGGATCGAGATCCACGATCAGCACGTGCTCGCCGATGGCCGCCAGCGCAGTGCCGAGGTTGATCGCGGTGGTCGTTTTTCCGACGCCGCCTTTTTGGTTGGCGATCGCGATGATCCGCGGCGGAGCCGGATTGAGGATGCGGGTGGAGACAGGCTCCTCGTGCGTCGCCACTTCCGCGGTGTCAGTCGCCGCGATGTCTGTCTCCGCGATGTCTGTCATGGGCCGCTGTCCGGAGCGCAATCACTGCGCAGGCTGCGAATCGGCTGCAATTCTAAGGCGCTCCTGCCCGGCGCTCCACATTGCGAACCACGATGATGCGGGCATCGGCATCGGTGCGGCTCGCCGCCATGGTGGCATGCATTGCCCAGCGATTCGAGGCTTGTGCGAGCTCTACCCCTGCACTTCGTCCCTTCGGGAACAAGCCTATCGTACCGGTTTTCCCCAACTGGGGAAACGCGAGGTTAAGCAAATCGTCCAGGGAAGCGAGGGCGCGGGCGCATACCGCGTCTACAGGGTCGGCAAAACGGACCACGAAGTTCTCTATTCGTTCCGCGTGCACGACTGCGGGAGCCGCAGTGACGCGCGCAGCTTCGCGCAGAAATGCTGCCTTTCTACTGTTGCTTTCGATCAAGTGGATCGCGGTACCCGGCATATCGGTGAGGGCGCACGCGATGGGGATGCCGGGAAATCCGCCGCCGGAACCTAGATCGACCCAGGTGCGGGCGCCGGGCGCAAGATCGACGAGCTGAAGCGAGTCGGCGATGTGGCGTGTCCACAGGCGCGGTATCGTCGAGGGTGCGACGAGATTTGTAGTCCGCTGCCACTCCACGAGGAGAGCAACAAACGCATCCAACCGCTCCGCTGTTTCACGTGAAACAGGGGTAAGCTCAAGCGCCTTGGCACGGTCACCCGCGAGAAGGCCCGGACTCGCGGGGTGCCGGGGGGTACGTTGCCGCTCCTCTCGCCGGCGCCGCACCAAGCGCCCCTGCTCCATGGGCTCAGCCCATCACGCGGCAGCGGACGCGCCCGACCGCTGCCCGCGATCGGCACGTTTGAGGTGGGCCAGGAGCAAGGTCAAGGCAGCAGGGGTGATGCCGTCGATGCGACCGGCCTGGCCTATCGTGCGCGGGCGCAGGGATTGCAGCTTCTGCCTGACCTCATTGGAGAGCCCACGAATGATCGCGTAGTCGAGATGCTCCGGCAGGACCAGGCTTTCATCCCGTCGATAGGCGGCGATGTCGGCCGCCTGCCGCGAAAGGTACACGTCGTATTTCGCGTCAATCTCCAGCTGCTCGGCAATTTTGGGAGGGAACTCGCGGAGCCGCGGCCAGATGGGGGCAAGCTGCGCTACGTTCATCGTCGGGTGCGACAGAAGCTCGAAGGCGGTGCGCCGCTGGCCGTCCTGATTGAGCGTGAGCCCATGGCGTTGCGCCTGCGTCGGTGTCAGCGCTACCGAGCAGGCGTACTCCCGCGCCGCAGCCAGCGCCGCCATTTTCTCGGCGTGCCTCGCCGCTCGAGCGGAACCGACGCAGCCCAGCGCTATCCCCCGTCCCGTCAAGCGCTGATCGGCATTGTCGGCCCGGAGCGTGAGGCGATACTCCGCCCGCGAGGTGAACATGCGATAGGGCTCCGTTACCCCGCGGGTGACGAGGTCATCGACCATGACCCCGAGGTAGCTCTCCGCCCGATCGAATGTGATCTCGCCCGTGCCGGCGGCGCGCGAGGCGGCATTGAGACCCGCAAGCAGGCCCTGCGCCGCCGCCTCCTCGTAGCCGGTCGTGCCGTTGATCTGCCCGGCGAGGAACAGCCGCGGCAGGCGCTTGGCCTCAAGCGTGGGGGCGAGCTCACGCGGATCGACGTAATCGTACTCAATAGCATAGCCGGGCCGAATGATACGGGCCCGCTGCAGGCCGGGGATCGTGGCAACGAGCGCGAGCTGGACCTCTTCCGGGAGCGACGTGGAGATGCCGTTGGGGTAGACGGTGCTGTCACCGAGCCCTTCCGGCTCCAGGAAGATCTGATGCCCTTGGCGATCGCCGAAGCGCACGATCTTGTCTTCGATCGAGGGGCAATAGCGCGGGCCGCGGCTCGAAATCTGTCCGGAATACATCGGCGAGCGGTGGACATTCGCGCGGATGACCGCATGGGTCGCTTCGCTCGTGCGGGTCAATCCGCACTGGATCTGCGGATTGGCAAGCCTGTCGGTCATGACAGAGAAAGGCTCGGGGGGCTCGTCGCCCGGCTGCATCTCGACCCCAGCCCAGTCGATGGTGCGCCCGTCAAGCCGCGGCGGTGTGCCAGTCTTGAGCCGGGAGAGGGCAAACCCGAGGCGCTCGAACGTGCGCGACAGGCCCATCGCCGGGGCTTCACCCACCCGGCCGGCGGGGATCTGCCGCTCTCCGATGTGGATCAGGCCGCGCAGGAATGTCCCCGTGGTGATGATGACGGAGCCCGCCCCGAAGGTGCGGCCGTCGGCGAGCGTAACCCCTGCCACCTGCCCGCCCGCCAGCGCCAAATCGTCCACCTCGGCCTCGATCACCGTCAGGTTTGCGGTGTCCCGAATGGCCTGCTGCATGGCGGCGGCATAGAGCTTGCGGTCGGCCTGGGCGCGCGGGCCCCGCACCGCCGGGCCCTTGCGGCGATTGAGCACGCGAAACTGGATGCCTCCGAGATCGGCCACCCGGCCCATAAGGCCATCCAAAGCGTCGATCTCGCGCACGAGGTGGCCCTTGCCGAGGCCGCCGATGGCCGGGTTGCAGGACATCGCCCCGATGGTCGCAAACCGATGCGTGATCAGCGCGGTCCGCGCGCCCATGCGCGCTGCCGCCGCTGCCGCTTCACAGCCGGCATGGCCGCCGCCAACAACGATGACGTCAAAGGGTGGTCGCATGCGCTCCTCGGGAGGCAGGTTCTAACGCAGCATGCGCCCACGGTCCATTGAAGCGGCCGCCGACGTACCATGTTTCACGTGAAACATGCTCGCAAAATAGCGAGCGCGAAAATCGGCATCGGTTCACAAATCGGGCTTGCTGGCCTCTTCCTTCGGCGCGCGCCCAGGCACCATGTAGACTCCGCCTCCTATTTTACTCCCCTCTGTGCCCCGTTCATCTTGCAACGTTGTTTTTGTTGGGTTTTCCCGTTGGCTTCGTTTTGGCAGAATCGCCTAAACGGTTGTCTTGCGTCGCCGACCAAACCGGAGATAGGGGTTCCACGGAGATCTTCGGGAGGTAGGGGCGAGGCATGCCTTGCCCCTACGGCGAGAGAGAACCCCGATGCGACGCCGTTGCGCGCGTGCCCTCTTCCGCGCGACGGGTTTCCGCAGGACAGCCGCAATGTCGAACGCCTCGCCGCAGCTGTCTGCACCGATTGCCTGGCCAGAGGTTGTCGTCGAATCCGGGGGACGTACAGAGCCGAAGTCCCGGAGCGCGCGGCTGCGCCCGGAGCGCGCGTAGCGCTCATAGCGATCGATGCTGTGCAGCCGCTTGATCGCCGAGCGATCGTCGGGCGCACGCGAAAGCAGAGGAAGGCGCGCCGCGCGAATGTCCAGGAGATCGATCTGCGCGGCAACGAGCCGACAAGCGGCCTCGAAACGCGTCGCATCGGCTGTGGGGCCGGCGAGCTTGCGGGCGAGCTCGGCGATGTTCCTGGTCTTTGCCGGGTCGCGCAGCGCCGGCAAAGCCAAGCCGTGCTTGCGGGCATTTTGCGAGGAGCGGGCCTTTCCCGCAGCCGTGCGCGGGCCGGTGCTGAGACGGGCATTGCGCCGATTGGCATAGAGTTTGCGCAGACTGGTCGCCATGGCGCCTCCTGTTCGATTTTGGGCACGGAGCCGAATTGTTCCCTTTTTGTTCTATCAGAGTCGCCGGAGTTTTGCAACTGAAATCTCGACTTGAGCGCAGGGACCGGGTGCTCCGTAACTGCTCACTTCCCGATGCAGAAGTCGCGGAAGATCACATCGAGGATGTCCTCGACATCCACGCGGCCCAGGAGCTTGCCTAGCGCCCGCATGGCCAGGCGCAGCTGCTCGGCCACGATTTCCTCACGGCCGTCGGCCGCGGCGGCCTGAGCGTCGCGCAAGGCGAGTGCCGCCTCCCGGAGATGTGCACGCTGCCGCTCCCGGGTCACCAGAGCCGGCTCCGCCGGAAAATATTGTTGGCAGAACCGCGTAAGGGCGGAGATGAGCTCGTCCAGGCCCTCTCCCGTCGCACCCGAGATAAGTCGGGCCGCGTCAGCCCTTTGTCCGCGCGCGAGATCGCGTTCCGCCGGCGACACGAGATCGATCTTGTTGACCAGGAGCCAGACGAGAGTGCCGGCGGGAACCTCGAAGCTGCTGCGGGCGCGGCGGGGCTCCCGCCAACTGCTCTCCGTAGCATCAACCACCCAAAGCACGAGATCTGCCGCAAGAGCCTGCTCGGTCGCGCGGCGCACGCCCTCGCGCTCCACCGGATCCTCGCTCTCGCGAATGCCTGCGGTATCGAGAACAGTCACGGGGTAGCCGCCAAGGTCGAGATGCAGCTCCAGTACATCGCGGGTGGTGCCGGGAAACGGCGAAACGATTGCCGCCTCGCGGCGGGCAAGCCGGTTGTACAGGGTTGACTTGCCCGCATTCGGCGGGCCGGCAATGGCGACCCGCAGCCCCTCCCGCAACCGTTCGCCATCACCGGCGCACGCTTTCTCGATCTCCTCGGCCAACGCAGTTGAGAGGGCCAGGGCCTGCGCCATTGCGGTCTGCGGAACGTCGTCCTCGTCGGCAAAGTCGATGCCGGCTTCCACCAGGGCGAGCGCCTCGATGAGGCGCTGGCGCCAGGTCTCGGCCCGCTCGCCCAGCATTCCACGCAGCTGCTGGTAGGCCTGCCGACGCTGCGCCTCGGTTTCCGCAGCGACGAGATCGGCAAGCCCCTCCACCGCCGGCAAATCGATGCGGCCATTCTCGAAGGCCCGGCGGGTGAATTCGCCGGCCTCGGCAGGGCGCAGTCCCGGGAGCTTTGCCAACGCCGCGAGCGTCGCCGCGATCACCGCCCGACCGCCGTGAATTTGCAATTCTGCGATGTCCTCGCCTGTCTCGCTGTTCGGAGCGGGAAACCAGAGTGCCAGCCCGTCGTCTATTGCCTCGCTGCTCGCGGGGTCGCGCAGGCGCGCCAAGGTCGCGTGCCGCGGCGCCGGCAGCCGCCCGATGACGGCCTGCAACGCTGCCCCCGCGCGCGGACCGGAAATGCGGATTACCGCAATCGCCGCCGGCGGCCGCCCGGACGAGAGGGCAAAAATCGTGTCGCGCTCGGTTGCCATGGCGGATTGCAATAGCAAAGCTGGAGACCAGGCATATATGCGGTCATCGGTTACATGTAACCGCGGAGGTTGCAATGAAGCGCAAATCGAGAGTGAGGTCGGCTCAGTTGCGAGCGCGAACCGCCGCGCGCAAGACATCGCGCCTCAATACCGCCGGCGCCAAGAGATCTCGCTCCGCGACTCCTCGCGCGGCGGCGCAACGCCCGAGGAACGCGCCGGCCGGTACCACGCGACCAAAGTCATCGCGCGAGAAGGTGAAGGCCTATCGTGAGCGCATGCGACGGCGAGGGATGAAGCTTATCCAGATCTGGGTGCCGGATCCCACGTCGCCGTATTTTGCAGCAGAAGCTCGCCGTCAATCTCGACTGATTGCGGAGAGCGCGCAAGAGAAGGACGATCAAGCCTTCATCGATTCCATCACCGATTGGGACTGAGTGAAGCGCGGCGAGATTTGGACCGTTGCCGGCGGTCCGGATTATTCTGGAAAGCCCCGGCCGATGGTCATCATCCAAGATGATCAGTTCAGCGAGACGAGCTCGATCACGCTCTGTGGACTGACCACCAGTGTGATGGAAGCCTCGTTCGCACGACTCCTGCTTGAACCGTCAGCTCTCAACGGACTACGCTCGCCGTCCCGCCTGATGGTGGACAAAATCGCAACCGTTCCAAGATCGAAGCTCGGATACCGGATCGGCCACCTGGATGACTACGACGTGCTGCGGCTAAATTCTCACCTCAAGAGCTTCCTCGGGTTGGTCTGAACCAATGCCGCCCACCGGGATTAAGCCTGCGATGTCGACCGCCGCTGCTGTCACGCCTACCCACGAGAATCGCCTCGCCCGCGAGACGAGCCCCTATCTGCTGCAGCACAAGCACAACCCGGTCGACTGGTGGCCCTGGGGCCCCGCCGCACTTGCCGAGGCCAGGAGCAAGAACAAGCCGATCCTGCTCTCCGTCGGCTACGCGGCTTGCCACTGGTGCCACGTGATGGCGCACGAGAGCTTCGAGGACGGGGACACCGCGCGGGTGATGAACGAGCTGTTCGTCAACATCAAGGTGGACCGTGAGGAACGCCCCGACATCGATCAGATCTACATGGCGGCGCTGCATCACCTCGGCGAGCATGGCGGCTGGCCGCTCACCATGTTCCTGACCCCGGACGGGGAGCCGTTCTGGGGCGGCACCTATTTCCCCAAGACCTCACTTTACGGCAAGCCGGCCTTCACTGACCTCCTGCACGAGATCGCCCGCGTGTTCCGCGAGTCGCCGCAGAGCGTCGAGCAGAACCGCAGCGCGCTGATGACGCGGCTTGCCGCAAGCGCGCGGCCGCAGGGCCGCGTTGTGATCGGCCAGGCCGACCTCGACCGCATCGGCCAGCAGATTGCGGGCATGATCGATCCGGTGCACGGCGGCATGCGCGGCGCGCCCAAATTCCCGCAACCGATGATGCTCGAGCTCCTGTGGCGCGCGGGAGAGCGGCTGAAGGACGAACGCTACTTCGGCCTGGTCGAGCTTTCGCTTGCGCGCATGTGCGAGGGCGGCATCTACGATCATCTCGGCGGCGGGTTCTCGCGTTACTCCGTGGACGAGCGCTGGCTCACCCCGCATTTCGAGAAGATGCTCTACGACAACGCGCTCATCCTCGAGCTGCTCGCGCTCGCCTGGCAGCGCTCCGGCAACGCGCTGTTCCGCACCAGGGCGCGCGAGACCGTCGCCTGGCTCGAGCGGGAGATGACGACCCCGCAGGGAGCGTTCTGCGCCTCCCTCGATGCCGATTCCGAGGGGGAGGAAGGCAAGTTCTACGTGTGGTCCCTGGGCGAGGTCGAGGACGTGCTCGGCAAGGAGGACGCGCGCTTCTTTGCCGCGCACTACGATGTGACCGCCGCGGGCAACTTCGAGGGCCACAATATCCTCAACCGGCTCAAGCACTCGCCGCGCAGCATGGAGGATGAGGAGCGGCTTGCCGCTCTGCGCGCAAAGCTGCTGCAGGTGCGCGGGCGCAGGGTGCGACCAGGCCTCGACGACAAGGTGCTGGCTGACTGGAACGGCCTGATGATCGCGGCGCTCGCCAATGCCAGCGCGGCGCTCGAGGAACCTAGCTGGATCGCCATGGCTGCGCGCGCGTTCATGTGCGTGGCCACTCATATGAGCCGCGGGCAGCGCCTCGGGCACTCCTGGCGCGACGGGAGGCTCGTCTTCCCCGGCCTCGCCTCCGATCACGCGGCGATGATCCGCGCGGCGCTCGCGCTGCACGAGGCAACCGGCGAGGTCGAGTATTTCGACCGGGCCCTGGGCTGGCAGGCAACGCTCGACCGCCACTACGCCAATGCGGAGACCGGTGCGTATTATCTCACCGCCGACGATGCGGAAGGTTTGGTCGTGCGCCCAAGCGCAACAACGGACGATGCTACCCCCAACGCCAACGCCGTGGCGGCGCAGAATCTCGTGCGCCTTGCTGCGCTTTCCGGCCAACACGCCTGGCGCGAGCAGGCAGACCGGCTGCTCGACGGCGTTCTTTCCCGTACCGGCGACAATCTGTTCGGGCACCTGGCGCTCCTCAATGCGCTCGACCTGCGTCTGCGCGGGGCGGAAATCGTGGTGACCGGAGATGATGCGCAAGCCCGCGCGCTCCTCGCCGCTGCGCGCAAGCTCTCATTCCTCGACCGCGTCGTCGTGCACGCCCCGGCGACGCTGCGGGCCACGCGCGCCGGGCAGGAGAAGATCGCCGCCAGCACCGGGAGCGCAGCCTTCATCTGTCTCGGCGAGACCTGCTCGCTGCCGGTGCGCGAGCCGGAGGCGATTGCAGCGACGGTTGCCGCAATGCGCGGAGAGCATCGAGGCGCAGCGCAGCCAGGCCCGTGATTCAATTTCATACCCGAGATCCGGAGATGCAAGGGAAAGCGTAAATGGGATCCGCACAGAAGCGGACTTTCAGCTTGCCGGACAAACAGGCCAAGTTTATCGACACGCAGGTCCGTTCAGGAGCGTACGCGTCCGCAAGCGAAGTTGTCCACGCCGGATTGCGCGCCCCGCAAGAGCGCAATGCGGGCTTCGAGGAATGGCTGCGATCAGAAGCCGCGCGGGTTTATCGTCTTTATGTCGTGCGTCCGTTTGGGCTCGGATGATATTGCTTGACTCGCTTGGATGTGATGCTTAAGTGCCACCCTCTCGGACTATGGTCCGGTGATCAAGTCTTTCAATCTGCGAAAGGTCAGATGGGCAGTACCCCCTTGGTGGCACGAGCTCGGCAGGAGCCGCACAAGTGCTGCCGCCAAAATCGAGATCCGGGCGCGGCACCGCCGGCTGCGCGAAGGTAAGCGATCGCATCTAGCCGATCGCTCACCCTCACGCTCACCGACCCGCCGCGAGACGCGGAAAGTGGAGGTGAGCGATGTTCGCAAGAACCGCAAAAGTCCTGGCCTCTGGGCGTCGGCGAGCCATGCCGGCGCCGGTCGGGCATGCATTCTGGAAAATCCACGGGGCTGATCGCCGCAGCGCCGCGCTGCGCCTTCGCCGGCCAGTCCTGCTGGCTCGCTGGCGATTGGACCCGGCAAGCGGCAGGCCAGTGTGTACTTGGGAGGTCGAAAGTCCCGAGCTGGCAGCCGACCTGGCACCCGACCTGGCACCCGACCTGGGCATCGACCCGAGTTGGCCCATGCCGGAGCAGCAATTGCTGTGCATCGCCGTTTTGACCTACCCGGCCACGGCAGGCGGCGCATTCCGATCAAAGAGAGGAACTAAAGCCATGCGCATCACCTATTTATTTTACTGTCCGGATCAATTGGGGACCTCCCTTACGCCTTCGCATAAAAACTCGCAGGTCCAGATGGATGAGCTGGATCACCGTTAGTTTGGGAAGGGAGCGGTCCGCGGCCAAAATCGATTTCTTCGCCCTATCGGCTTATCGTTTCGGCTTTCGGCTCGCGCGGAGCGCACGTGAGTGCCTCTAGGTGCCTATCCTCTCGATCAGCCGAAAGCCGCCTGAAGCGTTGCAACTCGGCATCAACCAGAAGCGCGACAACATCTTGCATTTTCTTACTGGCCTTCCACCCCAGGAGACGCTCTGCTTTCGAGGGGTTTCCGCTCGAAAATATGATATCTGTTGGACGCAGCAGCGCGCTGTTTATGACGACGTGCTCACGCCAATCCAGCTTAAAGCAAGCAAACGCGGCCGCGACAAAGTCCTCAAGCGTATTTGTCTCCCCGGTTGCGATAACGAAATCATCAGGCCTGTCCGAATCGAGTATTCTGATCATAGCGTCTACATATTCCGGGGCCCAGCCCCAGTCACGTGCAATGCTCAATCCCCCAAGCTCAAGTGTACGCGTTCTTCCTGCAGCCACCTTCATTGCTCCTCGGATGATTTTCTGCGTAACGTAGCGCGTGGGACGAAGCGGGGACTCGTGATTGAAGAGGAGACCAGAGCAGGCAAAAAGCCCGTAGGCTTCACGATAGTTGGCTACGGCCCAAAAAGAAGCAGCCTTACCGACGCCATAAGGACTTCGTGGGCGAAACGTACTTGTTTCATCGGCCGGGCATTCCTTAGTCGTATTGCCGAAGCATTCGCTTGAGCACGCATTATAGAATCTCGAGTCCAAACCCAAGAACCGAATGGCTTCCAAGGCGTTGATCGTGCCGTGCATGATACTGTCGATGGTATCGACCGGCTGCTCAAACGATAACCTGACGGAGGATTGAGCTGCGAGATTAAATATGTAGGCGGGCCGCACTTCCTTGAGTACTGTAATCACGCTACGGAAGTCACCAAGAGCGACAGAGTAATAGGTGAGATCGTTATAAATGCCGAGTTGGCGCAAGTTGGCGTAGTTAGAAACTTCCTTATCACGCGACGTGCCATGCACCTGCAGGCCGCGCCGCAGCAAGAGTTCCGCGAGATACGCCCCGTCCTGCCCAGACACGCCGAAAATCAGCGCTGTACCTGGTCGAGACTTCATGCCGCTACCCTTTAGCAACGTAAATCTAGCGCGTTCCTTACCACTCTGACATAATTGTACAATCTATTTTACGCCGTGGCATCATCAGCCTCCATCCTGCTCAGTGCATCCCCCCAAGCTCGTCCCGGAAGATGGGTCAGCCCCCGGTTTTGACATCGTCTAATCCGCTTTCGACACTTCTGCAGCCGTTCGCTTGCGCTCGCCTCTCTCAATCCAGTTAAGAAGATTGTGAAAAATTGCTCGGTGGTGGATTGCGATCCAACGGGTCGCCCTTCGGTCGCGCGACGCTGTACAGAACAAACGTATCGAGCACATACCCGTATTTGATGCGATTCAAGCGTCCGACCTCTTTGACTTCACCATAGAGCGCGCGCACGAGCTGTAGTTTGCTGTCTCGCTCTTCCATGACATACAGAAGTGGCCCGAGAAATAACTCAGGCTTTGGCTCTGGCTCATTGGCCATACGAATTCGCTCGTTGATTTGTACAACCTGCGACCGTGACGGCAAATAAAAGGCGAGCCAGCCGGCCAGCCTGTAACCCGTCGTGATCACCACATCCGCTCCAATCCGCGCCCGCACAGCATCAATCTCAGCCGCGATTGATCGCCCGGGGGAGATCTGCTGTGCGATTATGTCATAGCGTTTGAGTGGCAAAACCAGAAACAATGCATGCAAGTACAAAAGAGCCGTCAGGACAAGCGCGACCGGAACCGCGAGCCGTCGCGACAAACCGGAAAACCGTGACCAGAGGCCACGCCATTCCATTCTATGGGCTACGGCGGCCGCGACCGCGAGCGGGATAAAGACCGGTGCCGTCCAATGAAAGAGAACCAGTTTGTTAAGCGACTGCCACAGGAAATAAATCGTCATGGGCCAAAACATCGTGCCGATGAGAACCCGTCCCGGTTTCGCCCCACCACGGCCAACGAGAAACGCAGAGAGCCCCATCGCGCCGAGCGCGAAGATAAAGGGTGTCGCGAGGGTGATCTGCCCCGCAACATGCCCGAAAATGAACCCTCTCGGAAATCGCCCAGAAAGGTTCGCGCGTCCGAATTGCAAGATAAACGACACCCAATCGTGCTCGGCATTCCAGAGTATAACGGGAGCAAACAGAGCGGCCGCGAGAACACAGCCGAGCCAAGGCCACGGTGTGACGAGCCAACGGCGCATCTCCGGCACGAGCAAAAGCCAAAGCACGATGCTGAAGCCCATGAACAACATCGTATACTTGGTTACCATGCCAAAGCCGGCGCTCGCGCCAACGGCGAGCCACCAGGCACCACGCCCAGACTCCACTATCTTTGCGAGAAAGAACATTAGGAAAGCCGACGCCGCCAGAAATGGCGCATCGGTCGTCATTGCAACGAAAGCCCCTGCAGCAATTAGACTGAGGTTGAAATAGAGCGTTGCACGAGCGGCGACCTGAAGATCTTGAAATAAGATTGTCACCGTGCGCCAAAGCGCCCAGCTTGCCGCTATCCCCAGCGGAACTGTGAATAGCCGTACACCAAGCTCGCTGTGGCCTCCGACTAGAGTGCCGAGACGGATCAAAACCGCGAACATTGGCGGATGGTCATAATAGCCAGCCGCAAGATGCTTGGACAACAACCAGTAATAGGCCTCATCGTAGGAGAGGGGCGTGGCAATTGCCATACCTGCGCGTACAGCAAACAGCGCAGCGATGCCGATTGCAACTTTTTTGACGTAGGCCGCGTCCTCATCCTGCATCGAACACCTTGTGTGCAACGGCCCGTCCGCAAAAAGGTGGAGTTGCACCGACATTCAGAAAAACAAATCGGGGACAACTGAGTGGTCCAATTTTAATGCTAACTTGGTGTTAGCCTTAGTGCCGGCGCAGTAAAGCACAGATCGCGATAAGCAGAGTGGCATAACTTAATTTTTTTTAACGCGTCGAAACCACGGGCGACGATCGAGCGTAAGCCAGATCAATGTAATCATAGCCCGCGCAATCTCGCTTTTGGAAATTTTAGAAACACCGTTCCCCCGGTCGCGAAAATGGATGGGGATTTCGCGGACCGTCAAGCCATGGCGGACGAACTGCGTCGCGCAGTTGAGGAAGAAGGCATAGCCATCGTTTGGGATGCTCTCGACCAGCCTCGAAGGAATGCGTTCGAGACGCATCGCCCGCAGCGAGTTTGTGTATTCAGTGATCGGTAGCCGCAGCAACCAGTGTGCGACCCGGTTGGCATTACGGCTCAAAAACAGGCGCCAGCCGCTGTAATCGAGTTGACCGCCCGGCAAGAATCTCGATCCGAACGCAACATCGGCGCCGCCATCGAGCACAGCCAGAACGCGAGAGACATCGTGCGGATCGTGCGAGAGGTCGGCATCGAGGGTGACGAGGCGGGAATAGCCGTGCTGCCTCGCATACAACCACGCGAGCTTGTGGGCTGATCCGATGCCGAGCTTGCCAGAGCGGACGATCAGTCGCAGGCGAGGCTCGGTGGCGACCCGAGCAGCCAGCAATTCGGTCGTCCCATCGCGAGAAAGATCATCGACGATAAGCACATCGCAGTGCTCGGGCAGGCCGAGCACCGCGTCGAGTAAAGGCCCAATCGTCCTTTGCTCGTTGTAGGTCGGAGTGAAAATCAGCGTATCACTGTTGCGACTAACGGACGAGGGTGGCAGACTCATGCGAGGATCGGTGACCGGACGGCGAACAAGAGCGGCCACCATCGCTGTCAGCTTGTCCGTCCCTGGCTTGAGAGCAGAGCATCATATCGAGTCAAGGCGCTCTCGTAAACCGAGTGACATATTTGTTGTGACGGCACCCGATGTCGAATCGGCTTCCCGCGGTCTACCCGTTTAAGCGGAAATGCGAGCGCAAAAGAGGGGTTCGGGTTTTGACCCCACAACGGACCTCGTCCCGGTTGATGGGTTGCATCACCTTGTCGGGGATGGGCATGCCAGCCTGAAGGGGCCGAACCTGGTCTGAGAATCACGCCGTCGTCCACTCAGTCCACACCCTAGCGTATATCGCAGAAACCATCACCGCGGCAGAGGGGGATTGGCTTGCCGCCCACTCGTGGCCTTACCGCCAGCCAAACGATCCTCATTACGGGAGGAACATCCGGAATCGGCCTTGCCACTGCAGAACGCCTGGCGGTGGCCGGCGCGCATCTAGTCCTCATCAGCCACAACCCATTGCATGGTAATGCCGCCCAGAACTACCTCCAACGGCGCACCCCGCACGCCGACATCACAATCCATCGTGCCGACCTGTCATCGCTCGACGAGATCAAGCGGCTGGCTGAGGTTTTGAACCGCACGCTCGCCAAAATCGACGTGCTGATCAACAACGCGGGAGCCATATTCACACGTCGTGAGCTGACGGCCGACGGGCTTGAGCGGACCTTTGCCCTCAATCACATGTCTTATTTTGTCTTGACCAATTTGTTGCGCGAGCGTCTCCTCCAGTCGGCGCCCTCGCGCATCATCAATGTTGCGTCGGAGATGCATCGGCTGGCCAAACTTGATTTTTCCGACCTGCAAAACTCGATCCATTTCACAAGCTGGAAGGCCTATTCGAGGTCCAAACTGTGCAACGTTCTCTTTGCGGCCGAGCTGGCACGTCGTCTGCGAGGAACCGGTGTCACCGCGAACAGTTTTCATCCTGGTCTTGTGGCGAGCCGCTTCGGCGACGATCGCGGCTTCTCGGGGCTGGGCTTTCGCATCCTGAAGATCCTATTTGGAATCTCCCCGCGAAGCGCAGCAGCTGCGCTCGCCAATCTTGCGACCTCACCGGACCTCGGCAAAAGGACTGGAGAGTATTTCTGGGGGCATTTTTCGGTCTGGCCTTCGCGAACAGCGCGCGATGCCTCCCTCGCCCGCCGGCTGTGGGATGAAAGCGTGATGCTGTCGGGACTCAAATCAACATTTTAGATAGCGCGGTTTGCGATGGAATTAATTGGCGTCAGGAGCAGGGTTTATCTAGGGAATCTCGGGGGAGAGCAATGTCTGCATTTGTGCCTTGTGTTTGTGGCACAAACGCGAGCTGCCGAATGGCTCAAGAAATGTCCGGTGATCAGGTTGAAGCAGACGAGCTAACGCCGCTCACGCATGGCCTTCATTCGCTCCGCCGGTGACGACATTCCCTTGCTCCACGCCGCACCAGGGGGCCGTAACGCGTTACGACGGGGCTGGCAATTTAATCCGCAGGTCCCAGCACCTGCATGAACGGCAGGAGCCTATCGTAGTACTTCAGCACCAATGCGATGTTTTCCTTGAACTCAATGGGCTTTGCACCCTTGAGCGCCGCCTCGAGCTCCGCCAGGCTCTCTTTCTTTCCCTCGTCAGAGACCGTTTCGTCCGCCTTGAGCGCCGCGATCTCCTCCCTCACCTGGTCAGGTGGCTCGGTGAACTTCCTGGTCTGCTGGTCGATGTGGGACATGATTATCGCGATGTTCATCGACGCGTCGTCGTATTCGGCGAGGCTTGCAAAGCCGTGCTTCTTGGCAACAGCCTCGCCCTGCGCCTTCACCTTCGGATCCGAGTTGTCCACGTTCGGCCCATAGATCTTTGCCATCTCCTCGTCGGCTGCCATAAATCCTTGAATATGCTTCTCGGTGAGCTTGATCTGGTTCATGTCCTGCGCAGTGACCGTGCCGGGATCAAACAGAGCAAGACTGAAAAGCGCCGGAAAGAACGCAACCCGAATCCTCCGACATATCGACACTGCGTATCCATCTTGAATGAGCGACATGGCATGATCCTCCATCGCGTCGACATCCGCTTCTGTCCTGATCACACCTGACCGAAATGCGATCTATTCGCGTGCGTCCTGGTGCGCCAAGCCGACGACCATGAACGAAGCCCAGACGCCCGGATAGGCGTAATCCGGATAGCGGTAATCGGCGCTCTTCGGTCCCTTCAGAAACTCGAGCGTGGCGCGCCGGAGCGCTTCCGCAGGTAGCATGGTTCTATCCTGCTCCATCGCCTGCACTGTTCGTGTGGTCAGCAGCACCGCTGCCTGGCTGTCGAGGTTCCAATTGGAGACGAGCAAAGATTTGGCTCCGGCGTAGAAGAAGGCGCGCGCAAGGCCGGACAACGCTTCCGCTCCCTGCTTCTCCCCGGCGGCAGTGTTGCAGGCCGACAGGATGACCCAGTCGGCATTGAGCTTGAGCGTCGAGGCGATTTCGCTCGACGTGAGCAGCCCGTCATCCTCGTCCGAGGGGACTTCGGGGGGCGTGAACACCAACGCTGGCTCGGCCAGATCGGTAACGAATTTTTCCGTTTCCCCGGCAACCAGGGCATGGGTTGCAAAATGCACGATCCGATAGTTGTCGAGCTCGGTCCTCTTGACCGCGCGCTCGGTCGCCTCCTTTCCGGTGTTCACCGCCGTGGACGGCGCGCCCAGAATGTTGGCAATGTTTTGCAGCTCCTCCTTGCTTTCGTCCAGCCGCTCGAATTGGTTGTTCAGCTGGTCGAGGTTGACGCGTCCTTGGCGAAAAAGCCGATGATATGACACCGTTACGGTTTGGCCTCCCCGCGCGCGCCCGCCGCCGGGACGTCCCGGGGTTTGACCGAAATCCGGGTCGCCGAAGCCAATGAACGGCTGTGGTGCGGCTACCCTTTCGCCGCGTGCCTTCAAGCTCGCGACCGAGGGCAGCACCGTGACCGCGTGCCGGAGCATCAGCCATGCCGCCGAACGATACGCGGAGTAGGGATCCTGCACGGATGGTTTTGTGGAGGGCTTCCGCGTCACCAGGAGATGCAGGGGCAGGCTCGTCAGGGGGCCCGAATTGACCACAATGAGGTGAGCCTTGTCGGCGAGAAGCGTCTCCGCCGGGCCCAGCAGGGCTGAATAGAGCGAGTAGGCGAGATCGAGGTCGAAGGCCTGCGCCAAGCTCCGAGGAATGCCCACGCTCTCGAGCCCTGCACGCAGCTTGCGAACGTCATCGTTGAGTTGCGCAAGGGAAAGATCGATCTTTCGCCATTCCACCCGGTCGGGGGTGACGGCCCAGACAAAGTTTCCCGTCTCGCTCGCATGAAACACCAGCAAGGCTTCGTTGGAACCCAAGAGCTTCTGCGCTTGGGAGAGAGAGAGCGGCTTCGGGGCCACGAGGTCGGCGTAGTCGGGGAATTCCGACGAAATCCGTGCATCCGCGCGCGCAAGCTCCTGCTCGAGCTCCTGCCGATGTTGACGCAACTGTGACTCGCGCTTGGCGTCGCGGCCCTGACGCTTTGCGACCTCGGTCAGCAGGCTTTTGTCCAGCGAGCGCAGCTCCGCCGCTTCATCCTGCTGCTTGCGAATGAGGCTCGCCAGCGCATCGCTGCCGGCGCTTGTGCGCACCGCCATCTGATTGAGTGCGCTGGCAGCGGCCGACTGGTTTGCCCATTGCGCCATCTCGAACGCCTCCGCGACCGCCTCGGGTCCGGCAATGTGCTCGTTGACGGCGCGATAGAGGGCGTCGATGTCCACATCCAGATATTCGCGCAAGCTCGCGAGATCGAAGCCCAGCGTCGTGACGTCCCCGTTCCGGAGTGCCCGAATCGCAATCTGCGCGGCTTGGCGCGAGTAATCGAGCGCAGGCAGGACACGGTTCGTGCCGAGGTCGATTTGCGCCAGGGTCTTGAGGACCGAAGCGACATCGGTATGGTCCGGACCGAGCAGCTTCTGCCGGATTGCGAGCGATCGTTTCGCGAACGGCTCACCCTCGGCATAGCGGTGCAAGGCGACATAGGCATTCGCCGTCGCGGTCAAGCTGTACGTGACGTTGAGCTGATCGGGCCCGGTCTTCTCCAGGATCGCTACGGAACGCTGCAGCAGCGGCAGCCCCTCCGCGGCGCGGCCCGCGAACCGATAATCAACAGCAAGATTGCCAAGGCTCTGAGCGATGTCGGGATGGTCCTTCGGCAGGACTTTTTCGCGGCTGGCAAGCGCTTGCTTGAATTGCACTTCAGCATCCGCATAGCGGCCCAGGCGCATCAAGACCAGGCCCAGGTTATTCCGGCTCAACGCTACCTGCGGATGATCTTTGCCGAGAGCCTTTTCCTGCACCGCAATCGAACGCTCGTAGATGGGCTCGGCGTCCGAGTAACGGCCCCAGTTCCAGTAGGTCAAGGCGAGGTTGTTGAGTGTCACGCCGACATGCGGGTGATCGGGACCGAGTGCCCTCTCCTGGATGTTGAGCGCGCGTTTTATCAGCGGCTCCGCGAGCGCATAGCGGCCGGTCACACGGTATAGCTCGGCAAGGTTGGTGAGGCTCTTCGCCACGTCCGGATGGTGGGGGCCGAAGGCCTTCTCCTGGATGTCGAGCGCGCGCTTGAGCGCCGTTTCCGCCTCCGCAAACCGGCCGGTGCGCGTATAGATATTGGAGAGAAGATTGAGCGTCTGGCTCACGGCGCTGCGATCCCCGCCCGGAGCCTTCTCTCGAATTGCCAGCGTGCGCTTGTAGTAGTCCTCCGCCTCGGGATAGCGGCCTTCGCCGTAATAGGCGTTGCCCAGGTCCTCCAGCGCGTAGCTCACGACCATCTGATCGGCGTCTGGAGAGCTCTCGACAAGGTTGAGCGCGCGCTTCTGCACGCTCTCCGCCTCGGCATAGTGCCCCTGGTGCTCGTAGATGCGTCCGAGCCCGTTGAGGGTCTTGGCGAGATCGCGGGTGGTTGCCGCGCCTGACGGGGCCTTCTCGAAAATCGCAAGCGCCTGTTTGTAAAGGTCCCCCGCCTTGTTGTAGTCGCCGAGGACGTAGAGCGCCCGCGCCTCTAGGAATAACGCGCCGGCATAGCTCTCGTGCCGGGTACCGTATCGTGCTCGCGACGCGCTTTCGAACTTACCCGCCTCGGCGAGGGCTGCCCGATAATCCCCGGCCTCGAACAGCTCGTCATATCGCTTCACAAAGGCTTGCAGGTCGGCTTGCGCGAGGCTCGAGGCCGGTGCCACGGTCAGCATCAGCAGCGGCAGCAGCAGGATTGCCGGTAGGCGCGCCCTCCTCGATGACATGGCGTTCTCCTCGCGGCCGCCCGCCCGCAATGGCCGAAAATGGTTCCTGGGCTTTGGCTGCAAGACGCAAGCCTGGCGCGGCTACACATCAGAGCCCGCGCATTGTGTGCGGGCGCCGTGCTTTTGTCGAGCCCGAACGCGCCGCTGCGGCAAAAGCGCACGAAGCGCGAGAGCCCCGCGCGCGCCGGCGGCCCGCGAGGTTCCAGTCTGGTGCGATCGGCCTACAGGCCCAGCTTAACGCCCACCGTGAAGCGTTGCATGGTCAGGTTGCTGAACCTGACCTGCTCGGCTGAGTTGGTACAGGCAATACCTCCCGCGGCGGCGCAGTTTGTGGTGACCAGCGGTATGGTCTGCGAAATGCTGCCGAGATTCATATAGGTGTAATCGAAGGCGAGAACGACGTTGGGAATCCCGGTCAGCACCTCGAGGCCGCCGCCCCCGATGAAGCCGCTGCGTGTTTGGTTGAACGACCCGGCGCCAACGACGTTGGTGGCGCAGCCGGCGCCAGGCGTGCAACCCGGCGCAAAATTCGTTCCATTGTACGAGTAGTCAGCCTCGGTTTTGGCCACCGCGACGCCGGCGGTGATGTAGGGCATCGCCCAGTAATTGTAGACCGGCAGACCGATCTTCGCACGGAAGCCGGCGCTTACCTTTTCCCGGAAGCTGACGCGTATGGTTTCGTTTGTCATTGTGCCAGCCGCATCGGGTCCTATCCCCGACGCAGTCGAGTAGCTGTTGAACTGCGTGATATCGGAGCTCCGGCTGCCCGTACCGATGTCGACCACGCCGCCGATCAAAAGGGCAGAGGTGCGGGGGCCACCAAACAGCATCGGAATGCCAAGCGGCACGGGAAACTTGGGCGTGTCGAAAGAGGCAACGCCGACCGCGGTCGTTTGCATTGGCAGGTTGCGGTGGATTCCGGGACCAGGCACACACGTGACCGTCCGCGTCGAGCTGGACTGTATGAGTGGATTTAAGCTCCCCTGGCTTCCCGAGACGAATGCTGTGGCAGTCCCGTTGCAAGCGCCTTGGCTGGTGGTGAACGGAGGATCGCTGGCCCCGCCGCCGCCGCCTTGACCGCCGCCGAAGCCGCCAACCTGCGAGCCCGTCCAGCTGGATTGGGAAGGTTGCGCCGAGGCTTGACGGGTAGGCTGGGCACGGCGTGCAGGTGCCGCTTGCCGCTCACGGGCAGGCGCCCGCTCACGCTGCGCTGCCGGGGCCGGCCGTTCTGCAGCGGGGGCCGCCCGCTCCTGCGGCGCGGCAGGTTCCAGCTCGGCGGCCGAAAGCTGATGCGAAACAGCACTCAACGCAACAACGCTGATGCTCACCAGAAGCTGACGTCGCACGATGCAACCCCCCCACAACGTACCCCGATATCATCGCAAACATTAATCAGAAAATTCTTAGACGTATATGCTGGTCAGGGTCGTCGGTGAATTTATCTGAGCCCCGTTGCAAAAAAGGCTCACAAGGGATGCTGCTCAAGCAGCAGAGCGTGTCTCTGCTGTACTCAGTGACACGCCCGCTGCAAGTGCGCCGAGGTGGGGTGGGCTCGCGTGACCCAAGCCGTAACCGGTTTGTGCATAGATGAAACTGCGCAAAGCGCTGCCGGCCAGGTTGCGAAAATTGCGGCGCGCTTCTTCCCTGCAACGAGCCCCGGCGTGGAAGGCGTAATATTCGAGCACGGCCAGGCAGACCGTCTCGGGATAAGCGAAAGTCGCGCGGCTGCCGCGCTGAAGACGGACATGAGGCTCCTCAACCGATATGCCTGTCGCGGACAGGATGGCGCGTATGCGCCTGATCCGCGCCGTCTGCCCGCTCTTGCTCCACCCGGTACTGATAGTTCCGATATGTGCGTTGCGCACGCCGCAGAGCCGCGCCAAGCCGCGTTGCGTCAGGAACGGCGTGCCGTCCGAAAGGACGCCCATTCCGGAAGCTCGCATCTGCGTGCGCGGATAAATCCCGAGATCAAGAACCCCTTGCGCCGGGTCGACCCCTTTGGACCGTGATCTCGCAGGTATCGTTATGAATTGCTTCGACATCGGACGGAAACAATCCCCTGTCGCACGCAAAAATCTTTCCATGCCGACGCGGGACGAGCGAAACGCGTGAAGGACGAACGGGTCCCTCAGTGTACCGAAACCGGCGCGGCCAAGCTGGCATGCAGCCGACCGATGGCTTCGGCCTGCCTGGCGAACTCGTCCTCCGTCAGACGCGGTCGCTTATTGGCGAGCGAGATCCAGAACTCCCGGATATTGGCCAGATTCACCCGGTGCACGGGATCGAGAGTAAGCCTCAATGCCCGCTCGCAGTCCGCCGCTTTTTCCCACGGGTCCACGCGCAACATCCTTTTTCGAGGTCGAACGCCCGCGCTCGTGTACAGCCGGTTGAGTCAAGAAACCGTAACCGCGCTGCTGGCGCAAGAGCACCCTTCGCATAGCACACTCTCATCCCCGCGATCCACAGCAGCTCTTCTGTGCGCGGGAGTGAACGGATCGAGGTACGCTGTCGGTTGATGGTGGTCCTTGCGTCGAGCAGATCTGGGTATGGCTGATGGTCGGCGCTCACCCCGTCGCCAAGCTCGCGCGCAGATCCGCCAGCGTTACCATCAGCCGCAGCTACCACGCATACCGCAGGGTGCCGGTGCCGGCGTAGGTCTGCGAGCGCGCGGCGAACTCGCCGTCGAACTTGCCGAGCAAGGAGAGACCGTTGATCAGGCGCAGCTCGGCGCCGGCCGAGGCCAGCGCGGCGTTCTTCGCCGGCGTTGCGCCCTGCACGAGGAAGCTCGCGCCAGGGAGTGCCTCGAAGGTGGGCATGAGCGTCGGATCGGTGATCCAGTCATGCGCCCAGGCCACCCTCCCGCGCAAAGCAAGCACCGTGCTCCAGTTGAGCAAAATCTGCTTGTCGAAGCGCGTGCCCAGCTCGCTCCTGGTGTCGGTCGCGTTGCGCGCGTTGTAGGTGAGCCCGAAGACGCCGCCGCTGTAATCGGTCTCGCTGTAGGTAGGGGTGTGCAGGTTCTGCGCCTGCACGGCAGCATAGGGCGTCGCCGCCGCAAGCGGGCCCGCGATGCGATAGCCGGCCTCGGCACGGCCGCCGACGCTCTCAGCGTTGAAGCTGGCATAGAGATGATCGCCGGCGAAGGCGAAACGGTCGATGGACATCCAGTGCTGAGTATAGGCGAGCGCGCCGGCGAGATAGAACGGTCCCGAGCGCGTCGTGGCATAGACGCCGGCTTGGAACGCATCGCTGCCGCCGCTGCCAAGGTTTTGCGCCAGGCTCCAGCCGGTGCCGCCGCCGGCCAGCGCAAAGCCAACGAACCGTCCCCGGGGCAAGGCGATAGTCCATGCCCGCCGCAACACCTGCGGTGCGCGCGGTCAGGTCATGGCTTCCCACCACGACGGGGTCGCCGCTGGTCTTGTTGTAGCCGCCGAAGGCACCGCCCCACAGGCTCCAGCGCTGCTCGAACGGCGTTGTCCTGGACACCGGCGTTCGAAGCACCTTGGCATAGGCAAGCGCGATATCCTCCGGCAACGGCTCGCGCTCGGGCGCGAATGCACTTGCCTGACCAAAGGCTCCGCCAACGCCCCCACGCCCATCGACGAACGGATCGACCATCAGCGAGAGGAACTCGCTCACAAGCTGGAATGCGCCCTGCTGCGCGCCGGTTGCGGCTTCGCCGGTAAGCTGCGTCAGCGCCCCCGCCAGATTGCCGCCGGCCAGAAAGAAAAGGTTGACGAACGCCGGAGGGAGCGTCCCCCCGTTGTTGAAGAAGGCGCTGATTGCGTTGGCAACCGCCGCCGGGTTCTCGGCAAGAGGAAGGCCGTTACCGAGCGCCGCCGTAAGGTTCAGGAATACGTCGGTCGACGTATAGCTCAGCGACCCTGCGAAATTCGGCGGGAAAACCGTGAGGCTGTCGAAGGTGGTGCCGCCGAGCCCGCCTGTTGCGTGAAGAATGTCGTAGCTGCGCCTCGCGTAGCTACCCGGCGCCAGGAGCGCCTGCACGGTGCCTGCAAGCGATGCGGTGCCGGTGACATTGGCGGAGCTCGCCGTCGCTGGATTGACCTGCACCAGATAGAACGCACCCGACTGGAACGCGAGATTGCCGGCGACGGTCATGGACGTTCCCGCGACGCCCGCCCCCGGCACGAAGATGCCGCCGCCGTTGACCTGGGTATTGCCGACGGTTCCGGTGCCGCCCAGCGCGCCGCCGCTCACATCGGTCGTGCCGGTATAGGTGTTGGTGCCCGACAGAATGAGCGTCCCGCTGCCGACCTTGACCAGCGAGCCGGAACCTGGGCAGCCACAGCTGTCGGCGATGACGCCGCTCACCTCGGTCGAGAGATTGTTGCTCCCCACAATGAGCGTATTGCCGCCACCGATGAAGTAGTTGCCCGCGCCCTCGATCGAGCCAGCGGTGATCTTGCCGTCGCCGGCTGGGCCGATGCTGCCGGAAAAATCAACGGTTCCACCGGCATTCGCTATGAACCGCGCGTTGCCGCCGGTGCTGTTGTCGGTAAACTCTGTCTGGCTCCCTGCTTCGGTGGTGATGGTCGCGTTCCTGGCCGTGCTCGAATCCGCAAATGACAGGAGGAAGCTGCCCGCCTGCGTGACGATGCTCGCATTACCGGCGTTGCTGAAATTGCCGAAGGTGATCGAGCCCGCGTTGCTGATGTTGGCGCTGCCCGCGCTGCTGTTATCGTTGAAGAAGATCAATGATCGTGGGAGAACCGTTAGTGATGCCATTGCCGTTAATGCTGAGCGAACGATTGTTCAGGGTGAACGTATAAGCCGGCGCGCCGGTGTTGAACTGCATAGTGCCTATCGAGGTCGCGGCGGCCGCAAAGGTAAGCGATGTGGTATTGGACGCACCGAAAAACGCGGTTCCGGTCGGCACCGTGGCGGGAGACCAATTAGCGGGCGTGTTCCAGTCGGACGTCGCAGGAGCGGGTAGCCAGGTCGCATCCTGGGCGTGAGCTGCAACGGCGGAAAGCGAGACGCCGGCAAGCAGCGCCGCCAAGCGCAGACGCGCATCCGACCGTCCTGACCCGCGCTTGATCGGCACCGCCACCCGAAGCTCCCCCTGCGCCTTCTCGAGAGGCAAAGACCGTTAACAACGCGCAAGCATCCGCCGAGGGCGGTCTTTGCGTTGCGACTATGCCCCCGGCGCGCCGCACCACGACCTCAGGCGCTAAATTGTCGACCATATATCGAATATCGGTCAATGGACCGTCGCAACGATCTCTTCTAATCTTCAATAATCTCAGCGGGCGTGATCTATCTACCACATGTCTGCAACTTCCTTGACTGTCAGTCAGGGCTGGGGCCCACCATCCCCGGACAGGTCATGATGGTGAGAAAAAAAGCACCTACTTCACCGCGATGGAATAGTGCCGTTGGGATAAGCTTCCCGAAGGGAACACCACGTCCACGGTCAGCGAATCCGTGCCAACAAAGCCGGGGTTGGGCTCGTACCGGAGGACCACGCCGTCAGAGCGGCGCTTATTGCAATCGTAGCGCACGTGATGACCGACATCGAAGCTGCCGGTCCCCGGGGAAAAGCCAGCGGCTAATCTCCCATTGGTAGGTCATCACCAGCGTGTCGCCGACGCCGACAGTCGCGAACGATGATGGTGCGCTGTTTCAGATCGCGCGCATAGGTGGGCTGCCAGCCCGGAGGCGCCGTCTCGGTTGATGATGTTGGCAGGCTCGACGGCGACTCTGGCACCGCGAGCCTGCTCGGGGTCATGGCGCCGTCTGCGCGGCGGAAGCCGCCTGCGTGCAGGGCGCGCCAGCCTTTCCCATGGCGAGAGCCACGACCCGCTGCACGGCATCGGCAAGCGATCCCTTCACGACATCGCTTCCGGGCGGAAGCTGAATGGCCTCGGCGTCTTCGCTCTGATGAGTTTCATTCAACAAGCACAGCAGCATGAACGCGTCCGGCGCCTTGCGCCGCATGCGTCGAGCAGCGTAGCGAATCTGCGCAGCGCTCGCGTTTCCCAAATAGCAAAGACACACCAGGGCGACGTCCTTGGTATCGAGCGCAAACACCTTGGCCATTGAGAGCGTATCCGCTTCCTTAGCGCGCGCGCCGATGCCCCGCCGTTCAAGGAGCTGCGCAAGCGCAATCGCGGCGGCTTCGTCAATGAGCCCGGTACCGGGAACGCAAAGCACGGCGCCGCCCGCGCGCCAATGCTGCGGCAGTTGCGCCGCCTCCTCTGCCGACAGGTCTGTTTCGGCTTGGCTGATGCGGGCAAGCGGGCTGTCGCCTTCGACAACGGAGGCGGCCGCCGGCCTGTCCTCGTGCGAGCTGAGATCATCCGCGATCTCGGCAACCGAATCCCGAATGCGCTGCATGCGATCGGGATCCAGCGCACCGCGTTCCGCATCGGCCTGCGCGAGCCTGAGCGCGGCCATGAGCACCTCGTCGTAATAGGCGGCGAGAGGTTTTTCCTTCAGGAACTTCTGCGCCTGCTCGGTCGCCTCCACCGGATCTCCCGCGAGCATGCGCTGATAGACCACCTGCGCCGGGGTCAATGCCGGCTCATCGCCCAGGAGCACGTGGAGAAAATTCAGCCGTTCCACATGCCGGCCGAGCACGACCAGGCAGACCGTCAACGGCGTGGCGAGAACGAGGCCGATCGGGCCCCACAGCCAGGTCCAGAACGTCGCCGACGCGACCACCGCAACCGGCGACAACCCGCTGCTGTGCCCATAGAGCAGCGGCTCGATGCCATGGCCGAATATGGGTTCAACGACCAGGAAAAGTGCGGCGGTCCAGAGCACCATCGACCAGCCGGGACCAAAAGCCGCGGCCAGCACCAGCGGGAAGATCGCGGCAATGATCGCGCCGATATAGGGAATGAACCGCAGGACCATGCCCAGTATGCCCCACAGCGGCGCACTCGGCACCCCGATCAGCCAAAGACCGGCGCCGATCACGAGGCCGAAAGCCGCATTGAGCATGAGCTGGGTGAGAAACAGCCGGCTCAGCCGCTCGCCGGCGTCGTTCATGGCAGCGGTGGTGCGCTGCAAGTCCTGCGATCCGGCGAGACGCACGAGGCGGTTCCGCAGGTCCTGCTGCTGGAGGAGAATGAAGATGACGAAGACGACGACGACTCCCGTGGTCGCAAGAGGATGCAGCAATGGCGCGATCAGCGCCGCCAGTGTTTGCAGCGCGCCCGGATCGGGCTGGCGCACCTCCACCGGTATGGGCTTGATGGACGTGTCCCCGGGCGGCGCCGCCGTCTGTGCCTCGGGCTTCGGCCGCTCCAGCTCCTCGCGTAGGTTCTGCAGCACTTCGGAGGCGCGCTCGAGCGTGCCAGTTCCCGTAGCGGCGCCGCGCAGGCTCTGGATCTTGTCGTGCAGGGTGGACTGGTAAGCGGGAAGATCGCCAGCCAGCTGATTGACTTGCGAGGCCATCAATCCACCGAGCGCGAACAGGACGCTGAACGCGGCCAGCACAACGAGGAGGACTGCCGCTATTCGGGGACAGCGTAGGCGCTGGAGGAGCGCAACCAGCGGGGCAAGCACGAAGCTCATCAGCACCGCGAGCACGATGGGCACCAGCACATCGCGTGCGAAGTACAGAACCCCCACCAACACCACCGCCATCAACACGACGGCGCTCGCCGATGTTTGTCTCGGCGCGCTCTGCCGACCCTGCAGTCTTGTCAGTCTGATCTCGTTCATGAGCACGCAGCAGTACTAGGGCCTGTCCTCAATTGAGCAAGATCACGCTAGCCACCAAATGGATAGCGGCGAGGAAGTTTCTGGCGGTCTTGTCATATCGGGTGGCGATGGCCCGGAATTGCTTAAGCTTGCAGA